>Ga0209169_10000480_pt1 | contig 24390 bp, 25 predicted proteins | sample HubBroMetageWRM4_FD_188346 | JGI IMG/M metagenome (GOLD analysis project Ga0209169, IMG submission 188346) | Warmed soil microbial communities from the Hubbard Brook experimental Forest, New Hampshire - Hubbard Brook CCASE Soil Metagenome WRM 4... | ecosystem: Environmental > Terrestrial > Soil...
GAGCAGCAAACCGGGCGAGGCCGCACCTCAGCTCGGCCGCATCACTCGCGGTTGGCACCGTGGGCCTAGGGGCACAGATCACCGGGCGGGCGGTGCGCAACGTTGCCGCTCGAACCGGCGCCGGCATCCAATCACTCGCGCGCAGCTGGCGCGATGGGCATCGATAGCAGCCACACCGAGGAAAGGGGCCATGCGACTAATTATTTTGTTGTCACTAGCGCTCTGCGCCTGTTCCTCGCCGCAGGTGCGTTGCGACAAGCACCTCCAGCCCATCAACGCCCCTGCGGCCAAGGACGCCGGGGCAAAAGAGCCGGCGGCGCGTGACCCCGCGGCATCAGCGGGCAGCCGCCTGTGACAACCCCGTCCGATGCGCAGGCCTATTTTGACGCGGCGGAAAGCTGGGATGCGGATCGTGTCGCTCAGTTTCGACGCAATACTCGGATAGCCTGGCGGGTCGCAGGGGCAGGGTGGCTGTGCGCAGTCGCCAGCGCCGCGGCGCTGCTGCTGCTCATGCCCTTGAAGGAAGTCGTGCCGTACTTGGTGCGAGTGGATGGCAGCACCGGCATCGTCGATGTCGTGCCGGTATTCGTCGGTCGCGCGACGCCCGAAGAAGCGGTCACCCGATACTTTTTGACTCATTACGTCAGCGTGTGCGAACGCTTCAACTATTCCACCGCCGAAAGCGACTACGAGGAGTGCGGCGCTTTTCACTCGGCACAACGGAATCAGGCGTGGTACGCGTTGTGGACTTCCACCAATCCAAATTCGCCCTTGAACGTGCACAAAGATGGCAGCACTGTGCGAGTGCAGGTCAATTCGGTCAGCTTCTTCACGCGCGCCAGCGGTTTGTCGGACCTGGCCCAGGTCCGCTACCTCAAAGTGGCTCGCCAAGGGCCAGGTGCCGAGGAAAGCTTCACCCACTGGGTCGCAACCATTCAATACGCGTACGCCGAGGCCGCAAAGGATCCGAAGACGCGCCGCTGGAATCCCCTGGGCTTCAAGATTCTCGACTTCCGCACTGAACCCGAAGTCATTAGCGAGTCCGCCAAATGAGTAGACAAGCGTCCTCTTTGCAAAGCCCTCTCTTTTTAGTCGTGTTGGTGATAGCGCTTTTCCAGAACACGACCCGGGCCGAAACGACCCCCGCCAAGGGCAGCGTCGATACGCGTATCCGAGTCGCCGCGTACGACAGCGCCGAAGTCTACAAATTGCGTGGTCTTGTCGGCTATCAAATCGATCTGGAGTTTGAACCCGGCGAAACCTTTGTGGGCTTAGGTGCCGGTGATATGGAAGGCTTGTCGTTCGTGGGTCAGGAAAATCACTTGTTCCTCAAGCCGAAAGCAGCCAAGGTCGCGACCAATCTTACGGTACTCACGACGCGCCGCCACTATCACATCGACTATACGGCCGTGACGCAGCGGCCGAACGAAGAGGACGTGATTTACTCATTGCGATTCACCTATGCAGAGACTTCTGCCAACCGCGCCGCAGAAGCCGCGGCGAAACGCGTTGACTCGCAGCTCGACAATGCCTCGAGCCATCGGCCTCACAACATCGACTACTGGTACTGCGGCGAACCCGCGCTGCGGCCGACCGCCGCTTCAGACGATGGCGTGCACACGCGCCTGACGTTTGCGACGAACGCGGATTTGCCCGCGATTTTTGTGCGCAACGCCGACGACTCTGAGTCGCTGCTGAATTTCAGCCTGGATGCGGGGGACATCATCATTCATCGCGTGGCGCAGCGCCTCATCCTGCGCCGCGGAAATCTTACCGGATGTGTCGTCAATCGTGGATACGCCGGCGGCGGCAAACGCTTGGAATCCGGCACGGTGGCGCCGGATGTCGAACGGCGAGTTCAAGGAGGCGGCGTCCCATGAAGGATCAAGAACCCGAGGACACCTCGGTGCGCGGCGAACGCAGCAGTGCGACGTTGGCTCATGTGCCCTCGGTGCAGTCGCGCATCAGCAATCTTCTCGCCATTGGCTTGATGAGCATTCTTGGATTGGGAATGCTCACTTGGTACTACGCAAACGCCCTTACACGTCAAAGTCACGCCCGGGAAATCGCCAAGGCTTCCTCGACGAAGCGGGCGCAGAGTGGAGACGTGCCTTTGCCCAGCCTGGGCAGGATCGATCCGCCCATTGCGGACAAGACGCCGCCGCAGGATCCAACCCCGACAACAAGTGCATTGATGGACACGCCGCCGCGCCAGATTCCGCTCGAGGCTGCACCGACCATCACTCCCTATGGTGCGGCCCCGGCAAAAACTCCAGCGGAACTCACTCTGGAACGCCAGTTGTCGGGGGCGGTTTTCTCGCAGAGCTCATTACCTACGGCGCCTGCCGCCGGCGCCATGCCGCCGGGCCCGGCGCAGGAGCCGGGTGAGCTGAGCGCGCTACTGCGGCCAAGCGTCACGACGGCGGTTCGCGCCCAGGTCTTGCCGACCCAGCGTTTACTGCTGCCCAAGGGCGCGTTCCTCGATTGCACCTTGGAAACGGCCATCGACTCTACCTTGCCCGGCATGACCACTTGCGTCATGGCAACCGACACTTTCGGTGTTGACGGCGAGGTTGTCCTGTTGGAGCGCGGCACCAAGCTCGTCGGCGAGACTCGCGGCCAGGTACAGCAAGGCTCAGCGCGGGTCTTCGTCCTGTGGAACGAGGCACGCACGCCAACGGGCGTCATTGTGCCGCTGGCATCGCCGGGGGCGGACGAATTGGGTCGCGCGGGTCTTCCCGGAAACGTCGATCGTCATTTCTGGGAGCGTTTTGGCGCCGCCATGTTGGTCTCGGTGATCGACGGAGCCATTCAAGCAGCCGTTCAGTCCAGGCGCAGCAACAGCGGCACGGTCATCGTCAACCCCTCCGCGACGCAGGATGTCATGACCGAGGTCCTGAAGGGCACGATCAACATCCCGCCGACGGTCGTGAAGCATCAAGGCGATCGCATACAAGTGCTGGTCGCGCGCGATTTGGATTTCAGGTCTGTCTATGAACTCAAGTCCCTCGCCGCCGGCCGCTAGTGCCGGTGCCGACGCCTCGGCGCTGGCCTTGACGCTGCGCGCGTTGCGGCCGTATCTGCGCGACGACGTGATGGAGCTGTGCATCAATCAGCCGCACGAAGCGTTTCTGGAAACATCGGTCGGCTGGCGCCGCGAGACTCTAGAGTTCGCCGACTTTGACTGGTGTAGCCGGTTGGCCAAGCTGATTGCCAATTCAACCCAGCAGCGGATCGATTCGACCTCGCCGCTGTTGTCGGCGTCGCTCCCCACAGGCGAACGCGTCCAGATCGTCATCCCGCCGGCGACAACCGCGGGTTGCGTGGCGATTGCCATCCGCCGACCGGCAGAAAGGGTCTGGAGCATCGAGGAGCTGGCCAGCCGCGGGATTTTTCGGCGCGCGACACCCGCGGGGAAAATGCTCGACGCGGTCGAACAGGAATTGCTGGTGCTGCTGCAACGTCGCGATTTCGAGGCCTTCATGCGCCTTGCCGTGCGCGGCCGCAAGAACATCGTGGTTTCCGGGCCGACCGGTTCCGGCAAGACAACCTGGACCAAAGCGTTGATTCGCGAAATCCCAAGCGACGAGAGGCTCGTGACCATCGAGGATGCGAAGGAACTGGTGCTGGATCGACATCCTAATCACGTGCGCCTGTTCTATTCCAAGGATGATCAAGGCATGGCGCGCGTCACGCCCAAGCAACTCTTGGAATCCTGCCTGCGGATGAAGCCTGACCGGATTCTGTTGGCGGAATTGCGCGCCGAAGAAGCGTTCGATTACCTGCGCAATGTCAATTCGGGGCATCCGGGATCCATCACCAGTGTGCACGCAACCAGCGCCGAGCTGGCGTTCGAGCAATTGATGTTGTTGGTGAAGCAGAATCAAGGCGGCCGCGAGCTGGCGCGCAGTGACATCAAGAGCCTGCTTTATCTACTAGTCGATGTCGTCATTCAGTTCGGCGTCGAGCGTCATGAACGATTCATCAAGGAAATCTGGTATCAGCCGGAGCGCAAACGAGCATGACTGAACGCTCCGCGGTGCTCGACGATGCGACCATGAAAGTGGGCCTCCTCATGGAGAGTGCGCAAGCCCATCAGAAATTGGCCGAAGGTCAGCTGGAGAGGTTGCGCGCGCACACCCAAGATCTCGACAGCGTGGTTCGCGACGAGATTCGACGCACGCTCGTGGAGGAGTTGCGAGCACTCACGGCCGAAACCACGCGCGCCACCCGCGCGCTGGAAAAGATCAGGGGTGTGGGTGCGCTGCGCGGGACCGCCTGGAGCCTCGCGGCCGCCGTTCTTTGTACTCTCGTGCCGATCGGCATTGCGCGCTGGGCACTTCCCTCGGCCGCCGAGATTGCCAACTTGCGCGCGCGCCGCGACGAGCTCTCGGCAAATCTCGCAAAGCTCGAGCAGCAAGGCGGCCGTATCGATTGGCGCCGCTGTGGAAACAGCCGGCGCCTCTGTGTTCGAGTCGACCGCAAGGCGCCGATCTATGGCGACAAAGCCGATTACTTCGTGATCGACGGGTACTGATCGTATGAATCCTGTCGTGTTGACAGCTGTACTTACCCTGAGCATCGCGCTGGGCATCCACTTGTTTAAACGCGGATTGGGCCGCGGCAGCCGCGAGTTCCACAAGCGCGGCGTCCTCATCGCCGACGGGGCGCCGATGCAACGCCAAAGTGCACGCCGCAAGAAGTCGCGCTCGGACTTGCTCACGCTGGCGGGTGTCGCAATTCCGCCGGACGATGAATGCAAACATTTCAAGCTGATCGGCACCACTGGCACCGGCAAGACCACCGCGATCCGCGAGTTGCTGGGGTCCGCCATTGCGCGCGGCGATCGGGCCGTGTTCGCTGACCCGGACGCCGGATACCTGGAACATTTCTACAATCGCAACCGTGGCGACATCGTTCTCAATCCGTTCGAACCGCAATCCGTAAAGTGGGATCTGTTTGGGGAAATTAAAAACCACTTCGATGGCGATCAATTGGCAAACGGCCTCATCCCAAATTGCGACGACCCCTCGGCGCGCGAGTGGCGTGGCTACGCCCGCACGTTTCTCGCCGCGGTAATTCGGCGCTGCCATTTCTCCGGCGCCGCCAATCCTTGCGATCTGTGGCGCCTTCTGATGGTTGCGCCGGCCGATGAGCTACGGCCGGTAATTGCGGGGACACCCGCACAGCCATTTCTCGATCCCGACAATGCCAGGATGTTTGGATCGATTCGTTCTGTGGCCGGCTCTGCGATGGCCGCCTTGGAGTACATCCAAGGTCAGCGCGCGGCGCCCTTTTCCGTGCGCGAATGGGTGAGAAATCAAAGCTACCCGAGCATGCTCTTCATTCCCTATCGTGCCGGCCAGATCGCCGCACTGCGCACGATGATCGCTACGTGGATTTATCTGGCCATATTCGAGGCCCTGAGCCAGCCCCAGGGCCGGGATCAGAGGCTTTGGTTTGTCGTCGATGAACTCGACGCGTTGGGTGCGATTGCGGGTTTGAAGGACGCACTGGCGCGGCTGCGAAAATTTGGGTGTCGCTGCGTCCTAGGCGTGCAATCGCTTTCGCAAGTGACCAGCACCTATGGAGGCGAGGCGCAAACAATAATAGAGAATTGCGGCAACACTTTAATTCTTAGATGCTCAGCCAGCGAAAACGGCGGCACCTCGCAATTTGCCTCGCGGCTGATCGGCGAGCGGGAAGTGCTGAGGCGGCAGATTTCGCGCGCCAAGGATCGCGAATCCGCCTTCTCGAGCCGCGGCGCGCGCCGCTCGCGCAGCTTTACCGATCATCATGTCACTGAAACGGCGGTATTGGCGTCCGAGCTCGAGCAGCTGCCTGACCTCCGCGGCTATCTGAAAACGGCATCTTCCGCGACTTGGTGGAAGGTCAACCTCACGAGGCCTTAGCGATGCCAGAACCCAGTGCGAACATACGCTCATCCAGCTACTACATCGCAGAGACTCACGCGCGATGCGCGCAGTGTGGCCGGACCTGCCATGTTCTCGGCTTAGCTTTGCCGCCAAATCATGAAACGCTGGATGACGGCGAGTGGCAACAGGTCGATGCAAATGCTGTCATTTTTTACATCGCTGGGCTACCGGACGCCGTAAGCCGGCATCTGCTGGAGTACTCCGCAGGATTTCATCCGACCCGCGGCGACGACCCGTCCGAGTCCTATTGGGCCAATCACTGCTCGCATTGCGCAAGTGTGTTCAGCGAGGATGAGTTGCACTGCGAGCCGGGCGGGTTCATGCCGAGCGATGCCCTCGAGGCGCAGGCCATTTCGCTGACGCACGTTCGGCAGGTTTTCAGCGCTTTCGCGGCCGGCTACGCGCTCGAGCCGGACTTCTTTGCCTCCACGCGCGTGCGCTAGTGGCAAAATGGCCATCTACTTTCTCAACCTAAAAAGTCTGGGGCGGGCTTCAGGTAGCAGCTCTGTGAGCGCGGCGGCCTACCGCGCCGGCGAACGCATCAAAGATGAGCGGACCGGCAGAACCTACGATCATTCCGGCCGCCAGGATGTCCTGCATAAGGAGATCATGCTGCCAAATCAATTCGCGGCCGAGAACATGTCGTGGGCGAAGGATCGCAGCATTTTGTGGAATATGGCAGAGCGCGTTGAGACGCGTGGCGCTGCCCGCACAGCGCGCGAGTATCTGGTCGCGTTGCCGCCCGAACTGTCGCCGCAGGCACGAATCAACCTAGTTAAAGGATTTGGCCGGGAATTGGTCGAGCGCTATGGATTCGCGCTCGACATCGCGATTCATGCGCCGCGGAATTATCCGGGCAGCGATCCACGCAACTTTCACGCGCATCTGCTCGCGACCACGCGCGAGGTGACGCCTGCCGGGTTGGGCGCCAAAACTGCGCTCGAATGGAGCGATACCCGCCGGCGCCAGCATGGCCTTGGGCGTGCGGTCGGCGAGTTGTTGTATGTACGCGAGCGCTGGGCGATGGCCGCCAATGCCGCTCTCGAAAAAGAGCACATAAACGCGCGGATCGATCATCGCACGCTGAAGGCCCAGGGAATTGACCGCGAGCCTAGGCCGCACATTCCGCATGCCGCATTCGAAATGGAGCGGCGCGGATATCACAGCGCGGTAGCGGAACGCATCCGCGCGGACTACCAGGCTAGGGTGGAGGCAAGGCTTGCACGTGCGGCACAACATCAACAACCGGTCGCCACGCAAAAAAGCCTCGCAGGCAAAGCAAAGGAGTATGCCCTGAAGTGGCTAGGGGTTCGGCCGCCGCAGAAGGAGGCGCAGACAAGAAGCCCCGAAGTGGTTGCGAAGGAGCCTGTCCAGAGGGGGCTTCGCGATCGGCAGACGCACGAGGTTGCGCGGCCAAGCGCTAACGAAGACCTGGCAAAGAAATCAGCACTCAGTTGGGCGGCCCGATACGGGCAGGCGCACGAGAAAAACCCCCGAGACGTGGCAAAGGAGGCTGCGCTCAGATGGAAGGCTCAATACGGGCAGGCGCACGACAAAAGGACCAAAGACATCGCAAAGGAGGCTGCGCTCAGATGGAAGGCTCAGTACGGACAGGCGCACGACAAAAGGACCGAAGACATCGCAAAGCAGGCTGCACTCAGGTGGAAGGCTCAGTACGGGCAGGCGCACGACAAAAGTTCCAATGACATCGCAAAGGAGGCTGCGCTCAGGTGGAAAGCTCAGTACGGGCAGGCAGACGAGAAAAGTTCCGAAGACAGGGCGATGGAGGCCGCGCTCAAGTGGAAGGCTAAGTACGACCAGGCGCACCATAAAAGCCCCGAAGAAATGGCCCAGGAGTCCGCCATGCGGTGGCATCGGTCTCGGCAGGCGCAACTACAGGAGCAGGCCCAGGGGAAAGCGCCGGCGAAGAAGCTGGCGCAGGAGCGGGAGCACGGGCTGGAGCGAAACGGCCCGGCTCCGGCTTCGGCCGGACGCTCGCGAGACTACGACCTTTCGCTATGATCGAGCGCCTCGCCTTTGCCAGCTGTTATGTGTATTCGCCCGCCGGCGACAGTGCAATTTGCGCCCGGTCTAGGCTGCTGCGGGCCTTGCTCAAGGATGCCGATGCGCGCTTCATGAGCAAGTACGCAGTGCGCGTACGTCGGCAGATGGAGCCGCCCGCGGTGCTCGCGGGCTTCTTCCTTGGCGATGAGGTGCTCGTGCCGGTACCTCGAAGCGCGCCCAAGGTGGGAGGCACATGGGCTGCGGCTGAGCTGGCACGTGCGCTCGTTCAGGCCGGCGTGGGCTGTGCGACATGGCCTGGATTACACAGAATATCTGCGGTGCGCAAATCGGCTACGTGCGCCAATGGCCGACGGCCCAGCGTCGCGCGGCACTATGATTCGTTTCGACTGGATCGGCCGGCACTCCGCCCGCACAGCATCGTTCTGGTTGACGACGTCATCACGCGAGGCCGCACCTTCATCGCCGCGGCTGCGCGCCTGCGGGAGGTGTTCCCCGACGCGCGGATCCGCGCATTCGCGTTGCTGAGGACTGCAGGAATGATCTCGGACATAAAGACAGTGCTCGAGCCGTGCAGAGGCGAGATCCGCTGGATGCGCGGTGATGCGCGGCGAGTACCCTGAAGCCTACGCCAGCGGGCCTGCCCTATAATGTACATAGATTGCGCATCGACGCCAAAACTCCGCCTGCCAGCCGTCCGCTTGAAGGTCTGGCGCAGCCGGACATTGCCCGACGGCTGAAGCACGCATTCGCCGCTGCGGACGGCTTGATCGGCGCTCACTGCATACACGAGCTATGGATGCGCGGAGCAATGTCCATTAACATTGAGGCTGCGCTCGAACAGCTGTGGGCAAGCGCGGCGGCCTCGATTCCGGAGTGGCTGCCGATGCGCTATATCGACTGGCTGCCCGCGGTCTACGAAACCTCGCTGAAATTTCAGTCCACTGCCAAGGGGCGATCGAATATTTATTTGGTTCTTTTGGATTTCAGCGATCGCGATGGGTCGTATGGCGTTTACGTCGGGATGAGCAAATACAGCCCCGCGCAGCGTTTCGATCAGCACAAGGCCGGTATTCGCGCGGCTGGGAGCGTTTTAAAGCGAGGTATCGAAGTGCTCACGGGACCGACTATGCATTTGCAATACATCAAGCGCAGCGAGGCTGCGCGCATCGAAGGCGAACTGGCGGAGGCCCTCGCCGCGGCGGGTTTGCAGGTTAAGGGCGGTCATTGATGATACTCATCGGCATGTTCGATTCACCCTTCGTGCGCCGTGTCGCTGTCAGTATGAATTTGTTGAACATGCCCTTCGAGCACCGCAACTGGTCGGTCGGCAAAGATTTCGAACTGATTCGACAATTCAATCCGCTGGGCCGGGTTCCCGCCCTGGTGCAGCCGGATGGCGATACACTGATCGAATCCGGCGCGATCTTGGATTTCCTCGATGAAGCGGTCGGCCCCGAGCGCGCGCTGCTGCCTCGTTCCGGCGAATTGCGGCGCGAAGCGCTGCGCATCATCGCCGTTGCCATCGGTGGCGCGGAGAAGGGTGCGACGCAGGTGTACGAGACGGCATTTCGCCCGCCCGAGAAACGTTATCGCCCGTGGGTTGAGCGTTGCCATGCCCAAACGCATGCCGCACTCGGGGAACTGGACCGGCTCTGCCAGGTGCGCGGCGAAGAGTGGCTGGTCGGCAATCGAATTACTCAGGCGGACGTCACTGCCGCCTGCGTCTATACGTATTTGAGTGACGCGCTGGCGATCAATCGGGACGCAGTGGCCTATCCCGCCCTGGGCGCCTTGGCAGCACGATGCGAAGCCCTGCCTGAGTTTCTCTTGTCCAAAGCTGATTGGTTCGCGCCCGGTAATCCCTAATACTCAGACAGGCTCCAAGGGTCTACAATTGCTGCATGGTCGTGGTCCATCATCTCAACAACTCCCGGTCGCAGCGGGTGTTGTGGTTGCTCGAAGAGCTTGGACTTCCCTATGAAGTGAAGCGCTACGAGCGCGACGCGAAGAGCATGCTCGCGCCGCCGGCCTTGCTGGCGATTCACCCGCTGGGAAAGTCGCCGGTGATTGTTGACGGCGATGTCACGGTGGCCGAGTCCGGGGCGATCATCGAATACCTGGTGGGAAAATACGGCGATGGACGCTTGATACCACCTGCCGGCACGGCGCAGCGTTTGCGCTACACCTACTGGTTGCACTACGCGGAGGGCTCTGCGATGACGCCGCTGCTGCTCAAATTGGTATTCGATCGCGTCTCCACGAACCCCGCGCCCTGGCCCATCAGCGCAATTGCGCGGCGCATTGCCGGGACCGTGACCAATGTCTTCATCGCGCCGAACTTGCAGCGCCACTTTGATTTCATCGAGGCCGAGCTCAATGCGCACGCCTGGTTCGCCGGCGAACAATTCACGGCCGCCGATGTGCAAATGAGTTTCCCGCTGGAAATCGCCGTGCCGCGGGCCGGACTGAACTCAAACCGTCCGAAATCGATTGCATTTCTCGAGCGCATTCATGCCCGAGACGCCTATAAGCGCGCGCTGGAACGCGGCGGGAAGTACGACTACTAGCCGATTATCTTGAGTTTAGCCTTTGAACTAATAATGAAGAGGGGAGTTGTCATGTGGAAGTCTCTTGCCAAAGGGGCCGCATTGTCCGGCGCCTTTTTGTTTGTCGTGACCGGCTGCGGACAATCGACCCCGCCGCCGCCCCGACCTAAGGCACCCTCGCCGGCGAGCGAGGCCTGGCTCAAACTTTCCCACGCATTCATCGAAGACTATCTGCAGGCCCAGCCGGCCTTTGCCGCGCAAGCCGGGCGCCACGAATTCGATGGTCAGCTGCCGGATGTGAGCTCACACGGTCTTAAGCGCGAGATCGCGCGCCTACACGATGAGCGCGAGCAGATCGCGGCGGTCGATCCCGCTACCTTGGAACCCCGCGAGCGCTTCGATCGCGAATACTTGCTGGCCGTGGTCGACAAGGATCTTTTCTGGATAGAAAAGACCCAGTTCCCGTTCAGCAATCCGGGCTGGTATTTGGGTCAGATCGACCCGGATGTGTATTTGAGCCGTAACTATGCGTCTCCCCTAGTGCGCATGAAGGCCTACATCAAGTATGCACAGGGCATCCCCAAGATCGCCGCGTCGATCAAGGAGAACCTCAAGTCGCCCATGCCGAAGACCTACGTCGAGCTGGGGATCGATGAATTCGGCGGTCTCGCCGATTTCTATACAAAAAATGTCACGGCCGTATTTGCATCGGTGACAGACGCCGATCTGCAAAAACAGCTCAAGGACGCCGATACCGTGGCGGCGCAGGCAATGAGCGGGCTCAAGGATTATCTGGTCGGCGAACGCAAGAAGGCCACCGACAAGTATGCGTTGGGCCCGGACTTGTTTGCGCAAATGGTGAAGCAGACCGAGCAAGTGGATCTGCCGGTCGAACAGATCGAGGCCGCGGGCCGCGCCGATTTGGACCGTAACACGGCAGCCCTAAAAGCCGAGTGCGCCACCTACGCTCCCAAAGCTCCCCTGGCTCAATGCGTCGGAAAGATGCAGGCCAACAAGCCCAAGGGCGGTCCCGTCGAGGAAGCGCGCAATCAGCTCAAAATGCTCAAGGAGTTCATAGTCCAGAACAACGTGGTGTCGATTCCGAGCAATGACGAAGCCTTGGTGGCGGAAGCGCCGCCGTACAATCGCGCCAACGCCGCCTTCATCAATACTGCCGGCCCGTACGACAAGGGTGTGGTGTCCGTTTATAACATCGCTCCACCCGATCCGAAGTGGAGCAAGGCCGAGCAGGCCGCCTACATTCCCGGCGACGCCGCGTTGCTATTCACTTCGGTCCACGAGGTCTGGCCGGGACACTTCCTGCAGTTCCTGCACTCGAACGCAAATCCCGACAAGCTCGAAGGGCTGTGGGTGGGGTATGCCTTCGCCGAAGGTTGGGCGCACTACTGCGAAGAAATGATGATCGACATGGGCTTGGCCAAGGGCGATGCGGAAAAGCACATCGGTCAGCTGAGCGAGGCGCTGCTGCGCGATGTGCGCTTGCTGTCGGCCATCGGCTTGCACACGCATGGCATGACCGTGGCGCAGTCGGAAAAAATGTTCCGCGAGCAAGCCTTTCAGGATGCCGGCAACGCGCGGCAGCAGGCCGCGCGCGGCACCTACGATCCGGCCTACCTGAACTACACCCTGGGCAAACTCATGATCCGCAAGCTGCGCGCGGACTGGCTTGCCAAGAGCGCGGCCGGATCGGCGCCGGCCAAGCCGGATGATCAGGCCCGCTGGCACGAGTTCCACGACAAATTTCTGTCCTACGGCGGCCCGCCCATTCCGCTGGTGCGCAAGGAAATGCTCGGGGAGGGCGGCACGCTACTATGACGCCGCGCAGTCCGAGCCGCCGACCTCACAGACCGAGTGGCCGCTTTCGCCGTCCGCGCTGCTCACTTTAACGATGATTCCGCTGTCCGCCCAAGCGCCCAACAGGCTTGCGGCGGCGGCGGGAATTTCCTCCTGTGGCAGCAACGCGCCCAAGTCTTCGCAAAGTTCTGCGAAATTGCGGCCGCGCAGCGCCGAATCGAGCGCCGCCGATTCCACCGCAGTCATCGATCGAAAATAATTCTGCAGATTTTGGCGCCACAGCAGCCACGGTATTGGCGCAGTCCCGATTTCCGGTCGTGGCGGCGTCTCGTCTAGACTCATCGCCTTCCACACGGCGGCAGTATTCCAGCTAAGACTCAGACGTCGCAGCGAAGGATGAAACTCGAGTGTGAGCGAGCCCCAGGCCGATGGCTCGACCGCGGACAGCGCCGTGCGCGCCAAGGGCGGCGCATCGGCTGCATCGAACACCTCCGCCAGCGTCCATTCGAGCAGCGCGACTTCGGCGAGAATCGGCGCCTCGCTATAGGGAGCTGACGCTGCCAGATAAGCCGGCAATTCCCGGCCGTACCAACGAATCGAGCGGAACACCGACGGGTGCGCCGCAACGTAGTCTTGGCCCATTTCCACCCAGGTCTCATCGCCCAGCAGTCCATGGAGCACCGGATACGTTTCGTGCAAGGCATCGATGAGGCGCACCTGGTAGGCATTGCGATAAATCGCCAATCGATCCGCGGCGGGCAGCGGCGGGGCATCCACGATGGCGGCCGTGACGCCGCTGTCCTCGCCCAACAGATGCCGCTGCATATCCCGCTGCAGCTGACGAAGTGGAATCTTTGAGCTTTTCACGCCGCCTGCCGCGAATGCCGCGCGGCCAGGTCGCGCGCCACGTCAAGCTCAGCGACCAGCTCGCCCAATTCAGGAATGTTGTCGTCGCGCTCGATCATGGTGGGAACCTCGCCAAAAATAGTGAGAGCGTGGGCGTACAAATCCCATACTGGCTGGACGATGGGATGGTCATGCGTATCGATCAGATGACCGCCCATATTGCTGTGCCCGGCAAGATGGAACTGGCGCACGCGCGCTTTCGGCATGGCCTGCAAGTACTTCATTGGATCGAAACCGTGATTGACGCTGCTGACATAGATATTGTTGATGTCGAGCAGGATGTTGCAATCGGCGCGCGCGGCAACCTCGCGCAAGAATTCCCACTCGCTCATCTCATCCGCGTGAAAGCTGAGATAGCTCGAAACATTCTCCAAGAGGATTTGTCTGCCCAAGGCTTCCTGCACTTGACCTACGCGCGTGACCACTGAGGCCAGCGCCTCCTCGGTGTAGGGCAGCGGCAGCAAATCGTGTAAATTCCGTCCTTCAACGCCGGTCCAACACAGATGGTCGGAAATCCAATGCGGTTCGATGCGCGCCGCCAAGCTGCGCACCGTGCGTAGGTAGTCGAAATCGATCGGATCGGTGCTGCCGATCGAGAGCGAGACGCCGTGCATCACCAACGGAAATCGTTCGCGGATGCGCTCGAGATAATTGAGCGGCTTGCCGCCGGGAATCAGATAGTTCTCGGTAATGACCTCGAGCCAATCGATCGCGTGAGGCTCGTTGAGGATGGCCTCATAATGGGGAGTTCGCAGGCCGAGGCCGAAGCCGGAAAGTTTCATCAGAATAGGGCCGGGCGGTAAAGCCCGGCCCCCAAATCAAAAATGCTCAGTTCTTAGCTCTTCGCCTTCGCCTTGGCAGCGGCGCACGCATCCTTGGTCATGGACACGAAGCCCTGACCCTTGCAGCTGTTCATGCCTTTGCAGCTGTTCTTCGCGGACTTGCACTCGGAGGTGCCCTTGCAGGAATTGACGCCCTGACACTTCACGGTGGCGGCATCCGCTGCGACTGCAGTGGTGCTGATGACGGAGGTGAACAACATGGCGGCAGCAGCGGCCATGGCGGCGCTCGACAGTTTATTGATCTGCATTTTTTGATTCCTCGAAAGTTTTGGAACGCAGCGGAATTGCTGCTCATATAAAAGACCCGGCCAACCCGCTCATTATTACCCGATTATCTAAGCTGATGCCCGTTTCAATCAGGCGACAGCGCCCGCCGGACGGCGTCAAAAATGACGGTTTCTTAATGTTGGGGGCGACGTGCATCCAATCGAGCCGGCGGCTCGAATTAGCATCTTTGCGGGTCCGGGAAGCTCCCCTCCTTACCCGTGCAGTTCCCGCCGCAACCGTGCAGACCCAACTGGTCTTTTTCGTACTGCTGCTGCTCCAGCACCACGGCGAGCTGCGTCGACGTTGCGCAGTGCTTGGTCGAAAAATGCGTACCGTTATCGGTGAGCTGCTTGCAATAGTAGGTCGTGCCGTTTTGCACTTCCGTGTGCCATCCCGCTTTCTTGGCTGTTTTGGCGAAGGTCGCTTCATCCATAATTTTCGCGGACGATTTCGCCGCAGCCGCAGCAGCTGCCGCAGCATTGGCTTTGGCGATCAGCGCGGCGGTGGCTGCAGCTTCCGCATCCGCCGAATCGGAACTACTTGCTGCCGTTGAGCTTGAGGTGGCCGGCGTTTTCGCCGCTTCCGAGGCGGTCTGCGCAACCGCGATACCTCCGGCGGTTGCGAGCGCGCTCGCTACCATCAGGACAAGAAGTCTCGAAATCATGACGCGCTTGTTATCGGTCATTCCAAGGCTCTGCGGGCCTTGCTGGACCTGCGATATACGTTTCGAGAGCCCATTGGCGGAACTGAAGCCGCGGTCTCAACGCTACGGGAGACCTCCGCACAGACTGAAGGGCGTCCCCTTCGAGTTGCAGGCACCCTTGTTCTGCATCAAGTCCCGAGCGATTTTCAGCTGCACCGCGTAATCGTCGAATTCGTAAGCAGTCATGCAACGCGGCAACGGTATCCGGCTACCGAGAATGGCGTCTTGCCGGCAGAACAACGTGGTGCCGTTGTAAACCTCGGCGCGAAAGCCGAACTCTCTGGCTTTCTTGCGGGCCTCCGGCGACGCTTCCACCAATTTGGCCGGGGACTTGTTGGTGGCCGTGCTGGCCGCTCTCGCGTTGGCATTCGCGACGGCCATGGCATTTGCCTTGGCTATCAAGGCCGCAGCCTCGTCGGCTTCGCTCGATGAAGTGGTTGTGACCGTGGCTTCGGCCGACGGCGTGCCGGCGGGTGCCGGTTCCGGATTCTGTTGTTGGGCCGCCCGTGGGGCGCCGGCCGCGATGGCGGCAATGACCAGAAACACAATCTTTGGATACGTCATTGCACTCTCCCGTGTGCGCGAAGGCCCCATCATAATCGATGTGCGCTATCGTGCGTTATTCAACATATGTGTGGCATCGCGCACGACGGCGAATTGTTCCGCGGCGCGGTTGAGCCAAGCCAGTCCCCGTCTGATTTCAGCCCCATGCGTGGCGCGGGCGGTGTTTAACACATCGCGACGCAAGTCGGCGTCATAGCCATGCTCGGGCGCCTTGGAGTAGCGGCGCATTTCCGGTCCCTGGATGATCGCGCGCACGTCCTTAGCGGTTCCTTCGATGCCAAAGTGTCCCAGCACGGCCGACAGGAGCGCTTCGGGGTTCGCTAGAAACTGATCGAAATTGACCCAAAAAACGCGTCCGCCGCCGGAATTCGCTGCCTCCGCCAGCGCCGACATTTCGCAGGCCCAGGACAACGCCAAGACTTCGCCTTCACTGAGCGACGCAAGCTGCCACGCCTCCGTGCCAATGCGCCGGTGGAGGCGCCCCAAGCGGCCCGGCGCGAGCATCTGCGCTTCTTGGCGCGAATTCGGGCCGCCCAGAATGGTGGCCATATAACTCTCCGGCGAGACGGACATCATTACCGCCTTCGGTTTCGCGCCGCGCGATAGGAGGCCGGCGGCCAGTTCGGATACAAAACTGGTCGCCTTGACCACAGGAAACTGGTGTTTTTCGAAGGTACGAGATAGGAGCTTCAGGCACCCGGTCAACCGGGCATCAAAATCATGATCACGCCGGAAGTGAGGTTGGGGTTCCTGATCGCGGAGCTGCGCAAAAGTCCGCAGTATCACCGGCTCGCGCAGGGAGAATATGCCCGTATGAGAACCGATGAGTCGCGAGAGTAAAGTTGACCCTACATGGCCGATGTGGAATATGAATCCGCAACGTTCCATGAGTTGGGCCGCCTCGATCGCCGCCGCCACTTCGGACCACGGCAGCGGGCGGCTCGTTGTTTGCGGGCTGAGCAGTCGGCCGTCGAGAAAGCTCGCGCGTTCATAGTCCGATCTGCTCAAGCGAATGAATGTCACGTTGTCGCCGGGCAGGTCCAGCGCATAGGGAAACAGCTCAGGGGAGCGGCCCAATTCCTCCGCGATGTCATTCATTTCAAGCAGTTTCGCACCACCCCAGTTCTTTCGCGAGTCCGCGTTTATACTTGGCGGCCAGTCGCGAAAAAATCTCAGGAAAAACGATGTTCCTTCAAATTGACAACTATCTGACGCCGGCCGAAGTGCAAGAAATTGCCGAGCTTGCCCGCCAAGCAAAATTCATCGAGGGCCGCCGCTCCAATCCGCACAATCACACCAAGGACAATGTCATCGGGGATCCCGCCGATCCGACCGCACAGAAAGCATCGCAAATAGCCTTGGCGGCGCTGCAGCGCAATGAGCAATCCCGGGATTTCACTTTTCCACAGCGCATGGCCGTGCCGTCGCTCGCTCGTTACGATGTGGGCATGAAGTATGGAGCGCATATCGATGCCGCGTTCCTGCCGCTGGCCTCGCAACCGCTCAGATCCGACGTCTCGTGCACGATGTTCATTTCGAATCCCAGCGACTATGAAGGCGGCGAGCTGGTCATTTATTTGGGTTCGGAAATCGTCCACGTCAAGGGAAAGGCGGGCTCCGCGGTGTTCTATCCGTCAACCAATGTGCATCAAGTGGAACCGGTGCGCTCCGGATCGCGGCTGGTCATGATTACATTCATCGAGAGCCTGATCCCCGATCCGCTGCAACGCGACCTGTTGTTCTCGCTCGGCGAAGTGCGCGCGTACGAAGCCGCAAAGATGGAATGGCGTACGCGTACCCAGCTCGACTACGTCTTTGCGAACCTTCAGCGCATGTGGTCGAGGTGAGGAAATGATTGGTCAGAACGACGATCGGCGCATCCGGCACTTGATCGAGACCGCGGCGCAGGCCTCGGCCAGCGGCCGTGTGCAGGAGGCTGATCGCCTGGTCCGCCAAGCTGAGGCTGAAGCGCCCAGGCATCCCTTGGTGCTGAACGAGACCGCGCGGCGATTGCTGCTGAGCGGCGATGCTGCCGGCGCCTATCCGCTTCTTAAGCAGGCGGTGGACGAGGATGCTTCTCAGCCGTCTATTTGGCTCAATTTGGCCGCCGCGCTGCGCGGGCTCAAGCGATCCGAGGAGGAAATGGCGGCGATCCACAAGGTGCTCGCCCTCGAGCCGCGCAACCTGCGCGCGCTGCTGCAAAAAGCCTCCTTGCAGGAGCTGCTGGGTCAGCGCCGCGCCGCGGCCATGACCTACCGTTATGTGTTGCAGAGCATTCCTTCCGGCGCCCTGCCGCCGCAGTCATTGCGGCCGCTTTTCCAATATGCCGTGCAATTCGTTGCGGCCAACGACAAGGAACTCGAACAGTTTCTCGAGTCGCGTCTCGAGGCGCTGCGCGAGCGCCATCAAGACCAGCCGCTACAGCGTTTCGACCGCTGCTTGGAGACATTGCTGCGCAAGAAGCCCGTTTATCGGCCGCAACCGACCTTCATGTATTTTCCGCGCCTGCCGGCGATCGAGTTCTACGAGCGCAGCGATTTTCCCTGGTTGGATTCCATTGAAGCGGCGGCCGACGACATTCGCGCCGAACTCGTCAACTTGCTTCAGGAGGGACCCGCCGTACTGCGGCCCTACGTGGATATTCCCGCGGGAATGCCGCTCGATCAGTGGCGCGAGCTCAATCAATCGCGCCGCTGGGGCGTCTATTATCTCTGGCAGGAAGGGACTGCCATACCGGATCACCTCGCGCGTTTCCCACGCACCGTCAAGGCGCTCGAGGCCTGGCCTCGATGCGAGGTGCCGGGCTGTAGTCCGACCGCCGTGTTCTCCATTCTCGATGCCAAGACGCACATTCCGGCGCACACCGGCGTCGCGAATACGCGCCTCATCGTGCACCTGCCGTTGATCGTCCCGCCCGGCTGCTTGTTCCGGGTCGGCGCGGAGCGCCGCGAGTGGCATCCGGGCAAAGCCTTCGTGTTCGACGATACCTTCGAACACGAGGCCTGGAACGACAGCGATGTGCCGCGCGCTGTGCTGATTCTCGATATTTGGAGCCCGCACGTGAGCGTCGCGGAGCGCGAATTGGTGAGCCAGGTGAGCGCGGATATCGGTGAATTTTACGGTACGGGTTCCTATCACGAAGGCAGCTCGTGAGCGCAGGCGTAGCTCGGGATCCCAAGGCCGATTTTGCAACGTTGACCGCGGTTCAGGCCGCCGCGCAGCGCGGCGCGCATGCGGAAGCGGCCGTCATGGCCGAGGCGGCGATGGCGGACGGCCTGGAGCATCCCCTGCTGCTCAACGTGGCGGCCCTCAATCTCGAGACGCAGAATCGCGTGCCCGAAGCCGAGCAGCTCTTGCAACGCGCGGTCACCATGGCGCCCAACGACTTGGGCTCTCGCAACGCGTTGGGCTTGTGCCTGCTGCGGCTCGACCGACCCGCGGAAGCGCTGGCGCAATTCGAGGCGATTCTCGCTTTGAATGCCTCTCTGCCATTCGCGCATGCCAGTCGCGGCAACGCTTGGTTCGCGCTGGGCGCCATCAGTGAAGCCGAGGCCAGCTACCGGCGCGCCCTCGAATTGGATGCGAATCAGGGAGTCGCGCTCGCCGGCCTGGCGCGGATCGCCATCAGTCGCGGAGCGCACCGTGAGGCGCGCGAGCTTGCCGAGAAAGGGCTGGGCTTGTTGCCGGGATACCCAGACGCCGTAATGAGTCTGGCCGCGGCGGAATTAGGCGAGCGCCAGGTCAATCGAGCCGAAGTGCGGCTGCGCGCGCTCATGACCGATCGCCGCCTCTCAGCCATCGAACGGGCTTACGCGACCGGTCTCTTGGGCGATGTGCTCGACGCGAAGAGTCGGCCGGATGAGGCCTTCGCGTCCTATACCTCGTGCAATCAGCAATTGCAGCAAGCCTACGCAGCGCGTTTTTCCGAAGGTCCGAGCGCACTCGAGTACGCGCGCGCCTTGACGCACTACTTCGGGCGGCTGGCGCCGCAATCCGGCGCGTCGGCCGAGGCCGTTGCCGCCGCCGCCGCGGAGCCCAGCAGCGCGGCTGAGCCTGCGAATCACGTCTTTTTGCTGGGTTTTCCTCGGTCGGGAACCACGCTCCTCGAGGTGGTGCTCGAGGGCCATCCGCAGGTGGTGAGCCTGGAGGAAAACGAATTGCTCCTCGATGGCGTGCGCGAATTCATGCGCGGACCGTCGGGTCTGGATCGACTGATGCACGCAGGACCCGGCGCACTCGAGCCGTTTCGTGCGGCATATTGGCGGCTGGTTGCGCACGCCGGCATCGATGCGGCCGGCAAGGTGTTCGTCGACAAGCACCCGCTCAATACCTTGAAGTTGCCGCTTATCGCGCGGCTCTTCCCACGCGCCAAAATCTTGTTCGCGTGTCGAGATCCGCGCGATGTCGTGTTGAGCTGCTTTCGCCATCGATTCCAAATGAGCGCGCCGATTTACGAGATGCTGTCGCTGCAGGGCGCGGCAAGTTACTACGATGCCGTCATGGCGCTCGCGGTTTGCCTAACGACCGCTCTTAAACTCGATATGTGCCTGGTGCGGCACGAGGACGTCGTGACGGAATTTACGCGCGAAATGAAGCGTGTTTGCTCCTACCTTGATCTCGAATGGGTGCCGGCGATGGGGGATTTCGCCTTGCGCACCCAAACCCGCGCCGTGCTGACGCCCAGTACCGCGCAATTGGTGCGTGGACTCAATACCGAAGGTCTGGGGCAGTGGCGTCGGTATCAGACCGAACTGCTGCCGGTGCTGCCGCTGCTCGAGCCTTGGGTGAAGCGCTTTTACTACGATCCCTAAGGCGCCTTACTGCTTAGGCAAGTTACGCGGGCTTTTGAGGCAAATTAAACCAGCAGTTGAAGGCGATGGTGACACGTTCACCCTCGCCCTCGAACGGCTTGACGTCATGCAGCACCCAGGAAGGGAATATCACCAGCTCGCCGGCCGCCATGCGCACGCTGGCAATTTGATTTCCGTAGGGCAGCGGCATCTTCGCGATACCGGCGTCGATGTGCATCGTGGTCATGAGCATGGGATTGACGAAGCTCAACAGTCCGCTATCCGGCTTGCCCGGATCATGCTGTCCCGGGTCCACGCAATAAACGCCGCTCCACGAGGCGTTGGGATGATTGTGCAGCCCGAAGAATCCGCCGCGCCTGCTGATATGGAACCAACAGTCGTTATAGATTTCCAGCCGCGTGATCGTCGGTACATCGTAGCCGTTGAGTTGACCGACGACGTTGAGCAATTGATCCCAACAGAAAGCCTTTAATTCTTCGATCGCCGGATCGGCTTCGCGGAACAGGTTGAAGTGGCTTTCGAACACCGCCGTATTACGTTGCGTCAGGGGGCGCGGGTTGGCGGCTTGGCCGCTCTTTTCCAACGAAAACAGCAGACGTTTCAATGCCGCATTCAGCGGTGCATGCGCGGCGTAGCGGCTGAACGCGAACGGCACGGCAAACATGTTGACGAGTTTGGGCGCGGGCATGGGGCTGATTGTATACTTTGGCGATGACGCCAACGGCAGAAGCGGCACGCGACCCCACGGAGCTTCATGAGCGCGCCCGCAGACTTCTCGCGGCCGGCGACGCAGCGGCGGCCTTGGTGCTTCTCGAACAAGTGGTCGTCTTGGCGCCGCGTCACTTGCCCTTTTGGTTGAGCCTGGCCGCGGCGCTGCGCACGCTGGGGCGTCACGAGGCGGAACTCAACGCACTCGAGCGCGCCCTCGCTTTGGATCCCACACATCTCGTCGTGCTCTTGCAGAAAGGCGCGCTGCTCGACCTCATGCACAAGCCGCGATCCGCGGCCGCGGTGTACGGGCATGCACTCCAGGCCTTGGCTCCTGGAACGCCATTGCCGGCCCCGATCGAGGCGCACGTTCGGCACGCCGAGAAGCGAGTGAGGGAAAATGCCGCCACGTTGGCGGCGGTCATCGACAAGCGCCTCGGTGCGCTGCGCGGCAAGGAACCCGGCGCCGCGCAGATGCGCTTCGACCGCTGTCTCGACCGCATCCTGGGCCGCCGGCGCATCTATGTGCCGGAACCCAGCTATATGTTGTTTCCGTACTTGAGAAACTACGAGTTCTTCGACCGCGAGTTCTTCCCGTGGCTCGCCGCGGTCGAAGCCGCTACGGATTCGATCCGCGAAGAATTGGTGGCCGCGCTGAGCACGGATCAGTCGGGCATCGAACCCTACATCGCCTTCAAGGAGGGCCTGCCCTTGAGGCAGTGGAAGGAACTCAACCAGTCGCGCCGCTGGAGCGCTTATTTTCTCTGGAATCAAGGCCGGCTCGAAGAAGCGCACCTCAAGCGCTGTCCGCACACGGCGGCGGCGCTCGCCCAGGTGCCGCAAGTGGACATTCCGGGCCGCGGTCCCACCGCGTTTTTCTCGATTTTGGACGCGCGCACCAAAATCCCGGCGCACTCCGGCGTGACCAATACGCGAGTGACGGTGCACTTGCCGCTGATCGTGCCGCCCGGATGCGGCTTTCGCGTCGGCGGCGATACACGCGAGTGGCGCGTCGGCACGGGTTGGGTCTTCGACGACACGATTGAGCATGAGGCGTGGAACGACTCGGATGCGCCGCGCGCCATTTTGATTTTCGATGTCTGGAATCCGGAACTGACGCTTCTGGAGCGCGAGTTGGTGCGCGAAGCCACGGTGGCGCTGGCGCAATATCATGAGATCGAGGGCTCAGTGCCGGGAGTACAGATTTGAGAGTTTATTTATTGCTTGGATGCGTTGCCGGTTGGCTCGGCTGTGCATTGCCGTGTGCGGCGGCTAGTCCGTTGGACGGCCTGCTCGCCTGCCGGGCCCTGACCGATTCAGCGACAAGACTTGCCTGCTTCGATCGCGAGACGGCGGCGTTGGCGGCTACTCCGGCGCCGCTGGCAGCCGTTACGCCCAACGCAGCCGCGTCGGCCGCGGCACCCGCTGCACCTGCGACGGCCGCCACGCAAGGAGCCGTGGCACCTCAATCCGGTTCGACCGCTGCGATCGCCGCTCCGCCTGCGCGCGCCGCCCCGGTGCTGGACGCGCAGCAGTCCTTTGGCTTGAGCGGCAGTGCCATCGCCGCGCATGAGGAAGCGGCGGGCACCCGGCCGCAAAAACTCGCAAAGCTAGAGGCGCGGGTTGTCGCCCTGGCCCTCGCCGGCAACGGACGCACCGTATTTACGCTCGACAACACGCAGGTCTGGCAGCAGATCGAATCGAGCGGCGACATGCTGGCAAAGCTCGGCGATTCGGCCACCATATCGCGCGGCTTGCTGGGCTCCTACTGGCTGCAGCTGAAAAACGGGCGGGGCTGTAAAGTGACGCGGCTCCGCTGAGCGCACGCCGCGGCCTCAGTCGATGACAATTCCCGCCGCTTCCAGGCGCGCGCGCAGCGGGGCGAGCTCTGCGGCGAAGTTGCGCCACAGATGCAGCGATGAATCGTAAATCGGCTTGCGGACCTGCACCGAACTTGCCGTCATGATGGCCGCGGGGTTGCGGTGGAACTCGAGACAGGCCTCCTCGAAGGGCAGACCCACGTAGTCGAGCAGACGCCGGGTCGCAGGTTCCAGCTGCGTGACGATGTCCTCGTACGCCACGTCCAGGATGCGACCCGGCAGGATGCGGTGCCAGTGCGCCATCAAGCGCCGATAGTCCAGGTAAAATTCCCCGAGTTCCGCCAGGTCGTTGCTGAAGGTGAACGAGCCATAGAAACGGGTCTTGTAAATGGCGTGACAGGCAGCGAGCGGGTGCCGGGTCAAATGCACGATGCGGGCATTCGGAAAGGCGCGAAAAATCAGCGCGCAATGGAAAAAATTCGCGGTTTGCTTGTCCGAGAACCGTGGCTTGTCGCCGCGCCGCGAGCGCGAGCGCGCCAGGTACTCGCGCGCGATGGTTGCGCCATCGAGACCGCCCAGCGCTGCGGCAAACCCCAGCCAACCCTCCGTCACTGCGGAGCCGGTCTGATCGATGGCGGCGCCGACCGCCTCGGCAAGCGCCGGCAATTCTCCCGCCGAGTGCACTTGAGAGTGATTGCCCAGGATGCGTTCCACCAGGGTGGTGCCCGTACGCGGCAGTCCCACGATAAAAATGGGTTGCTCGCCGGTGGTATCGGCCGCCACGGGCTCCAGATGCGGAAATCCGGCAATGATCCGATCCATGACCGCGTGCTCGTGTGCGGGGTCGTAACGATACCGGGCGCGCTGCAGTACGCTGGCGGCGCTCAGGTGTCGCCAACTCGCAGCGTACTCGCCCAAATCTTCATAGGACTTGGCAAGTCCGTAATGCAGCGTGGTGATGTCCTCTGACCCTGCGGGTGCGGCTGCCAGAGCCGCTTCCATGGCCGCAATGGAATTGCGATCCGCGGACTGCTTTCGCAGCTCCGCAAGTCCTCTTAGGGCGTCGGGATTCGCGGGTGAGAGGGCTAAAACCGCTTCATGGTCGCGCGCGGACAGATCGAAATTGCCGAGAAAGCGGTGCACCTCGGCTCTCTTGCCCAAGATCGCCACGCTTTTTGGATCGGCATCGACCGCCCGATCATAGATTTCCAGCGCGCGGGAATGCGCGGCGGCGTACACCAAAAAGGTGCCGATGGCATCCAGCGCGACCGCATCGTTGGCGGCGTGCAGGACCGCTTCTTCGGCACTGGACAGCGCCTCGTTGCGACGCCCCAGGGCGAGTAGGCACTCCGCCTTCTGCAGCAGGCATTGGGCATCGCCGGGAACGGCCGCGAGACGCTCTTCGATCAGCGCCAGCGCCGTGTCCTTTTTATCCGCGAACAACGCT
>Ga0209169_10000481_pt1 | contig 24382 bp, 22 predicted proteins | sample HubBroMetageWRM4_FD_188346 | JGI IMG/M metagenome (GOLD analysis project Ga0209169, IMG submission 188346) | Warmed soil microbial communities from the Hubbard Brook experimental Forest, New Hampshire - Hubbard Brook CCASE Soil Metagenome WRM 4... | ecosystem: Environmental > Terrestrial > Soil...
CAACTCCAAAGTCGTACGCGCCTCAGCAGGATCGGTATTTCGCCTGCCCGTAATTCATGGGCATGGGAAGGCAGCGACAAGACTAGCGGAAGTTTCAGACGCCCTGAGGGCGCAGAAAGTGCGCTTGCTCGCGACTTCCTCACACAAGGGAACGCCATTGGATCAAGCAGATTTGAAAGGACCCACCGCAATCTTCTTCGGCAACGAAGGCGCCGGCCTCCCGCGCGAAGTGATGGCCATGATGGACGAATTCATCTCCATTCCGCACACGCAGCAGGTGGAATCCCTCAACGCAGGCGTAGCCGCCAGCATCGTCCTGTACGAAGCCGCGAGGCAGAGGAAGTAACGGCATGTTCACCACAGAGGCACAGAGACACAGAGAAAACCAGGAAGATAACGATCCCCGGACTGGCCCCATCATCGGCGCAGCCATTGAGGTTCACCGTAACCTGGGGCCTGGATTGCTGGAATCGGCTGATGAAGAGTGCCTGTGTCACGAACTCCATCTCCGCGGCATCGACTTCCGCCGTCAAGTCGATTTACCCGTGGAATACAAAGGGATCAAGCTCGACTGCGGGTATCGACTCGACCTGATCGTGCGTGAAGAAGTAGTTGTAGAGTTGAAATGTGTTGAAAAAAGAGTTCTACCGGTTCATGAAGCCCAGTTGCCCACATACATGCAGCTGACCGGAAAGCGAGTCAGCCTTCTCATCAATTTCAATGTTCCAGTACTAGCGAAAGGCATCACTAGAAGAGTTCTTTGAGGGCCTTTGCAGTCTTTAGGTTTTCTCTGTGCCTCTGTGGTGAAAAGGTTTCCATGGGATTATTCCAACCCACTCCAAACGCCGACCCCACCACCGACCGCACCCGGCCGCTGGCAGACCGCATGCGTCCGCGCACGTTCGAGGAATACGCCGGCCAGGAACACCTCATCGGCCCCGGCAAGCCTCTGCGCACGCAGATCCAGCGCGACGATACCGGCTCGCTCATTTTTTGGGGACCGCCGGGCACCGGCAAGACTACGCTCGCGAAGATCATCGCGAGCATGACCAAAGCGGAGTTCATCGAATTCTCCGCCGTCCTCGCTGGAATCAAAGAGATCAAGCAGGTCATGGCCGACGCGGAACGCGCCCGCCAGTACGGCACCCGCACCATCGTCTTCATCGATGAGATTCACCGCTTCAACAAAGCCCAGCAGGATGCCTTCCTGCCCCACGTGGAAAAAGGCAACATCCGTCTGATTGGTGCGACAACCGAGAATCCCTCATTCGAGATCAACGCCGCGTTGCTTTCGCGCGCCCGCGTCTACGTGTTGCAGCCCTTAACCGAAGATCAGATCGTGCAACTGCTAAGGCGTGCCTTGACCGACGAAGAACGCGGCCTGGGCGCAATGAAGTTGCGCGCATCCGACGACCTCCTCAAGAAAATCGCCAGCTACACCAGCGGCGACGCGCGCGGCGCCTACAACGTATTGGAAGTCGCCGCCGGACTGGCTCAACAGGCCGGAACCAAGCCCCCGGAAATCACCGACGACATTGTTCGCGACGCCCTACAGAAGCGCACTCTGCTCTACGACAAAGCCGGCGAAGAGCATTACAACCTGATTTCAGCCCTGCACAAGTCCGTGCGCAACAGCGATCCTGACGCGGCTCTCTATTGGCTCGGCCGCATGGTCGAAGCGGGCGAAGATCCGCTTTACATTGCGCGCCGCGTGGTGCGCATGGCGGTCGAAGACATCGGACTGGCCGATCCCAATGCGCTTTCCTTATGCATGGCCGCGCGCGATGCCGTGGATTTCATCGGTATGCCCGAGGGCAACCTCGCGCTGGCGCAAGCCGTCGTCTATCTCTCGGTCGCGCCCAAATCGAATGCGCTTTACACCGCATATGGCGCGGTGCAACAAGACATTGAGCAAACGGCAGCCGAACCCGTGCCCCTGCATCTCCGAAACGCGCCCACCGGACTCATGAAGGGATTGGGATACGGAAAAGATTATCAGTACGCCCACGACGTCGACGGCAAAGTCGCCAACATGCAATGCCTGCCAGAGAATTTGCACGACCGCGTCTACTACCAGCCGACCAACGAAGGCATCGAAAAGCGTATCCGCGAACGGATGGAAGAAATCAAGAAACTACGCGCACCCGCGAGCAAACCTTCGCGCCCCACGAAAGAATCCTAGCGATACCGCGCGGCATCTTATAGAAGAACAGACGTGTATTATTCGTGCCCGCCTGCATGCTGAGAAGGTGAATCCATGGCCACTTTTCCTGGAGCTGTCGCCGCTTTTCCCGTTCATCCTTTGCTCATCGATCAGGTAGAAGACCTGCAAAAGCTGCAGAAAGCAGCGCACAAGATCAATTCTATCCTCGACCTTGATCAACTCATCGACAACATTGTGAATGATGTCGCCCATTCCTTCGGCTGCGTAGAGGCCGGCATCTACCTGCATGACGAGGAGCACAGCGAGATGGTGCTAGCCGGCGTGCATGGATGCAGCGTCAACCACAAAGGCCATCGTTTGAAGATTGGCACCGAAGGCATGGTCGGCTACGTCGCTTCAACCGGCCAGATGCGCTATGCGCCCGACGTTCGCAAAGACGCTTACTACATTCGCTGCGAGCACGACACACTCTCTGAGGTAGTAATTCCACTTCACGTTGGCAATCGCCTCGTGGGCGTCTTCACCGCGTCCCATCCCGAACTGGACGCTTTCCCTCGTCAACAACTGAGAATTCTTCAGGCGCTCTGCGATCACGTGGCGGTGGCAATAGACAATGCCCGCTGCTTTCAATCGGAACGCGCCCAGCGGGAAGCCCTGAGCCGCGAGGCTCAGGAAGCCCGAATCATGCAGCAGGCGCTCTTGCCCAAGAGTTCGCCTTTCATACCGGGCTTTGTGATTTCTGGTCTCAGCGTTCCCGCCGGCGCCGTCGGCGGAGATTGGTATGATTTCATTCCGTTTCCCGATGGCCGCTGGGGACTCGTGCTGGCCGATGTTTCCGGTAAAGGCACTGCCGCAGCGTTACTGATGTCGGCCACGCGCGGAATGCTTCGATCTCTCGCGGAAGCCTGCTCTGGCCCGGGCGAGGTTCTGACCAAACTGAATGGCTTGTTAGTCGAGGACTTTCCTGCCGGCAAGTTCGTCACCCTGGTTTACGCCGTGCTCGATCCGGCAACCCGCACCGTAGTCTTTGCTAACGCGGGACATTTGCATCCTCTGTTTATCAACGACGATGGTTCGCAGTTCCTCGACACCGAGCGCGGATTGCCTCTCGGCATCAACTGCGGAGATTATTCCGAGACTCGCATAACGCTGTCCCAGGGTTCGCGGCTGGTTTTCTACAGCGACGGCATCACCGAGGCGGTAAATACAGATGAAGAGGAGTACGGCCCTGAACGGCTCGCAGAACACGCGGCCGGTGCCGGGGCCTCCGCGATCACCATCGTTGAGGACGTCCGCAACTTCGCCAATGGCGCGGGTGTGCGCGACGATGCTACCGTCGTCTTCGTCGGGGTCAAGCGCTAAGTCCGGAATCGCGCCCGATGCTCCTTCAGGATGCAAAGGTCCATCACGACGAAAATGCCCGCCCGGCGCGCCTTCTCGGCCGCCTTCTCGTGAACCACATCTTCCTGCATCCAGATCGCCGGAACCTTCAACTGAATCGCCTGGTCCACCACTTCCTCCACGAACTCCGGTCGCCGGAAAATGTTCACGATATCGATTTTTTCCGGGATATCGAGCAAGGAAGCGTAAACCTTCTCGCCCAGACACAACTCGATCTGCGGATTCACCGGAATGATCCGGTATCCCTGGCTCTGCATGTAAGCCGAGACTCCATAGCTGGGACGCATCGGATTGTCAGAAAGTCCGACCACAGCGATGGTCTTTGCGCGTCGAAGCAACTCTGTGATCGGATCGGTTTGTGCCATTGTGATTGTCATCCTGAGCGAGACGCTTTTCGTTTCGCGAAGAGCCTGTCCCGAGCTTGCCGAGGGAATCCGGGCGAGCCGCGCGAAGCGTCGCGCTGCTTCCAATAAGAAACGCTGCGACACATTAATCGCGCGTTTGGCTCGCTTCCTTATTACTTCTTGTTCGCCGCATCCTGCTTCTGTTTAAACATCTTCAGAGCCAGCGAACGGACCGTCTCAGAAACCTCCTTGTTGCCGGAGATGTTCTTCAAGTCCTGAGGTTGCAGATGCTTCATCAACCCTAATCCGAGATCGAGCGGCGTGCGCGGATTAGCCACCAGATTCCGCACCACAATGTAATTCTTCATGTAGCGGCGCTTCAGCGGTATCTGCCGCAGCACCGCTTCCAGCACATTCTTCTGCAGCGCAAACTTTTCCACTTCCCCGTCGGAGATCTTAGGCGCCTCGAGCACCGCCAACGCCACCACCTTCGTACCGTCGCGAATCAGAATCGACCGCTCTTCCTTATTGCCCTTCATCGCCAGCTGGATGCGGCCTTTCACGTCCAGCCGGTTGATCTTCTGCAGCGTATTTTCCCGCCGGCCCAGCTCAAGTTTCGAGCCGGTGGCAGATTTAGCCTTCGCCGCCGCTGCGGAAGCCGCGCCAGCAGCCTCTGCTACAGCTTTCTCCTCGTCCCGGGCCATCTGCTCCATATCTTTGTTTTCTGATACCGGAAAAAAATCAGTACCCAGCAAATCGACCACGCCTCCGACCGGCTGGAACGGTTTGTCCTGCTCCGATGCAACCTCGGTCGCGTGTTCGGCAAGGTAAGCGGAAATAACCTCGTCAGGAACTTCCCCTGCTTCGTCGCTCGCCACAGCCTCGTTCGCCGCGGCCACTGGCGCGGGCTCGGCAGCGCCAGCAGCAATTGCTACCTCGACTTTCGATTCGCTGGCAGCAACTGGCGCCGCCGGCGTCTCGCTCTTGCCCCCTCGCAGCAATTCGGCGACCGTAACTGCTTCCGCGCCTTTCAAGTACGGATTCGATCGAAGGCAATCCAGAATGCCCGCCGAAGTCCGCACCCGCGGACTTTTCAGCATGGCCGCGATTGCTTCGGGAGATGCAGACAGAGCGAACTTGATCAATTCGCCATCGGCGACGGAGGGATTCTCCAACAAAGCCGGCAAAAGTTTAGGACGCATATTATCCGGCGCAACCAGGTAGGCCAGCACCTCGCGCGAAGTCTTGGGATCGGAAGCCGCCGCCAATGAAGCGTTTTCGTCCCATCCCGCCAACGTCATGCGTGCCACGTCGCCAAAAATCTTATTGTGTTTGGCAAGATAAACCAGGATCTCAATGTTCTCGTCAGGTGGAACGGAGAGCGCACCCTTCGCCGCGAACTGCATCATGTTCGATGGCAGCTTGGAGGCGCGAATTAAATCGATCGTCCGCGACATCAGTTCACCTTCCCGCACTGCTACGACGCGTTTCCATCGCGCTGGCTTCGAGTTCCCCCACCGCCAGTTCCAGCTCTCGAATCAATCGATTCGGCTTCCTCCGAAGAAATTCCTCCAGCAAAGCCCGATAATACCAAAGCGTTCCGTCGCGCCCGCCATTGAAACGGGACCAGATCGCTTCTCCAACTTCCCGGTAATCGGAAAGAATGGACCGCACATTGTGGAGCTTGTCCGCTGCCGAAACCAGCCGCGTTTCCGCGTCGGCACTCTTCAAATGCTGGATGTAACTTTCCTTGCGTTCACGCCACGGCGGCTTGGGATCGGTGTCCGAATCCGTGCAGCCATCCACAATCTTCGCCACCCGGCTCCCGAACTTCCGTCGCACTTCTTTCAGCACCGGTGCGCCGCCACAGTCTTCCACTACATCATGCAGCAGCGCCGCGATCGCCAGGTCTTCATCGCCGCCAAACTCCAGCACCAGCGAAGCAACCCCCATCAAGTGGGCGATATAAGGAATGCTCGAGGCCTTGCGAGTCTGCCCAGCATGCTTCTCGGCGGCAAACTGAAACGCGCGAAGAAACCGAGGCCCAAGCCTTACCCTGTGCTTACTCTGTGACCTCCGTGGTTGAGGTTTTTTCCCAGCCAGCGAGGTCGTCACGATTTCTCCCCACGCCGCGCCAGCAGATAAGCCCGGATAAACGGCTGCAAGTCCCCGTCAAGCACGCGATCCACGTCGCCCACCTCGGTCTTGGTGCGGTGGTCCTTGATCATCCGGTAAGGCTGCAGCACGTACGAACGAATCTGCGATCCGAAGTCATTGTCGAGTTTTGAGTCTTCAATTTTCTTCGTGGCCGCGCGCTTTTTCTCCATCTCGAATTCGTAGAGTTTGGAGCGCAGCATGCTCATCGCGCGTTCCCGGTTCTTGTGCTGTGAGCGTTCATTCTGGCAACTGGCCACCAGGCCGGTGGCAATGTGGGTGATGCGCACCGCCGAATCCGTCGTGTTGACGTGTTGCCCGCCCTTGCCGCTCGAACGGTAGGTATCGGTACGAATGTCTTCGGGCTTGATGACCACTTCAATGCTATCGTCAATTTCCGGAGAAACAAAAACGCTCGCAAACGAAGTGTGCCGCCGCTTGGCCTGATCAAAAGGTGAAATCCGCACCAGGCGGTGCACGCCGATTTCACTGCTCAGCAGCCCAAAAGCATATTCGCCGTTCACCGCAAAGGTAGCCGATTTCAGTCCCGCTTCTTCGCCCGGCTGGTAATCGTAAAGAACCGTCTCGAATCCTTGCCGCTCGGCCCACCGCAAATACATGCGCAGCAGCATGTCCGCCCAGTCCTGCGATTCCGTTCCGCCCGCTCCCGGATGAATCGTCACGATCGCATTGAGCGCGTCGTTCGGTCCAGAGAGCAGCGTCTCGGTCTCCAGTTTGTCGACCAGTTCGCGCAGCGAGTCAATGTCGCGGCGCAATTCTCCGTCGACACTTTCGCCCTCTTTGGCCAATTCAAAGTAGGCGGCAATATCGTCGCCTCGGCGGCCCAGATCGGCATCCGTGGCCAGCAAATGCTCCAGCCGCTTCTTCTCGCGCATCACTTGTTGGGATCGTTGCGGATTTGACCAGAGATTCGGCTCGGCGGCCTGCTTCTCAACCTCGGCTAGTTGCGGACGGAGCTTGTCCGCGTCAAAGATACTCCCGGAGTTCGCGCACCTTCTTGCTCAGTGATCCGTATTCCTGCTCGAGCTCTTGATTCATGAGGATGTTTCTGCTTTCTTGCCTGATTTCCTGCCACGTCCGAAGCGCGTGACCAGCGCTCCTGCTGAAATTATCGCACACAGCCAGCAGAACCAGTCGCCGTGACGCGTGTAGAACGTGGTTACGGAGGTCAGGGCATAAGGAGCAACCAGCGCGCCCCGCACCTTTCGCGGAAGCCGCGCCACCGTTCGTCCATAGGGATCGATCGAGGCCGTCACGCCGGTGTCCGTCGCACTCAATATCCAGCGGTCGTTCTCAATGGCGCGCATGCGCGTTTGATTCAGGTGCTGCGCGTAAGCGCCGCTGTCACCATACCAGCCATCATTCGACAGATTCACTAAAACCTGCGCGCCCTGGTCCGCGAACTCCCGCACTTCGCCGGGAAACACGGATTCGTAGCAGATGAAAACTCCCAGCTTTGTGCCGCCTGCATCCAGCGGAGCGCGCGATGCGCCTGTCTGAAATTCACCCACTTCTTGGCTCAAGCCCCCAACGAATGAAAACAATCGCGGGAACGGCAGGTACTCTCCGAACGGAACCAGATGCATTTTGTCGTAACGCGCCGTCCAGTCGCCCGCAGGACTAATGAGCGCGGCTGAGTTGAACACCTGCGAAGCCGACTTGCCGCTCTGCGCGACAGGCGCGGTCCCGATGGCACCCGTCACCACCCAAACGTGCGCGTCGCGAGCCATCTGGCTCACCGGGTCGCGAAACAGCGGATCACTCGTGAAAAAAGGCGCGGGCGATTCGGGCCAGGCGATCAAGCCAACATCGCCCGCTTTGGAATCGTTCGCGCCAGGCGAAGCAGGGGCCGCGTCCTTCACGCTGAGATCGGTCAGTTCATGCAGCGTCCGCGTGAAAGTATCGCGAGTCCAGGTTTCATCCACCGGAATGTTTTCCTGCACCAGCAGAGCGGTGTGATCCGAGCGAAGTGCCGGAGCATCCACTAACCGCCCGGCTTGCAGCACCGCAGCCGCAGCGAGCGCGGCCAGCAGCAGCGTGTTTCGTTTCTTTCTCGGAACCAGGAACGCTGCCGCGACCGCGACATTCACCAGCATGATTTCGAACGAGACTCCGTAAACTCCCGTCCAGGTGGTGACGCGGCTGAGCGAAATGTTATCCACTTGCGCGGTGCCCAGCAGGTTCCACGGAAAGCCGGTGACGAGCGTCCGCGCCAGTTCCACCGCGACCCACAGAAACGGCGCCGCCAGCAACGCTCCGCGGTTGTCACGGCCTGGTCCAACCGTCAAGCTAAGTAACAAACCGAACAGCCCGTGATAAAGCCCCAGATAAAGACAAAAGAGAAAGAGAGCGAGCAGCGCCACGGGCGCGCTCAGGCCACCATGTTCGTGCATGGTGTTGTAAATCCAGTAACACGTGCCCGCATACCAGAGGATCCCGGAAGTGTAGGCCAGAAGAAAAGCTTGCCCCGGCTTCGCCGCCTGAAGATTGACGGAGCCATCCATCTCCAGCACTCCCACCGGTCGCGCCCGCAGCAAGGCCACGATCAGCGGAGCAAACGCTACCCAGGAAAGAACGTATAACCCGGGCAGTGGAAAAATGAGCACCTGCAGGATCGATGAGAGGAGAACCAGCAACCAGGCGCTGAAATGAATTTGCCGCACCATCAAGGATAACAAACCCTTTGTCATTCCGAAGCGCGCAGCGCAGAGGAATCCGCTGTCGCGTGCAGCGCCACGGAGCTCCGCACAAAATCGACAATCTCCGCCGTCACATAATGTGGTGGCGTGATCCGGAATACCGGCCGCTCCGCCACCGGCTTCAAGGAAACACCCTGCCAGGCCGATCGCGCGGCCTTCGAATCTTCGTGAAGAATCACGGCTGCGGCTCGGTCCAGAAATTCTCGCGCCGAATTCTTGAAATCTTCCGTGTCCGGGTCAAGCACCGTGAGATACAAGTCCGGACGCAAGAACTTCAGCACGCTGTTCGATTCCACCATCACATGCCGCGACCCCTCGAGCCGCCGCCGCAAAGCGGGCATGGCTTCAGCCAGCCTGCCCTGCTCGGTGCGCACCCACAAGGCCCGCTCCGCGCCTGCCACCAGAAAGCGTGACGTGTCAGACTCACCGCTGCGATCTTTCTCCTCTGAAATCGCCCAGCTGTGGTCGGCCGTCGCGCAATCGCACGGAGCTCCGTTGGCCGAGCAAACTCCGTGGCCGTATTGCGTAATCTTTACGGCAGTCCAATCGTATTCGCGCAAAGCAGAAATCAGACCCGCGACCACGCTCGTCTTCCCTACGCTCCGCGAATGCCCGCCAATTACAACGATCGCCACATCTACCTCTTTTTCACTAGCCTCGCCAACGCCGCCAACTGCTTCAGATATTCCCGCACCGGCTGCGCCGGAGTTCCCCAGAACGCCACACCCTTGCCGCGCAGCACTTTGTTAGGCAGCACACCACCTTGTCCGCCCAACATCACTCCTTGTTCGATGCGCGCGTGTTCGCCAATGCCAACCTGGCCTCCGAGCACAACATCATTCTCGATCACAATGCTGCCGGAAAGCCCGGTCTGCGCCGCGATCACAACATTCTGCCCCAGACGGCAGTTGTGCCCGATGTGCACCAGGTTGTCGATCTTCGTTCCCCGCCCGATGCGCGTTTCCTCCAGCGCCCCGCGGTCGATGGTAGTGTTGGCGCCGATCTCGACATCGTCTTCGATCGCCAGCGTGCCAACCTGAGGGAATTTTTCGTAGCGTCCGCTCTTCGCGTCGCGCACATATCCGAAGCCATCGCTTCCAAGCACAGCACCTGCATGCACCGTCACGCGGTCGCCCAGCGTGGTCCCCGCATAAATCGTGACCTTCGGATAAATCTCGCAGTCCCGGCCAATCTTCGTTCCCCGGCCAACGACGCAACCCGCGCCAATCCGCGTGTTCTCGCCGATCTCCGCTTCAGCTCCGATCACTCCGTACGCCTCGACGATTACACCCGGAGCCAGGCGAACGGAGGAGTGAACCACGGCAGTTGCGTGTATGCCCGCGCTGGTTCCCTCGCGATTCCCGTCCTCGAGAAAGCGCGCCGCGCGCGCGAAGGTGAGCTTGGGATGACGGCTGACGAGCAAGGGCTTGCCCGACGACGACGCCGCGAATTCTCCTGCGATCAAAGCCCCTGCGCCAGAGCTCAGCGCCCGCTGAAGATGCTTCTCTTCTTCCACAAACACGAGGTCGTGCCTGGAAGCCGATTCGATGCTCGCGACACTGCCAATCTCGACGTTTCCGTCCCCGTGCAGACGGGCTTCAACCGCCTCGGCGATCTCTCGCAGTGACCGCTTCATGGCTCTCACTTTATAGCAGACTCGCTATTGCGTACCAGGGACGTGACGAAAGGGCTGGTCCGACAGCGCTGCTGCCTTCCCGCACCCGCAAGCTTACAATTACTGTATGGAAAGGAAAGTCTTCTGGATGACCTTCTTCGTGCTCGGTACGCTGGCGGATGTCATGCTGCCGCTTTTGTGGGGCCTGGCCGCAACCGTGCCCATCCTCTTTGCATCTTGGTGGATTGCTTACCGCAGTGACTGGTTCTGAGCGGTAATTTCAGAACGCCGTCAATTTCAGGACTGAGTCATGGTGAAACTGCCACCCGTGCCGTTGCAGCCTGTGCCGCCGCTCAGCGACCAGTTACCCGTGATCGTAGCTCCGACCAGCGATTCCGAATTATAGTTCTGGGTCACGACCGCCGTTCCGATTACAGTTCCGACGAGGCTAAGGGTGTTGCCATTCTCCGTGACAGCATAGTTAATGGAGCCGGTCACGGTGTCGTTAGTATTAAGTTGCAAGTCCACTTTTCCGGTCGGTGCCGCTGCAGGGGAAACGGTCGTGAAACAGCTTTGCGAGCTCTGGTTAAGGTTAAGGAATTGAAAGAAGTTGATTTGCAGCGTGCCATCGCTGTTCACCGTAAACTCGGTGATAAAGCTGGGGCTTGACGCACCGCTGGCGCCGCCGGTGAGCTCCGCTTCCCAGATTCCGCCTGTCGTCGACTGTAGAGTCGGATTGCTGCCACAACCGTTGAGCAGGAGCACCAGCAGCAACAGAATTGCAACTTCCTTCATGAATTTTCCTTGAGTCCCTAATCCGGTCAAAAATTGCCCAGTTAAGATTACAGAGATGCAGGCTGGGCGGTCAATGGATGTAAGCAGGTTGACGATTCCCCAGTTCACTCACAGACCAGCTTCGATGCGGGAGCGGGGGTCAAGGTAGTCGCGCAGGGCGTCGCCGATGAAGTTGAACGACAAGACGGCGAACATCACGGCGAGCGCGGGAAACAGGACGAGATGGGGCGCGTCGAACAGGTGAGCGCGGCCGTCGTTGAGCATGGTTCCCCAGCTGGCGGTTGGTGGAGGAACGCCTAGTCCGAGAAAACTCATGGTGGCTTCGGCGAGGATGGCTCCGGCCATGCCGATCGCGGCCTGGACAATCACCGGCTGAATAATGTTCGGGAGAATGTGGTGGACGATGATTCTGACGTCGCTCGCTCCCAGGGCGCGTGCGGCTTCGACGAATTCGCGTTCGCGCGCGGCGAGGACTTGTCCGCGTACTAAGCGGGCGTAGCCGACCCAGCCTCCGAGCGAGAGCGCTAAAACTAGATTGAAGATGCCGGGGCCGCGGAACGCTACGAACGCGATGGCCAGGAGGATTCCGGGAAACGATAAGAACGCGTTCATCAGGACTACGTTGACGAAGCGGTCGATGCCTCCGCCGTAGTAGCCGGCGATGGAGCCGATGATGAGTCCGAGGGCGAGCGAGGTGACGACGACCGAGCTTCCGACCAGCATGGAGATGCGCGCGCCGTAGACGATGCGGGTAAGAATGTCGCGGCCGAGTTCGTCGGTGCCGAACCAGTGAGCGCGCGATGGAGGGTCGAGGCGCGCAGGGAGATTGATCGCAGCGGGATCTTGCGGCGCAATCCATGGCGCGAAGAGGGCGAAGACCACGAAGATAATTACCAGCACTACACCTGTGGCTGCCAGCGGGTTGTGGCGTGCATTTCCGGCGACCTTGCGGCGGAACGAGATGGCGGCGGTTGACAAGTTGCCCTGTGGGTTTCTGCTCTTAAATAAATCTGCTCGCAGTCGGTTGCGATGCACTGCAGTCGCGAGAATTCCGGTCGTTTCGAGGGGTACCCCCCCTCCCCCCACCCTTTGAAAGGCTTGCTGGGCGCGGGGTTTGCAAAAAGCATCGTGCAAAATCTTGATGGCAAAGAGCTTAGAGGTCAAAATCTTGAGAATGCGGGACTTAGGCCCCTCTTGCTCGCGACAGGCTCTACTGCCTCCGCCTTGACCATGATGGGCTAATTGCTGAGGGATGGCAAGGTTGGATGTCACAGTGGGGCTGTGGATGGTCGTCTGGCGAACGCGGCGCTGGTCGCCTTTGCATCGGGAAGTCTGGCGGCGGGGATGCACAGATCCTTCGCGTTTGGTTTCCGGCCGCGCTGGAGCACGTTGGGCTCAGGATGACAAATCGGGAAATGGCTCATCGGCAATAGAGGGAGTATGTAGACAAAATGCAAAGGTCCTTCGCGTGTGGTTTCCCGCCGCGGTGGAACTCGCTGGGCTCAGGATGACAAGCTTGGGGATGGATGTCTGTGATGGATGAACTTTGCTGGCGGTGGAAAACCGGGCAAATCTACTGTCGGATTCTTGGGTTCGCTACTGAGTACAAGACGTCTGTCAGGAAATTTACCGCGACGTAGGTTAATCCGATTGCGAGGATGCAGCCTTGGACCAGGTAGTAGTCGCGGTTGGAGATGGCTTGGATGGTCAGGCGGCCAATGCCGGGCCAGGAGAAGATGGTTTCGGTTACGATTGCGCCGGCTAGTAGCGCACCGAATTGCAGGCCCAGCACGGTGATGATGGGGATCATCGCGTTGCGCAGGGCGTGACGGTAGACTACCGTGCGCTCCGTTAGTCCTTTTGCGCGGGCGGTGCGGATGTAGTCCTGGCTTAGCTCTTCCAGCATCGAGGTGCGGACCATGCGGGTGAGGATGGCGGCCAGGGCTCCGCCCATGGTGATGGCGGGGAGGATCAGGCTGGCGAAAGAGCCGGCGCCGGAGACGGGGAGCCATCCTAGTTTGATGGCGAAGAGGAGAATCAGGATTGGGCCCAGGGCGAAGCTGGGGAATGAGAGGCCGAAGAGGCTGACTACGCTGAGGAGGCGGTCGTCCCAGCGGTTGCGGCGCTGGGCGCTGCGCACGCCGGCGGGGATCGAGAGGATTATGGCAACCAATAGTGACGCCAGCGTTAATTGCAGGGTGTAGGGATAACGCTGCGTTAGCAGGTGGGTCACGCTTTGGTTGTAGCGGAACGAGGGGCCGAGGTCGCCGTGGAGGACGCCTTTCCAGTAGTGGAGGTATTGCTCGCCTAGCGGGGCGTCGAGGCCGTAGGCGTGGCGGGTGGCTTGGATGTCGGCGGGCGGGGCGCCTTCGCCCAGCATTTGCTGGATGGGGTCTCCGGGGACCAGATGGATTAGGAGGAAGACGAGGCTTACTACCAGCCAGATTACTGGGAGGGTGTAGAGGACGCGTTGGAGGAGGAGCTTCATAAAGTCAGTGGCCAGTGGCCAGTTCTAGGGGGCGCCGGGCGGTGGTAGAGACTTCTTCCTGGGCTTGTGATGGCGCTGGCGGGTAAGAGGTCCTTCACTCCGCTCAGGATGACAGGGTTATGCATCTTCAGTCTCCCGCCTGCTTTGCGGTTTCTGCTGCGCCTTCGACCTTGTCTAGCTTTTCTATTTTTACTTTGGCGATGCGGTGACCTTCCATCTCTTCAACTGTGTAGCGGTGGCCTTCGTATTCGAAGGATTCGCCCAGGTACGGGATTCTTTGCAGGCGCGCGAGAACGAATCCGGCGAGGGTTTCGAAGCCGGCGTCGCGGGGCAGGAGCAGGCCGTGTTGCGTTTCTAGATCGCGGATGTTTACTGCACCTTCGAGGACGAAGACTGATTCGTCTTCGAGCGCGGGCTCCGGGGGGACATCGAATTCGTCCTCGATGTCGCCTACCAGCTGTTCCAGGATGTCTTCGACGGTGATTACGCCTGCCGTGGATCCGAACTCGTCGACTACTACAGCTAAGTGACGGCGGCGCTGTTTGAATTCGGCCAGGAGTTCGGCCAGGACTTTGGTTTCGGGAACGACCAGAACATCGTGCATGATCTGGCCGATCTGAGTGCGGGCGATACGCGAAGCCAGAGGCATTCCGAGATTGATCAGCCTAAGGCGCACCCAGCGGACGAGCTCTTTGTAATACAGGACGCCGACGATGTGTTCGGGGCCGCGCTGCGGGTCGTAGACGGGGATGCGGGAGTGCTGGCCTTCGACTACGCGGTTGAGGGCTTCGTCCAGGTTGAGGTCCGAGGGTAAGGAAAAGATATCCGGACGGGCGACCATGACTTGGCGGACGGTGATGCTGTCCAGTTCGATGGCATTGTGGATCATTTCTTCCTGCGACTCGGGGATCTGGCCGAACTGGCGGCTGGCGGTGACGATGAGTTTGAGTTCGTCGGGGGAGTGGACGGCGCCGCCGCGGCGGGCGTCGCGGGCTCCGAAGAGGCGCAGGACCAGGCCGCCGGAGCGGCGCATGAAAAACAATACGGGGCGGGTGAGGGTGAGGAAGGCTTCCATGGGAGCGGCCACGGCGAGAGCAATTTGCTCGGAACGCTGCAGCGCCAAGGTTTTCGGGACTAGCTCGCCGAGGAGGACGTGGAGGTAGGTGATGAGGCTGAAGGCGATGATGATGGCGATGCCGTGGGCGTAGACAGCGGCGTGTGGGACTTCCTGCACGAACCGCAAGGCTTCGACGAGACGAGCGACCATGGGTTCGCCGATCCAGCCTAGGGTTAGGCTGACCATGGTGATGCCGAGTTGAACGCCGTTGACTACTTCGTCGAGGTGCTGGTGGAGGCGCTGGACGATGCGGGCGCCAGTGCGTCCGGATTCGATGAGCTGCTGGATACGGGTGTCGCGAACGCTGACCAGGGCGAACTCCGCAGCCGCGAAAAACGCGTTCGCCGCCACCAGAAGGAAGATCAGTAGCACGCGGAGCAGCACGTAAGCGATCATTTATGGGTAGTTCTGATGGGCAATTCTAACATTCCAAAGGGGGTGGGCCGGTTGAGATTACTACTTAAGTTCTTTCCCACAGGGGGGCGCGGGGGAACACTGGGTAAAACTTTTGGACCTCGTGGGCTACCTTTTTTGTGTCAGGGCGGTCTAACTGGCAGGTGGGCTGCTCAGGTCGTTTCGGCTCGGGTTGAAATCTCTGGAACTAAGGGAAGTCTGGCTGCGTACTAGATGGTGTAGCGCTCGGCTGCGCTTTTCGGCGGGCATTTTCAGCAGGCATTTTCAGCAAGCATCAGGAGGTCTTTGTGAACGGAAACGGGAATCATAAGAAGAAACGGCGCAGACTGTTTATATGGGGCGGCGTTGGAGTGGGGATTGTCCTGCTGATTGCGATTGGGGTGTTTGCTGCCACGCGGGGCGGAACGAAGATTGATCCCTCGAAGCTGGCGAAGGTGGAGAAGGGTGATCTGGCCAAGAGTGTGGTGGCTACGGGCAAGGTGACTCCCATCACCAAGGTTGAGGTGAAGTCGAAGGCCAGCGGCATTGTGAAGAAGCTGCTGGTGGACTACGGCGATCGCGTGAAGAAAGGACAGTTGCTGGCGCAGCTCGATAAGGTGGAGATTGAGGCGCAGGTGGCGCAGTCGCGGGCGGCATTGGATGCGGCTGAGGCTAACCTTACCAGTTCCGCGGCTGATTATGAGCGCGCCAAGGTAGACGCCGAAGGTCCGGATGTGCCGCTTCTGAAACGCGCGTATGACCGGGCAGAGGGCATGGCGAAAGACGGAGTGGTTTCAGCGTCGGCTCTTGATGATGCCGAGAAGAATTATGAAATGGCGCTGAATAAGCAGAATGTTTCCAAGGCGCAGATGATCGTGCTGAAGGCGAAGATTGCGCAGTCGAAGGCCAACGTGGCCCAGGATCAAGCCAACCTCACGCAGTTGGAGGAGCAGCTCAGCTATACCGACATTATTTCTCCGATCGATGGCATTGTGCTCTCGCGCGATGTGGAAATGGGAGATGCGGTGAGTTCGATTCTCGTGTTGGGCTCGTCGGCCACGCTGGTGATGACGCTGGGCGATACCAGCGAAGTCTATGTGAAAGGCAAAGTGGACGAGAGCGATATCGGGAAAGTTTATCTGGGGCAGCCGGCGCGCATCAAGGTGGAGTCGTTTAAGGACAAGACCTTTACCGGGAAGGTGACCAAGATTTCTCCGATGGGCGTGGAGAAGGACAATGTCACTACGTTTGAAGTGCGGGTTTCGATTCAGAATCCTGGTGGGGAGCTCAAGGCTGAGATGACTGCGAATGCTGAGATCATCCTTGAAGAACACAAGAACGTGCTGCAGATTCCGGAAGGCGCGATTCTTTACGACAAGGATAAGAAAGCGTCGGTGGAGATCCCGGATCCGAAGGGCAAGGAAGGCAAGGATAAGGTCGCGGTCAACATTGGGATTTCGAATGGCGCAAAGACGGAAGTGCTTGGCGGGTTGAAGGAAGGCGATGAGATAGTGCTGCAGTAGGGCGGGCTTCGGGCTTCGGGCTTTGGCTTTCACATTTTCTTCTTGGGGTTGCTACGACATGGATAGACGGCGAATGCTTGTTCCGGTTTCTGTTCCGGCTCGATCTTCATTTCTGGCGATCGGGATGATCCTGGTGCTGGCTGGCTTTGCGGCTGCGTCTACTCCGCAGGGACAGTTCGAGAAGACCTTCCAGGTCAGCGGGCCTGTGGATCTGGAAGTACAGACGCACTCTGGCGACATTACTGTGCGCAGCGGAGCGGCGGGGTCCGTCTCGATCCGAGCGAAAATCTTTGTGGGCGACCATTGGCTGGCTGGAAGCCGGCAGTCGGAGGTCACTGAAATTGAGCGAAATCCTCCACTGCGGCAGGATGGGAACAAGATCCGTATCGATTACGTGAATGCCCGCAACATTTCGGTGGACTACGAAATCACGGTGCCGGTCGACACCACGGTCCGCGCCCATAGTGGATCGGGAGACCAGACCATTGAAGATATTCATGGCAACGCCGATCTGCAGAGTGGATCGGGAGACGTGAGACTGTCGCGGCTTACCGGGGAGATTCACCTGGAGACCGGGTCAGGCAATGTGCGAGCGAGAGAGATCGCGGGGCCGGTACGCGGAGTCGCGGGCAGCGGTGACATCGAGATGCAGGAAACTGGAGCGGGGGATATCGATCTGCACACCGGCTCCGGCAACATTACGGTTCGGGGCATTCAAGGGAGATTTCATGGCGAGGCGGGCAGCGGAGACATTACTGCCGAAGGCACGCAGACGGGCGCGTGGGAAATCCGAACCGGGTCGGGCAATGTGCGGGTGAGATTGCCCGCGAATGCCGGTTTCGACGCCGATCTCTCCACAAGTTCGGGCACGCTGGACGTGGACGCGCCAATCACGATGACCGTGCAGGGCCGGGTGCAGGAGAGGCACAAGTCGATCGTCGGCAAAGCGCGCGGAGGCGGGCCACTACTTACGCTACACACGGGATCGGGCGACATACATATCGAATAACAGTGGCCAGTGGCCACTTTCTTATTACCTCCGTGCCTTGACTCTGCAGTCACCAGCGGTTACTTTCGACATTCTGGGAGTACTTCGTCTTTTCCCCGCGAGGAGAACTTTGGCCCGTCCGATTATTACTCTGACTACTGACTTCGGCAGCAACGACCATTTTGTAGGCACCATGAAGGGTGTCATCCTGGATATTGCGCCGGAAGCGCAGATTGTCGATATCTGCCACTCGGTGCAAGCCTTCGATGTGCTGGATGGAGCACTCACGATTTCGCAGGCGTATTCCTACTTCCCTACCCGGACGATCCACGTCGTGGTGGTCGATCCTGGCGTGGGCACGGCGCGGCGGCCGATTCTGGCCTCGTGCGATAAACATCATTTCGTGGCGCCGGACAACGGAGTGCTTTCGCTGGTGTACGCGCGGGAAGAGCGCACGCATGTCCGGCACATCACTTCGGACCACTACTTTCTGCAGCCGGTAAGCAACACCTTCCACGCGCGCGACATTTTTTCTCCCGTGGCGGCGTGGCTGGCGAAGGAAGTTGACACGCAGAAATTTGGCGATGAGATCGAAGACTACGTTCGCTTTAATGCCCCAAAGCCGAAAGCTATGGACGGAAACCGCCTGCGCGGGGTTGTGCTGAAGGTTGACCGGTTCGGAAACCTGGTCACCAACATCACTCCGAAAGATGCTCCCATACTTTTTGGAGCTGACGCCAAAGGGTTCAAGATTGTTGTGGGCAGCCGCGAGATCACCGAGATTCACAATACCTATGCGGAAGGCGCGCCGGGAGAGGTTTTTGGCGTTCTGGGAAGTATGGGTTTTTTGGAGATTGCCACCAATCGCGGAGCCGCGGCGCAGTTGACCGGAGCCGGCAAGGGGAATGAAGTGAGCATCATTCTTGGCGAGGGAGCCGCAGCCGGTGCATAGGACCAGTGGTCAGTGATCAGTGGCCAGTAAGCAAAGACTTCGCTCTACCGTCGATTCTGCTCAGAAGCGATCCTCCAGCGGAGCTAACGACCTACTCCGCCAAATCCCTCAGGGGCTAAAGCCCACGCTTTTATTGGAGATTGCTGGCACGACTGAAGTCGTGCCCTTCCCGAAGCCATTTATGTCGTAGCTTCTCAGCGGCCGGTGAAAATTAGAGGTCGCCGGTCGGTCAACGATTTTACTGACCACTGGACACTGATCACTGGCCACTTAGCTCTTTGGCTTGGGGTGGGCGTAGCGCTCCATTTCGGCCGTCCACTTGAGGAAGCGCCAGAGGCTGGCGCGCTCCCACCAGAGAAATTCCCAGAACTCGAGGAAGCCGATCTGCGTCATCTTGATGCCGCAGTAAGTTTCGATGCGCCAGAGCAAGTAAGGGCTCCGCCACGGGGCCAGACGATGGCCCTTGGTTGCGTTCCAGAGAAAGCGGAGCCGGTAGCGCATGTGAGCATCATAACCACAAGCTGCGCTCTCGGCTATGCGCAGGGCGGGTTCCGCTATCGATATTAAAATGGACTCGTCATCCCGAGCGATGCTTGGGATCCTGGTTCTTGGCTGAGCCGCGGTTGTTGGCGCTGCTCGCAAACACCAGGATCCCTCGCTTCGCTCGGGATGACAATTTTGTGGGGATGACAATTTTGTCGGGATGACAATCGTGCTGGGATGACGATCGTGTCAGGGACGACAATCGTGCTTGGCCGCGTGTAGGTGCGCGTTTCGGTCCGTGCTAAAATCCTTTCTCCGCCAGGAATTTCCTTTCATGTCCGATGCAGACACCCGCCAGAAGGCTGAAGACCACTACTATGCCGCGCTTGACTTAATGGCGGATGGGAAGCTGGATGCGGCGGTCGCGGCGTATCGAGAATCGTTGGCCATCGACCCTGAGTTCACGGAATGCATGCACGGGCTGGCGCGCGCGTTGCAGGATTTGCAGCGTTACGATGATGCGATTGCGGTGGCTCAGCGGATTGTGGAACTGGATCCGGATGACGTGCTTGCCCATACCAGCTTGTCGGTGCTTTATCAGAAGAAGGGCATGATTCCGGAGGCTGAGGCTGAGGGAGCTAAGGCGCGGGTGTTGGGGTGGAAGCAGCAGTTGAAGAAGAGCTAGCCAGCTGTCAGCTGTCAGCTGTCAGCTGTCAGCTCGACAGGCCGAACGCCGAATCCAGCGCCTAAAGGCGCATCCATAAAAACGACTTGCGGCACGCCTTAAGGCGTGCCCTGATACGAATCTCGCTCTCTATAGGCAGATGAGCGCTGAGAGCTAAAGGCTAAAGCTCGTACTTTTTCATTAAGTGGCGGAACGAGCGGTAGGAGATGCCGAGCAGGTCGGCGGCTTTGGTCTGCACGCCGTTCGAGCGGTCTAGAGCTGTTTGCAGCAGGGTGCGTTCGATGTTTGCCACATAAATTTCCATGCCCACACCTTCAGGAAGCACTGCACCGGGGGCCACTTCGGACATTCCTCCGGAAACGCCTGCTGCGGCGGCGCGGGCTTTGGGGCGTTCCGCGGGGAGTTCGACGTGCAATTCATCCGTCATTTCCAGGGCGACGGCGCGTTCCACAGTATTCTCTAACTGACGGACATTGCCCGGCCATTCATAATCGCAGAGAGCGTCGACCGAGTTTTTGTTGACGCGCAGAATGCTTCGGTTGGCGGCGGCGGCGTATTTCTTGAGGAAGTGATTGGCCAGCAGCGGGATATCCTCGCGGCGCTCGCGAAGGTTCGGCACGCGGATGGGGATGACGTTGAGACGGTAGTAGAGATCTTCGCGGAACAGGTTTTCGGCGACGGCTTTGTCGAGGTCGCGGTTGGTGGCAGCGATGACGCGCACGTCGATGGGAATTTCGCTGGTGCCGCCGACCGGGCGCACGGTGCGCTCCTGCAGGACGCGGAGCAGTTTCACCTGCATGGACAGGGTCATTTCGCTGATTTCATCGAGGAAGATGGTGCCGCCGCCGGCGACCTCAAACAGTCCGCGCTTGTTCTGATTTGCCCCGGTGAAAGCTCCCTTTAGATAGCCGAAGAGTTCGCTCTCCAGCAGAGTTTCGGGGAAAGCTCCGCAGTTTACAGAGACGAAGGGGTCGGTGGCGCGGGGCGAACAAATGTGGACGGCGCGGGCTACCAGCTCTTTACCGGTGCCGCTCTCGCCGTGAATCAGAACGGTGCTGGCGGTGGAAGCGACGGTGCGCAGAGTCTGTTTCAGCTTCTCCATCGCTGAACTGGAGCCGATGATGTTGTCGAGGGAGTTGTGGGAGGCGGCGTCGCGGCGCAGGGCGAAGTTTTGTTTGCTGAGCGACAGGTTCTCGAGCACACGGTTGATGGTCAGCCTGATTTCATCCACCAGGCCGGGGCTTTTGCGAATGTAATCCGACGCTCCTCCGGCTTTTACGGCTTCCACGGCAGCTTCGTAGTCATCGACGGCGGTGATGAGGATGACGGGAGAATCGGGCGAAACCCGGTGGGCGTGACGCAGCACTCCGATGCCGTCGATGTTCGGCATTTTGATATCGGTGATGATGAGATCGTAAAGATTGCCGTCGATCTTGTTCTTGGCTGCCTGGCCGGACTGCACGGTTTCGACGCGATGTCCGTCGCGGCGCAGGGCAATGTCGAGCATTTCGCAGATGGAGCGCTCATCGTCGCAAACCAGAATATTAGCCACGCAGCCTCCCTTCTGCCGCGGCAGTTGCGAACTGAGCGGGCGCGGCCGCCGGCAAGCCAGATGTTGCGAGGTCTTCAGCCGGCGGAGCGGCAGCCGACCTTTCTGCATCGAGACGACGCAGCCTCAAGACGAAGGTGGTTCCTTGTCCGGGCTTGGACCGGGCCCAGACTTTGCCTTCATGCGCCTGCACGATCTGGTAGACGACCGCCAGGCCGAGGCCGGTGCCACCTTCGAAGCTCGATTGGAAGGGCTCGAAGATCTTCTCGGTTTGTTGCGGGGTCATTCCGGTGCCGGTGTCTGCGAAACTGACCTGCCAATCGTCGCCGAGGCGCTCGACGCCGACCTTCAAGGTGCCACCGTCGCGCATGGCGCGGACTGCATTCTCGGCGATGTTCCAGAAAACCTGCTTGATCCGGTCTCCGTCGGCGATGACCCACGCTTCGGAAACATCGAACCGGCTGTGGATAGCGATTCCGGTATTTTCCAGGGTCATGCGGTGACGCATGAGAGTGAGCGTGTCCTCGAGCAAGAGCATCAGGTCGACCTTGTCGAAGTGATACTTCTTACCGCGGGAGTAAGCCAGGAAATCAGTGATGATGCCATTTAGCCGTTGCGATTCCCTGGTCACAATCTCGAGCAGGTGGCGGTGTTCCTCACTCATCTCGGGTATGCCGGAAAGCATGCTGACGGAGCCGGCGATGGAGGTAAGTGGATTGCGGATCTCGTGGGCGATGGCTGCTGCCAGGCGGCCCACGGCTGCAAGGCGGTCCTGCATGCGGACTTCGCGCTCCAGTCGGCGGATTTCGGTGAGGTCATCCATGGCATAGACGTAGCCCATGGCACCGCGCTCCGAGCCGTGGAGAGCGGCTACTCTTACGCGAACGGTCTTGCGGAAGGTTCCGGCCGGCTCGAAGCGGACTTCGGCGTGGGTCTGGGACTCGGCATTGGGCAGGGCATCGAGAAACAGTTCGGTGACGGCTTTTCCGAGCAACTCGTCCTGGGTGCGCTCCAGGAGTTTCAGGGCAGCGTTGTTGACCAGCGTAATGCGCCCATCGAGACCGGTGGTGATCAATCCACTGCTGATGGACTGAATAATGTTTTCGTGCAGAATTTGAAGATCTTCGAGCGCGCCGCTGGCGTCCTTCAGCTGAACCCGTGCCTGGCGCAGCTTGGCAACCAACAGGCCAGCCAGGTAAGCGACGGCCAGGAAGGCAAACAGGTTCACGAAAATGATGCCCTGCAGAGCCTTCAGTTCAGGATGGGTGGTGCAGTAGGACCGGACGAGTCCGTAATAGTTGAGTTCGAGGACGGTGCCGTAAAGAATGAAGGCCAGCGCCGCCAGCAGTTGCGCCCACACCCGCGGCAGCAGAATGCCAGCCACGATGATGACCAGAGGGTAGAGAAAGTTCAGAGAACTATCCCAGCCTCCGGTCTCATGGACTAACAGGCTGACCATGACCAGGTCGGTGAGAATCTGTAAGGACGCCTGCAGGCGATGTTCGTCCCAGAAAGAGAGCAGGGCTATATAGAAGAGAGAGACGGTATACCACAGCAGCATGGTGCTGAGGAAAAGGCGCAGGGGCAGACGTGTAGGGGTTAACTCCGCGACCGCCAACTGGATTGCGAGCAGGAAAGTGAGGATCAGGATCCGTACTTTGACCAGCCAAGCCAGCCAATTCCGCTCGTCAAATGTTGATTGCATGGTCAATCCAGGTTTCAGAGTTTCAAGGTTTCAAGGTTTCAAAGTTTTTCAGGAGTAGCTCTCATTGAAACCTTGAAACCTTTTTCCACCTTGAAACCTCGCCTTTAGCCGGCCAGCTTTGCGATCATGGCGAACAGCGGCATGTAGAGCGAAATCACGATGCCGCCGATGGTTACGCCGAGCAAGCCGATGATGGCCGGTTCCAACATGGCCAGCATGTCCTTGGTAGCGGCGTCCACTTCTTCTTCGTAGAAGTCGGCGATCTTCTGCAACATGTTGTCCATGGCGCCGGTGGCTTCGCCGACGCCGATCATCTGGGTCACCATGCTGGGGAACACTCCGCATTCCCGGAGGGGATCGACGATCGTGCGACCTTCTTCGATGGCTTTCCGCACCTTCATCAGCGCTTCTTCGAGAACGGCGTTGCCGGAGGTTCTGGCGGTGATGGCCAGACCTTCCAGGATGGGGACGCCGGAGGTGATCAGAGTGCCCAGGGTGCGGGTGAAGCGGCCGACGGCGATCTTGCGCAACAAGGAGCCGACGACAGGCAGATGAAGCAGGAATTTGTCGAAGTAATAGCGGCCTCGCGGGTTCTTGCGGATCGCCTTAAGACCGAAGACGACTACAAACCCGACTACGATGAAGATCCACCAGAAATCCTTCACGAAGTCGCTCAACCCAATCACGATACGGGTGGGAAGAGGCAGGGCGACGCCCAGGCCGGCAAACAGGTTGGCGAAAATGGGCACCACCCACTTGAGGAGTGCGCAGACAATCAGGCCAGCCAGGCCGACCACGGCGACGGGATAGATCAACGCCGATTTCACGGCAGCTTTCAGGCGAACCGCCTTCTCGACGTAGATCGCCAAACGCTGCAGGATGATATCGAGAATACCGCCGGTTTCGCCGGCTTCAATCATGTTGGTGGTGAGGTCATCGAAGACGTTGGGATAGCCGCGCATGGCGTTGGCCAGGGTCGCGCCACCTTCCACCGTGGTGCGGACGCCGACCAGCGTCTTCTGGAATGCCGGGTTCTCCTGGTTGGCGGCCAGGATTTCCAGACACTGCACCAGCGGCAAGCCGGCATCGATCATGACCGAGAACTGGCGGAAGAAAATCGCGATCTCCTTGACCTTGACCTTGCTCGATCCGAAGGTGGGCATGACAAACTCTTTGCCCTTTTCCCGGACTGCACCCGGTGTAATGTGCTCGCGCCGCAATTGCTGCTGCAGCGCCTGCTTGTTTGGTGCTACGCGCTCTCCGGAAATTTTCTGTCCGGAGGCATCCTTGCCGGAAAATGTGAAAA
>Ga0209169_10000483_pt1 | contig 24374 bp, 25 predicted proteins | sample HubBroMetageWRM4_FD_188346 | JGI IMG/M metagenome (GOLD analysis project Ga0209169, IMG submission 188346) | Warmed soil microbial communities from the Hubbard Brook experimental Forest, New Hampshire - Hubbard Brook CCASE Soil Metagenome WRM 4... | ecosystem: Environmental > Terrestrial > Soil...
AGCCGTCGCGTAGCCGTTGATCTTCTCCGGAATCTGCACCCAGCGCCGGAAGACGCGCGTGCCCTTCCAATGCTCTTCGTCTTTATTGTTGCCGCCCGGGCCCGAAACATTCTTTACGGTGAACGCTCGCCAGTCCGCATCGCTCGCACTGGGATCCTCCGGATGCGGAACGTCCGCATGCCACTTCCACTCCGTCTCGCCCTGCCGCAGAAGCGATTGCAGGTGATCGAGCGTCGGCTTGTATGGATCCGGCGGCTTTGGAGATGAGGCCTGAGAAAGTGCGAGGGCAGGGAAGGCAAATGCAGAAAGAAGAACACAAAAAACGGCAGGCATCGAACGCTTCATCAGGGAAGTCACCTCTTTACGAACCGGCAGAATAATAACGTCCAGTTTTTAGACGAACGAAGATTATCTCTCAAGATTTGCAGGAATGGATATTTCAGTGAACTGAGCAGAAGAATTCAGGAGTCAGGCGTTTTTCAATCAACAATCAAAAATCAGCAATCGACAATTCTTACGAGCCCTTCAACTGCGGCGCCAACTGCCGCAACAACTGGATAAACGCCGTCGTCGCCACCGAAAGCGTCCGGTCGCGCCGGTAAGCGAGGCCAAGCTCGCGGTAGAGTTCGGCGTCTTCGATCTCGATGAGCTTTACCCGCCCAGCTTCCACTTCATCGCGCGCAAATGACGCACTGATCAGGGATACGCCGAGGTCGGCCGCCACAAAGCTCTTGATCATCCCAATGCTTGGCAGCTCCATACGCACTTGCATGTCAGCACTGTGCGCACGAAATAACTTATCGAGCAGCCGGCGCGTGTGGCCGGTCTTGGGAAACAGCAGCGGATGCTTCACGATCTCGCTCACCGGCACAACTTTGTGCTTGGCCAGCGGATTCTTCGGGCTCACCATCAGCATCAGTTTGTCGCGAAAAATCGGCTGAATCTTCAAGCTTGGCGACTGGATCGGCAGGGTCAGAATGCCGACCTCAACCTGACCGTTCTCCAGCTTCTCGACAATCTTGTAACTGAAATTCCGGTAAATACTGATCTGCACCGGCGGATATTTTCGGCAATATTCCGCGAAGACTTCGGGCAGCACATACAAACAAGTAGCCTCGTTCGCGCCCACCCGCAATGTGCCGCGCGGAGTCGCGCTATGGTCGGCAACAGCGGTCAGGGATTCGTCGCGCAGGTTTTTTAGCCGCTCGGCATACTCGTAAAAAATCTGTCCCGCCGGAGTCAGCTTCACTGTCTTGCCCGAGCGGTCGAGCAGGCGGTCGCCATATTCCTGCTCGAGTTGCCGGATCTGCGCGCTCACCGCCGACTGCGACCGGAAAACCTTTTCTCCGGCGCGCGAAAAGCTGCCCTGCTTAGCCACTTCCAGAAACGTGATGAGCTGATCAAAGTCCATGTGTTTTAAAAGCTGATGGGTCTACGAGCTAAATTCAGGGCCGGGGAATTCGCCTTACTAATCTAGTCTTACTAATCTGGTCTTATTCTAATAACGAGCGATGATTATATCGGACCAACCATCATCCGCAGGTTACTGCGCGAAGTCGATTCGCGATTCGTCCATGCGGAATTTTAAATACTTCGCATCCAAATCCTCAATCGCGCAGACCTGTATCTACCCGACCACCTTCCCCGCGTCCATGTAAGATGGCTGCTCACGATCATGCTGCAACTGTCTGACATCCAGGCGGCTCTGGCCCGCATTCGCGCCGACATCCGCGTCTCGCCTTGCACCCATTCGGAAACTTTTTCCGGAATCACCGGCAATTCGATCTTTCTCAAGCTGGATAACCAGCAGCGCACCGGCGCCTTCAAAGAGCGCGGCGCGTTGAACAAATTGCTCATGCTGACCGCCGATGAGCGCGCGCGCGGCGTCATCGCCGCATCCGCCGGAAACCATGCTCAGGGGGTCGCCTACCACGCCGGCCGCCACGGCGTGAAAGCGCGCATCTTCATGCCGCTGCCCACGCCTCTGACCAAGGTTTCTTCCACCCGCGCCTACGGAGCGGAAGTGGTTCTCCACGGCGCAAATTACGACGAAGCCTATGGCAAGGCCCTGGAAGACGCGCGCGAGCACGGCTTCACGCTCATCCATGCCTTCGACGACGAAGCCGTCATCGCGGGGCAGGGAACTCTCGGCCTCGAAATTCTCGGCCAACATCCCAACATCGAAGCGATCGTTGCGCCCATCGGCGGCGGCGGACTGATCGGCGGCATTGCTTGCGCGGTGAAAGAGACGAATCCCTCCATCAAGATTTTCGGAGTGCAGCCCTCGCGCATTCCTTCCATGAAAGCCGCAGTTCTCGAAGGCAAGCCGGTCACGCTCGACCCGGCAAAGACGATCGCCGACGGCATTGCCGTACGCCGCGCCGGAGAGCGCACGCTGCCGCTGGTGCAGAAATATGTCGATGACATCGTGACGGTGGAAGAAGAAGAGATCGCCAACGCCATCCTTCTTCTACTTGAGCGGGAGAAAACGCTGGCGGAAGGCGCGGGTGCGGCCGCGCTCGCTGCCGTGCTCAATCGCAAATTGCCGCTCGCCGGAAAACGCGTGGCAGTGCTGGTCTGCGGCGGCAATATCGACGTCACGCTGCTGGCCCGTATCATCGAGCGCGGCCTTGTCAAAGACGGGCGCCTCGTCCGGCTGCGCGTGCATCTGCCTGACTATCCGGGCGCTCTGTATCGCCTCACCGGAATCCTCGCCGAGCATCGTGCCAACATCGTCGAGACTGCTTACGACCGCGCCTACCACGGCGTGAATCTCGGCGACACCGCCATCGATATCACCATGGAAACGCGCGGGACCGATCATATCGACGAACTGATCGTCGCGCTCGAAGACGCGGGCTATACGCACGAAAGAATTCTTTGAGCCGCGAGCCGCGAGAGAAGCGCGATTTGTGGGGACTCGATGCTGTGGGGCGCGATGAGCGGGGTCGCTCGGGGCTCAGGACTCGGGACTCAAAACTAACTACGGCGTCGACTGGCTCATATTATTCTGCCCGCCACCGCCGCTGTTGTGGATCAGCAGCCAGATCAGCAAGCCAGCGCCAGCGGCGCCAGCGGCAATCCACTTCGCATTGAGTCCAGTGCCGCCTGCGCTAACCGGTTGAGCCGGTCTTCCGCATATTTCCGATTCGTCAAAGCCTTTTTGTTCGCCCTCGTGCAGCGCGCCGCCTGGGGCGGTTTGCGGGGTTGAATCTTTGCCGCCACCGTGGTCCACGTTTACGTCGCGCTTGTGCGCCACCACCTGCACCATTCCGGTGACGTTGCTGACTTCGTATTGCGTCCACTCGCTCGATGCCGGGGCGACCACGATGCAATTCAATCGGACCTTAAAGCCCCTGGACGTTCCAACGGAGACGCTGCCGTGATCCAGTTCGAGCGTGTCGGCGTCGAACTTTACTACCGACTCCGGCGCCAGGAGGATTTCCGATCCTTCCAGATTCAGCGTTGCCGAAAAATTCGGTTTTGTCTCGATGATGTCGCCGGCGAAAACCGCCGTGGAGTCGCGCGCCTCGGAGCCGTTCACCCACACCCCGCCTTGCGTATGCAGAATGCCCGCCGGCGTTCCTTGCAGCGGTGGTTCCTGGGCAATGGGCGCGGCCGCAGTCTGGGCAGGAGTTGTTTGGGATGAATTGGGCTGCGGTGCCGGTGACGGACTCTGACCCAACACGGAAAGCGGGATCACCGCTGCCAGCACGCTACTCCAAAACCAACGCCTGATAAGCACACTCATCCAGAGCCAGATACCCACTCAAAATCGTAACTGGCAACGGAGTCGCGGTCTATTAACACTCTGGATGACCCCGGCTTATGCGCGCTTACTTTGTCGATGATTGCTGCTTGAGTTTCTCGGTAGGATTTTTTGCCACGTTTTAAGAAAACCTTCATCTTCTCTATTGCAATCTATAGTTTTTGAATGTCTTCATTTCGAATTACGCCTCACGCTTAAAGCGCGATTTTTCACAAACATGACACCTTTGTAAATCTTGCTACAGCAGGGTAAAACTTTGTAAATCACCCGATTTCGCACTTCCAAGGCTGTACGATTGAAAGGTAGGAGTCATGCGCACAAATCCCGCACGAAAGTTCAGTTTTTCAGCGTCATTCCCCTGGTCTCGACGGAGGTCGATCTTCGTCTCGGCGTCTCTGTCTTTCTTGCTCTTGTTGTTTGCGTCCGCGGCTTTCTCGCAAACTCAAACCATTGCCAAGAGCCTGGGTTCCATTAAAGCGATCAGCGGCAATACGCTTACGCTCTCGCCCGAATCCGGACCGGAAATCACGGCCAACGTGCAGGCGAATGCGCGCGTTCTGCGTCTCAATCCCGGAGATAAAGATACGAAGAACGCGACGCCGATCCAGTTAACCGACTTACAAGTCGGCGATACGGTTCGGGTGCGCGGCTACGCTTCCGCCGATGGCAAGTCGATCGCCACGCTGGAAGTGATTCTCATCAGTAAGTCGGCCGTCGCTGCGGTCGGCGATCAGATTCGCCAGGATTGGCAAAAGCGCGGCATCGGAGGCGTAGTCAGCGCGGTCGATACCAGCGCGGGCACGGTTACGATTTCCGTCACCGGCTTCACCGGGAAAAAATCGATTACCATCCATACCTCCAAAAACACGATCGTCCGCCGCTATGCGCCCGATTCCATCAAGTTTGAGGACGCAAAGCCGAGCGCGCTCGCCAACATTCAGCCCGGCGACCAGCTGCGGGCCCGCGGTGATCGCAACCCTGACGGCACAGAAGTTACCGCCGATGAGATCGTCGCCGGACGCTTCCGCAACGTGGCTGGAACCGTTAACTCGGTGGATGCAAGCGCGGGCCTAATCACCGTTCAGGATGTATTGAGCAAAGCGCCCGTGCAGGTAAAGATCACATCCGACTCGCAGTTGCACCAGCTTCCCGCGGAGATGGCGCAGCGCATCGCGGTTCGCATCAAAGCGGCGATTGCTGGGTCGATGCCTCCGGGAACTCCGGGCGCGAATGCCGCGCAATCACAATCAGCGCCCAACGGCGTGGCCAGCGGAACGCCGTCTGCCGCCGCAGCAGCCGGTGCGGGGACTGCTCCCGCGCAGGGTAGCGCAGGAAGTGGCCCAGCAGGAGCGGGTTCGGGCCGAGGCACTCCCGATTTTCAATCCATGCTTAGCCACATGCCGGCCGTCGCGCTTGCCGATCTGCATAAAGGCGACGCCGTGATGCTGGTCACGACCGAAGGTTCAGCCTCGAGCGCGAGCACAGCCATCACCTTGCTTAGTGGAGTTGATCCGATTCTGCGCGCCGCTCCCAGCGCCGGCGACATGATGATGCTGTCGCCCTGGAGCCTTGGCGGCGGCGCGGGTGGTGGTGACGCTGGCAGCCAATAAACGTCTAAACAAAACTGAATGAAAATGTCTCAAGGAGTGCAGCCAGCCGATCGAGGAGTCGTTTCACACTCGAAGTAAGCGTTCTCCAGAACTCTCAGGCGACATTCTCAGCACAGATATTGAAGCAAGCAATCTCGGCGGCCATCGTAAAGCCGCTACCTCAGAAAGAAGTGGAAAGAAGGAATGAAAGTTTATCGTCGTCTGCCTCTCGTCTTTATATTTTTACTTTTTCTTTGCGCGAGCAGCCTCTTTGCGCAAACTCCGGCTGGCGCACTGCGCGGCACGGTCGTCGATCCCTCCAACGCGGCCATCGCCAATGCCAGCGTGGTGATGACGCCCGCGACCGGCGCGCCCATTGTCGTGCCTACGAATGCCACCGGCGCCTATGAATTCAAATCGCTGGTGCCGGGAAAATATTCGCTCACGGTTTCCGCCCAGGGTTTCACGCTTTTTGAAAATGACAACGTCGTCATTGCCGATCAGCCCTTGCGCCTGAACATTGCGATGACGATCGAAGTGGAAACGCAGAAAGTTAACGTCTCCGACACCGCTCCGACGGTTGATGTGAATCCTTCGAACAACGCTGGTGCCATCACCATCTCCGGCCAGGAACTTGAAGCACTGCCTGACGATCCGGACGAGCTGCAATCGGATCTTGAAGCTCTAGCGGGACCCTCCGCCGGACCCAACGGCGGTCAGATGTACATCGACGGATTTACCGCCGGCCAGCTTCCGCCTAAATCTTCGATTCGCGAGATTCGCATCAACCAGAATCCGTTCTCCGCCGAATACGACAAGCTGGGTTACGGCCGCATCGAAATTTTCACCAAGCCGGGCACCGACAAATTTCACGGACAGTTTCTCGCCGACGGCAATGATTCGCCGTTCAATGCACCCAACCCATTTGCTGGAGTCGAGCCGCCTTACTACTCCACACAGTTCAACGGAAATATCGGCGGCCCGCTGAGCAAGAAGGCATCGTTCTTTTTCAACCTCGATCGCCGCGACATCAACGAACTTTCCATCATCAACGCCACCGATCCGGATAGCGGCGGCATCTTCGCCGGATCCATCGGCAACCCGCGCCATCGCACCAATGGCGGCCCGCGCCTCGACTGGGCGCCGACGAAGAACAACACCGTCACGATCCGCTATCAGTACTATCGCGATACCGAAACCGGAGATCTCTCGAGCCAGTTGTATCTGCCGTCGCAGGCCTACTACTCGAAGAGCACGGAAGACACGATTCAGGTCAGCGACACGCAGGTGTTCGGTACGAAGATCATCAACGAGAGCCGCTTTCAATATCTGCGCGACAATAATATTCAGAATCCGAATGACACCAATCCTGCCACCAACGTTCTCGGCGAATTTGTCGGTGGCGGCAATGGAGAGGGAACACTCAACGATCTGCAGAATGCCTACGAAGTGCAGAACTACACCTCGGTCATTCACGGCACGCACACTATCAAGTTTGGAGCGCGATTCCGCGGAACGCAGGACACGAACTACTCCAACGCCGGGTTCAACGGATCATTCCTTTTTTCTCCGCCTCCGCCGGGAGTGCCTTTCAACTCCGCCGCTCAAACGCCGACGCAACTCACCATCACGCTTGGGTCGCCGCACGCCTCCGTCAACTATTTTGATTTCGAGCCTTATATTCAGGATGACTGGCGCATTCGCTCGAATATCACGCTGAGCCTGGGCTTGCGCTTTGAAACTCAGAACGCGATTCCCGATCACAACGATTGGGCGCCGCGCCTTGGATTTGCCTGGGGCGTCGGAGGCAGGAGCAGTCCGCCGAAGGTTGTGATCCGCGGCGGCTCGGGAATTTTTTACGATCGCTTCCAGCTCACGAATCTTTTGCAGGCCGAGCGTCAGAACGGCATTCTGCAGACCGGCTACGTCATCACCAACCCGACCTGCTATCCGGGTCTCGATCAGCCGTTGACGACCACCGATCCCACGACCGATTGCGTCGGCACCAGCAGCGACAGCACGGTTACCTCAACCATTTATCAGATCGCTCCGCATCTGCATGCGCCGGGCACGTGGCAAAACGCGATCAGCCTGGAGCGCCAGGTCAGCAAGTCGGCGACACTCGCCGTTACTTATCTGAATTCGCGGGGCTTCGATCAGTTCGTTACTATCAATGCCGATGCGCCCTTTCCGGGCACGCCCTGTTCGTCCGCGGATTTTTCGCTGCCCACGCTTCCGACCTGCGCGCCCACCACGGGCGGAAACCTCTATCGTTACGTTTCTGAAGCGAACTTCAAGCAGCAACAGCTCATCATGAACTCCAATGTTCGGGTGGGCAGTAAGGTGCAACTCTTCGGCTACTACACTCTGAACTACGCGAAGAGCGATACCGGCGGCATTTCCACCTTCGCCTCGAACTCGTACGACATCAGCCAGGATTATGGACGCGGCGCCTTCGACATTCGGCATCGCCTCTTTCTCGGCGGCAGCGTCGGCTTGCCCTATCTTTTCCGCCTGAGCCCGTTCATGATCGTCAGCTCCGGCTCGCCTTTCAGCATCACCACGCCCTACGATCTCAACGGCGACCAACAATTGAACGATCGCCCCGGTTTCGTTTCCAGTGCGACCTGTCCGTCGGTTGAGAACACGAGCGGCTCTTACATTTACTGCACGCCTTACGGAACCTTTGACGCGTCCGGTGCGACCGGAACGCGGGAACCTATCAATTCGGAAACCGGTCCTAATCATTTCGTCATGAATCTTCGCCTCACCAAGACGATCGGCTTTGGCCCCGTCACGAAAGGTGCGGGCGTTGGCCAGGGTGGTCCCGGAGGGCCCGGCGGCGGTCGCGGCGGTGGTGGGCGTGGCGGCCCGCTCTTTGGCGGCGGACCGCAGATGGGCAATACCAATACCGATCGGCGCTACAATGCCACCTTCGGCATCAGCTTCCGCAACGCCTTCAACAACGTGAACGTTACCAATCCCGGCGGCGTGTTAGGTTCGCGTTTCTTCGGCGTCTCCAACAACATCGTGGGATTCCCGTATTCCCCCGGGAGCACGGCCGACCGCCGTATCGATCTGACGGCGCAATTCCAGTTCTAGGCTCGTGCAGCGGCGCGGCATGGGTAGATCAGGACGTGCCCCATTCAAGCCCGTTTTTGGCTTGAGTGGGGACTTTGACCGGCAGAGCGATTCGTCTGAACACAAATTCGACGATTGCATTTTCGCCCTCCTGAACTACAATCCTCACACTTTCCGCTTGGAGGCGAACATGATCGTTGCAAGTCTTATCTCTGCCAACTTAACCGCATTTCTCTTCGACACCACAATCCTCGGAATGCCGCTTGCGACCTTCACCGCTGTGCACGTCCTCATCAGCCTGATCGCAATCGGCTCCGGCGTGGCTGTGGTGTTCGGGATGTTAAGAGCGAAGCGCCTGGATACTCTGACCGCGGTCTTTCTTGTCACCACAATCCTCACCAGCGTTACCGGCTTTCTATTTCCCAACGATCACGTAACTCCGGGGATCATCCTGGGCGTGATCTCGCTGGTTGCGCTTGCGGTCAGCCTCGTGGCTCGCTACACCCTCCACATGCGAGGCGCATGGCGATCCATTTACGTCATCACGGCCGTAATGGCGCTCTACTTCAATGTGTTTGTGCTGGTCGCGCAGTCGTTCGAGAAGGTTCCCGCGCTGCATGCGCTGGCGCCCACACAGAAAGAGCCGCCATTCGCGATCGCCCAACTCATCGTGCTGGTGGTATTCATCGTGGTCGGAATCTTCGCGGTCAAGAACTTCCGGCTCGGCGCCGACGTTACCTCGATGGGAACCTGGCGCAATACGAAAGCATCCTGAGGGCGGCCAGTCGGGTTATTCTGGATGCGTGGGCAATTTCGCAAGCCGGCGCATGAAAGTCGACCAGGCATAACCCGTTGGCCATCTTTTCCACCACCAGGCGTAAATTTCTAGGCCTTGCTGCAGCCGCGGGAGCGACCGCGCTTGCCGCCGATACCGTTCTCATCGAGCCCAATCGGCCTGTTCTGGTGCGCCGCGAAATCTCTCTGAACCGCTGGCCCGAAGCTCTCGACGGATTCACCATCGCCCTGCTCAGCGACTTCCACTACGATCCGCTGTTCTCTTCGCATCCGCTGCACGCGGCGATTCCCGTCGTCAACGATCTTCATCCCGACATCATTCTGCTCACCGGGGACTTCGTCTCCGTGTCGCTGGTTCCCGGCAACGACAAGGCCGCGGCTGCAGCCGCCGAGCCGTGCTCGGTGCTTCTGCGACAGCTGCATGCGCCCTACGGTCTGTGGGCGTGTCTTGGAAATCACGACTACTATACTGATCCCGCTCGGGTGACCAACGCCCTCCGTTCGCAGGGCATTCATGTGTTGATCAACCAGTCTTCGCCGATTGAGGCAAAGGGCACGCGCTTCTGGGTAAGCGGCGTCAACGACATTCTTGGTGACGAGGCCGACCTCGACGTTACGCTGCGCGATGTGCCTGCGAACGAACCCACGATTCTGCTCGTGCATGAACCGGATTTCGCCGACGACGTCGTGAAGAAACGCCCAATCGACCTTCAACTCTCTGGACATACCCATGGCGGCCAGGTGCGCGTGCCCTTTTTGCCTCCGCTGTATCTTCCCGACCTCGGCAAGAAGTACGTCGCCGGCCTTTACCGCATCGGACCACTCACGCTCTACACCAATCGCGGCCTGGGCACCTTCCTGCTTCCCGTGCGCTGGAATTGTCCGCCCGAGATCACGCTGATCACTCTGCGCCGCAATATAGGCTCCTGAGCGGACAGCAACTCTTATGCAATGGCTTTCACATAAGCCTCAGCCAATGCTCGACGAGGATGCCGTAAGTCATTGCGTATCAATGTGTTGCTGCCTGGCCTGATTGGTCCTGTATTTGCGGTTTGAAGAGCACGTGGCGAATCACTCCCCAGAGAGTAGAGTGTAAAACCATGTTTTGCGGAAGGACGTTTTTGAGATCACTTCGATCAATCTGGCCTGCAATTCTTGTGATGGCGGTATCTTCAGCCGCGCTCGCTGCGAGCACCACCTCGGAGCCCCTACGCTCGACAACCCTCGAGCAGCGCGAACTCCGGATCGCGAAGTCGGTCACGCGGGCCGCACAATTCGCCAACGTTCCACACATCTCGCGTGCTTCCTGCGGCGACGTTGAACCGCCCCAAGCGCTGGCCACGCCCGATCCCTTGTTTTCCCTGAGCCCGCACGGAAAAACGGTGAAGGTCAGCTTCATCATCGGCACCGACGGCCATGTGCACAGTCCGCTGATTCTCGAAAGCGCGGGCCTGGCCGGTGACCGCCACGTTCTGCAGACGGTGCGCACGTGGCGCTATCGCCCTGCCACCTGCAACGGCGTCCCGACCGAGACCGAGGGCAAGATCGAGTTTTCCGGGCGCTAAGTTTCCCCTGTTCCAAACTCAATTGTTCTAAAATCAATGCAGTACTCAAGTAACGCGGTGCCGGGAAAATTTGATTTTGGAGGCTTTCGCATCTGTCATCCTTGACGGAGCGAGAGATTCCGCGCCGATGGGGTGACCATGAGTCCGGACGGATTCATCGCCATCCGCGATCGTGGTGAAACGGCTGTTTACGGCGCGTTAGGCGACAAGAACGAAGTGGGCCTTAGCCCCTGAATAATGGACAAGGACAAAAAACACGCGCATCCGGCGACGCCCACAGGAGCGGGCAGTGCCGCACAGCCGGCGCGCGAGCCCGAGCCGGGATCTGAACTCGATGACTTTTTTCGCAAGCTGCAGCCGGAGATGCGGCGTCCTAAGCCGAGTCCCGATGCAGTTGCCGCGGCCGTGGAATCGGTGAAGCGCCTCGCGGCCCACGCCAACGCCGAAGACGCGGCAGAGAATGCCGCCGAGGAAGTTGATCTGGAAAGCCTGGTACAAGGTCACGACCCTGATCGCAGCGATTCTCGCGGCCGGAATACAACCGCGGACGATCTCGGCGGGGACGATTCTAACGACGACGTCGGCATCGTTCTCTGCGGCGTATGCGGGCACCGCAACCGCGCCACCAATCGCTTTTGCGGCATGTGCGGAGTCGTTATCGAAGGCTCACCGCTGGCCCCTCCGAAGGCGAAGTCGACCAAAGTTCGTGCGCGTGAGTTATCGATCGCGCCGTCACCCCAGGCAGAGATAAAAGTCGCGCCTCGCGCCAATCCGCAGCCTGCAGCTCAGAATGTGCCACCGTCGCCCAGCCACCTTGCCCATGAAGAGCGCCACGCCAACGGCCATCCAGAAAGCCACCATTACCACCACCATTATCATCACCACTATTTTTCTGGCGGACAGGAGGGTACGGGCGCGAGCGTGAATCTAAATGCGCCCAGCATGGCGCGGCCCGCCGATCCCGCCCGGGATGCCGAGCGCATACGCTCCACTGCTGTTTTGCGCGGCGATATGAGCCGCATGGAGGCCGCGGTGCGGCGCGTCGCCCAGGAATGGGTGATGGCCTGCAACACTAAGCATCTCGACGACATGCTCGAACTCTACACGTCGGACGCGATTGTGCTGCGCTCGAATTTAAATCCCATCCGCGGCGCGGCGCCAGTGCGAGAGTTCTTCTTTGGAGCGCTCGAAGCGGGATTAGGGGAAGTGGAACTTGAACCCTTACGCGTTGACGTAGCCGGCGACCTCGCCTACGAAGTAGGACGCTGTAAGGCTCTGGTGCCGAGCACCAGCGGCAAGCGCCGCGAAGAGCGCGGCAAATATTTGTGGGTGCTGGCGCGACAGTCCGGCGGCGAATGGAAAATTGTCTCCGATTGCTGGTCCAGCGACCTGACGTTGACCACAATGGAATCCGACGCGCCCCAAGGCGCAGCCATCCGCACCAGCCAACCCAGAAAAAGCTAAATCAGAATCGTTGATTGTCGATTTTTGAATGCTGATTGGTGATTGAAATCACAATCGCATCGGGCGCTCGCTGGCTTTTCAGTCTGCAGGCATCCGTCGAACTCCGCGTTAATCCGTGGCAAAAGTGTTTGGTTAAGGTATTCGAAGCGAGGGCGTTTTAATCCGCGATTCCCTTACCGTTTCAGGACTAAACCCTACTCTGGCCAACCGGCGGTTCGGACCACAAACCTACTGTGCAGGGGAATCGCGTGGGACGAGTGTACGCTAGCGTACAGTAATCTGTAGGCTAAAGTTCGTCGATGTACCACTGAGTTCCCAAAATGGAATTTCAGAATTATCGCGCTTATGCGGAACTCAAGCTCCCTTGGCCAGTTGCATCGTTGATCCAGCCGGTTTTCTTTCGGTGTGGCGCGCCACCACTGCGACGAACTCGCCAAGATTGCGGATCCGTTCCACTTCGGGATCGGGAAAGCGAACCTGCAATGCGTCCTCGACGGAAATCAACACCAGAACCATCGTCAACGAATCCAAGCTCAGTTCATCGAGCCGCTTCGTGGGATCCACGGGCTGATTAATCTCGGCCAGACAGTGGCGTACCACTTCTTCGGCGAAGTCAGGAGCAACCTTGGAAGGATTCTCGCTCACGAAGTCCTCAGAACTCATTTTCGAAACCAAATTGGGGAAGGGCATGTCGTTCATTCAAAACACGAGTCCTCTGCAAGAGTCGCGTGGCCGCTGCATCACGATGTTCTTCTGTGTGTAAATTCACGATGCATTCACTTTTATTTTTCATTCCAGGTAATAGATGCTTAATCCACAACATTCGACTTTGCGACTTGCAAGAAAGTTCTTGCAACTGCACGGCCAACGCCAGGTTCAATTGGACCTTCTGTGTGCCCTTCAGTAATGACGTTGAGTCCGATACGCGACCGAGCTGTGTCGGCGCAGGGAAACTAGTTGCGAAGAAGTGCCGAGTCTGCAGCCAATCGACAGGCTAAAAGATCAATCTGGCGAATTCCTGAAAGCAGCGAATCGTTTACAAAAGGATACAAAGAATCGCCGCCGCAAAAATTACACCGCTCGCCGGCGTCGCCCGGTAATTTTTCCGTGAGTTAGGTTTTGCACAAGCTCAGAAAAATTTGGGCTTGACATATTCCTATATAGGAATATATTAATCCCATGCCGCGAGCCGCTACTTCCTCCGATGCCTTTAACGCCGTGGCTGAACCCCGCCGCCGCGAGATTCTCCACTTTCTTGCGCAGGAGGAGCGACCGGTGGGCGACATTGTCACCGGGCTCGGCATGGAGCAGCCCTCGGTATCGAAACACCTGAAGGTGCTCCGCCAGGTTGGCCTGGTTCGCGTGCGGCGCAATGGGAGGCATATGTTTTACCGAACCAACGCGGAGGCGCTACGTCCCGTGCACGAGTGGACCAAGTTCTTCGAGCGCTTCTGGCGGCATCAGTTGGACAGCGTGAAGGAAAAAGCGGAAGCCAAAATGGCCGCAAAGATGAAAGAGCTGCATAAGGACAGGGAGTAAGACAAATTGCTGATTGTTGATTTGTGATTGCTGCTTGAAAAGCACCTCGGCGCCGGCAGTCGAGGTTTCAATCAGAAATCAAGAATCAACAATTCTTTGAGGAGAGAACGCTATGCCCGCAATCGCCGAAGCTGGAATCGAAAATCTCACCATCAACATTCAACAGGAAATCCATGTTAAAGCCTCGCTCGAGGTGACCTTTGAAACGCTGCTCGAACAACTGGGCCCGGAAAACACTCGTCCCGATGGCGTCAATATGCAGATGAAGATCGAGGCTTGGCCCGGCGGACGCTGGTATCGCGATCTGGGCAACAATGACGGCCACTATTGGGGAGTCGTCCAGGCGATCAAGCGCCCGACGCTGCTCGAGTTCCACGGGCCGCTCATGATGTCGAAGCCTGCGGTTTCGAATATCCAATACAGATTGAGCGAGAAGGACGGCGGCACTCTCATCAAATTCCAGCACCTGGCTTTTGGAATCATGGATGAAGGGCATCGCACGGGCGTGGTGGGCGGATGGAACCACATTCACGAGACCATCCGCAAGCGCTCCGAAGAAAAAGCCTCACGCTTGAAAAAGTAGGCAACGGGCGAAAGTAAGAAACGACTCAAATGAGGGAGCGCGTCGAACTCGAAGATCACAGACGCATGCGCCGCGGAAGCGCACTTTAGTCCCTGAGGAAGCAGTAAGGAGGTACGCATTATGTGCCCAGCATGCATCACCAGCGCAGTCGCGATCGTCGCCGGCGCCGGATCCACCGGAGGAATTCTGGCTCTCTGCATCGGCAAATTTAGAAAGATATTCAGAGTGAAATCGAAGGAGAAATGAAATGGCAAACAAAGAAAGAGACAAGATGAAGACGCCTCCGATCGTGTCGCAGCAGGAGTGGGAGGCTGCGCGGCAGCAACTTCTCGTGAAGGAGAAGGCTTTGACGCGCTCCCGTGACGCGATGGCTGCCGAACGCCGCCGGATGCCGTGGATGGCGGTGGAAAAGAATTATCAGTTCGAGGGGCCGAAGGGTAGGGTCAGCTTGCTTGAGCTGTTCGAGGGCCGGCCCCAGTTGGTCCTTTATCGCGCCTTCTTCGAGCCCGGTGTATTCGGCTGGCCCGACCACGCCTGCCGCGGATGCTCCTTTGGCGCCGATCAGGTCTCACACCTCGCCCACTTGAACGCACGCGACACCACGCTTGCCTACGCCTCGCGTGCACCGCAGGCGGACATCGCGCGCCTGAAGGCCCGCATGGGCTGGGAGATCCCCTGGTACACCATCACCGACAGCTTCGACAAAGACTTCGGCGTCGATGAATGGCACGGTCATAACGTATTTTTCCATGATGGCGAGAAGATCTTTCGTACATACTTCATCAACAACCGCGGCGACGAAGCGATGGGCAGCACCTGGAGCTATCTTGACCTCACACCGCTCGGCCGTCAGGAAACCTGGGAAGACTCGCCAGAGGGTTACCCACAGAGTGCGCCTTATAAATGGTGGAACTGGCACGACAACTACGGCGTGGATAGTGCGCCGAACCCAAAGTGGGTGGATATCATCACGGACCCTGAGGGAGCCGCATCCCGCAGGCGCGGCGAAGAAGAGAAAGCTAGCTAATCGAAAGGAGAAGAGAAATGCCGACTGCAATCAGTAGCGAAGCAAAAGTTGTCCCGCGCGCCGAATGGCTGGCTGCGAGAAGGGAACTGCTGCGGAAGGAAAAAGAACTCACCCGCCTGCGCGATGAAATCAGCGAGCAGCGCCGCGCTTTGCCCTGGGAAAGAGTCGAGAAGCAATATGTCTTCGATACCACGGAAGGCAAGAAGACGCTCGCCGATCTTTTCTCCGGACGCAGCCAGCTCGCCATCTACCACTTCATGCTCGGCCCCGGATGGCAGGAAGGCTGCAAAAGTTGCTCCTACCTCGCCGATCACTTCGACGGCATGACTATTCATCTCGCGCACCGCGACGTGACTTTTCTCGTCATCTCGCACGCCACGCTGCCCGAAATCGAAGCCTTCAAAAAGCGTATGGGATGGCGCTTTCAATGGGCCTCGGCGAATGGAACCGATTTCAACTACGACTACCAGGTTTCGTTCCGGCCTGAAGATCAGGCCAAGGGCAAGGTGCTTTACAACTACGAGATGATGGAATTTCCCAGCGAAGAAGCCCCGGGCATGAGTGCGTTTTATAAAAACCCGGCTGGAGAAGTCTTCCACACCTATTCCAGCTACGCCCGTGGACTCGATCCGCTGGTTGGCACGTATCAATGGCTCGATCTTGTGTCCAAGGGCCGTGACGAAGAGGGCCTCGCGCACACCATGGCCTGGGTCCGTCATCACGATAAATACGATGGCGGCTATGTGGTCGACGCCAAGTCACCGTATGTTGAGCCGGCGAAAGTTGCAGGTTCCTGCTGCGCCGGGAAAGAACAGAGCGTAGAGCGGGAAGTATGATTTTAGGTTGTCATCCTGAGCGAAGCGAAGGACCTATGTACTGGCTTGCAGCATCGGCGGCGTCAGCGGGTTGCATAGGTCCTTCGCTTCGCGAAGGATGGCAAATGGGAGTGCGTGAATTCAGGCATTGCCCTGTGGGCCGAGGCCGCCGCTTCCGAGTTTTTCTAGCTCTTCTTTGAGCACATCGTGCTCGCGCATGATTTCGTTGTGCCGCTCCAGCAGGCGCCGGCTTTCTTCTACCAGCTTTCGCATCTTGTCGAGCAGCTCGGTGCGTCGGTCGGGCTTCATGGTGAAAGTGTAAATGATCGAGACGAGCCGCGAAGCGGCGAAAAGAACGAGCTACCGTTTGTAGATCGTCGTGTCCGCGTGATAATTCCGCCAGTCGAACCAATAATCTTTCAGCGCATACACGCGTTCCAGACATTTTCCCTGCGATGATCCTGAGATGGCGCAGCCCTGAAAGTTCCACTCGCTGCCCGTCGCCGAATCGAGCAGCACCCATGGCTTCGGAGCGGACAGAGCAGCTGTCTGATTTGGAGAAGACGCACTCGCCGCCGGCGAAGATGAGATTGATGGGGAATTAGAAACTGGTGCAGTAGACGAAGTAACCTTCGCATCCGTGCTCACTGCAGGGTTATCGGCTGCGTCGGATTTCTTCTCGGCCGCAGCCTCGCTCGCGCCATCACTCGCCGGTTCGCTCTTCAGAAAGAACTCGGTATCCTTCCCATCAATCCGGCTGACGAACACGCGAAACGATTTTCCATCCGGGCCGACGGCCACCAGCAGCGGCTTGCCATGCACGCGATCCATGACCGGCGACTGCTTCACCAGCGTATCCCACGGATAAGCCCGGCTCGTTCCGTCCATCTCTAGTCCCACTACAACGTCGCGCGACTTCAACTCCGTCCCCGGAAAGCTGATCACGACCGGTAGCTTGGCCACTTCCGGCTCCCAGTTGCTGTCGTACTCTTTTTTATATTTCTCCACCGGCGCGAACACCTTGCCACCCGCGACCTCCGACCTCCACTCACCGAAGGTCAACTCGTCGCTCGGCACCAACTCCAGAGCAGCGCCCTTCATCGGACCATCGACCGCGAGGCCAGTGATCTGTTGCCACCATGTGCCCGTCTCTTTGTCGCGCATGAGAAAGTTCTGGTTGTTGATGCCGGCGAGATAAAAGTGCAGTTCGCGTCCCTGATACGTTCGTTTCCACACCAGACCGGTGTGACAGAGCGTTCAATACGTGACGGCGATGGGCACGCCATCGACGGTGTCATTCAAAATATGGTGATAGGCCATCTGGCTGATGGGATAAGCGCGCGCGTCCGTGGCAAATTTCACGCTGAGGATCATCTCGCTCGCGGCGAGCTTGCTGTCGGCTTCGTTTTCAAACTGCGCGCTGGCCACGGGATGAAACATCCACTCGAAGTAATTCATCCGCGCCATCACGCTGGAGAAGACAACGGGAATCAAGGCAACGCCGAGCCCAATCCTTCGCCAGAGCCTTGCGTTCCGCCACAAAAGCAACGTCAGTGAAAGAAATAAGACCGCGGCGATCAGTGTGCCCAGCGGCGCGCGATCGCGCACAGCCATGGCCAGCATGATGCCGCGCGCGCTCTGATGGGTGAATGGCCGGATGATGAACGCCGGTACAAAGAACAGGCCAATCGCCGCGAGGGCCGAACCAACCCAAAGAATCCAGATAAACGTTTGCCGGGAAGACATTCGTTCCGCTCGAGTCACTCGAAATAAATGCGCTTCAGTTTAGTAAAAAACGTTTAGGGATTGGATAGTACGAACAGGTTAGTCGCAGGGTTCAATGCAGTGTCATACCAGAGATCCCCCGCCCCGCCGGTAAAGAAGCGGGGCGAAGGATGATGCCACGAGCGAAGGTATCAGGCCGTCTTGCGGGTTGATGTTTTATCGCTTTCGGCGGCGCGTGCTTGGGTGTACCGCGTTTGCGAGAAGATGCGAATCATTTCTCGATTGAACGCCGGGATGTCGTCGGGCTTGCGGCTGGTCACCAGTCCGTCGTCGTGAACGACTTCCTGATCGACCCACTCTGCGCCGGCATTTTTCAGATCGCTTTTGAGTGACGGCCAGGAGGTCATGGTTTTGCCGCGTACCGCGCCAGCTTCGATGAGTGTCCACGGACCGTGGCATATCGCGGCGATAGGTTTGCCAGCATCGACGAAATGCTTTACGAACTGCACCGCCGCAGGATTCATGCGAAGGTGGTCGGGATTCATGACGCCGCCGGGCAGAAGAAGAGCGTGAAAATCTTCGGCTTTGGCCGAATTGAGAGAGACGTCGACGGGGACTTCTGTTCCCCAGTCCGTGTGGTTCCATCCCTTAACTTTGCTTTTCTGCGGAGAGACGACCTCGGTGGTCGCGCCGGCATCGTCGAGAGCCTTCCTGGGTTCCAGAAGCTCCGCTTGTTCGAAGCCGTTGTCTACGAGAATTGCGATTCGCTTGCCTTGCAGAGTATTTGCCATGGTTTCATCTTCTCCTTGAAGTAATGTCGGGTAAGCATTGAGTGGTATGAGGCATTGGATTTTTGAATCGCTGCTGAATTGGTCGTTGAAGGCAGCGTGTGAGCGGGGTGTCGATAGGATGCTGTTGCCTCGCGCCCGGTTTACGGTTCTTTCAAGGTATTCGCATAAATATGACGATTCTTTACGACGCGTGACGTTGCCTCGCGCTGCGTGGGTCATTTACAGTGATTTTCGAATGTCCACAACCGGAGAACGCTTCGAACGAGCGGTTGCGATCATGGAACGGCTGCGCGCACCCGGCGGTTGTCCATGGGACCGCGAGCAGACCTTCGATTCGATCAAGCCCTTCACGCTGGAAGAGACCTATGAAGTGCTCGAAGCCATCGATAATCGCGACTGGCACGAACTAGCGGGAGAATTGGGTGACCTGCTGTTGCAGGTGCTTTTCTATGCGGAAATGGCGAAGGAACAGGGGTCGTTTTCGATCGATGATGTGATGGAGCGGCTTTCGACGAAGCTGATCAACCGGCATCCGCACGTGTTCGGTGACGTCAAGGCGGATACTGCGGACGAAGTGAAGAAGAATTGGGAAGCGATAAAGGTTGAAGAGCGCAAGTTAGAAGCCAAGAAGCGGAACGGGCAGGCGGCAGCCAAGGATGAGAAGAAGACTTCGATTCTGGCGGGAGTTTCGTCGGCAATGCCAGCGATGCTGGAGGCAGGCAAGCTAAGTTCGCGCGCGGCGCAGACCGGCTTCGATTGGCCTGACATGGAGGGCCTCTTCGAGAAGCTGCACGAAGAAACGGGCGAACTGCGGGAAGAGTTGAAAGAATTTCCAGGCCCCGGACCTCGGCCGCAGGGGCGTGGTGTTGCGGGCTCGGGGCGCACGGTTGTGCCCGAAGGATTGCAATCGCGGCTGGAAGAAGAAGTTGGGGATCTATTTTTCACGTTGGTGAATGTGGCGCGCTATCTTTCGGTCGATCCTGAATCGGCGCTGCGCAAAACCAACCGCAAGTTCAAGCGGCGCTTTCAGTGGATGGAGGCACGCCTCGCAGAATCAGGCCGCGGCGCGGAGCAGGCCTCAACGGACGAGCTGGAGTCACTGTGGAAGCAGGCGAAGAAGGCGGAAGCTGGTGAGGGACGGCCGTGAGCGCTGATTCCATCGTGATCCGCAAATGTCACGGGCTTGAGGAATTGCGGGCTTGTGTCGCGCTGCAGAAAGAAGTCTGGAATTTTACCGATGCCGAACTGGTCCCGCTGCGTATGTTCGTGGTGGCGGAAAAAGTTGGCGGCCAGGTGATGGGCGCGTTCGAAGGCCGCGACATGGTGGGCTTTGCACTCTCCGTTCCCGGTACGCGCTCGGGTCACGTCTATCTGCACTCGCACATGCTGGCGGTGCGTAAAGATCAGCGCAACAGCGGTTTGGGACGGCGCTTGAAACTGCTGCAGCGAGAAGAGGCGCTCGATCGTGGGATCGAGTTGATCGAGTGGACCTTTGATCCGCTCGAGATCAAGAACGCTTATCTCAACATTGAGAAGCTGGGCGCTATCGCGCGTCGTTACAACATCAATCAGTACGGGATTACGTCGTCGCCGCTACAAGGCGGGCTGCCGAGTGATCGCTTGATTGCCGAGTGGTGGTTGAAGTCGAGGCGCGTGGAGACACTGCTTACGGAGGGAAAAAATCCGCCGTTCGCTCCCGAGCAGGAGATCATTGTGCCGGGGCAGATTTATGAATGGAAGGCCGCGCCGGAAACGCGCCCGCTTGCGCAAAGAGTGCAGGAAGGCAACCGCGAGCGTTTCCTGAGCGTTTTCTCGGATGGTCTGGCGGTGCTGGGCTATGAACGCGACCCGGACGGCAACGGCAAATTTGTTCTCGGACATTGGGATGAGAGGTGGTCGTACGCGTCGCAAGAGTCATAACAAAAATCGGTTTACGACGGAGTCACAAAGGCACGGAGAAAACCGCAAATCGCCTTTTATTTTCTGAGCTTTTCTCCGTGTTTCTGCGACTCCGTGGTGAAATAAAGTTATTCCCGAATATTTCCGAACTATGAAAATCGAAGCCATAACCCTCCGCGAAATTCAGATGCCGCTCGTCCACTTTTTCGAGACGAGCTTCAGCCGTCTTTACAGCCGCCGCATTCTGCTGGTCACGGTGCACAGCGAAGGCGTGGATGGATGGGGCGAGAGCGTGGTGGGCGAGGATCCGTATTACAGCAGCGAATGGGTCGAGAGTGCGTGGCCAACCACGCTGGAATATCTGATTCCCGCGTTGCTTGGCCAGCGCATTGAGTCCGCACGCGATTGCGCTGCGCTGTTTGCGAAGGTCACAGGTCACCGGATGTCGAAGGCGGCCCTGGAAAATGCGCTTTGGGATGCCGAGGCTACGCAGAAGCAACTGCCGCTTTGGAAGCTGCTGGGCGGCACGCGGACTGAAATTCCGTGCGGAGTTTCAATTGGAATTCAGGATTCCGTAGAGCAACTGCTGGAAAAAATTCAGACGGAACTTGCAGCCGGGTATCGCCGCATCAAGGTAAAAGTTAAGCCGGGCTGGGACATTAATGTGCTGGAGCGAATCCGCTCGCGCTGGGCCGACATTACGTTGAGTTGTGATGCGAATTCTGCGTACACGCTGGATCAAGTGGAACACTTGCGCGAGTTTGATCAATTCAATCTGTTGATGATCGAGCAACCGCTGTGGAACGATGACATTTATTACCACGCGCGGCTGCAGAAGGAACTGCGGACTGCGCTCTGCCTGGATGAATCCATTATTAACGCGCGCAGCGCGGCCTTTGCCGCGGATAGCGGAGCATGCCGCATCATCAACATTAAAGTCGGGCGAGTCGGTGGCTTCAGTGAAGCGATCAAAGTCCATGATGTAGCGCACTCGCAGAAAATTCCCGTGTGGTGTGGGGGCATGCTAGAAACCGGAATCGGCCGTGCGCACAACATCGCGCTTTCCACGCTGCCAAACTTCTCTTTGCCCGGCGATGTGTCGGCTTCGAAGCGTTACTGGAAGGAAGATATCGTCGATCCCGAAGTCACAGTCTCACCGCAGGGAATGATCGCGATCAGCGACAAGCCGGGCACGGGGTATCGCGTGAAGACCGATCTGATCGAGAAGCTGACGGTGAGAAAAGAAACGCTCCGCGCGAAGTAGACTTGCTATTCCGAAGCAACAACTACGGATGAGGTGTTTTCGCCGCCTCTGTGCTGTGATCGTGGTGTACTTCTGCCTTCAACATCTCCACGCCCTTGGCAAATGGCAGGTTGTCTGGCAGGCGCCGATAGTCGCTGAAGACCTCGTCGGACACCATAGACAGGCTCTTTACCAGCAGAATTTTCCCTTTGATGTCGAGGTGCATGTCGGTGATATCCCAGCTTCCATCACCCAGGTTGGCCTGCTGCACGATGAAGTGACCGCCTTTATCGAGTCGCCCGACAAGTCCCCAGCCGAAATTGATGTCGCGGTAGAGTGTGCCGTCGATCTTGGCCAGGCGCTTAGCCTGCACGTCGATGAGCAGATATCCCTCCATACCGGAGAGCACTTCTTCCACCCGCGAGGGAGGATTGTAGTTGTGATTAGGAGAGAACTTGAGGCGCGCAAGCTGGGCTCCGGGTGATCCCATTGCCTGCGTGCCGGTCACGGTGCCGTCGTATTGATAGACGAAGGCATCGGGCAAAGCTTTTACGATGCGCAGGGTGCGGTCGGCGTCTTCTTTTTCGCGCGCCTGCTTTTTACGGAGCTGATCGGGATTGTTCATCAGCCACGAGAGGTGGCCGTCTTCGGTTTGTTGTTGCTCTGCAGTCAGAGGGTGATCATTGACCGCGACAAGCATCGCCGCCATGGCGTCGTTGGTTTCAACATAGAGCCGCGTCTGCGAACCCTTGGCTGATTGCCGCCGCGAACGGAACATGTGCTTGATAGATGAATTCTTGGCGGCAGCTGCTTCGTTGGCGACCGCGGCTCTCACGAGTTTTTCTGGCGCTTCCTGAGCGGAAGTTGTTTGCGCGAAAGGAAATGCCGACAGAGCAAAGCATGAAGCGAGAATCATGCTGGCGATTTTGCGCCAGGGCATTTCGCGCCAAAACACCGATCGTGCACGGCTGGCAGTATGCATCAGAAGTTAGTGTAGCAATCTGTCAAGAAGGTTGGCCGCTTGCCGCTTTTGCGCGCGGTTGCGTATAGTCGATGCATAGCGATACGGACATCTGGAAGCGTTCTATATGGTTTCGAGGTTGTCCCCTCGCTGTGTAGCCACCGTCCTTAAGGAGACTGACCATGAGTGCACCGCTGACGACAAACTTGGCGCAGATCGGAAAATCCGTTGTAATCAAAGGCGAACTGTCCGGCAGCGAGGACCTCTACATTGATGGGCAGGTCGAGGGGACCATCGCGCTGAAGGGCAACAGCCTGACCGTGGGACCGAATGGGCAAGTGAAAGCGAGCGTCGAGGCCAAGGGCGTGGTGGTGCAGGGCAAGCTCGAAGGCAACGTGCAGGCCAGCGATCGTGTGGAGCTACGCAAGTCGGCGGTGGTGAATGGCGACATTTCGACGCAGCGCATTTCGATTGAAGAAGGCGCCTATCTTAAAGGCAAAGTTGATATTCAGGGACGGGCCGAAAAGGCCGCAGGAAAGTAACTTCTCGCGGCGGGATATAAGAAGCTAAATTAATGGCATCGGTATCGCAGAACTTCATGAAACTATTTCGCGGCTCATCGAGCGGGTCGGAGACAACGGCGACGCAGGGCTCGCAGAAACTTACCCGCCGCTCCAGCGGACTGGGCGAACTCGCGCGCGTGTGGGATTCGGAGACCCCGCTCTGCATCCTCGATGTGGGGTCGACCTCGCCGGCGAACATTCGCTATTTCACCGAGCGCGGGCACAGAATTTATAGCGAAGACCTGCTGGTGTCTTCGACCGATCCCGGACTGGCGACCAAGGATGAAGAGGGGAAACCCATCCTCGACAGCCGGAAATTTCTCGCGGAAAATCTGGTGTATCCGGCGGCGCAGTTCGACGTAGTGCTGTGCTGGAACCTTCCGGACTATCTGGACGAAAGTCTGGTGCGTCCGGTGATGGGGCGGTTGTGGTCGGTGCTGAAGCCGCAGGGCATGCTGCTGGCGTTCTTTCACACCAAAGACGCGGGGCCGGATTCGCCGTGCTACCGCTTTCACATCATCGAGAAAGATGTGCTAGAGATGCAGCGGATCGTGCTGAAGCGCGAGTCGAGACGCGGTCCGACGGGCGCGGTTCACACTGCGGTCAGCGACGGCTTCCAGTTGCAGCGCGTGTTTAATAACCGCCACATCGAGACGCTGTTCCGCGACTTCGCGTCCATTAAGTTCTTCCTGGCTCGGGACAATGTGAGAGAAGTGCTGGTGGTGCGGTAAGTTCAGTTGAAGTGCTTCCAAACCACGACTCCCATCCGAAATAAATAGTGGCTGGAAATCTCCAGCCTTGGTTTGGAGCCGTTCTGGCTCACGGACGCAACCATGTTCTTCATTTCTTCCGGAACATAAGCCCTGCGCACCGATGCGACTCCGTCCACGCGGGAGACGTAGCTGCGCAGCAGGGGAAAACCTGCGTACACCAGAGCCAGATGCAGCGGATGACGGACGAGGTCG
>Ga0209169_10000484_pt1 | contig 24324 bp, 22 predicted proteins | sample HubBroMetageWRM4_FD_188346 | JGI IMG/M metagenome (GOLD analysis project Ga0209169, IMG submission 188346) | Warmed soil microbial communities from the Hubbard Brook experimental Forest, New Hampshire - Hubbard Brook CCASE Soil Metagenome WRM 4... | ecosystem: Environmental > Terrestrial > Soil...
CAGCGTGCAATATCATCCCGAGGCTGCGCCGGGGCCGCACGACTCGCATTATCTGTTCAAGGAATTCACCAAGATGATGGAGGAGTGGAAAGGGTGAGGAATCCTCGACCAAGAGCAATGAGTATTGGATATTGTTGCATTTTATTCCTTGCAGGCGAGTTGGCGAATGCCTGCTCGGAGTCGTCGATGCCAACGGAAGTAAGCCCCAGTTTTTCTGTGCAGATTCTTAACGAGGGTGAGGCAATTGCGGGTCTGAAGATTGAACTGAGCACTGAGCCAAAGGGAGACCAAGAAAGTCGGACAGTCTTGATTCTGGTATCGGATTCGAAAGGCTGGGCGACATTCAGGGCGGTCGAGCCAGGACTATACTTCGTTGGCATCAAGCACGCGGCGTTTTCCTCATCCGAAGAAATTCTGGTGAAGACTCATCCTTCTAAAAACGCTACCGAGAAACTCACACTCGAATGGCCTGGAGTTGAGCCGCTAAAGGTCCAGTCCCTCTCAGGGTTCCTCGACGGGCCGGTTAGCAGCGGTCAGCCTCTCGAAGATCAGGTGCATCCCCGATACGGCCCTTTGGGCGATGTTAGGTTGACACTATCAGATGCAATATCAGAGGAGTTACTCGAGTCACAGGTCTCCAGCGCATCCGGAGCATTCGGGTTTCGCCCACTAGCAGCAGGACTGTATTTCCTGGATATCGAACCGCAGAACAACCAAGGAACCCGCTATTCCATGGGCTTCGTGCCCATCGAGATCGATCCATCCGCGAAGGCCTCTATTCTTAATCTCCAAGTTTTTCATGCGATTTGCGGTTCTCTTGGATACGTGAACAGAGACGGAACTGACTCGACAAATGCCCAAACGCACTGACATCTCGAAGATTCTGATTCTCGGTTCCGGGCCCATCGTTATTGGGCAGTCGGCGGAGTTTGATTATTCCGGCACGCAGGCGTGCAAGGCGCTCAAGGCTGAGGGGTATCAGGTGGTGCTGGCCAACTCGAATCCGGCGACCATCATGACCGATCCGGAGGTTGCCGACCGCACTTATATTGAGCCGCTCACGCTGGAGTACCTGGCAGAGATCATCCGCATCGAGCGGGAAATGTCGCCGGGCGCGGGTTTCGCCGTGTTGCCTACGGTGGGCGGCCAGACCGCTCTCAACCTCGCGATCGAGCTTTCTGACGGCGGCGTTCTGGAAAAATACAACGTGATCCTGATCGGCGCGAAGGTTGAGGCCATCAAAAAGGCCGAAGATCGCCTCTTCTTCAAAGACGCGATGCAGAAGATCGGGCTCGACGTACCCAAATCCGCGCTGGTGAACAGCACTAAAGACGGTCTGGAGTTCGCGGGCAAGATCGGTTTTCCTGTCATCGTACGGCCTTCATTCACGCTGGGCGGGACGGGGGGTGGCATCGCTTTCAACCGCGAAGAGCTGGTGGAAGTGCTTACGCGCGGCTTGGATATGTCTCCTGTCCACGAGGCGCTGATTGAAGAATCGGTGCTGGGATGGAAGGAGTTCGAGCTTGAGGTGATGCGTGACACCAAGGACAACGTCATCATCATTTGTTCTATCGAAAACTTCGATCCCATGGGTGTGCACACGGGGGATTCGATCACCGTGGCTCCGGCGCAGACTCTCACCGACCGCGAGTACCAGGCCATGCGGGATGCGTCGATTGCGGTGATCCGCGAGATTGGCGTGGATACGGGCGGATCGAACATTCAGTTCGGGGTAAATCCTGAGACCGGACGAATGGTAGTCATCGAGATGAACCCGCGGGTCTCGCGCTCTTCGGCGCTGGCTTCGAAGGCAACGGGTTTCCCGATTGCGAAAATCGCCGCAAAACTCGCGGTTGGCTATACGCTCGACGAAATTCCCAACGACATCACGCGCAAGACTCCGGCGTGCTTTGAGCCGACTCTCGATTATGTGGTCGTGAAGATTCCGAAGTGGCAATTTGAAAAGTTTCCAGGAGCGGACGAGAGCCTTGGAGTGCAGATGAAGTCGGTTGGCGAAGTGATGGCGATTGGCCGCACCTTCAAGGAAGCGCTGATGAAGGGCATTCGCTCGCTCGATACCGGAAAGCGCGTGGGGGGAGGGAAGATCGAGCCCAAGATCCTGACGCAACGACTGGTGACACCGCATCCGGAGCGTTTGGCTTATGTGCAATACGCTTTGCGGCAAGGGCAGACGGTGAAGCAGGTTGCGAAAATGACGTCGATGGATCCGTGGTTTCTTTATCAGCTCAAAGAGATTAACGACATGCAGCTTGAGCTGGAGAAGCATCCGATCGAGTCGATTCCAACGGCCGTGCTGCGCGAGGCCAAGCGGATGGGATTTTCCGATGGGCGGCTGGCCAGCGTGTGGCGGCTGGAGGGGCAAGAGAAGGTGCGGCACCTGCGCAAAAAGCACGGCGTGATCCCCGTGTACAAGCGCGTGGACACGTGCGCGGCTGAGTTCGAGAGCTTTACGCCTTATCTTTACTCGACCTACGAGGATGAGGACGAAGCCGCGCCGACCGATAAAAAGAAGATCATCATTTTAGGAAGCGGACCGAACCGAATCGGGCAGGGAATTGAGTTTGACTACTGCTGCTGTCACGCTTCCTTTGCGCTTCATGAAGACGGTTACGAGACGATCATGATCAATTGCAATCCTGAGACGGTCTCGACCGACTATGACACCAGCGATCGACTTTACTTTGAGCCGCTGACTTTCGAAGACGTCTGGGCGATCTATCAGCACGAGACCTCGAAGGGCGCGTCGTGCGGAGTGATTGTGCAGTTTGGCGGGCAGACCCCGCTGAACCTGGCTTTGCCGCTCAAGGCCGCGGGCCTGAACATTATTGGCACGTCTCCGGAGTCGATTGATCTGGCCGAGGATCGGAAGCACTTCAACAAACTGCTGGAAGAGTTGAACATTCCGCAGGCTGCCGGGGTGATGGCGACTTCGCTTGAGGAGGCTATCGAAGGCGCCAAGCGGGTGGGATATCCCGTGGTGGTGAGGCCTTCCTACGTGCTGGGCGGGCGCGCCATGGTAATCGCGTATGACGAAGAATCCGTGCTGCGGTACATGAAGGAAGCGGTCGAGTACTCGCACGATCGTCCAGTGCTGATCGATCACTTCCTCGAAGACGCGATTGAAGTGGACGTGGACGCCCTCTCTGACGGCGAAGACGTGGTGATCGGCGGAATCATGCAGCACATCGAGGAGGCCGGCATTCACTCCGGCGATTCTTCGTGCGTCTTGCCGGCGGTGGACATACCGCAGCCGCTGATGGATCGCATGCGTGATTACACTTTCAAGCTGGCGCGGGCGCTCAAGGTGGTTGGACTGATGAATATTCAGTTTGCCATCCCTCGCGGGAACGGCGGTGGGTCGGGAAATGGAACGGAGGGCGGGAAAGTCTACGTGCTGGAAGTGAACCCGCGGGCCTCGCGCACGGTGCCGTATGTGTCGAAGGCTACGGGGGTTCCGCTGGCGAAGATTGCGGCGCGGCTGATGACCGGCCGCAAGCTGCGCGAATTCCTGCCGGAAAACATTGACCGGCGCTCCGATCTCGACACGGGAAGCTGCTACTACGTGAAGTCGCCGGTGTTTCCGTGGAACAAATTTCCCGGCGTGGACACGGTGCTGGGGCCGGAAATGAAGTCGACCGGCGAAGTGATGGGCGTGGGCGACAGCTTCGGAGAAGCCTTTGCCAAAGCCCAGCTGGCCGCAGGCCAGAAGCTGCCGACGGAAGGGACGGTGTTCCTCAGCGTCACGGAACACGACAAACGTCACCTTGCGGAGCTCGCGCGCAAGTTTGTGGATATGGGCTTCAAGCTGGTGGCGACGTCCGGTACCGGCGACGTGATCGAAGCCGCTGGGATGAAGGTAGAGCGCGTGTACAAAGTAAAAGAGGGCCGACCGAACGTGGTGGACCTCATCAAGGGCCAGCGCATTCATCTCATCGTCAACACGCCCACCGGACTGGAGCCGTGGTTCGACGAAAAGGCCATCCGGCGCGCGGCAGTGATGGCACACATTCCCACCATCACCACGCTCTCGGCGGCACGGGCGGCGGCGGAAGGGATTGCTGCCCTGCAGCGCGGCGAACTGAACATTCGGGCCCTGCAGCAATTGCATGCGGACCGGGCGGTCAAGAGCCGGTAGAGCGGGCCGAGCGTCACCTTTCGCGTGTAATAATTAATGTGAGGTGCGCCATGCTGCTTCACGGTATCTTCCCTCCCATTACTACTCCGTTCTATCCCGACGGCAATGTTTATTTCAAGAAACTCGAGAGCAATGTTGAGCGATATTCGCGCACGCCTTGCGCCGGCATTGTAGTGCTGGGTTCAACCGGCGAGGCCATTCTGCTTTCTGACCAGGAACGGCGCGACGTGCTGAAATCCGCACGCGAAGCGGCTGCGTCAACCAAAGTGCTGATTGCAGGTACGGGAATCGAGTCGGCGAGCGAGACGCTGCGGCTCACCGAATATGCCGCTGAGCTGGGCTACGACATTGCCATGGTGCGGACGCCGCATTACTACAAGAAGCAAATGCAGACGGCCAACATTCTGGCGTTTTACCGGACAGTGGCTGATCGCTCACCGCTGCCGGTGATCATTTACAACTTTCCGCAGGCCACGGGCTACGATATTCCAGCGGAGGTTGTGATCGCACTGGCGGACCATCCGAACCTGATCGGAATTAAGGAATCGAGCGGCGACGTGGAAAAGGTCCGCAAGATGGTGGGAGGGACGCGGCACATCCAGCGCAGTGCCACGGTGACAGAGACTTTTGAGGCGGTTACACCGCGCATGCTGGCAGCTGCGACTGCCGGCTCGAGTGGAGACGGCGGAGAGCTGGTGCAGGTTGCGGCATTGACAGGTTCTTCTTTAGCGAAACCTTCCTCGGCGGCAGTCACGGTGGTGGGGAAGATGAAAACCCGGGAGAAGGAAGTTGGATTCCAGGTATTGGTTGGGGCGGCGCAGAAGCTGCATCCGTCGCTCGACGCCGGAGCGGCTGGCGCGATTCTTGCCTTCGCCTGTGCTGCGCCAACGGCGTGCTACGAGATCTATGCGGCGTGGAAAGAGGGCGACGCTGAATTGGCCCGACTGAAGCAGGAGCGCATTGCCAGTGCGGCGCAACGCCTGGTGGGGGATCTAGGAATCCCCGGGGTGAAATACGGCATGGACTTCAACGGCTACTTTGGGGGCCCGGCAAGGCTGCCGCTGTTACCGCTCACCGGCGAAGAGAAGGGCGAGGTGGAGCGAATGCTGGCGGATGTAAGGAACTAGGTCCAAGGAGCGAGATCCGAGGAACGAAGAGAAGGAATCCCAGGACTTGTGATCGAAGACCGGATTCCCGTATACTAAATTCGAACGAACGTTCGAATTAGCTGACTATCTTTCCGCGATCATGGCGAGCCCTTCGACAGCAGCGCGAGTCTCAGCCCGGCGGCATCGAAACGCTCCGGCGCCGGCTACCCGTTTTGACCGGCGGCTGGCCCAGATTCTTGACCACGCCACCGACGTCTTCTGCGAGAAGGGATATGAGGGCGCTTCGATGCGAGATCTTTCGCGGGCCAGCGGTATGTCCCTGGCAGGGCTCTATTACTATTTCGAGTCCAAGGAGCGGCTGCTCTTCCTGATCCAGAAGCACACGTTCTCGACCATCGTCCAGCGGCTGAAATCACGACTGGAGGGTGTGAGCGATCCTGAACGGCGGGTCCGGATATTCATTCTCAATCATCTGGAATATTTTCTGGCCAATCAGGCGGCCATGAAAGTTCTGTCACACGAAGCGGAAGCGCTGAAGAACGGTTTTGCTTCCGAGGTTGCTGCCATCAAGAGGGAATATTACAGAATCTGCGTCAGCTTGCTGGATGAACTCAAGAGGGATCGGAGATTGCAATTCTCGACGCGCATCGCTGTGCTCAGCCTTTTCGGCATGATGAATTGGATCTATACGTGGCATAACCCGCGGGTCGATGCTGACGCCGGACAACTTGCAAGCGAGATGAGCGATATTTTTCTGCGCGGGGTGATGGCGGATGTCAGAGGACGCAAAGACGGGCGCTGAAGCCAGGGTGTGATTCCGGCGAAACCAGGGTTCCTCGCTTCGCTCGGAATGACAAGCAGGTCTCCAATGACGAGAAGCTATCGAATGACAAGCAGTTGGCGTGAGACGAGGATTAGGATAGTACCTACGAAAACAATAAGGAGTCACAAACATGGCGACCACAGTGCAGCCGACAACCAACGAAACTACTAAACAGCTTGTCAACTACCGCAGGGATGGCGGTGTAGCCGTGATCGAGATGTGCGATCCGCCAGCCAATACCTACACCTACGAGATGAACCGGCAGCTCGATGAGGCAATCCTGCGCGCACGCATGGACAATGATGCCTACGTCATTTTGCTAACCGGGGCTGGCGACAAGTTTTTCTCTGCCGGAGCGAATATCAGAATGCTTTCGAGCGTCGATCCGACCTTCAAGTATTACTTCTGCCTGCACGCCAACGAAATGCTGCTGCGCCTGGAGCACACACCCAAGCTGGTAATCGCGGCGATCAACGGCCACTGCGTGGGCGGCGGGCTGGAAATTGCGATGGCTGCTGACATTCGCATCGCACGCAAAGATGCGGGCAAGATCGGCCTGCCGGAAGTGAACCTGGGCGTGCTTCCGGGTACCGGTGGCACGCAGCGGCTCTCGCGCCTGGTGGGGAAGAGCAAGGCGATCGAACTGATGGTGACGGGCAACACCTTCTCGTTCGAAGAGGCGCAGGAACTCGGCATCATCAACGACATTTACGAGCGCGATGGCTTCATGGAGAACATGATGGAGTATGCCAAACAGTTCTGTCCTCCGAACAAGGCTGCCAAGGCCGTGGGACGGATCAAGCGCGCGGTGCAGACGGGATGGGAAATCCCCATGGAGTCGGCACTGGCGGTGGAGCGCGAGAACCAGCAGATCCTCTTCCAGAGTGAGGATGCTAAGGAAGGTCTGGCTGCCTATGTGGAGAAACGTCCAGCGGTTTTCAAGGCGAAGTAGTGCCCAGTACCTGGTACAGGTCGATCGCTCAACACGCTTAAGGGATGAGGTATTCGTTTATGCCAGGCAAAGTAGCAAAAATCGGCACCTTCAGTGATTGGGAAGGCATGTTCAACGACTGGCGCAAAGATATCGGCGTCAATACCAAGGACATTGAGGCCTTTCACTTCGATACCCTCTACGGCGCGATCGATACCGAGGAGATTGAATTCGGTTCGTATAAGGGACGGCGAAAGTGGGAGAACCTGCGCCAGATTCCCACTCAGCAGATGCGCGACGCGCTGATGAATATGATCGTTTATCAGGGCGACACGGAGTTTGCCAGCGTCGAGCAGCAGCGCAATCTTCTCGAGAATGCGCCTACCGACTGGGATCGCCGCGCAATTACTCGAGTGATGATTGAAGAGATGCGTCACGGCTGGCAGATGTGTGCTTTGCTTGTGGATCACTTCGGTTATTCGGGCAAAGTAGAGGCGCAGAAAATGCTGGAGCGCCGCGCCTTCGAGAACAAGCGACTGCTGGGGGCATTCAATGTAGATGTCGACAACTGGATGGATTTTTTCACCTACACAGACTTCGTCGACCGTGATGGTAAGTTCCAGTTGCAAATGCTGAAGTACTCCGCGTTTGCCCCGTTGGGACGGTCGATGTCGTACATGCTGCGCGAAGAAGCGTTCCACATGGGCACGGGCAACGACGGCCTGCGGCGCATCGTGGAAGCCGGCGTTATACCGGGCTGGCTGATCCAGAAATATCTCAACAAATGGATCTCGAGTTCTTACGATCTTTTCGGTACCGACCATTCTTCATCGGCGCATTGGGCCTATGTGTGGGGTGTTAAGGGAAGGTACGATGAGCCAAAGAACGAGCACCCTCCGGACCTGGACGATTTGAACGATTACAACCGGAATCTCTATCGCGACGAAGTGGCGGGTCTGATCGATCGCTTCAACGGAGCGCTGAAGCCGGGTCAACCTAAGCTGTACGCTCCGCATATCAAGTTTAATCGCGAGATCGGGCGTTGGGCGGGACAGAAGTTCCATGCCGAGACCGGCGAAGCGCTCGACGATCGCGCCTACGAAGAACACCTGAAAGAGTACATGCCGTCTGCCGAAGACAAGAAGTTGCTGCTGGAGATCATCAGCACTGAGAAGAAATGGATTGCCGAGAAAACCGGCGCACGTGATCCGCTAGCAAGCATCGGCGAGGTCAGGAAGTCAGCAATTAATCTGTAGCGCGAATGGCTCCCACTACGGAGCTGCGGAGGGAACCTCGATGACGACTGCCGTGGAATCCAAACGCGCCCGGCTCAAGGTCGATATCAGTTCTCCCACGGCACGGATTGTCTTGCGTCATGCTCCGCTAAATGTCATCGACATTGCCATGATGGAGGAGTTGACGCAGGCGCTGGCGGAGATCGAGGCGCGTTCCGATATCTCCGTGGTTGTGTTGAGCGGCGAGGGCAGGGCCTTTTCGGCTGGCGTCGAAGTGGCGGCACACACTCCCGACAAGGTCGAGGCGATGCTGCGGAAGTTTCACGCGGTGATTCGGGCTCTGATCGTCAGCAGGAAGGTTACGGTTGCGGCTGTGCACGGGCACTGCATGGGTGGGGGCGCGGAGATGGCGATGGTCTGTGACCTGGTATATACCGCCGCCTCCGCGCAGTGGGGATTTCCGGAGATCAAGCTGGGCTGCTATCCGCCAGTGGCATGCACGGCTTTGGCCGCGCTGGTTGGCCAGAAGCGGGCCGCAGAATTGATCTTGATCGGAAGGACGATTAGTGGCGCCGAGGCAGCGGAAATAGGACTGGCCAATCGCGCCGTTGCCGATGAAGATCTCGCGACTGCGGTAGAACAGACTGTGGGCGAATTACTGAGGCTTAGTTCTGCGGCGTTGGCCGTAACTAAGAAAGCCTTCTATCCTTGGGACGCGATGCACTTCGACAAGGGCCTGGCGCGGGCGGAGAAGATTTACCTGGAAGAGTTGATGAAGACGGCGGATGCGCAGGAAGGCATCCGTGCATTTATCGAGAAGCGCGAGCCGAAGTGGGTGGGCAAGTAATAGTCAGCCCCCGGACGGCAAATCTCTACGAATGGACTACGAGATCACGCCCGAAGAAGTGAAGGCCAAGCTCGATCAGGGCGAGGAGTTAACGCTCCTCGATGTTCGTGAGCCTTGGGAGTTTGAGGCCGCGCATATGGATGAGGCAAAGTTGGTGCCGATGGGAGACGTTCCGTCCCGTGCCCATCAGGAACTTGATCCGGAGGCTCACCTCGTGGTGGTATGCCATCACGGCGTGCGCTCGATGAATGTAACCGCATGGCTGCGGCAGCAAGGCTTCGAGAAAGCGCAATCCATGCGGGGTGGCATCGACGCATGGTCGCTGCACGTGGATGGAACGGTCCCGAGATACTAAGGTTTCTGCTTTCATGAAAAAAGAACTCCCCGATCTCAACGCTCACGCCGGAGCACCGGCCGAAAATGATTCTGGTCTTTGCGAAACGCGCCGGGCCAGCCGCCGCAGGCAATTGAGCCACCTCGAATGATCACAGACTGTCACATCCACATCTCGCCGCTGGAGATGTTCAAGCCCCACGCGCTGGAACTCATGAAGAAGAAGCGGCCGAACTTCGAGCAGATCGCCGAGTTCTGCCGCTCGCCTAAAGCGTTCCTGAAGTACCTCGACGCCTGCGGCATCGACCGTGCAGTCCTCATCAATTACGTGGCGCCCGAGGTAATCGGTTTTACGAATGGCGTGAATGAGTTCATCGCGGATTACGTCAAGGAAGATCCAAAGCGGTTGCTCTCCTGTGGCAGTCTGCATCCGCGACATACTACGAACGTTCTAGCCGACATGGAGCAGGTCCTGCGGCTGGGAATCCGCATGATCAAGATCCATCCCCCACACCAACTTCTGTATCCCAACGACTACCTGAACGGCGTCAAGGAACTGGAGATCATCTATCGCGCCGCTGAGGCCAACGGGGTCCCGGTGATGTTCCATACGGGTACATCGATTTTTCCGGGCGCGCGAAACAAGTACGGCGATCCCATTTATGTAGACGACGTCGCGGTTGATTTTCCGAAGCTCAAAATCCTGTTGGCGCACGGCGGCCGTCCTCTGTGGATGCAAACCGCATTCTTTCTGATCCGGCGCCACTCCAACGTCTATCTCGATATCAGTGGCATTCCGCCCAGGACCTTGCTGCAGTACTTCCCTCGTCTCGAAGAGATCGCACAGAAAACACTGTTCGGCACAGACTGGCCCGGTCCGGGCGTACCGGACGTCAAGAAAAACCTTGATGACTTCCGGGCGCTGCCGTTGAACGACAGACTTCAGCACCAGATCCTGAGTAAGACGGCTTTAAGTATTTGGCCCGCTTGATCCGTAGGTCTTCCGCTTGGCCGGCGTGCGGTACGCCAAAAGCCAGGTATGGCGCGGCTGTCGACAGGCAGTAAGGCAAAGGCCTCACCCAGAGCCGTGTGGAATGTGAGCGGGCTTTTGGAGTATAAAAGACAGTTGCACGCTCCGCGCACTCTGATGCGGCCCCCGCAACACAGGAATCAATTCAATTGAGCGAGAGACTAATGTCCAGCGTCACCAGCACTCCTGTCGTCAAAGGCCTGGAAGGCATCGTTGCCACCAATTCCAGCATTTGTTACATCGATGGCGACCGCGGTGTTCTCGCCTATCGCGGCATCGACATTCACGAACTCGCCGATCACTCGACGTTTGAGGAAACCTGCTACCTGCTTTGGTTCGGACGTTTACCGAATCGCAGCGAATTAAAGGATCTGCAGGAGCGCCTGGCCCGAGAGCGCCAGTTGGACCCAGCCATCATCCAGTTTCTTCGGACGGTGCCCGAAGGCGCACTGCCCATGGATGTGCTGCGCACGGCGGTTTCGGCGTTGGCCTTTTACGATGCCGACGAGAAGAATAACGATCACGATGCGAATGTGCGCAAATCGATCCGGCTGACCTCGCAGATTGCGATGATCGTTGCCGCCTATGATCGGATTCGCAAGGGCAGGCCGGTCGTCGAAGCCGACCGCTCGCTCTCGCACGCTGCCAACTTCCTGCTGCAGTTGAATGGCGAGAGGCCTTCTGACACAGCCGCGCGTGCGCTCGATATCGCTTTGATCCTGCATGCCGACCACGAACTGAATGCATCCACTTTTGCAGCTCGCGTGACCGCGGCGACCTTGGCCGACATGCATGCAGCCATCACATCTGCCATCGGTGCACTGAAAGGACCCCTGCACGGCGGAGCCAATGAGGCCGTTTTCCGCATTCTCGAATCGATTGACAACGAGAAATCAGACGCGGTCGATTACATCCGGAAGATGCTGGCGCAAAAAAAGAAAGTTCCCGGCTTCGGCCATCGCGTGTATCACACGGAAGATCCACGGGCGACGCACCTGCGCTCAATGTCGCGAGATCTGGGCCGTGCCAGCGGGCAGCCAAAGTGGTATGAGATGTCAGAACAAATTGAGAAGTTTGTGAAAGCGGAGAAGAAACTGAACGCCAACGTGGATTTCTACTCCGCCTCCACATACCACGTGCTGGGCATCGACGAAGATATGTTCACGCCCGTATTCGCCGTCTCCCGCATCAGCGGCTGGGCCGCGCACGTCATTGAGCAACTCGACGACAATCGCCTGATTCGTCCTCGCGCTGAATATCTCGGGCCGGACTACCCCAATCATTACGTGCCCATGGAAAAGCGGTAGCTGCCCGAAAGTGCCCAACCATGCGCTCCTCAGCTAGAATATAAGAGTGAGCGCGATGCCCCGGATTTACCTCGACAATAACGCTACGACGCCGACTCTGCCGGAAGTGCTCGACGCCATGCATCCGTACTTTGGCGAGCACTTTGGGAATGCGTCGTCGATCCATCATCACGGGCAAGAGACTCGCGCTGCCGTCGAACGTGCGCGTGATTCGGTCGCAAGCTTATTAGGTTGCCGGCCTGCCGAGATCGTCTTTACGAGTGGTGGCACCGAGGGCGACAATCTGGCAATTGCGGGATTAACCAACGCGGGCGACCACGTTATTACTTCCAGCATAGAGCACCACGCTGTGCTGCACGCGTGCAAGCATCTGGAGGAAATAGGCTGCGAAGTGACGTACGTGCCGGTGGACGGCCGCGGCCTGGTCGATCCCGATGATGTGCGGCGGGCATTGCGGTCGAACACGAAACTCATTTCGATCATGATGGCCAACAACGAAACTGGAGTGGTGCAGCCGGTGGAGGGAATTGGAGAGATTGCCGCTGAGGCCGACGTATATTTTCACACTGACGCCGTGCAGGCTGCGGGTAAGGTTCCGATTGATGTGAACCGGATCGGTTGCGACCTGCTTTCGATCTCTGGCCACAAGATGCACGCGCCGCAGGGTGTGGGCGCGCTCTACGTACGCAAGGGAACGCGTCTTGAGCCGCTATTTTACGGCGGGCGGCATGAACGCTCGCGGCGCGCCGGAACCGAGAATGTTCCGGGGATCGTCGCTCTTGGCAAGGCAGCGGAGTCGGCGAGGCAAGGCTTCGAGCGCGGTGATGACCAGAAGATCGCCGCATTGCGCGATCGCTTGCAGCAGGGAATTCTCGCCCAAACAGAAGAAGCCGGAGTGAACGGCGACGGCGCACCGCGCGTGCCGAACACGTCGAATATTTATTTCGATCATATCGACGGCGAGGCGATGGTCATTTCCCTGGACCTGAAAGGTCTCGCGGTTTCCACGGGGGCGGCGTGTTCGTCGGGCGCGAATGAGCCGTCCCACGTGCTTCTGGCGATGGGACTCCGAGCCGATCGGGCGCGTGCCAGCATCCGCTTCAGCTTAGGAAAGCAGAACACAGCGGAAGATATCGATATTGCTCTCGCACTGGTGCCGGAGACTGTTGCGCGTTTGCGAGAGTTGTCGCCCGTGTGCGGAAAGCACGCTATTAAGGCTTAGCATGCCAAATCCTCAGACCATAGCTGTTGCCATGTCGGGCGGAGTCGATTCCTCCACCGTCGCGGCCATGCTGCGCGCCGAAGGACACAACGTCATCGGCCTGACCATGCAGCTCTGGAACCAGCGGCGGCTGGCCGGGCACGAGGGCATGCCTGAGCAAGTAACCGGCCGCTGTTGTTCGCTCGACGACGTCTACGACGCTCGCCGGGTGGCAGAGCACATCGGCATTCCGTATTACGTGGTTAATCATGAAGAGCGCTTCGAGCGCGACGTGGTGCGTCCCTTCGTCGCGGAATATCTCTCCGGGCGCACTCCGATCCCCTGCAGCCTGTGCAACAATCACTTAAAGTTTGATCAGCTTCTGGTCGTCGCCCAGCAGATCGGCGCCGATCGCGTCGCCACCGGCCACTACGCTCGCGTGGAGTACGACGAGAACAGCGGACGCTGGCTGCTGAAGCGTCCCACCGACCGCAGCAAGGACCAGACTTACTTCCTCTTTGGTCTCACCCAGGAGCAACTCAGCCGTACGCTCTTTCCGCTAGGCGGCATGACCAAGCCCGAGGTCCGCGAACTGGCCCACAAGCAGGGACTGGCTCTGGCCGAGAAGCCCGACTCGCAGGAGATTTGCTTCGTTCCGGGCGGCGACTACAAGCGTTTCATCGACGCCTATCTCGCCGAGAATGGTGAGGCTCTGCCTGACACTGCAGGCGAACTGGTGACTGAGAGTGGGGAAGTGATCGGCGAGCACGGCGGCATTCATAACTTTACCGTCGGCCAGCGCAAGGGCCTGGGCGTGGCGACCGGTTCGCCGCTCTACGTAATTCAGATTAACGGTGCCGATAAGCAGGTGATCGTAGGCAGCGATGAACATCTCTATTCGCGGACGTTGCGCGCCCGCCGTGTGAACCTGATCTCCGTCGAAGATCTGCATGAGCCCATCCAGGTATCCGTGAAGATTCGTCACCGCCACGAGCCCGCTTCGGCCATGCTTGAAAAGGTCGGCGACGATGACGATGAGGTTCTGGTCACCTTCGACCAGCCACAGCGTGCCATCACGCCCGGCCAGGCGGCCGTTTTCTACGCTGGTGACATCGTCGTTGGCGGTGGGTGGATCTCCTAAACACTCACGCTCGGAGGGGCCACAGTTCGGCCAGGACGAGCGCCACCGCGATTCCAAACGACACCTCCACAAAGCGATGCCAAGCCACGATCCACGCTGGACTCTGGTGCACGATCAGAAGAATGATGCTCAGAGTTATGGCTGCAAAACGGTAGGCGCCACCGACTCGGAGAAGCCCACAGAGCATTCCGCACAAGAAGATTGCGACAGCGTATGCCAGCGCGTTAGCGGGGAAAAATGTGGCGATCAGGGCTGCCAGCACCGCTCCCAGGGCAGTGCCTGCAAAGCGCTGCCACGCCAGGGTTTTCGGATCGATAGTCGACTGAATAATCACGATCGCCGAAATCGGCGCCCAGTAATATTCGGGAAGCTTTAAAGCGCGAGCCAGCAGCATTGAAACTACTGCCGCTATTGTGGTTCGTGTCGCGTCCCGGAGCGCGTTACGCATTACCTTGTAAGTGTTTGCCATGGTCGAAGCGGTTGCCGCACCCACCCGAGTTTAGAATGGACTCGAACTCCACGCCAACCGCCCATGCATGGATGCTCGGGTCAAGACCTGAGTGGACGCCGTCAGACTGGACACCGAATCTCCGCAGGAAGAGAATAATAGATATGCCGAGAGCCACCTCACGGGTCACGCGCCTGGTCCGACTGATGCTGTTCGTAATCGGAGTGTATCTATCTTTGTTTGCGGGTGTCGCGATTAGCGCGCAAACATCTGATTCCCAATCAGACGCCACGAGCAAGTCCTGGACAAGTACCGCCGACTTGCAAAGTGGCAGCGCGAATCCGACGCGCACTGTCGAAAGCCACACCCAGAGCGGCAATCGCACGGTAGACAGTCAATCAATCCAGCGCCGCGGCGCTGACGGAGATTTCGAACCGTACCAGGATATCGAAAAAACAACTGTGCGGGTCGATTCAACGACCGTTCGAACTACCACGCGAACTTTTGGTCGCGATGCCGACGGCGCAAAAACACTCGTGCAGGTAACGGAAGAAGAAAGGCACACGCGAGCTGGTGGTGACTCCTCTCTTGTCCGTTCGACCTCGAATCCGGATGCTAACGGCAACCTTCAGCTGGTTCAGCGCGAAATCGGCGAGACGAAAAAGATTGGTAAAGATGTGGAGGAGACAAAGACCACGGTGATGCTGCCGGGCGCCGACGGTGCTCTGGCTCCAGCGATGATGGTGCAAGAGCGCCGTCAGCAGGGAGCGAATGACACCTCTGCGTCCCAGAAGACCACGCTGCTACCGGATCTCAACGGGAACTGGCAGGTAAGCGAAGTCAAGCAAGCGACCACGAAGCAAGACGGAAAGAACACGACCACAGAGGAGCGCGTCTCTCGTCCAGATGCTGAGGGCAAGCTGAGCGAAATCTCTCGCTCCGTGAGCAAGGAGTCCGAGAGTTCAGGAGGAAAGAGCAGTACAGTGGAAAACTATTCCGTTGATGTTCCAGGCGCGGCCCGGGACGGAAGCCTCCATTTGGTCGAACGCTCAACCACCACCCAGACAACCAGTACAACCGGCCAGCAAGACACCGCACGCAAAGTGGAACAGCCTGACCCCGGCGATCCGGACGGCGGGCTGCGAGTGACGACACTCACAACTGATTCCGTGCGAGCCGGTGCTTCCGGAGCACAGGCCACGCAAACCATTCAAATGCGCGACGCAAACGGCAGACTTGATGTAGTGTCCGTCGACACCTCAAAATCTGACGATGTTCACGCAGTCCAGGTTCAGATAGCTCCTTCCGGGAAGCCACAATAGACGGGGGGCGTTGCCGAGTCGATCAGACACCCTGTTTTTTCTTTGCGGGCAGTGAACTCAGAAAAGGCACGCCGGACGCCTTCAACTTCTGCTCTAACCGCGCCGTGCAATCGCAGTCGCCGCACGCCCAGGGTTCGCTGCCGTTTTCATCGCGACACTTCCGCCGGTCGTGAGCATCCTGCACTCGCGAGAGCTCGAAGTATTGTTCCCAGTAAGGCCGTTCTTCCTGCAAAGGAGTGGGACAGTAGCAGACTTCCACCCAGCGCACGGTCTGGTCGGCACAGACCCGCGCTTCGCTCATGTTGCGCAGATATTCGCCTCCGGCAATTGAGCCTTGGCCCAGAGTTTCATTCTCAATGGCTTGCAGCAGATCGCATTCGCGACCGGGTTTAACGCGGGCTCGAACCAGGTAACGCATAAAAGAATTGTTGATTGGTGATTTTTGATTGTTGATTGAAAGGCAGGGTACGACGGCGGGCGATTTGGCTTTCTAAATCAACAATCAGAAATCATCAATCAGCAATCGCCTTAATCAACAATCGCCTTTCAGATGAACATCTCGTCCTGTGGCACTGGTCGCCGCGCTTCGCGGCTACCGCCGTTTCTGCGGCCGCGGTTACCCAGCAGGAACTCAATGCCCGCCGTAACCCCTTGAATCAGGCCGGAGACTTGCCGGACGGGCGACACCACAGTGTTGTGCACCATGTCGGACGTCTCTTCCACCCGGTCGAGCGTGCGGCTCAGCAGTTCGTCGGCGCGGATGATTTGCAGGCGCGCTCGATCCACAACGTCATTGACTGTCGCATCCATACGCTCCACCTGCGAACGTACTGAATGCGTAGTCTCGGTAAGGTTGTCGGCAATGATCATCAGCTGCGGGCGGAGTTCCGCCAGCATTGCTTGCGCTGTCTCCAGCGTAGGCAGGGCCTTGGTTTTGACTTCGACCGCCAGAGCTTCCATGCGCGCGCTACTCTTGCGCATCGCCACATACATAGCCGCCAGAACGCCAGCCTGCAGAACCACGGCGGCTCCGGTCAGGGCGATAAACAGTGGAGTGAGGTTTTCCATAAAGCGCTCTCCTGAGCCAGACTGCCCGCTGCAAGAGGTTTTAGAGGCCCTTTGGTGCTCCGGTCTCCGTCGTAGCCTCTTGATAGGCCTGTCTGCCAGCTTCGTATGCCGCGCGGAACTGCTCTTTCTGCTGATTCACCACGTCGCGTCCGCGATCAACCCAGTCGGAAGCCTGGCTGCGGGCTTCACGCGCCCGGCTGCGCATGTAATCGCGTCCTTCTTCGGCCCGAGCGCGAAGAACGTCCCGCGTCTCGCTGCCCGGCCGCGGCGCGTACAAAACTCCCGCCAACGCACCCAAACCCAACCCCGCTAGGAACCACACAAAGCTGTTGTTGCTTTCACGATCCGCCATAGCAGATACCTCCCGGCCCATAAGTGCCGATAATCGGATGTTAGCACCCGCATCAGGTAAATACAATTACAGCAAAACTCATACGAGGGCGTCCGCGACACTGTAGCCGCGATCTTCAGGAATTCAACCTACTTCGTCGGTGCGGGATTTGCGGGCGCCGGCGCAGGAGTTGCCGGCTGCGTCTTGACCGGAGCGGATTTCACGCCCTGCAACACGGACTTAGGGCCACCCTGCTTGATTGCATTGATGGAGAGCGTGACCGAAGTCAGCATGAAAAGAACTGCGGAAATGGTTGTCGCTTTGGAGAGCGCCGTGGCCGCGCCGCGCGGGCCGAAGGCGGCCTGGCTGCCCTGTCCGCCGAAAGCCGCCGAAATGTCTCCGGCCTTGCCGCTCTGCAGCAGAACAACCACAATCAGAAACAGACAAACGATCACGTGGATGATGGTGACAAGAATAATCATGGAATCAAGAGATCCTGGATGCTCAGAATGAGTATATTGGTGCGGAAGGGGGGATTTGAACCCCCACGCCTTTCGGCGCCACCCCCTCAAGATGGTGTGTCTGCCAGTTCCACCACTTCCGCACTTTGAAAACTATTTGTAATCAATTGCTTAACAGGTTCGCCTTGCGAGGGGCAGTCCCCACCGTAACGCCGCCCATGTGGTAGCACGTCGGCACACTAATGTTATCGTTTCCGGCGACATCCTGCAACGTAGAGAGCCTGTCCTAGTCTCCCGACGGCAGCAGCATCTCTTCCGGCCCAATCTCGATCCTCACAGACGCGTGCGGAGAGTCTCCGAGGGTGGGTTGGCAAGGCAGCAATGGTTTGGTTCCGCCGAATTGCTCGGCCTCGGTCGATTCTCTCAGCGCCATGGTCGAGGACAATCCGCCGCTGATAACCTGCTGTACCTGATCAAAATAGCCGGTCCCTACAAACCGCTGGTGCTTTACTGCTTCGTACCCGAACTGAGTTTCACTGCTGAATTCCTTCTCCTGCAGTCGCGAATAGGCGGTCATACCTGCGACCTTGTATCCGCGCGCCAGCTCGAACATGCTCAGGTTCAGGGCATGGAAGCCGGCCAGCGTTACGAATTGAAACTTGTATCCCATGCGGGCCAGTTCCGGCTGGAAGCGGGCGATGGTTGCCTCATCAAGCTTTTTGCGCCAATTGAAACTAGGCGAGCAATTGTAGGCCAGCATCTTCTTCGGATACTTTGCATGAATCGCCTCGGCAAACTGCCGAGCCTCTTCCAGATCGGGATGCGAAGTTTCGCACCAGATCAAGTCGGCGTAGGGAGCATAGGCCAGGCCGCGCGCGATGGCTGACTCGATGCCGCCTCGAATGCGGAAGAAGCCCTCGGTAGTGCGTTCTCCCGTGCAAAAAGCTCGATCGCGAGGATCGATGTCGCTGGTGAGGAGCTGCGCACTGTCGGCGTCGGTCCGGGCCATCACGAGCGTCGGCACTCCCATCACATCAGCCGCCAGTCGCGCCGCCACCAGCTTCTGCACCGCTTCCGTGGTTGAAACCAGCACCTTCCCTCCGAGATGTCCGCACTTCTTTGCCGACGAAAGTTGATCTTCGAAGTGTACGCAGGCCGCGCCGGCTTCGATCATCCCCTTCATCAACTCGAACGCATTCAGCGTGCCTCCGAACCCGGCTTCCGCATCGGCGACCAGCGGCGCGAACCAGGTTTCGCCCGGAGAAATGTTTCCCTCCGCATGATGGACCTGATCAGCCCGCTGCAGCGCGCTGTTGATGCGGCGGCAAAGATTCGGAACACTATCGGCCGGATACAGGCTCTGGTCGGGATACATCTGTCCAGCACTGTTGCCGTCCGCGGCCACCTGCCATCCACTCACATAGATCGCCTTAAGCCCCGCCTGCACCTGCTGCACCGCCTGGTTTCCTGTGACCGCACCCAGCGCATTGATGTAGGGCTCGGTCTGCAGCATCTCCCACAGCCGCTCCGCTCCCTGGCGAGCCAGCGTGTGCTCAATGTGGACCGAGCCCCGCAGCCGCAGCACATCTTCGGCCGTGTACGGACGCTCGATTCCTCTCCAACGCGGGTTGTTCGCCCACTCGTAGTTCAGGCAATCCTGCGCCAGCGCGTACTGCGCAGCTCTGGTGTCGTCGCCCATCAGTGAAGGGGAGGAATGTTGCTTGCTTCCGTTAGTCTTGGCCGCCATAACAAGTCTCCTGGTATTCGATCTCTGTGCTCGATCTCGGCTGTTCAGTATACTGAACAGCAATTCATCATACCGGCGAAGCTTATGTCGGAAGCTCCTTGCCGGTCAAGCCGGTTGTTCAGTATAATGAACATACATTCACTTTATTGTCCGACTACGGGTTTCCCCTTTAAGGTCAGGATATGACTAAAACGCAGTCCGATTCCCCATCCGCTGCTGTCGAGCGGGCGCTGGCCATGCTGGAAGCCGTCGCCCAGGTCTCTGATGGATTAAGCAATGCCGAGATCAGCCGCAAACTCAACATTCCAAAGAGTTCCGCTAGCTATATCCTGCGTACGCTTGAGAACCAGGGCTATCTCACTCGCGACGCCGACTCCGGAAAGTACCGCGTGGGCCTGAAGATCCTCAGTTTGAGCCGCGGAGCCCTGGGCGGGCTGGATGTTCGAGGAGTGGCCCTGCCCATCATGCGCCACCTTACCCGCGAGACTGGACTCACTTGCCATCTGGCAGTTCTGGATGGCCCCGAAGCCGTCTATATCGAGAAGGTTGAGCCGGAGGGGTTTATCCGCATGGATACCTGGGTGGGGCGCCGCATGAAGGTGCACGCCACCAGCGTTGGCAAGGCGATTGTTGCCTACATTCCAGAAGACCAACTGGAGGAGATTCTGCGCAAGAGTGGGATGGAGAAACGCACGCCCAAGACCATTACTACCTTGCCGCGTTTGCTCAAGGAGCTGGAAAAGGTCCGCACGCAAGGATTCGCCGTCGACGATGAAGAGAACAACCTCGGCGCGCGCTGTGTCGGCGCCCCGATTTTCGATGAGCGCGGCTCCATCGAAGCGAGCTTGGGTTTGAGCGGCACCACTCAGCAGGTGAGTCCACAGACAATGCCTCGCATTCTCGAAGCGCTCAAGGACGCGGCCCGGCACATCTCCATGGGCATGGGATATCGAGCCCCGCATCGCCCCGCCCGAGGCGCCTAGCCCGCTCCGGAGATCCGGCGTCGGTCTTACGCAGATTCTCTATATTCCTCTACCGTTGGTATCCTTGCGCTGACCGGCCGAGGCGGCAAAGCCACCAACACGATTCCCCGCTTTCGGTCGTGCACCAGCGTCCAAACCTCAGCGCACTGGTCGCACAGCCAATACCGCTCCACGTGTCGGGCCTGTTGCCGCATGCGATGAGAGGAAGGGGCTGTCAGTTCTCGCGAGTTGGCCAAAAATTCCGTCTCCACGAGAAACAGTTTGCCTTGACGTAGCCGGAGAAATGGTCTTGAGCATTGCGAATTCGCACAGTGGCTGAGCATCACGCCCTCCGCCTGGCTGCACCTCCGCTCAGATTCACCGCGCTCGCACGCGGTCCTGAGATCTAAAAAGCAGCCAGATTGAGAACCAATTGCAGGTGAGATGCCAGACTCGGTTGAGGTCTCGACCACCTGATTCCCGGCATTCGATGCAGGTGTCAGGCTGTGTCTCCGGTCCCACGGTGCCGACGTATCGGCACCGTGACGAACTGTCGTCTATCTGCTCCGACTGGAACCCGCCAGCATCAACGTGCCAGCGCCCCCATCACCGCCACGACCACTCCAACTACGCTGAGCACAATCCCGCAGTGCCAGAAGATGCGCCGCCCCGAAAGCAGGGTAATCGACGTCACCACCAGGCCTATCTCCAAAAACACCTCCGCCAGGTCAAACAGGTCGGCACGGTTTCTCTCGGTCGCGACCTCCTGCTCCAGCTTGCGCGCCTCCGTTTGAATATCTTCCTTGTCATGTTTGTAGCGCTCGGCCTCTTGCTCAGCCTTTTCGCGGAATTTGGTCATTGCTGGGGCGTCACTGCTGGAGACCGCGGCCGCCAGGTCGCTGAACAACTCATCCTCGTGCTGGCGAATAGTCTTGGCCTGGTAATACGCCCACTGATCGGAGGACTTCGCCTGCAGCACCACTTCCTCGGTATGCGCCCGATGTCCCAACAGCGACACCACCGCCACGAATACCGCCAATACGGCCATGGTCAGCGACACCGCCGCCAGCGACTTATCCTCTCGGGCTTTCTCTGCCTGTTCCCGTAGTTCCTGAGCTTCGTCTCCCATATTTGTCCGATCCTGATTCAGATTCGTGGCCGTTCCAACGGGCGAGAGTCCTGGTCCGCGAGGATAGCCCTACCGCATGGTCTCTTCAATCTCCGAAATCCAGTTCGGACGCTTCAACACTTCCCGCGGCTTGGGACCGTCCGCCGCGCCCACAATTCCATCCTGTTCCATCAGATCGATCAAGTGCGCAGCGCGCCCGTACCCAACGCGCAGCCGCCGTTGCAGCAGGGAAGTCGAGGCTTTTCCGAACTCGATCACCAGTTTCACCGCATCCTGATACAGAGGATCATCCTCGCCGTTGCCCTCTGATCCCTCAGCCCCTTCGCTGCCGCTGCTCCCAGCCTCGCGTTCGTCTTTAGGAGCTTCAAGGAATTGCTGCTGGTATTCTGCTGAGCCTTGCGCCTTCCAGAATTCAACCACCGCCGCGATCTCTTTCTCCGTAACCAGCGGCGCATGCAACCGGTGCACCCGCGCCGATCCCGAAGGCAGATAGAGCATGTCGCCCTTGCCCAGCAGGGCTTCAGCTCCGTTGGCGTCGAGAATGGTTCGCGAATCCACCTTGGTCGCCACCCGAAAAGAAATGCGCGCCGGGAAATTCGCCTTGATCAGTCCCGTAATCACGTCCACGGACGGACGCTGCGTCGCCAGCACCAGGTGAATGCCCACTGCCCGCGCCATCTGCGCCAGCCGCGTGATCGATTCTTCCACGTTGCTCGAATCGAGCATCATCAGGTCAGCCAATTCGTCGATGATGATCACGATGTAGGGAATCGGTTTGTCGTCAGAGTCTTCTTCAAAAAGGCTCGGCGTGCCGTTATCGAAGAGCCGGTTGTACTGGTCGATGTTGCGCACACCCTTGGCGGCCAGCAGCTTCAGCCGGCGCTCCATTTCACGCACCGCATTGCGCAGCGCGTTCGCCGCCAGCTTCGGCTCGGTGATGATCGGCGTATACAGATGCGGAACGCCTTCGTAGTTGCCCAGTTCCAGGCGCTTCGGATCCACCAGAATCAAGCGCACCTGGTCAGGTGTCGCCTTATACAAAATCGACATGATGAATGCGTTGATGGCTACGCTCTTGCCCGAACCAGTAGACCCGGCAATCAGCAGGTGCGGCATTCCGTTCAGGTCCGCCGTGACGATGCGCCCGTTGATGTCCTTGCCCAGGGCCATCGTCAGCTTCGACTTCGAGCCCATGAACTCCTGCGACTCGATGTTCTCCCGCAGCCAGATAATCTCGCGCTGGCGGTTCGGCACCTGAATGCCCACCGTCGATTTCCCGGCCATGCGCTCGATCAGAATGCTCTCCGCCTTCAACGCTAAACAAAGATCGTCGGTGAGATTGGTGATGCGGCTGTACTTGATTCCGGCGTCTGGCTTGAACTCAAACGTGGTGACCACGGGACCAGGATTGATCTGCGTAATCTGCCCGTGGACATCGAACTCCGCATACTTTTCCGTGAGCACCTGCGCCAGCAGTTTTAGCTCGTCGGCATCCACGGCCTGCTGCTCATCAGCGCGCTGCAACAGGCTGCTCGAGGGCAGCTTGTAACCGCCTGCGATCCGCGGCATTGTCGTCCTGGCTTTGTGATCGCTGTCGCCACGCTGCGTCACTTCCGGATCAAGCGCGGCCTCGGGCGCCGCCAAAGATTCCGCGAGAATCCCGCCCGTCGAAGCCGGAACACGTTCCGCGACCTCGGGCTCGAGCATGCGCTCGATGCCGGTACGGCGAGGCTCTGCAGAACCTCGCGACGGTCCGATTGATTCAGTCGATTGCCGCGACGGGATCAACTGCGTCTTCACCACCGGCTTCGATATCCGGCGCTTGTCCAGTTCCTTTAGCTGACGCCGCTTGGCCCGTTCCTCCTGCCAATCCAGATAGCGGTTCCACAGCGCGGTCACAAACACAAAGCGCGTCTGCGCCCACACCTGAATCGACGAAAACGAGAACGCCGTCGAAAGATAGACCGCGACCGCCAGCACGCTGGCGCAAACAATGTAGGCTCCCGCCAGGTTTAAGTAGTGGATCAAAACATCGCCGACCACTCGTCCCAAAAGACCTTCGACCGGGACCACGTGCAGCCAGCGCAGATGCCCCGGCAACAGCGCCAGCAGCGCTGGCACGAAGACCACAAGCCAGACTCCGCCCAGACTCTTCGCCATTGGGGACTGGATCTTCCGCGAAACAAACCAGCGCAGCCCGAGCAGCGCGGGAAAGATGGGCAGCAGAAAAGCTCCGATCCCGAAGAACTGCAGCGTAAGGTCCGAGATAAGCGCTCCGACCACGCCGACCCAGTTGCGGGCAACATGAGTGCCAGTCAGCACAGAGGCGCTATTCAGCGAAGGATCGAGCGGCGAGTAAGAAGCCAGCGCGAGGAAGAGGAGGAGCGCAGAGACGCACAACAAGAAACCGATCAGCTCATTCAGCCGCCGGTTGCCCGTGGGAACAAATATGCTTGCCAGAAAACGCATGTGGGCCGTTTATCTCACGGGACAAATTACCCCGTGGCGCAAATCGGCCAGAGCCTCATTATTATGCCAAGAAGCGCACACTCCGGCAATGCCGTAATCGGACGGGGGTATTGAGTTGGCTTCCGGGGCTATCGCCTTGGTTACAACAGTTACCAAGGAAGATCGCAGAAGAGGAATAGATTTGTGCAGTGGTGTCTATTATTTAGAGGACGTTGCAAGATCGAGCGGCACAAATGGACTTCAAGTCGCGTTTCCCTCTTTTTCATTGGGCGAT
>Ga0209169_10000486_pt1 | contig 24316 bp, 19 predicted proteins | sample HubBroMetageWRM4_FD_188346 | JGI IMG/M metagenome (GOLD analysis project Ga0209169, IMG submission 188346) | Warmed soil microbial communities from the Hubbard Brook experimental Forest, New Hampshire - Hubbard Brook CCASE Soil Metagenome WRM 4... | ecosystem: Environmental > Terrestrial > Soil...
AGGAAGCCGCGAAGCGCTTCAGCTCGATCGCGAAGGTGCATCATCAATTCTTGAACGCGCTCGACAAGCTCGGATCGAAGGATCCGAAGACCTTGAAGATCCGCAAGAAGATTTGCGGCGAATTGATGGAGCTCAAGCTCTCGCCGAAGATGTTCGATCAATTGATCGACAACCTGCGCCAGCACGTGACCGAGGTTCGGCTGCTCGAAAAGGAAATCATGTTCCTTTGCATCAAGCAGGCCGGCATGCCGCGCAAGGATTTCATTTCGACTTTTCCGAAGAACGAAACCAGCACCCGCTGGCTCGACAAGCACATCAAGGCGAAGAAGCGCTATTCCGGACCGCTTGCAAAATTCAAGGACGAGATCGAGCGCCGCCAGAACAAGCTGAAGGATTTGGAAGGTCTGTTCCATCTCCTCATCAATGAGATCAAGGAAATCAATCGCGAGGTTTCAATCGGCGAAGCGAAGGCGCGGCGCGCGAAGAAGGAAATGGTCGAAGCCAACCTGCGCTTGGTGATCTCAATCGCCAAGAAGTACACCAATCGCGGCTTGCAGTTCCTGGACCTGATTCAGGAAGGCAACATCGGCCTGATGAAGGCGGTCGATAAATTTGAATACCGCCGCGGCTACAAATTCTCGACCTACGCGACTTGGTGGATACGTCAGGCGATCACCCGTTCCATTGCCGACCAGGCGCGGACCATCCGCATTCCCGTGCACATGATCGAGACCATCAACAAACTGAACCGCATCTCACGCCAGATGCTCCAGGAGATGGGACGCGAGCCGACCCCGGAGGAGCTCGCCGTGCGCATGGAAATGCCCGAGGACAAGGTGCGCAAAGTGCTGAAGATCGCCAAGGAACCGATTTCCATGGAGACCCCCATCGGCGATGACGAGGATTCGCACTTGGGTGATTTCATCGAGGATACCTCGGTATCCTCGCCGATCGATTCCGCGACCACGGAAAGCCTGCGTGAAACCACGCATTCGGTACTGGCGCAGCTGACGCCGCGCGAAGCCAAGGTCTTGCGCATGCGTTTCGGGATCGATATGAACACCGATCACACGCTCGAAGAGGTCGGCAAGCAGTTTGATGTCACCCGCGAGCGGATCCGGCAGATAGAAGCCAAGGCGCTGCGCAAACTGCGCCATCCAAGCCGCAGCGAGCAGCTGCGCAGTTTCTTGATGGATGATTGACCGCGGCGACGATGACGATGCGATGAAGTGAGGGCCCTTTTACGGGCCCTCGCCTTTTGAGGGATGTGCGTTGATGAACATCGAAATCAGGAATGAGATCCCCGCGGATGTCCCCGCGATCGCGGCGGTGACGACTTCCGCGTTTCTCAACGCGCCGCATACCGGTCACAATGAGCAATTCATTGTCAGTGCGTTGCGCGAGGCCGGACAACTCGCAGTCTCGCTCGTTGCCGTCGCCGAGGGCAAGGTGATCGGTCACGTCGCAATATCTCCCGTATCCATCTCGGATGGCGCGCCCGATTGGTGCGGCCTCGGTCCCATTTCTGTTCTGCCCCCGTATCAACGCCGCGGCGTTGGCGCGCGCCTCATGCGTGAGGCGCTTGATGTTCTTCGGCAGACGGGCGCCGCCGGCTGCGTGGTGCTGGGCGAACCTGCGTACTATGGGCGGTTCGGCTTCCTGGCGGATCCCGCCCTCGTTCTCCCCGGCGTCCCACCCGAATACTTCCAGGCCCTTCCGTTCGGATCGTCCAGACCCTGCGGGGTTGTGTCGTACCACGCGGCTTTTGGTGCCGCTGGTTGATTCACGCGGTTACGACCTCCATCGTCAGGTGCCGCTCGCTGCTGAGTGAGTTGGAGACCAGGCAGCTGCTCTCCGCTTTTTCCAAGAGCTTTTTTGCCCGCTCCACATCGGTGCCCGCCGCGACATGCAGTTTCGCGCGCGTGTCGAAGCGCGTGAAGCGCATCTTGCCTTCGACGCGGTCCAATGTCCCTATGGTGCTCGCCTCGAGGCGCTGCCAGGAAAACTTAGAGGCCAGCGCAATGGCCCTGAAATTGAGGACGAAGCAATCCGCCACGGATGCGGTCAGCAACCCTTCCGGCGACCACTGATTGCCGGGACCATCGAATTCCTTCGGCGGCGAGGATTCGATGACGCGGACACCTTCAGTGGCCAGCGGCACATCGCCGTCCGGACGGACGGACGCATTGACGGTGTAGTGGTGGGGAAAGGGATGCATAAAGGTCTCCGCAAAATTCCAGTTAGTAAATACCCGGTATCAGCCGTTTGGTGCGATTCATGTAACTTCGATATTGATCGCCCAGTCCCAGCAGCAGGGCGGCTTCTTCCACATGTATACGCCACAAAAATACTGCGAGGATCGGTACAGCGATGATCGCGAACGACGCCCAGTTGCCGATGCACAGCGCAATGCCCAAGAATGCCAGAAGCGCGCCGCTGTAGGAGGGATGGCGCACATGCCGATAGGGTCCGCCGTCGATGAGTTTGTGATCGCTGGCGATGGCCACGTTCACCGTGAAGAACCGTCCCAAATAAATGATGGCGTACCAGCGGAACGCGAGACCGGCAACGAAACACACCGCGCCGACCGCGGTCGCGGGCGCCGCGAGAGTCCGGAAATCAAACTGGGGCGTCGCGTACTTCTGTGAGAACGCCAGAAACATGCTGCAGCTGATGACAATCCAGAGCAGCGCCAACGAGCCTTGATCGGCGAGCTGCGATTTGCTGCCGCGCGCACGCTTTACGATGCTCAATCCGAATTCCGACGCCACATAAATGGCGGCGAGAATCGATGCCAGGGCATTCACAAATGTGCTCCCGCGCGCGCCAAGCCGAATAACTTGAGTTCGGGGCTGTGGTCGACCAGACGAATCATGCGTTCGAATTTCAGGCCGATTTTCTCCAAGACCGCGATCGACGACCAATTATCGGGCGACGTGATGGCGACGACCCGCTTGATACGCAGAGAGTCCGTGGCATGCGCGAGGACCGCGGCCGCGGATTCAACGGCATATCCTGAAGACCAGTATCGCGACAGAAACGCGAATCCGACATCCGGGTCATTCAGTCCTTCGCGCTTGACCAGGCCGCAAATCCCGATCGGCGTCCGGTCCCGCAAGCAAGCGGCATACAAGCCGAAGCCGTTGCGCGCGTAGCTGTCCATCGGTCCATGACGAATATAGTCGCGGGCATCTGCGAGCGTCCTCACGCCCTTGTCGCCGATGAAGCGGATAAATCCAGGCTCGTTCAACAGCTGCAAAATAAATTCCGCGTCATTGAAATCCAGTTCACGCAAATCAAGCCGCGAAGTTCTTATGACGCTGGCGGCGCTCGCAGGGTGAATAGTACTCATTGGGCCTTGCCTGCCGTACTCGGTAAACCGAATGCTTCGGCCAGTAGCGCGTACGAATGCCGCCGTGCGCCGGCATCGAAAGTCCAGGTGTTGATGACGATCTCGTCGAGTTCGAGTTTAAGCGCCAACGCGTTCAGTTTGTCGGCGACCTGGGCGGCATCTCCCACGAGCGCCTTGGCGCGAAGCTTGTCGATCATTACACGTTCCGCGTCGCTATACGGATAGGCGGCAGCCTGTTCCGGCGATTCCAGCGGCAGCCTCAAGCCCTTCTCAAAGCCCGTGCGCCAGTATTCTCGAGTCTTGAGCAGGCGCCGCGCCTCGGCTTCGGTGTCAGCCGCCAAAGCCCAGACACAGATCGTCGCCTGCGGGCGGGGATAGCGCTCGCTCGGCCGATAGTTCCTGCGATATAGACTCAAGGCCTCCTCGACGCCCGCCCCTTCGGTAAAGAAATAGGCATACGCATACGGAAGTCCAAAATGCGCTGCCAGCTGCGCGCCATAGTCGGAGCTCCCTAATATCCACAATTGCGGACTGCTGCGGCCGGTCGGAAGCGCCATGATCTGGCGGTAGGGATGACCCGCGGGAAGCTCGATACCCGATACCCAGTGCTGAAGTTCCTGCACCTGCCGCGGAAATTCCTCCGCCCCATGCGAATGAGGATTGAGCGCATGCGCCGTCAACCCATCGGATCCCGGTGCGCGCCCCACACCGAGATCGATTCGCCCGGGAGCGATTGCCTCGAGTACGCGGAATTGCTCGGCCACTTTGAGCGCGGAGTAGTGCGGCAGCATAACCCCAGCGCTACCCACGCGAATCCGCCCTGTCGTCGCGGCGACCGCGGCGATCAGAATTTCCGGCGCGGTGCCGACAATGCTGGCGCTGTTATGATGCTCGGAGACCCAGTAGCGCTCATACCCCAAAGCATCGCAGTGTTGCGCGAGCGCGATGGATTCGCGGATGGCGACGTCCTGAGTGCTTCCCGCCGCAGAGGGAGACTGATCGAGTACTGACCACTTCATCGGTCGTTCGGCGATTCCCGTTCCCGCGCCACGCCTTCAAGCATCTCCGCTATATCATGCGAGTCCGCGTCGTCTGCACTCCGCAAATTGCGAATCACGCCTTCCTGATCTGTCTGCGAGCGGTTTTGACTCACCTTCCATTTGCCGCTCAAGGCGGCAATCGAAAACTCAAAGCCGACGATCAGGCTGAGCATCTTATCGACGTACGGCGCGGGCGCATCGTCGACCTTCCAAGGCACAGCGCGCGGCGCTTCGTGCGTCGCCGTCAGTCCCGCGACAAATTCGCGCAACCAGCCGGCGTCTTGGATGAATCGCAGCGTGCCGCTGGCGTGTACCACGGCGTAATTCCATGTCGGCACGACTTCGCCGGTTGCAACTTTAGAAGGATAGAAGGACGGTGAAATATAAACCTGCGGGCCTTGAAAGATGGCAAGGGCCTGCGTCTCGGCGCGATAGTCGCGCCACAGCGGGTTGGCACGCGCGATGTGACCGCGGATGCAGCCGAGTGGCGCGGGTTCAGTGAGCAACTGCACCGGCACGTGATTGGCAACAAGGCCGGATTCGCACTGCGTCACCAGGGTGCAGAGCGGATGCGCGCGCATGAGCGCGTGCATCACCTCGGGGCGGGTTTCGTTGAATTGCGCGGGAAGGTACAAAATTCATCCTCGACGTGCCATCGCACCCCAGCCTAATTGTTATTCGAGCTCGTGGCGAGCGCTTCAGTATTATTACCTAACGATCCCTATAAGATCGAAAATTATTGACATATAGATATGTTTAAGGCAGTTTCTTTCGGTGGACCAGGAACCCCGTATGTACTCTCTCGACCGGGTTGCGGAGCGACTCGGGCTTCATGTGAGAACCGTGCGCGCCTACGTTCGCAGCGGGCGCCTCAAGGCGATTCGAATCGGCAAGCAATATCGCGTCTCGCGCGAAGAGCTCGAGGCGATCGTCGGCGCCAGCAATACGCGCGACGCCGTCGCGCGGCGGCGGCGCGCTGAAGTTTCCAGCGTCGTACAAATGGATGCGGTGACTGAAAACACCGCGCTTCGAGTTGCCGATCATTTACGCAGCGCCGTGAACTCGCCGCGCGATGATGGCTCAGCGCTGCGCGTCGAAACGATCTACGACGTGGGGCATGCTCATTTGAAGGTGATCGTGATCGGCACCTTGTCCGCCGCCGCCCACATTTTTGGGCTGTTGGGAGCGATCCTGGACGCCTGAATCGATGACGCCGGCGCGGCGTTTTCCGTCGATCGGAGCGCCATCCCCCGGTTCTTGACAAACAAAGCCGCCGGCGCGGATTATTTCCTGCATCATGTGCCGCAACATCAAACCCCTGTTCAACTTTCAACCTCCCGTGACCGACGATGAGATTCGCGCGGCCTCTTTGCAGTTCGTGCGCAAAGTGAGCGGCTTTCACACCCCGTCCAAGACCAATGAGCCCGCTTTCCTCGCCGCGATCGATGAAATTGAGGCGGCGTCGCGCAGGCTGCTCGACTCGCTTCAAACCAATGCGCCCGCGAGAAATCGCGAAGAGGAAGCCGCCAAAGCGAAGTCGCGCGCTGCGCTGCGATTTTCCCGAGTGAACTAGATCGTCGGGCCCAAGCAAGCCGAAGTGCTTATCGTTGGCGCAGGCCCGACGGGCTTGGTGTTGGCCCTGTGGCTCACCCGATTCGGGGTACGCGTGCGAATCATCGACAAGCTGGCGGCCTCCGGTACCACATCGCGCGCGTTAGCCGTTCAGGGGCGCACGCTCGAGTTCTATCAGCAATTCGGACTTGCTCAGGCGGTAATTGAGCACGGCCACAAAGTCGCCGGCGTCAATCTCTGGGTCAAAACCAAACCTGCCGCCCGTATTCCGCTCGGGGATCTAGGTCAAGGTCTCACCCCCTTTCCATTTCCCCTTATTTTCCCTCAGGACGCGCATGAAGCATTGCTCATTGAGCGCCTCAGCGCGCTGGGGATAACAATCGAACGCCAGGTAGAACTTGCCGATTTCGAGGACCGCGGCGGCGAGATTCGCGCGACCTTGCGCCAAGCCGGATCCGAAGAGGTTGGCAGCTATACCTACCTCGCCGGCTGCGACGGCGCCCGCTCCCGAGTGCGCGAGGTACTGGGCGCGGGATTCCCTGGCGGAACCTATGATCATTTATTCTACGTTGCGGATGTCGATGCGGGCGGACCCCCCATGAATGGCGAGTTGCACATCGATATTGATGACGCGGATTTCCTCGGTGTGTTCCCGCTGCGAGAGACCGGCAAAGCGCGTCTGATCGGTTCGGTCCGCGACGATGTGGCAAAGGACCATGAGCATCTGGAATTTGAGGATGTGCGCGGCCGGGCCATGCAGAATCTTCGGATCGAAGTGAAGCAGGTCAATTGGTTTTCGACCTACCGCGTTCATCATCGCGTCGCGCAGCAATTTCGCAAGGGGCGGGCGTTCTTGTTGGGCGACGCCGCGCATATCCATAGCCCGGTGGGCGGCCAAGGAATGAACACCGGCATCGGCGATGCGGTCAATCTTGCCTGGAAGCTGGCTGCCTCGCTCAAAGAGCCGCGCCGCTCTTGGCTGCTCGACACTTATGAGCCCGAGCGGATTGCCTTCGCGCGCCGGTTGGTTGCGACCACGGATCGCGCGTTCACCGCGGTGACCAGCGACACCACTTTCGCTCGTTTCGTACGCACCAAAGTCATTCCGGCGGTCGTGCCCGCATTGCTCCGTCTTCCCGCGATGCGCAGATTCGCCTTTCGCACGGTCTCGCAAATCGCCGTGAACTACCGCGATAGTCCCTTGAGCCGCGGCACCGCGGGCAGACTGCGCGGCGGGGATCGATTGCCCTGGGTGATGATCAAGCGGGGCGAATCGCACAATTTCGTTGCGTTGACATCGATGGATTGGCAAATACACGTGTATGGCGACCCCGCTCCGGGACTGCGGGCGCTGGCGGACGGCCGAAAAATTCCGCTGCACGTTTTCCCGTGGGAGGCGGGCATGAAGCGGGCGGGTTTCGAGCGCAACGCGGCCTACTTGATTCGTCCCGACGGCTACATCGGCCTGGCTGACCGCGGCGGCAACGCCTCGGCAATTGACGCTTATCTCAGCGAGAAAAACCTATGAATAGTCGGCGCGCCTTCATCCGCTTTCTGGCCGCGAGCCCGTTGTACGCAGGCCTGGGTTATTTCGGCAGGTCCTTGGGGCAGACACCTGCGCCCGGCGCCGCCGATGGCCTGATCGCTCGCGCCGGCGAGGCGCTGGATGTGTTCGATTTCGAGCCCGTGGCCCACCGGAACATTCCGCCGGCCCATTGGGGTTACCTCGTCAGCGGCGTGGACGGCGAAGACACGCTCAAAGCAAACCGCGCGGCCTACTCGCACTACCAGTTGCTGGCGCGGCGAATGATCGACGTCAGCAAAATCGACTTGAGTGTCGAGTTGTTCGGTGAGAGGTTCAATAGTCCCATCGTTCTTTGTCCGCTCGGCGCGCAGCGGGCCTTTCATCCTGAAGGGGAAATCGCAGTTGCCAAAGCGGCAAAGGCCAGAGGGCATCTACAAATCCTCTCGACGGTGACCTCCACCGGCGTCGAAGATGTCATCGCGGCGCGCGGCGCACCCGTCTGGTTCCAACTCTACACGACGTCCAGTTTCGATGTGACGAGGAAGTTGGTGAAGCGCGCTGAGGCCGCCGGCTGCCCGGTCGTCGCGGTAACGGTTGATTTACCCGCGGGCAGGATCACTGAGACGGCGTTGCGGCTCGCGCGCACCGATACTCGAACGTGCACGGCCTGCCACGCGCCGACCGGATCCCCGTTCTTTTCGCGCCCGATGTTTTCGCAGATTGATGCGGCCGGCCTGCAAACCACGTCCTCGTCGCTCACCTGGGACTTCATCAAACGGTTAAGAGACGTTACCAAGATGAAAATTCTGATCAAGGGACTCGAGTCGGCCCAAGACGCGGACCTGGCGGTTGCGAACGGTGCTGACGGCATCATCGTCTCCAACCACGGAGGTCGGGCCACCGATACCGGCCGTGGCACGCTGGAGTCTTTGCCGGAAATTGCGACCGCGGTACACGGTCGAGTTCCCGTGCTTCTCGATGGCGGGGTTCGGCGCGGAACGGATGTCCTCAAAGCCCTGGCCCTCGGCGCGACTGCGGTGGGAATTGGCCGGCCCTATATTTGGGGACTCGGCGCCTATGGCCAGCCGGGCGTCGATCGGGTGCTCGAACTGCTGGACAATGAATTGACGCTCGCGATGGTGGGAGTCGGCGCACGCAATGTGCGCGAGATTACGCGCGCCTCCATCGTTCGGCCGGCGTGATATCGGAGCGTTCGCCGGACCTGCTAGAGTTCATCTCATTCTTACCATTAGGAATCAACCTGTGCTCAAGACGCTTGAGGCGGTACGGCCGCTAACACTGATCGAAATGCAGGATGCGCGGCGCAGAATTGCGGGCAGCATCGTGCGCACGCCGCTCGTGCGTCTTGACCTGGGGCCAAAATTCCCAGACATCCGCCTCAAGCTCGAGAATTTGCAGGCCACGAACTCCTACAAACTTCGCGGTGCCGTCAATGCCGTAGCGATGCTCTCGGAGGCCGAACGAAAGCTGGGAGTGTGGACAATCAGTGCCGGCAACGCCGGCCAAGGCGTGGCCTACGCCGCCCGATTGGCGGGCGTCCCCTGCACGGTCGTCGCGATCGAGACGGCGCCGACCGCAAAGATCGATCGAATGCGCGCCCTCGGCGCGAAACTTGTACCGGTGCCCTACGAGGCGGCGTGGCGCGCCCTCGGTGATCGCGCCTATCCTGGCGTGACCGGGACGTTTGTGCATCCCTTCGACGACCAGAACTTCATCGCGGGCCACAGCACCATGGGATTCGAAATTCTCGAGGACGCACCGGACACGGTCGCCGTCATCGCCGCCATCGGCGGAGGTGGACTCATTACCGGGGTAGGCAGTGCCTTGAAAGCGTTGAAGCCGGCCATCAAGATTTGGGGCGTGGAACCGGAGACCGCCGCGCCGACGGCCTTGTCGTTTTCAATGGGATCGCCGCAGGTCTTCCAGGACTGGAAGGCGTCGTTCGTCGACGGCGCAGGCGGCCAAAGCCTCTTCCCGCGCATGTGGGAACGCCTGAGACCGGTGGTCGACGGCGCAATCGTGGTCAGTCTGGAGCAGACCAAGGAGGCGATGCGCATGCTGGCGGAGAAGGCACGGGTCATCGCGGAGGGCGCAGGTTCGTTATCGCTGGCCGCGGCACTCACCGGAAAGGCCGGTCCGGGCCCGATTGTCGCAGTCGTTTCCGGCGGCAACATCGACCTTTCGAAGTTTTGCGATCTCGTATCCACGGCCGCAAATTAACACCGCAATCAGCGGCAAATTGAGGCTGGCCGTCAAACATTGAGAACGACCCTCTAAACGATTCGGTCGTTGCGGTCATCGAACCATGGATAAAGGAATGTCCATGGAACTGCACCCTATTCTCTCGGCCATGCGCCGCAACAAGGTCGGCGCCATCGTAATCGTCGTACAGACGGCCATTACCTTGGCCATTCTGTGCAATAGCCTGTTTCTTATTCAACAGCGCCTGCGATCGAGTGAGCGGCCGACAGGCTTGCGGGAACAGGACCTCTTCACCATGTCCAACCAATGGGTGGGTAGTCCGCCGGACCTGGCGGCCAAAGTGCAGGCCGATTTGGCCGCACTGCGTGCGCTGCCCGAGGTTGTAGACGCCTTTGCCTCCCAATCCTATCCGCTGTCCAACGGCGGCTGGGGCGATGGGGTGTCGCTCGAACCCACGGACGCGCACTGGGTGACCAACAGCGCACTGTACTTTGCGGACGAACATGGCCTATCGACCTTGGGCCTCAAGCTCATTGCCGGCCGGAACTTCGATCCGGCGGAAATCGTCCAGCGCAACGACATGGAGGGCAAGCCGCCCGCCGCGATCATTGTTAGCCAGGCGTTGGCGACGAAACTGTTTCCGAGTGGAGACGCGCTGGGCAAATCAATTTACTTGGGCACCTACAACAGCAAGGCGCCGATCGTCGGCATCGTCGAGCGATTGCAACAGCCCTGGGCGTCAGTCACCAACCAACGGGTCGAATACGCCATGCTTCAACCCTACCGCTTTGTTGAGCAGTACTCGTACTACGTAGTACGGGCAAAGCCCGGCCAGATCGCATCCGCGATGAAGAGCGCGGAAAAGCAATTGCTGGCCATCAGCCGCGGGCGGATCAATGACAAGACCCGCACCATGGCCGAAACGCGGCAGCGCGCTTATCGCGATGACCGCGGTCTAGCGGTGATCCTCCTCTTCGTAAGCGTGGTGCTGCTGATCGTGACTGCTTTCGGCATCATCGGCATCACCAGTTTCTGGGTGTCGCAGAGGCGGCGGCAGATCGGCATTCGCCGGGCAATGGGAGCGTCGCGCACCGCCATTCTGCGTTACTTTCAAACGGAGAATCTCATGATCGCCTCGGCGGGTGCGGCCTTAGGGATACTTCTTGCCCTGTCGCTGAATTTCTTGATGGCGGGCAAATTCGAAATGGCGCGTCTCGATGTCGGCTCCACCGTGGTCGCCGCGGTCGTGGTCCTGTTGCTCGGACAGCTCGCAGTTCTTTGGCCTGCTTTGCGTGCAGCGTCAATCTCTCCGGTGGTCGCGATCCGCAATAATTAGAACAATTAACGTGCTCCGCGCATAATCGCCGTGCATGTCCGAGCCCGATGAATTTCCTGTTCAAATCGATCGCAGGCGAATGCTGCAAGGAAGTGCCTCCGCCGCTCTGCTGCTGGCCGCGCGGCCCGCGGCCGCATTGATCCGGCAACCGACGATACCGGCACCGCTGAGCTCGGTGCGCCTGCTTCCCTCACCGTATCTCACGGCAGTCAGCGTCAATCTCGAGTATCTGCATCGAGTGGAGCCGGATCGGCTGCTGCATAACTTTCGCAGCCAGGCAGGCCTGACGCCGAAAGGTGCGGTGTATGCCGGCTGGGAGAGCGACACCATCGGCGGTCATACCTTGGGGCACTATCTGTCGGCCTTGAGCCTCATGCATGCGCAGACCGGCGACGCCGAATGTAAGCGCCGCGTCGTCTATATCGTCGATGAACTGGCCCTCTGCCAAGCACAGAGCGCCGACGGTTTCATTGCGGGGTTTACTCGCCGTCGAGGCGACACGATGGAACCGGGGAGATTGGTATTTGAGGAAATTCGCCGCGGCGACATCCGAGCTCGCAATTTCGATTTGAACGGTTGCTGGGTACCGCTCTATAGCTGGCACAAGCTGATGGCGGGTCTGCTCGACGCCCAGCGCCATTGCGGCAACCAGAGCGCGGTTCACATCGCGGAAAAATTGGGCGTCTTTATCGGCGGCGTGTTCGATGTGCTCACTGAAGAGCAGATCCAAACCATGCTGAGCTGCGAGCACGGCGGATTGAACGAGAGCTTTGCCGAGCTTTATAGCCGGACGGGTAACCGACGCTGGCTGGCCCTGTCGGAGACTATTTATCACCGCAAGGTACTGGAGCCCTTGAGCCGCGGCGAGGACTGTTTGCCCAACATTCACGCCAATACCCAGATCCCAAAGCTGATCGGCTTGGCCCGGCTGCATGAGCTCACCGGCGAGGCGCGTCATTTGAAAGCCGCCAGCTTCTTTTGGGAGACGGTCACCGGCACTTACAGCTATGTCATTGGCGGCAATGCCGATCGGGAGTATTTCGCAGGCCCGCGTTCGATCTCGCGCCATGTCACCGAACAGACCTGCGAATCGTGCAACAGCTACAACATGATGAAGCTGACCCGATATCTCTATGCACAGCAGCCGCGCGCGGGCTATTTCGACTACTACGAACGCACGCATCTGAACCACATTCTCGCGCAGCACCACCCGCAAACAGGCATGTTTGCCTATATGGTGCCCCTGATGTCGGGCAGTCACCGTGAGTTCTCGACGCCCTTCGATGACTTCTGGTGCTGCGTGGGCACGGGCATGGAGAGCCACGCCAAGCACGGCGATTCGATTTTCTGGACGCGAGGCAACGATGTCATCGTCAATCTTTATATTCCCGCCGCATTGAATCTCTCGCAGCCGGACATCGGCCTGCGGCTCGAAACCGCCTATCCATACGCCGACGAGATCGCGCTCACCGTAACTCGGGCACAGGGGAAAGGCGCTTCGGCGATCTCACTGCGAATTCCGGCGTGGTGCGCTTCTCCAAGCGTCAGCGTGGACGGGCATGCTGCGGAGCCCAGCGTGGTCGATGGTTATCTGCGGTTGCACCGTACCTGGCGCGCGGGAGATGTCGTTCGTCTCACACTACCGCGCAAGCTGCGCATTGAACCGACGTTCGACGATCCGAGGACAGTCGCGCTGCTCTTCGGCCCGATGGTTCTGGCAGGCGATTTGGGGCCCGCGACGCAGCGCTGGGATGGCTTCGCACCGGTATTGGTCGGCGATGATCTTGCGCGAGACGAGGTTCTTGCGCGAGGCAACGACCTTGCGCGAAGCAACGATCTTGCGCGATTTATTGTGCCAACCGCGCAACCCGCCGTGTTTCGCACCCAGGGCCTGGTGCACCCGGCTGACCTGACGCTGCGTCCGTTCACGTTTCAGCACGACAACAACACCGCGGTGTATTTTCGCTGCTTCACGACAACCGAGTGGCAAGAAGAACAAAACAAGCTCGAGGCAGAGCAGGCGCGTCTGCGCGAGCTGGATGCGCAATCCACGGACGTCATGCGCCTCGGCGATGCGGATGCGGAACACGCTCATACTCTAGAATCGAAAATCTCATACGCGGTTGTCTATCGTGGACGTGCGGGACGCGACGCGCGCTCCGGCGGCTTTTTCGAGTGCACCATGCAAGCGCGTCCCGGCCCACTAACCTTGCAAGCGACCTATTGGGGCGAGGAGCGCGACCGCCGGTTCACGATTCGAGTCGACGGCACCATGGTGGCCAGCGAGCAACTCAGCGGTACCGGGCCGAGCGATTTCATCGAGAGAAATTATTCCATTGACGAAGCGCTGACTAAGGCGAAGTCGACGCTGAGAATCCGATTCGAGCCCGAGACCGGCTTTTCCGCGGGTCCGGTGTTCGGGCTTAGGTTGTATCCAAGCGCCGCAACGAATGCCTAGAGACCCCCCTTACGCCAGGCGCGTAAGGGGGAGTCGGTGTTTACGGCTCGAATGTATCGGTATCGACTGTTATGCGAGTCGCCGCGATGATTCCCCTGATCGGTGCCGGCGTAGCAGGCGTCTTTCCATCCGGCATCAATTGACTGATGGAAAAGGTTCCCGTGTAGCTCTGTCCATCCTTCGACAAGGTCACAGACTGCTTGATGAACCCCGGACCGCCTACGGCACCAGGTCCACCGCTGGGGTTGTTCGGTCCTGCCGGAGCCGTTGAAGGCGCCAAGGGGTTCCAGGACAGACCGATGTGGTTGAGCACATAGGTGTGTTCGCCGGTTTGTTTCCACACGCCGATACAGGTCGCACCGACTATCGGGTTGCGGGTGCCGGAGAAGGTGATTTCATTGCCGTCAGCGAACCACCCGGTAGTGCCATTGTCGATGGGCGCACCGTCAGGAATTCCCAACGTCTTGGAATTCCCCATGGATGTGTACTTGAAAGCCCATAGACCGACGATCTGGGCGTGGAAAAACGAAGGCCCATATTCGTCGTCCGACACCTGGCGATAATCCGCTTTCATGAAGCGCGCGGAACCGAATGACGACAGCGAGTTCCGTAGATCGGTCGTCGGGATCTTGACCCCCGGAACGTCTAGACAGCCGGCGCTCGCCTGTTGAGCCAGCCCGGTGCCAAGCGCAATCATCGCGATCAGCCCGACGCCGCGGACGGCACCCCGGCATGTGTTCAAGTTAAGTAAAGCGGTCTGCAATTTCATGAGAAAGTCTCCCGTGTGCGAATATGAATTCCCCTTGTCGACCTGAATCGACTGCGTTCAATCTAGGCTTTACGCCTGGCGCAGTCCTTGGATAATCGTGAGGGATTCGTGAGGGATTGACGGACAGCCGGAAGGGAGATCTGCTTGAACCCAGTCGTGTATCGCTGCGGGGACTGCGAGCTGGACACCGCGAACCGCATCTTCAGAAAAGGCGGGACGGAGTACGCGCTCGAGCCAAAGGTGTTCGCGGTGCTGACGCAGTTGGTCATGCGGCCCGGAGAATTGCTGACTCGGGATGAGTTGTTGGACGCCGTTTGGGGTCATCGTTATGTCACACCCTCGACGCTTAATCGTGTTATCGCCCTGGCGCGCCGCTCGCTGGTCGACGATGCCGAAGAACCCAAGTTCATCCAGACTGTTCATGGCGCCGGCTACCGCTACGTAGGTCCGGTCGAAAAGGCTGCGCCGTCGCCGGCGGAGCCGCGCGCGCGTTTTGCGCCCCCGGCATCGGTACGTCTGCCGGCCCCCTTGCACAACTTGATCGGTCGCGGGAATGAACTGAGCCAGATCGACGCACTGTTGAAGGGCGGCCGTTCGCTGACGCTTCTCGGCACCGGGGGCATGGGCAAAACCCAATGCGCGCTGTCCTTCGCTCAGGCTCACGCGGATCGCTATCCCGATGGCATTTGGTTCTTCGACTTGGCGCCGATGCGCCGTGCGGATGAGTGGCTGCAAGCGTTGGCGCTCGCGCTGGCGATCGCACCTGCCGGGGAGCGCGAGCTGCTCGGCAAAATCACGGAAATGTTCGCGGACCGGCGCGCGCTTCTGCTGCTCGACAACTGCGATCGCCTGTCGGCGGGGATAGGCTCCCTGGCCGTTGAAATATTGCGCGGCACCGAACAACTCAAGATTCTTGCTACATCGCAGCAGCAGCTGAGTTTCGTGGGCGAACGCGTGCTGCGCCTGCCGCCATTGGAATTGCCCCCGCTTCAACAGCCCTCAGACGAGAGCGAACTGCTGCAGATCGCGGCGGCACCCGCCGTCGCGCTGCTACTGGCTCGCATACAGGACGTTCACTCGGAATTCAAATTGACCCTGGCCAATGCCCCGGCGATTGTCGGCATCTGCGAAAGGCTCGACGGCATGCCGCTGGCCCTCGAGCTCGCCGCGGCGCGCTTCGCGCTGCTGTCCCCCGAGCAAGTTCTGGAAAGGCTCGATCATCGCTTTCGCTTCTTAGTGGGCGAGGTTGCCGGCCGCGACCACCGGCACCGGAATTTGATCGCGTTGCTCGAGTGGGGCTTTGCTCTGCTGTCGCCTGATGAACAACGCCTGCTGTCCTGGCTCGGGGTTTTCGTTCAAGGTTGGACCGTCGAAGCGGTTATTGATCTGGCCCCCGCGTTTGGAATATCGCCGGAAGAGGCGGTCGATCTGCTGACCGGGCTAGCCAACAAATCTTTGACCTCCGTAGACCAGAGCGTGAGCCCGCCGCGCTACCGGCTGCTCGAGAGCGTGCGCGAGTTTGCCCTCGAACAGCTCAAGAAATTGGGCGATGAACGGCGTGCACGGGACGCGCACCTGGCTTACGTGTTGCGCATGACGGAAACGGCGCACGGAGATATGCTCGGAACTCGGATGCGTGAAAGCATTGCGCTGATCACGCCGGAGCACGGCAACATCAACAGTGCATCGGAATACGCGGCAGGTCCGGGCGGTAACCCGCAGGCCGCCCTGCGAATTGCGGGACTTTTGACGCTGTATTTCAAAGCGCATGGCGAGGCGCCATTTGCCATTCGACTCTGCGATCGTGCGCTCGCCGCCGCACCTTCGGTGCGCAGTCGCGAGCGCGCTCAAGCGGAAATGTGCCGCGGCATCAATATCTTCGCCGGCACCAAAGTGGCGGCCGATCGGCCCTTGCTCACGGCAGTCACGATCGCGCGTGAAGTCGGCGACGAATGGACCGAGGCTTATTCGAGCGGGCATCTGGCTCTTTGGCGGATTCACTTCGGCGAATCCGAGCAGGCTGCTGAACATCTGGCTACCGTCGAGCGGTTGGCGGAAAAGCATGCCGATGAATTGCTGCGCGGGATGACCGGATTGGTACGGGGTTGGCTGTACCTGGCTGAAGAGGACAGCCGGAGAGCAATTGACGTCCTGCGCTCCGTCCGGAGTCTCAGCACCGATGCTCATCAGCATCACTTTATCGGAATGTATATCGGTCTTGCATTGTTCCGGCAAGGTGACCTCGCCGCGGCGGCTCTCGAGTGGCATGAAGCCATGCGCAATGCCCTTGCCGTTGCACATCTGCGGGGTATCGCAGGGTCGGTGGAAGGCTGTGGCTACATCGCTGAGCTGCTCGGGAAAGCGGAGCAAGCCTGCCGGTTCTTGAGCGCAGCCGAGCAGATTCGCCAGCGCGCGCAGTCGCCGCTGTTTAGCTTCTGGTTTCGCCACAATGAGTCCGCCAATGCGCGACTCCGAACCAGTCTCGGACTCAATCGCTACGAGGCGCTGGTCCGCGCAGGCGCGCGGATGCACGCGGAAGACGTGATCAACGAAGCTGCGGAACATTTACGGCAATTTGGCGCAATGCCGACTGCTTAGGCACCCTGCAGAGTTCCACCCGGGTCATACTTCTTTCGCAAAACCTCGAGTCGGCCGGCGTTTTGCGATCCGAACCGGCGGATGTTGTCGGAGTCATCCTGATCGGCGAAGTTGGCTAGAATTCCCGGCAAAGCCTCACGCGATGCCTCGGCGTAGAGTGCGCGGATACCCTCGCGCACCACCCCGACGGCGCTCGCCGCGTCGGTGATGCCGATAAAATTCACGAAGAACGGTGTGTTGCGGTGTGCAAACGCTGAGTCTTCAGCCGCAAATCGGGATACCGCACCGCCCATGTGCTGCAGGTGAATTTCGCTTCTCATGGTCGGCAAGCGGTACGCCATGGCGGCCAGATCGTCGACGGTACGGTCGCTGAGGGAGGCGTAGTTTGCCGTTTTCCAATAGTAATAATGTCCCCTCGGCGCCAACGGGTCCTGGATCTGCTGCCACTGGACATAGGGCATTCGGCCGATATGATCCGCCACCGGCTGACCGTGGGACCGCAACGGCGCGAGCGCCGCTTCGCCTTCCGCAAGATCGCCAGACCAGCACACCGCGAATAGCACCACCGGGCGCCCATGCCAGCAGGAATCCAAAAACGGCAGGGGCGGCGCCTGCCCGATGACCGCGATACCGCAAAATTCATCGCTAGCGTTTGCCGCAAAATCCCGGAAGGTGCGCAGGGCTTCGACCGCATGTTCGGCGGGGTGGACGATGAGTCCAGCCAGCACATCGCGCAGCGGATGCAATTGAAAATCGAAGCTGGTCACAACCCCGAGTCCGCCGGCGCCACCACGCAGGCCCCAAAAGAGATCGGCGTGTTCCTGGAGGGAAGCGCGAACGAATCGGCCGTCCGCCAGCACCACGCCGGCGCCGCGCAGATTGTCACAGGCGAGACCGTATTTGCGCATCAGCCATCCCGCACCGCCGCCGAGGGTGAATCCGCCCACTCCGGTGCTCGAAACCAGGCCTCCCGTGGTGGCGAGCCCCTCGATTGCGGTCGCCGTGTCTACGTCGCGCCATACGGCGCCGCCCTGAACCGTCGCCACACGCAAATCGCGGTTAACCGCGACATGGCGCAGCTTTGAAAGGTCGAGAAGCAGCGAACCATCCCGGATCGAACGCCCCGCCACATTGTGACCGCCCCCTCGAACTGTCATTCGCAGCCCGTGGTCGGCCGCGATTCGCACGGCATGCGACACGTCCTCGGCGTCGGCGCAACCGACGATGCAGGAGGGATGCCGATCGATGGCGCCGTTCCAGACGCGGCGAGCCACGTCATAGCCTGCATCGCCGGGTATCAGCGCTGTACCGCGCAGACGGGAACGAAGTGCGTCGAGTACCGAGGCTTTTAGTGTTGCGGACCCGTCATTCATCGGCCACCCCTTTGCCAAATCTCCCCCATGCCGCAGTCTACGTAAAAAGCAGCACGGCATTGACCGGCAATTGTGATGAATTTGTGATGCGCGGGCGCGCTGCTTAGACTCCCGGATCGCGCGGACGCGCATCGTCCAAGCGGCCGCAGTTCATTGTTGGAAAGCGACGAACCTGGCCCGGCAGAAGGGCTGCGCAGAGCGCTCGCCGGCGACGATCATTGAGTCTTGGTTTCTATTTTCTTGAAGCCGGCCGGCACGGTAAAGACATCTGCGCTCACGGCATTCGTCGACACCGAAACGACCTGCGATGACACCGTCATCAAAGCTACGTCACCCGGCGGCATCGCGACCGGTGCGACCGCGGGTGCCGGCGGCGCAGCCGGCGCATCCGCATTGTCTTTCTTCTTTTGGAAAAGACCGCCGAGTTTGCCCACCACTGCGCCGGCGATGCCACTGGGGCTGGCGCTGGGGCTTGGGCTTGGGCTTGGGCTTGGGCTGGAGCTGGACGAACTGCTGTCAGGTTGGCCCGTTTGCGCTTGTTGCGAACTTGAATTCTTGCATTGCGGGCCACCGAGTCCGAGCGTGAAGCTGCTCTTCACGGGATAACCTTTCACGCCCTGCATCTTGGCCGCGACTTCCGTCCAGACCCCTTTGTACTGGGCGAACAGCGCCTTGGCTCTTTCAGACACGTCTTGGGAGTTCGAGACGTCGAAGCCCATCTTGGCGGCATAGGCAGTATAAAATTTTCGAGCTTCGCTGCTTTCCGCGAAGTCCGCGGAAGTCCACTGATCTAAAACCAATGCGATCTCGCAAATTGCACCCGTGTCTTTGTCCTGGCAAGGCTGGGTCGCCGTGACGGTCACGCGTTGCGCATCGTAACCGGCGATTTGCGCCTTCTCGCCGCTCTTCGTGACGTCGACTTTGGCCGGTAGCCACACGCACTTCGATTGATCGACCGCGGAGGGCTGCTGCTTGGCCTCGCCTGAATTCATCTGATCCGACACTCTCTGCATCTGCGCGTGGAACTGCTCGAAGGTCGTCTCGGTATATTCCTTCTTGTTGATGTTCAGGTGGTAGAGCTTGTCCTGATCGAGGAGGACGATCTCGGCGCTCGGTCCGAGTGCGTTGCGCGCCAGAAAACCGACGATCTTCGACTGCATTTTCATGTCGGTGTCGGTGCGCGACATCTCGCCGGAAATGCTGGTTTTAGAGCTCCCCGACATATTCGCGAACGCCATTCCGCCAACACCCTCGACGGAGGTGGTGCGTTCGATGGTGATGTCGGCCTGCGCCGTTCCCGCGGCGAGCCCGAGAATGCTGCCCAGCAGGACCAGGCCGGTTGAGCGCAGCGTTGGTATCTTCATGGTGTCCCCTCTTCGGTAGTGTTCATTTAGACCGGAATGCTACCCAAAACCCGCCATCCCCGACGAATTAGGGGCGCGGCCCTCCCTGTCCTGCCCGTTTGCCAGGCATAATCTCGCCGATGTTCTATCGCCTGCGCCGCCAAGAGCGCCTTTCCCCTATCAGAGCAGCCATCGGCTCCCTCCTCGTTGCGTCGGCGGCTGTCTGCGCATCGGCGCCGGCCGCGCCCGCCGCGCCGCCGTCCGGCGACGTCGCGCGCGAGATCCTGCGCGAGATGATCGACACGCGCTCGACGCACGACGTCGGCTCGACGGAACTGGCCCGCAAGGTACAAGCACGGCTGCTCGCCGCCGGTTTTGCCCCGGCGGACGCGCAGCTTCTCATACCGGTGGACCACCCCCGCGCCGGCAACGTCGTTGCCCGCCTGCACGGCAGCGGCAAGGGCAAGCCGGTCCTGTATCTGTGCCATCTTGACGTGGTCGCGGCGAATCCAGAGGACTGGACGCGGAATCCCTTTCACCTGACGGAGGACAACGGGTGGCTGTACGGGCGCGGCACGATAGACATGAAGGGACAGGACGCCGCGGTCCTCACGGCGCTGCTGCGCATGAAGAGCGAGCATTTCATTCCCGAGCGGGACATTGTCGTCGCCTTCACGGCAGACGAGGAGTCGGGCGGCGAACGCAACGGCGTCGACTGGCTGCTGACCGAACACCGCGATCTTGTAAATGCCGACCTTGTGATAAACCCGGACGGCGGCGAGGCGGGCATGAAAGGCGGTCGCCGGCTCTATGTCGGTGTCCAGACCAGCGAGAAGATGTCGATGGCGTTTGAGGCCGAAGTGACCGACAAAGGCGGCCATAGTTCGCGGCCGACCGCCGACAATCCGATCTACCGCCTGAGCGAAGGCCTCGCCCGGCTGTCGAAGTTTCGATTTCCTGTACATCTGACCGACACAACCCGGCAATATTTCGAGCGCCGGGCCGCGATCGAGACGGGCGCGATAAAGTCCGACATGCTCGCCGTGGCGAAGACGCCGCCCGATCCGGCGGCAATCGAGCGCCTGTCGGCCGTGGTGGAGACGAATATCTTGCTGCGCACGACCTGCACCGCGACCCAGATTGAGGGTGGCCACGCTCAGAACGCGCTGCCTCAGCGCGCCCGGGCAACGTTGCAATGTCGGATCATCCCCGGCGAGTCACAGGACTCCGTGCGCGATACACTCGCGCGCGTGCTCAACGATCCGACCATCAAGATCAGCGTCATCACACCCGCGACGCCGAGCCCGGAGTCGCCGCTCTCGGGGACCATCTTGCCGACGGTCGAAAAGGTGGTGCACGAGTTATGGCCGGACGTCGTGATCCTTCCGCAGATGGGCGCCGGTGCGAGCGACAGCAAGTACACGCGCCTGGTCGGCATGGCGAGTTACGGGATTGACGGCATGTTCGACGATCTGGATGACGCACGCGCGCACGGGCGCGATGAACGCATCGGCGTCGCGGCCTTCGGGCAGGAGGTCGACTTTACCTACCGGTTGATGCGCGAGGTCTCGAGACAGCGCTAGGCAGTCGTTAGTACCGGGCGCCGAAGCTGATCAGATGAAAGCTCAGCGTCACCCACAGTGTCACAAGGGCGGCGAGCACCAACAGCACGCTCCAAAGCTTCGCGAACCAGCCGCGATTGCTTCGCCAGACTCGCTGCAGATTCCAAAGCGCGGTGCCGCACAGACCGACAAAGCCCACGGCACCCGCAATTTGCAGCGGCCATAATATCGCGCCACCGATAATGGTATTCGCGCCCAGCGACATAAAGAGCGCCGCCCACCCGCTTAAAACCGCGAGCACGAGCCAGGAGAAACCGCGGACCCAGCGATAAGTTTTCAGATCCGGCCCGCTCAGCGACATTGCCGCCCCGAAGCGGCGCCGGCTGATGGCGCCGACCGGCCAGGACAAAGCGGTGAGTAACACGAGCACCAAGCTTGCCACGAACAAGGGGCTTAGCCAGGCCGCGTCTCGATACCAGGGAGCCCGCTCCCAAACCATGAAGGGCGACACCGGGTTGAAGCTCCAGCGCACGACGCGACCGTTTTCCACCACGGCCCCGAGACGTGCGTGGCCATAGGCGGCCTGCCACACGAAGGGCGCGACCTCGATCCACTTGTGGGGCGGCCCTCCCAATATTTCCGGAACCGACGGCCGACCGTCCTTATCCAGGGAGATTTTGACCTGACCTGCTAGGTTCAACACGTCGACGAAATTGGTAAAGGAACCACGGCTGCTGATGTAGTTACCGGCCAGCATCCGGGCGTGCTCTTTGGCGCTCGGCAGCTCGACGGGCGCCGCGGCGTTCGCCGCTGGAAAATACCGATCTGCGAACTGCTCAAAGAGCGCGATGCGGATCGCTTCGGTCGCATTATTTGCACCGGCGCTGTTCATCGAAATGAACAGACCGACGTTCTTGGCGGGAAAAATCCACATATCGCTATGAAAGTAATTGAGATCGCCGCCATGCGCGATCGCGCTCAAACCGTTGACCTGCAACTCGTAAAAGCCGAGCGCCATGCGGTCGGTACCGGGCAGGGTCACGTGTGAGGGATCGTGCATCAAGAGCGCGGTCTCGGGCTTCATCAATCCGGCGCCTTGGTTGAGATGCGCGATCATGAACTTGGCCATGTCGGCCGCGGACACCGCAACGGAACCGGCACCCGGTATCGAGATCAGCTCGTAGGGTTTGGCATCCACCGACGCCCTGGGATATCCCTGGGACATAGAGGGCGCCAGTTGCGCGGGCAAAGGCTGACGGAAAGACGCGTGGGTCATGTTGAGGGGCGCAAATATGTTGCGCTCAACATATTCCTCGAACGGAATACCGGAAATGCGTTGGACGATATAACTTGCAACGCCCGCGCCATAATTTGAATAGGCCGGTGTCGTGCCCGGCGCGTAGACCCGTTCGGGCAGCATCCCTTTCAGCACTTCGTCCAGTGGGGGCACCTGGCCGCTGAAACGAATACCGCCCTTGAAAGCTTCCTCGAATCCCGGCGTATGCGTCATGAGATTGCGCATCGTGATGGGCTTGCCCTCGTACGGCGGAATCTTAAAATCCAGATACTGATTCACGTCGGCATCCAGATCGATCTTATGTTGTTCCACGAGCTGCATGACCGCAGTCCAGGTGAACAATTTTGAAATCGATCCGGCTCTAAACATCGTTGTCGCGGGATCCACCGGCTTCCGCGCCGCTACGTCTGCGTAGCCGAAGCCGCGCTGAGTGAGCACTTGGCCGTCTTTGACGATGACCACCGTGGCACCGGCAATATCGTTCGACTCCAGCGTGTAAGGCATGAAACCATCCAACCAAGCATCGGCGTCCGACTGCGTGAGCTGTGGCGGAACCTCAGCGGATGAGGGGTTGGCCAGGACCGCGGGGCCGGTGAACGCCGTGATAATGAGCAGCGCCGCCGCCGCTAGTTTGCTGATGGATATCCGCATGTTCTGCCCTGTTTAACCTATATGGGCTAGAATGATCCTCCAGAGAGAAATAGTAAACATGTGGAGCCGAGGGGAGCCTACCGTGAGATCAATCGTTCGACGCTTGCCGATTGTCCTTGTCCTTGCCTACTTGCCTTCGATGGGAAGTTGGGCGGCCTCGCCGCCGGCGCTGCCGATTTCGCCGGCGACGATCGATGCAACGGTGGCGCGCGCCATGAAGGCCTTTCAAGTGCCCGGCATGGCTGTGGGCATTGTCAAAGACGGAAAGCTGGTCTACGCCAAGGGGTATGGGGTTCGAGAACTCGGTAAGGCGGCACAAGTTGATGCCGACACCTTGTTTCAAATCGGCTCCAACACCAAGGCGTTTACCACCGCTGCCCTCGCGATCCTGGTCGACGCGGGCAAGATTCACTGGGACGACAAGGTGATCGACTATCTGCCCCAGTTTCGCATGCAAGATCCCTACGTGACGCGCGAATTCACGATTCGCGACTTGCTCACTCATCGCAGCGGCCTGGGCATGGGCGCCGGGGACCTGATGTTTTTCCCGGCCACCGACTTCAGCCGAGATGAGATTATCCACGGCCTGCGCTATCTCAAGCCCGTCTCCGGATTTCGCAGCAAATTTGACTACGACAACCTGCTCTACATGGTTGCCGGCCAGATCATTCCCGCCGTGACGGGAAAATCATGGGAAGACTTCGTCACGGAACGCATTCTCGATCCGCTGCAAATGCAGCCCTGTGCCGCGAGCTATACCAGGATTGCCGATCGCAGCGACGTCGCGTCCCCGCATGTGGTGATCAAAGGTGAGCTCAAAGCGATTCCGGTCCTCAACATGGATGCAGTCGGGCCGGCGGGAACCATCAATTGCAGCATCAATGGCATGGCGAAGTGGCTCGAAACCCAACTCGCCGCCGGCAAGATGCCGACGGGCCAGCAACTTTTCACTGCTGAACGCAGTGAAGAGATGTGGAGCATGAATACCATCATCCCGGTAAGCCCGTTGTTCACGACGATGTATCGCACCCACTTCAACGGCTACGCTTTGGGGTGGGGAGTGCAAGACGTACTGGGATACAAGAAAGTCGCGCATACCGGCGGGGTGCTGGGCAGCGTCACGTGGGTTGCCATGATCCCTGAACTTCAGCTTGGCGTGCTGGTGTTCACCAATCAAGAGTCGGGCATGGCCATGGAAGCGGTCGGCGATCAAATCC
>Ga0209169_10000487_pt1 | contig 24288 bp, 20 predicted proteins | sample HubBroMetageWRM4_FD_188346 | JGI IMG/M metagenome (GOLD analysis project Ga0209169, IMG submission 188346) | Warmed soil microbial communities from the Hubbard Brook experimental Forest, New Hampshire - Hubbard Brook CCASE Soil Metagenome WRM 4... | ecosystem: Environmental > Terrestrial > Soil...
GTTTCCCTGTTTGGCGCGACATGAATACCATGGCGTTGAGCATCGAGGGGTAGGTATGAGTGGTGCCACGTACGGAAACGGTGAGCCCGTTGATTTTTGCCTTGTCTCCGAGCTGCACGCCCAACCTGTTCAAACCTGACTGATCAATCACGACTGCATAGGGCTCCTGCAGCGCCTGCACCAGGTCATCGCCAAAATCCTTCGGCAGCGTGACGGCACCGGGAAGCGGATCAATAATGATGATTTGCACACCCTCGGCCTTTGCCACCTGCCCGTCTTTCGGGAAATTGGACCAGAACGCAAAGTTGAAATTCAACGCTTGAACTTCCACGACGCTCGCGTTGCCGTAGATCGTCGGGATGATGCGGCGCGGCTGACCGGAATTACTGGAAAACAGGCTCTCTGCGTGAGGTGCCAAGATCATCACGTCGCCGGGAGAGCGATCGACCGTTGCGGTAAACGATTTACTCACGCCCATGAACAGGCCGGTCATGGACAGCACGAGCACCGCGGCAACCGCCAATGCAATCACCGCAGCCAGGTAGCGGCGCCACTCGTATATCAGAGTGGACAGGGCTAGCGACAAAGGATAACGCCCTCGCTCATCGAGGCCATCCCAATCCGCGCTGCCAAGTCGACGACATCCTCATGCATTCCATTGCCCACGACGGTTGATTGTACGCTCCTACCTCATCGAGTGCCCAGCAACGCGACACTGCTCATTACGCAACGGTGCTCCTTACGCAACGGTGCTCCTTACGCAACGGTGCTCCTTACGCAACGGTGCTCCTTACGCAACGGTGCTCCTTACGCAATGGTGCTCCTTACGCAATGGTGCGCACTACGCAATGGTGCGTATTGGTTTGCAGGGCCGCTCGACGGCCATCACCTCATTTCTCAGCACGCCGCCGAGAGCTTCCAGCGCGAAGCGGTATCCGGCGGCCCAGCCACTCGCCCGGGGACCCGCCACGTTGAGTGTCTCGATATTGTTGGCTGCGATGAACTCCAAAATCGCCGCCGCGGCCGCGATCGGATCCGGCACTTCGGCCGCATTGAGCAAAACGTATGGACGCTTCAACAACGCGCACAAATTGCGTGTAAGACGCGTCCCGCCCTTGAGCGACTCATGATAAAGAATGACGGTCCCGTCGCTGTCCGACACGTTCAATCGGGTGCGTTGCCGATAGCCGCCTTTCGGCAGCGGCACCATGCCATACCGGTCGGCGATCACGCCGTCCTCGGCCATCCGATCAAATGTTGCCCACCCCCCACAGGGAAAATTAGCCAGAAGCGCGGCATCGAGCGCGGCGCGATCCACGCCCGTCTCCCCACCCGAAACAATTTTCTTGAGGCGCATACCCATAACATGATGACCAAGAACACGCGACCCGGTCTATCAGGCACAGGCTGAATGCACCGTTTCGATTCGTGCGATTCCCATATTCCATAATATAGTCTGTCTCGCGCAACGGATCGCCATACCGGCGGCGGGGCGAAATGCATCCTGCGGAGATTAATTGGGCGATGAATGGATCTTACGAGGCGCATGGTCAACGCCGCTCCAAGCGCGCGCGACGCAGGTTCAAACCTGCCGGCCTTTGGTCGCGCGGCATGTTCGCGACGCTGGGAGCCCAGTTCCTTTCCGCTTTTGGAGACAATGCGCTTCTCTTTGCCGCGCTCGCGCTCATTCGACAGGAGAGCTATCCCGCCTGGAGCGGACCGCTGCTCCAGGCGTTCTTCGTGGGCGCATACATACTGCTTGCGCCATTTGTCGGCGTGTTTGCGGACGCGCAGCCCAAAGGGCGCGTCATGCTCGGCGCCAATACGCTCAAATTTGTGGGCGGCTTAGGTCTGTGCTTGCACCTCAATCCCTTCGTCAGCTACGCGCTGGTGGGTGCGGGGGCGGCGGCGAACTCGCCGGCGAAGTACGGAATCCTGGGCGAACTGGTGGTGCCCGCGCAACTCGTCAAAGCCAATAGCCTCCTGGAAGCCTCGACGATCGCGGCAATCTTGCTCGGCGCAATCGCGGGCGGAGCATTGACGGATTGGAGCATTGAAGGCGCGTTGACCGTGATCGCCGCCTGCTACGCAGCCTCAGCGTTGAGCGCGATTCTGGTTCCACGTGTCAGGCAGCGTGCGTTTCCCACGATTAACTATTCCGTGGTCGCAATCGTTGGATCCTTTGCCCGCAAGACCCGCGCGCTGCTCAAGAAACCCAACGCGCGACTGGCGGTCATCGGAACCTCGCTCTTCTGGGGTGCCGGAGCGGCGCTGCGATTCCTGATCATTGCCTGGGTTCCGGTAGCGCTAAAGGTGACCAACAATGCTTTGCCGGGTTTTCTGACGGGCATGGTGGCGGCCGGAATCGTGGTAGGCGCCGCGTTAGCGGCTCGTTTCGTGCGACTGCAACACATTCGTCGAGCGCTCCCGGCCGGCATTCTGATCGGATTCGGTGTGTGTCTATTACCTCTTGCCACGACACTGACCCTCGCGTTCGTCGTGATGGCCTGCGTCGGGATCTGCAGCGGATTTTTCGTAGTCCCGCTCGATGCACTGTTGCAAAGAGAGGGGGAGAGCGGAGTTGGGGCGGGGTCGGCAATTGCGATTCAAAACATGTTCGAGAACTTCAGCATGCTGGCGCTGGTGAGCGGCTACTCGGCGGCGGTGTTCTTCAAAACACCGGTGAACGGCATCGCGGTGGGCGTCGGCGTGTTTATCGTGTTGTCGATGGCAACCCTGACGTTGTCACGCTTCAGGTCATTGAAATAAAACCTGCACGGTCGCAAGACCATTGGGCGGCAGTGCGATTGAGACTCGATCGTTCACAATCGACAACTCTTCCGGTGGCGGCAGCGCCGAGCCCGATTCCAGCGCTTTTATTTGGTCGCGCGTTGGGTATGGCGGTGATCCGAGTCGCACATATTCACCATGGACATCACCATGGGTCTCATCCAAGCGACCTAACCGAACCGTTCGAGCGCCTGGCGGCAGGCGCAGCGCGATCGTGAGCGGAGCACCGCTCTTGCCCGGGGAAACATAATTCCACAATGCGATGACGAACGTACCGTCGGTTCGCCGGGTAATCAACGCATGCTCCGAGTCGGTCGCGAATCGTTCCTCGCCCAATTCATGCAGCAGCTTGAAGGCATTGAAGGCCGGCTTGGGTATGCCGCCGGCCGCGATCAGGCCATATCCGCCATAGAAAGGTTGGCGCACCACGCCTTGCTCTTCAAACACATCCGACAAGGTCCAGTAGGACATCATCTCGGTCAGGCCATCGCAGCGGCGCAGCGTATCCGCCAGCCACGGACCCATGAATAGCGAATCGGTGATTTTCGGGTCGTTGGAATAGCTGGCGTTATATTCGCTCCAGAAAATGGGGATGTTGGGTCTGGCCGAAGCCGCGACTTCATCATGGATCTTCTGCGCCGCGCGGCACACCATCTCCGCGCGCGGGATGTCTTGGCGGGTTCCGAAGACGTCCTTGGCCGTGTCGTTGGCATAAACATGCGTGGATACAAAATCGAGCGGCACCTGCTGTTCAGAGGTGTGCCGGATAAAAGCACTCACCCAAGCGGCCTGTGCGGTTGCAGGGCCCCCGACGCGCAGTCTTGAATTGACCTGTTTGAGCGCCCTCGCGGTGTGATCGTATAGCGTCCAGTACGTTGCCTGCGCCGGAACGCCGGACCAAAAGTCCAGATTGGGTTCGTTCCATACTTCGAAATACCATTGCGCCACTTCGTCGATGCCGTAGCGCGCAATCAGATGCGCCGCAAAGTTCGTGATCAATGCATCCCATCGCGCGTAGTCGCGCGGCGGCGCGACAAAGGGGTGGTAGCTGAAACCCTGCAGCGTTTTGCGCGACGCGAGTTTGCGCGGCATGAATGAGAGTTCGACGAAGGGCCGAACACCATTCGCGAGCAGTCCATCGTAGATCTGATCCACGTACGAGAAATTGTAGAGCGGCTTTCCCAGCTTGTCTTCGTCGTAAATTCCCACCTCATCGTGGAAGATCGCGTGGAACCGTACGAACTTGAAATCCGTTGCATTTTTTACAAGCCGCAGATCGTGCCGATAACTTTCGCGCAGTGTAAGAATTGCGCGTCCGGAACCGAACATTTGTTCCCAAAAATGCGGAAAGCGATGATGCGCTCCGCGCGGATCGACGACGATCTCTTCGCTCCAGGCGGTCGTGGCGATCAGGACCGCGGCAACCGAGAAAAAAATTAATTTCATGTTGCGGCCGTTGCGTGGCCGGTGGGCCGCTAAAGAGAATGGCATCATGCGTATCAGCTTACGCGGCATCGAGCCGCGCGAACACCGACGTGGCGGCGTCGGAATAGTCCGCCAGCAATTGTGGGGGTTCGCTTACGCTTCGCGAAACCCCGCTTATCCACAATGGCCCGGCTGACAGAGCGATGCATATCAGGTCAATCATGAAACCAAACACAAAGACCCTCGCACGGGCAATGGTGCGGCAAGATTGGCGTCCTCCTCACACCGTATCGATCCGAGTCCCACTGCGAGCCGCGGATGCAAAGCGCTCGGTGAGAAACATCCTGGAGTGGAATTGTTATTTACCCGCCGACTGTGTGCGAACCATGGTCAGAATGGGCTGGGACTACACCACGTGAGGAGCGCAACGAGCTTGCGGCCTCGATGATCAACCGCCGATCCGTGCTGAGCGCCGCAGCCTCCTCACTGGCGCTGTCGGCGCTGGGATTACCGCTTCGCGCAATGGCTGCCGTCCCGGGACTGAAGCTGGGAAAGCCTCAGCCGTTCTCGTTCGACGGCCTCGTCAACGAGATGCAGCAGCGTGCCGCGACTGCCTATGTGCGCGACCAATCGTTGCCACAGGGAGTGCTCGACCGAATCGGCTACGATGAGCACGGCAAGCTCAAGTTCAGTCCCGAGCATGCCCTCTTCCTTGACGGTCCCGGACAATACCCGGTCACCTTCTTCGCCCTGGGCAAGTATTTCCGTACGCCGGTGCACATGTTCATCCTATCGGCCGCCGGCGAAGCGGCGAACGCCAGCGAGATCCTGTACGACCCCAGCTACTTCAGCATCCCGGCGAACAGTCCCGCGCGGGAGTTGCCGAACGGCGCCGGTTTCTCGGGCTTTCGGTTGCAGGAAAGCCGGCTGGGCGATGTCCGCAACCTCGATTGGCACAGCAACGACTGGGTGGCTTTCCTGGGCGCCTCCTATTTCCGCGGCATCGGTGAGCTCGGCCAGTATGGCCTGTCAGCGCGCGGCATTGCGGTGGATGTCTCCACGCCGGGCCGCCGGGAAGAATTTCCCGACTTCACCCGCTTCTACTTCGAGCCGCCGGCGGCCGGCGCCAACCAGATGGTGGTCTACGCCGCGCTGGATGGTCCCAGCCTGACCGGCGCGTATCGATTCGTGCTGCAGCGGCACAGTGGGGTCATGATGGAAGTCGAGGCGCGCGTGTTTCCCCGCCGCGACATCAGCCAACTCGGCATTGCGCCCATGAGTTCCATGTTCTGGTTCTCCGAGACCATCAAACCGACCGCCATCGATTGGCGGCCGGAAGTGCATGACTCGGATGGACTGGCGCTGTGGACGGGCGCCGGCGAGTACATCTGGCGGCCGCTGAATGACCCCGAGCACCCGTCAGTCTCCACGTTTGACGACAAGAGTCCCCGCGGCTTCGGCCTGTTGCAACGCGACCGGGTCTTCGATCACTACCTCGACGGCGTACGCTACGATCGGCGCCCGAGTCTGTGGGTCGAGCCGCTGGGCGACTGGGGCGAAGGCGCGGTGCAACTGATCGAGCTGCCCACGAACGACGAAACGGAAGACAACATCGTCGCCATGTGGGTACCCAAACAGCCGGTGAAGGCCGGCGCCAGCCTGCGCTATCGCTATCGCTTGCAGTGGTGCGCCACCGAGCCGCACGAGACCGACCTCGCGCGCTGTGTCGCAACGCGTCTCGGCCGCGGCGGCGAGCCGGGCAAGCCGCGGCCCAAGGGTGTGTACAAATTCATGGTGGAGTTCCTGGGAGGCCCGCTCACCGCCCTGCCATTCGGTGTCAAGCCCAAACCGATTTTGTGGTCATCGTCGGGCACCTTCTCCTATGTGTTCACCGAGGCTGTGCCGGACGGCGTGCCGGGACATTGGCGGGCGCAATTCGATTTCACCGGCGCCGGCCCCACCGTGGTCGACATGCGGCTGTATCTCAAGAATGGCGAACAGACGCTCTCCGAGACCTGGCTGTATCAGTTCCATATCGTGTGACGAGACGGAACGCCTCGTCTCGCTCAGCGGATCTGCTCCGCCAAGAAAGTGAGGTTCATGGTGGTTCCCGCCGGCACGGTCTGCAAGGCGTCCCAGACGCGCGCCTGCAAATCCGTGCCGCGAATATCGACAGGCAACTCCGACGCCTGCTCGGGCCGCTCAATCAAGTCCACGACTTTCGCGACCAGCTGCGCATCCTCGGTCTCGATGATCTCAAAGGCATCGTTCGGAAACTGATTTTGCAGATCGCTCATCAGCATTTCCGGGTCATCCCCCACCATGATCGAGCGAATCAGGTGCTCCGATACGGCAATGATGACGAAGCCCAAAGAACACGGTGCGATCGCAAAGCCCAGGGTCGCCGCCGCCCGGATCAGGGGGATGAGCACGTCGCCTTTTGCGCTCTGCGCGCGCTGTAGATTTGATGTCTGTGTATACATATGTTTCTCCTTCAGTACCGCGCCTGCGCGGCTTTAAGTTTCAGTTAAATCGTTCGCCGACCATCTCTTCGCTCTTCTGCCACAGTGCCTGCGCATGTGGCGGATCGAGCGCGTACGGCTGCACGCCCGCGCGGATGCCGGGGGCCGGGGCGATCTCGGCGACGTGACAGTCTTCGCAATAGCGGGCGCCAATCGCCGCGGCGTCCGCGACGCAAGCGGCCCAGACGGAGGTGGCGGCGCCTTGCGGAATGCTTTTATAGCTAAAGGGCGGCGCGCCCTTGGGCTGACTGGCATTGATTTGCGCAACCAGTTTCTCCAGCATGGCGGGCGTCAAATGCCGACTGAGTTCGGTTCGAATACCGCCCGGGTGCACCGCCGTCGCCCGCACACCGCGCGCTTTGTGGCGGCGATCGAACTCGACGGCAAACAGCACATTGGCGGTCTTGGAGCGGCCGTAGGCCGTGAACTCGACGTAAGGCGAATGTTCGAAGTTCGGATCTTGCAAATCGACGTCTGCATATCGGTGCCCGGCCGAAGACAGGTTCACCAGCCGCGAACCGGCCTTGAGCAGCGACGCGATGCGGTTCACCAAAACGAAATGTCCCAGGTGGTTGGTGCCGAACTGCGTCTCAAAGCCGTCGACCGTCTTGCCCTGGGGGCAGGCCATGACACCGGCGTTCGCAATAATCAGGTCGAAGGACTTGCCCGCGGTCAGCAAGCCATCGGCGCAGCGGCGCACACTGGCGAGCGAGGCCAGGTCGAGCTGAACCAATTCAAGCGAGCCGCCGCTCGCCGCCTGCGCCCGGACCTGCTCCGTCGCGGCTTGCGCTTTGGACAGATCGCGCGCGGCGCCGACAACTTGTGCGCCGTGCGCCGCCAGTGCACGCGCGGTCTCCACGCCGAGGCCGGCAGACACGCCGGTGACGAGCACGCGCTTTCCCGTCAAATTGATGCCCTGCAACACCTCGTCCGTTGTCGAGGTGGCTCCAAATAAATTGCTCATGGTGAAATCCTCACGGTATTCGGTGAGCCCTACCGCTCGACCCCCGAAAGGTGGTCTAATTGCAAGTGGAGGGTACCTCCGTTTAATATACGGAGGCGCCCTCCGTTTTGCAAGTGCTATTTGAGGAGCAGACCGATTAACGTGAAAAGAAGGCCGGCGCCCCCGGTGCGCAAGCCGCGCGCGGACAGTGCGCGCAATCGACAGCTACTGATCGACGCCGCGAAGGCGGGATTTGCGGACGTCGGACTGACTGTGAGCATGGAAGAAATCGCGCGCCGCGCCGGCGTCGGCATTGGCACCCTGTATCGGCATTTCCCCACCCGCGAGGCGGTTGTGGAAGCGGTCTACCGGCGCGAAGTCGAGCATTTGGCCGGCGCCGTGCCGAATCTGCTCGACACTTCGCCGCCGGGCGAGGCACTGCATAAATGGATGCACTTGTTTGTCGATTACATCGCCACCAAGCGCTTGATCGCGCCGTCGCTGGGAGCGGCGGCAATCCGTGGTTCCGCGCTTCATACAACATCGGCTGAACTGATCACTCAAGCGCTTACCACGCTCGTGAAGCGCGCCGTCGCCAGCGGCGATGTGCGCAAGGATATCGATCCATCCGACTTGCTGCGCGCGATGGTCGGCGTGAGCTACGGAAACCCCGATGCCGGATGGGAAGCGAGTGCGCGGCGACTCATCGACATTTTAATGGATGGACTGCGGCGTAAGAGCCGCTAACGGGAATCGTCAGTCAGCCAAAGGCGACGGGCGAACTTGAAAGTGGACGACCAAGGGCTTGGTGCCCTGACCTCCTTCCTTGTGCCAGGGCGTTCGATCGCCACTCGTTATCCAGATACCGCGCCCCTTCCAGCCCGCAACGGGATCATCGATGCGCCCTTCGAGCCCCTTGGCGTAAAAGCCCAGCGGATAGGGGATGCGCAGCGTCACGAATTTTCCGGCGACCAGCGCGTGCACGCCGTCAAACAAATTACCCGTGGCGATCGGCACGTTTGCGCCGAGACCCAGCGTGTCGTACTGGTCGACCCAGGAGTAGTAGCTCGATTCAACGCTCATCTGCGGCACATTCACAAAGCCCGGGCCGGGCAAGCGATGGAAACTCCAACCTTCGGGGCAGTGATCGCCGGTCGCGTTCGGCCCATTGAGGGGCGCTTTGCACTTGCGCCGATCAAACTCCCCCAGATGCCCGCTCGCCAAAGACACCCATACCACGCCATTGCGATCGATGTCGCCGCCGCGCACACCGAATCCGGGCGCGGGCACATTGTAGATTTCGCTCAAGCGGGTGGCGGGGTCGAAGCGAACAAGCGCGCCTGGATAACGAAACGCGACCGTGCCCCACACGCTGCCATCAGCAGGATTCGGCATGACCGCGTAAAAGCTGACCGCCAGGCGCTGGTCCCGCGTTGGCTCCGACGGCTGGCCGGGTTCGGTCCATGGATCGAGTTTGCCGTTGCCGTTGAGGTCGAGCACGAAGGGGGCCCATCCCTGAGACGCCGCGGCATCGCCGGTGAGATCGAATTTCTTGGTGTCGAGCCATCCGACGACCTCATGACCACCGCTGGTCCACAGGGTATTGTCCGAGTCTGCGGAGAATTGCAGATGGTGCGTGCTAAAGCAGGTATCGACGAATGTATATTTGCCGCTCTTCGGCTCATACACCGCTATTTGGCGCTCCGAGGCGTCGATGGGAAAAGCTCGAGCGGAGGGATGATTCGAACCCGCTTTGCAAAACGCCGGATTGTTCGCGGCCCGAACCCGCGCGGTGTACCACACGCGGCCGGTTTGATCGAGCATCGGATTGTGCGCAATCGCCCGGCTATCCCAGATTCGCTCCTCACCCCAGTATGGCGAAGGCGCCAGGAGCGGGTCGTCGTGAGTGGTCGGCGTATCCGCGTCCCGTACGCTGGCCTTGAACGTCGTCGCGACGTTGTGGAGCGGATCGAGCACCGGAAAATTATCGGTGCTCAGTTCCGGCGCGCCGTAAAGCTTGCCATAGCCGTTCACGGTTGGCTTGCGGCGATCGGTTCCCGACAGATCGTGCAAATAGGCCTTGCCATCCGACCAATCGCGCACGGTGGCGACGATGTTGCGCTCGATGCCGCTCGGACGGGACGGCGGCACCGCGGGGAGCTCACCGGCCGCGATGCGATCAGTCCAGTCCGCGAGATAGTGAATAGGGACCCCGCCCAGCGCGCCTTGCACGATGTTGATCATCTGCACGCCGGCCTGCCCGGACTGAAGGCGTCGCAGCCAAGCGTCTTGCGATGACTTGAACGTGCCCAAAGATTTCGGAATGGTACGGGTCGCCAAATTCCCCAGCTGATGACAGCCGACGCAACCCATGTTCTTCATCCACATCAGATAGCCGTTGCGCCCGCCCGGCAGCTGCGCTACCTGAGTCTCCTCGGGAATTTTCATCATCGCGTACCAATACGCAGCCGGATAGGTCTTTGCCGCCATCGCCGCATCCGACGCGATGTCGGTTGCAATGTCGAGACGGTGTCCCGGGGTGGTGTCGGCGCCACGCGAATCGACGAGGCCATAGCCGCGCACCCAGACGCGATACTTCGCAGCGGGCAATTCCGGAATCAGGTAGCGACCGGCCTCGTCGGTCACGACGATCTTGGCGAAGCGTGTTTGAAAATCATGCGTTTCGGCAATGACCCAGACGCCGGCTTCCGCGCCGTGCGCGCTGGTGACGGTGCCGGCGATCTCAGTCGCCGCCATTCGCGGCTCGGCAGCGGCCGCATACGGGATGGCGCTACGACATAGCAGCAATGCTGCGACAGCCATACTCAAGAGCCATGGATGCGGGCGCATCGCGCTCGGGGATTCAGGATTGTGACTGCCGAAACACAACATCGGCCGCGTTTCCAAGATTGAACTAAAAGCCGTTCTCGCTGGAATCCCGCACCAACTGTGCGTGGGACGCGCTTATTGTAGCTCCGAATGAAGCCCTGGCCGAACCAATCTGTAGCTGACGTGAGAAAGGGTCCCGCGACGCCAATCCGGGATGGACGCGAATTTCAGAAAACCCTCGAGGTCCGGCAGACGTTCGATTTCCGACGCCTTGCGACCCGTGAATCATTTAAATTGAGATTGAGGCAGTTGCATTGGCACCACCAGCAAGCTAGGGTTTGATGACACGCGCCACTTGGATCTCAATAACGCCGCAAAGGCTCGCCGGATGCATACAACGGATTGTTCTTCGCCTATCAGCTCTTCCGCGCGCCCCAGATTGGCTGTGGCAATTATAGCAATTTGGACTGTCGCGCTCGCTACGTCAGGTTGCAGTTCCGGCTCCGGGGGCGGCGTAAGCACACCCGTCGTCCCGGTCGTCGCCGCGGCAATTTCACAGCAGCCTGTCGACCAAAGTGTTCCCATGGGGCTCTCCGCAACCTATTCGGTTACCGCGACAGGCTCGTCTCTGAATTATCAGTGGGCGAAGAACGGTGCTGCGATTGCGGGCGCAACGAGCAGCAGCTACACCACGCCGGCGACGGCATTCTCCGATACCGGCGCGAGCTTTACGGTGTCGGTGAGCAATTCTGCCGGCGCGATTTCGAGCAACGCCGCGTCACTGACCGTGACGGCGCGTGCACCGGCGCCGGGCGATCTGCGCTTCCAGCAGGTGGATGCTGCTGCCACGGTGAATGGCTGGGGCAATGCGGGAGTGGGCCTGAGCACGGCTATCGATGGGAGAGGCGCCGCTTATTATTCTCCCAGCCTTGGCACGCCTTTGTATGTTGGCTCGGCTGGAAATTGCGCAACGCCCCCGACATTAGATGGCGTGGGTTGCGCCTGGTTTTACACCGAAGTACCCGTCGCCGCTTCTTCAGGCAGTTCCCAGCTGATCGCCGGTTATGGGGGCGATTTCTACGATAATTTCCAAACCGATCTGCAGTCCGGCAGCGCCACGCTGAATTTTGGCAATGGAATCACGGCGGTATCTTCGGCCTCGGTTATTACATCGCTGGATCTCGAGCCGGCGAGTAACCTTTTTGCGATCTCCTGGGCCCAATTTGGTCAGGCAAGCGGTGCAACAACGTCTGTTCAATCGGTTCAACAGAGCGCGTTCCTGATGGAGCAGAACAGCATTCCCCCTGCGGACCTTCAGTCTGCCGCCACACAGGACGGTGCGGCCGGCCGCGTCATCACCGCCATCTCCGTCGATGGCAGCAACGTGACTTACCTCGCCTACGCCTGGCAGGCGGACACGGCCACCGTCTACGACGTGCAAGTCGCTACCGCATCGACCGCGCAGGCACCCACCGTGGCGGCCGGTCTCGCGGCTCAAGGCTATATCATTACGGCGATCGGCCAGGCCGACAATCTTGGTAACTTGTATCTCGTAGGCACCCGGGTCCAGGGCGACACGATGGCTCGCCCATTCATTGCGGCACCGGGCGGATCACAAGCTCAATTAATGCAGCAGGGATATGCCATCGTCGGCGTTATATTCAATTCGGCTCAGAGCGACTATTACACCTATCTGGGAGAGCGCTGAACGGCGACCCCGACGCAATACATCGCTCGGCGGCCCATCAGATCATGCGTACTGACACGGGCGTGATCGATTGCTCCAGGAGAGATGCATCGTTTCCGCGTATTCGCGAATTTGATCACGCTCGATATCGTTGGCGATCCACATCACGCGGTGGTGCGCGCAAGTTGAAGAGAGTGTTAGCCGCCGCTCGGTGACCAGAGCGGTAACGATCATATTTCGGTTCGACACCATCAGGTATTCATGACCACAGCACGGGCATGTGACCGGAAAACAAAGAGTCGATTTGTCCATCATGTACCTCTCACTCGAGTTCAGGCATTTAGAATGGATCGTGCGAAACAAAATCTCTGTTTCGCTGCTAGATGAGGCGAGAGCCGCAGAGTACGGTCAACGCCAGTTTCGCGCATACTTGAGTTAATTCCAATTGACCGCAATCTGCGACAAATTTAGAAAAATTACATTTCGCGACGCGTCAATACCTTCGATGCGATGCGATCAGCGTCGCACTGATGTCGTCCAATGAGGTCGTGACATTGATTCGCATCCAGTGAGTCGGCTCCTGACGAGGCGCGAACAGGCTACCGGGAGCGAGCAACAATCCCTGTTTGCTGCAGAGCGCCGCCAAGTCATTCGTATCGGTTTGCATGTTTGCCCAGAGGAAGAGACCGTCTCCACCCTCGCCCAGCACCTCAATTCCCTGCGCGGCCAGAAAGCGGCACATGCGTGTCCGATGCATCGCGAGCCGCTGACGCAATTGCGCCACGTGTGCACTGAAGTGCCCTTCCACGAGCAACTTGTGCACCAATCGTTCGTTGAGCTCCGGCGTGGTAAATCCGCCCAAGATTTTTGCGTCGGAGAGGCGTTGCGCGAACGACGTCTCCGCAGCCAGGAAACCCACGCGAATGTTGGCGGCGAGAGTCTTGGAAAAGCTATTCGCGTAGATCACACGAGACAAAGAGTCTTCCGCCGCAAGGCGTCTCACGGGCGCAGAGCATAGATCTGAATAAACATCGTCCTCAAAGATCCAAAAATCATATTTCTTCGCCAATTCCAAGAGGCGTTTTGCGATGTCGGGCCCCAAGGACAAGCCGGTGGGATTCTGACCAATCGAACTCAAAATGAGCAGACGCGGACGTTCCCGCATAACCACGCGTTCGATCGCGAGCATATCCAGTCCCGTTGAGCGATAAGGCGCGCTGACGATTCGCGCACCGTGCTGGCTGAGCATGCCTAGAGCGCCGAACCAACCGGGTTCCGGGGTAAGGACCGTGTCTCCGGGCCGCACCAGTGCTCGAAGCACCAGGTCCAGTGCATGCGTAATGCCGGTCGTGAGAACGATTTGCTCGCTGCCGGCGAGAATATCGAGATCCGCGAGGCGACGTTGAACGAGACCCCGTAACGGCTCGAATCCACTGGGCTGCCCACTGTCCAGCCATCGCCCCTGATGTCCGAGCGAGCGCAGCGCGGCTCCGATTTCAATACCGTCCAGCCATTCAGACGGAAGTACTCCCAAGCCGGGTCCGCGGGCACCGCTGCCGGAGAGCATGTGATGCAAGAGCCAGGAAAGATCTATTTTCCCAGATCGCCCCGCCACCGAATCCGCTCGCTTAAGGGCGGGCCGCGCGAAATATCCGGAGCCTTGCCGAGCTTCTAAAATACCGACCGCAACCAGGCGGCCGTACGCCTCCGAGATCGTGAATGGTGAAACGCCTCGTAGACGCGACAGGGCCCGAATCGAGGGAAGCCGAGTTCCTGCACTAAAGATCTGCCGTTGAATGCGATGCATGACCCACTCGATACTCTCGTCAACGAGAGTTTTTTGCGGCGGCTTCTTGATTTGCGGACGGCTTTTCATTGCCTCAATTACCCGCGAATTGTACTGGTCTTCATCTCCCCAACTGTACAGGGACTGGGCAAACGGCCGGGTTTATCCTCGTCCCCATGATACCCAACTCGCGAATTTTGTTGGCCGCCGGTCCCTACGAATTTACCGGCACGTTGGAGCTGACAGCAGCTCCTGTCGCCGTCGCCTGGTTGGTCAATCAGTTCCCACTCGAGGGAACCGTGCAGCATGCCTGTTGGAGTGGCGAAGCGGCATGGCTGCCGCTTAACGGCACGCCGCAACTCGCGCCGGAAAATGCCACGGCCCACCCACGGCCGGGACAGATTCTTCTTTATGCGGGAATGCTGAGCCATGCCGAATTGTTGCTTCCGTATGGCGCCTGCGCATTTTCGAGCAAGGCGGGCAGTCTTGCCGGCAACCCGGTCATCGCGCTGGACGGTCCCCTGGAAGATCTGCGCGCGCTGGGCAGTCTACTGGTTGCGAAGGGCGTGCAACCCTTGAAACTGAATTGGCTCCATGAGGAGAGGCTATGAAAATCGCGCCGGCGCTAAGCGTCGCTTTTTTGGTACTCGCACCAGGTTTATTGTGCGCAGCCATCTTGAGTCCCGGCCTCTATCGCAACGAGAGCGGTCATTCCATCTATGTCGGCATTCAAAGCGGGCCACCCGATCCGTCCATCAATGATTATTTCGATCCGAGTACCCACCATACCGGCGATCTTCCCGAACAGTCACACGTGAAAGCGCAGAGGCTCATTCAAGAGGAAGCACGCATCATCGATGCGCCGGACGGCGCCCTCGGCATCTCTCTTTATTTTACCGGCGCCGCCAAGCAGGCGACCGTCATCCTCATTCACGGCAATGATGCGGAAACCCGCGAAATGGGCTTTTTGATTCCCTACTTCGTCCTCAACGGCGTCAACGTCATCAGCTACGATCAGCGCGGAACCGGAAAATCGACCGGCAACTGGCAAACGAACGGTCCTGGCCAACGCGCCACGGATGTGGAGGCGGTGTATGACGCCTATGCGGCGAATCCGCACGTCGATGCCACTCACATGGGCGTGTGGGGCTTCAGCAATGGCGGATGGACTGCGCCGATTGTTGCGACCACCCGCCCCCTCGCGTTCATGATCCTCAAGAGTGGACCAGCCGAAAGCATCGAAACCAATATTTGTTACACCGTGGAGCAAAAATTGCGCCACAGTCACTACGATGCGGAGGCGATCGCTTCGGCCACCAATACGTGGCGTGCCCTGATCGCGGCTTTGGCAGGCACGGGGACCTGGGATGCCGCGCGCCAGCTGTATTCCGCGGCGAGCGCCAAGCCTTGGTTTGCCGAAGCATACCTCCCCATGTTTGTTCCAGCGGATTCGCCGATGCCTCCGACTCCGGAAACGGCGGAGGCCCTGCGGCGATTCATCCTCTTCGATCCCACCGCGACCCTGTCCAAGGTTCGTACGCCGACACTGGCCTTATTCGGAGCGCTGGACCGCAACGTCGATGTTGCCCACGACCCGGCTCTATTTCGATCGGCTTTCGCTCGCGCGGGAATGGATGACTTCACGGTGCACGTTTACACCGATGCGGGTCATACGCTGAAGGTATCCGCCACCGGGTTCAACGGCGAAGCCAGCGCACCGGAACGCCTGACGGCAGGCTATCCACAGATCATGATTCAGTGGCTGCGCCAACGCGGCTTGGCCGGCGAGGGAGGCGCTCGCCGTTGAGCGAACGCCTCCCGCCGTTCAAAAATTAAATCACTCGATCAATCAACAACCTTACGGGTTGCTCGGTGTCTGCGGCACACCCGCTGCCGGATACTTCTCCAGACCAAACAGCTTGCGGACGTCCGGACTGCCCTGGCCGTAGATGTAGTCGTAGTTATAGCTCGGTTTGCCGCCATTGTAGGCGCCATCGAAGCCCGGAATGTTCCGATGGTAGAACTGCAGAGCCTCCGGAGCGTTGACGCCGCCGAACAGCGACTGCAGCGCACCCATCGTGTACAGGTAGTAATTCACGTTCCCCTGCCGATGATGCTTGCCGAGCTGCTGCTCGTACAGCGCGAGGGCGCCGAGAAACTCCGGTGAGGACACCGACGTGCCGATCACGCCGTAAAAGCCTCCGCCATAGTTGACACCATATGCCACAACCGCCGCGCTATCGTCCGCACCGCAAGTTAAGGAAATACCCCCGGGGCAGCCGCCGACTTGCATGCCGATATCCGGCAACGTGCGCTGAGTGGCCGACCCGGTGTTGGCCAGGTATTGATACAAAGGCTTTTTATAGATTTGGCTGACACCACCGCCCGCGCCCCAGACACCGCCGCTCACGTTCTGTCCGAACCCATAAACATCGTACGGAATATCCGTGTCAGCGAAAGCGCTCTCTCTGACGTAGGCGGAGTTGAGACTTCCGGTCTTGAAGGTGGTGATCAAATTGCCGCCGCCGACCGCGGTCACATTTGGATCATCCGCCGGCGTGCTAACACCGATTCCGAAGGTGATGTTGCCGTCGTTGGGCAGGAAACCGTAATCCGGACTGGGGCACATGATGCCGCCTTGGTCTCCCGAACTGACGGCGAAAGTGATGCCCTGCGCGACGCCCTGTTGGTAGAGCTCGTTATACTCCTGAAGAATATAGGTGAAATCAGTCCCTTCGTTATAAGCGGCAGTGTATTCGAGCTCGCACTCGCCGAAGGATGAGTTGACGAGATCGAACGTATTCTGATCGATGATGTACGAGTAACCGTCGAGAATGTGATCATCCGACAGGTCTGGAACGCTGACCAACGTCACATTCGTTCCCGGAGCACCGCCCAGTATCTGCTGAACGTCGAGACTCGCCTCGAAGGTGTCCGGACCGCCGATCGCGCCGCCGCCATCGATCAACACCGTCGTTACGCTGGGCACCGGAAGTCCGGTGACCGCGGTGAACATTTCGTGATTGAAGGCCGCATCGACATCGCCGGGAAACAACAGGTCCCCCATCAACACGGCGGCCGTGACACCGGTGCCGTCGGTTTTTTTGCTGTAGGCCGGATAGTCATACGCTTGCTTCAGGTCGTCGAACCAATACGGTCCAGTCGCCGCGTAGCGATTGTCCGGTGTGTTCATGACCGCGCCGGTCACTTGCGAATGCACCTGATGTTCGGGAAGACCCTCGAGTCCAACGACCCGAATATTGAGCGCCGCGAGCTCGCCCGGCATTTGCAGACCTCGGGCCATGAACCGTGTATGGGCATTCTGAGTGCGGCGTTGGACAGGCGCCGCGAACGCCTTGGAGACAGCGCTCGCCGGACCCTGCACGCGCATGCCATGTGCGTTTTCATTGATTATGGTAAAGCCATGGGCGGTCAGCGACTGTTTGACGCTGGCCAGGTCAGCGGTACTTGGGCCGAAACGACTTAAGAATTCAGACGGCTCTAGCCAATGCTGATAATTGGCTGACTTCGAATCGTGCAGGTCGGCGAGCAAAGCGTCGAGTTCCTGCCGATGCCGCAATGGCAGAAAAACGCTGAATTGGACCGTGTCGGTCGGCGAAGCGGCTTGTACTACCGCCGGTGCTTGCAACCCGGCGCGCGGCGCCGTCATTGCGGGCGGTGCGCCCAAAACGAGGGCGAGCGATATGCTGACGCCCACAAAACCTATAATTCTCATTATTCACCCCTTTTAATGATCCCTAAATTGCAACGACAAACCTTATGAATCTGGAAAAGACGCCGAATGCTTGCAGCGTGAGCACGAATGGCGAACCTTCGCAGGGAGTGCTGCCGAGCGAATTAAGTTAAGCGCAGTTTCCTGCCGCCCTCTCGTGACGTGGAATAGCTGTTCAGGCTGAATTTAACGATACGTCTGTGTTTTCGTTTTTGTGCATCGAACGTAACGCGACTTGCCATCGCGGTCAATACATTTGGATCGCACGGCGCGGAAAAAAATGGCCTCGTGGGCGCGCGCACTGAAAACGCGCATGATCCGCGCGAGCGGCCGAGTCAAAACGCTAGTCCGAAGACCGAACGCCGGGCCGCCGTTTTTCCTGCTCCTTTCTCGCTTGCTTTCGCAGCGCCGCCAGTGCCGCCAGGCTCCAGGCATATTTGGCTTCGAGATTGGCGGCAGCTTTCATCGCCTTGCTGCGCCATTTGTCTTCTATCGCGTGTAACTTGATATCCTCGCGCGCCAACGCATCCGCGGACCAATGCTTTCGCTCGCGGCCGACCGGCAATTCAATCAGTTCGTCCCGCAAGCGTCTAAACAGGTCAAAATCCCGCTCAGATTCGGCACGTGTCCAGGACGCCAAGGGACCCAGTGCCACCGACGCTTCAGCCAGGCTGATCTTCCCCTCGCGCAGCTCCTTCGCACGAGCATGAATCTGGCAGCAATGCCGAATCCATTTCCGCTCATCGGTTATACCTTTAGGCGGTTTCATGACGGCATTGTAGCCATGACGGCAACGATGATCGATGACGCGACGCGTCATCGTCAGCGCACAGGCCGGGGACTATTTGCGCGGACGCGCCGCCGCACGCTTTTTCTGCCGCTCTTGCGGTAAGCCGGTGGCCGCCAGCATCTCGCCGATCGCGCGCAAGTGGGTATTGGGATCGTCTTGACGGCGTGCAAGGTATAACGTGGAGTAAGCGCTGATGTCGGTCAGACGTTTATAAATCGCGCCCTTCAACTGAATACATTGAATTCCATCGGGAACAATTGCGACGCCGACGCCCGCGGCGACCAGTCCAATGATGGTTGAGGGCTCCAGCACTTCCCTGGCGACACGCGGCCGAAATCCCGCGTGCGCGCAGATGTCCAGGATCTGCCAGTAAAGGCCGGTACCGGCCTCGCGCGGATAAGTGACGAACGGCTCGGCCTTGAGCTGACTCAGCGACAGTGACGGTCGGCGCGCCAGGGGATGATCTTGTTGAATGGCGACCACGAGTGGCGCGCGATACCACTCACTGATTTCAATTCCAGCGGGAATCCGCACCTCGGGCTTGCGTAAAATCCCCAGATCCAGCGTCCGCTCCAACAGGCCATGGAGTTGCTCGAGCGACGGAACATCATGAAGCGTGAGCACGACGTGGGGAAATTGCTGTCGAAACTGCCGGATCGCCGCCGGCAGAACATCGGAAAACATCGCCGACGCGCTATAGCCCACATTGAGCGCGCCCAATTCGCCGGCCTCGGCGCAACGCGCCTCGATTTTCGCGGTTTCGGCGAGCGACAGAATCGAACGCGCGTGCTGCTGAAATCGCTTGCCGGCCTGCGTCAGGAAAACGTGGCGCTTGTCGCGCTCGAACAATCGCGCGCCAACCTCCTCTTCGAGCGTCCTGATCTGAACACTCAACGAAGGCTGCGCGACGTGAAGGCGCTGAGCTGCGCGGTTGAAGCCGCCTTCGTCCGCAACCATAACAAAATATTCGAGCTGGCGGAGCTTCACGATAGGCAGATTCTATAAGCAAATGCACGCAAAAGACATGCAGATCACGCAGCGACCGCGTGCTCGAGAGCAGTCTTGGTCACCCGACGGCGTGGCCGCGCGGCTCACGCGTCGGATACGACACCTTCGAGAATCCGGGTATCACTACGAGCTCGGGTTGATTGTTGTGTTCGCAGAGCTGATCGATGACAAAGTGGGCCACCGAATTCGACAGCAGCTGAGTGGGGTCTTCCATCACGAGACGAAGACGGGTGATGGCCGTGAAGCGATCGTCCGGCGAACGAAGGCGCGGCATTGCATGCAACGACTTCGTCGTCGGCTCGATGACGGGGGACTCCTCGATGTATTTCGCAAATGCGGGATAACCCTCAAACATCACCTCTGCCAGGTCGGTATTGGCGCGCAATTGCAGGAATACCTCCCGAACCTGTGCCTCGATCTCCGCAATCCGAGCCGGGTCGTGCAGGTCGGACAGGGTGAGGCTCGGGCCGTGCGGCGTGATCTGCACATTCTCGGCGGATATCCGCTCCTCCGAGGCGCGCCACAGCAGATGGCAATTATTGTTCGTCTGCCACGTCAGTCCCGCACTCGGCCGGCCTGATTTGCCGCTGAGCAGAACCATGAGCGTGCGCCAGTTGAAGTTCTGCGAACGCAGCCATCGAATCATACGGTGCGCAATGTCGAGGAAGGTGAGTGTGAAGGTTGCCACCATGACATCATTCAGAGGCACCGGAACGGCCGCACTATCGATGGGATCCAGGAAGTTTTGCCGCAAGTACTCGAAGTTCATCAGGCCTTCATCCGCAAGGCAGGTTTTCATGAACCGCGAACTGACCCGGCAGGTGTAATCCACCATGTCCGCAATCTTTGATTCATAGCCGCGATAGGCCTCGACGGCGACCGTCTTTTCCCAATAGTGCGCATCGTTGACCGAGCGCACCCGGTCGGATCTGTCGATGATCCGTTTTGCGTCGTCGCGCCAATGGGCGTAACCGAGCTCGCGCAGGCGGAAAGCCCAGGCGATGCTGGGGGCGAGATGCGACACCGCCGTGAGTTCGACAAACCCGCGCGTCGAATGGCGGAAGCTCTCAACGATCGGTGCGCGGCCGCTTCCCGGGAAAATGACGAAGTCCGCTCCGGTGACGACGAGCAGCGGATCGCCCCCGGTTAGGCGAACCATGTGTTTGGTCAAATGCTGCGCGGTGCTCCCCGGACCGGTGTAGGCGTCGTACAGACTGCGAAAATCGTCGTGCGGCGCGTAAGCCATGATCATCATCCATTAAAGCGGTAAATAATTGTATCGGTTCGGAACCGGACATCGACGGTGAGGCTGTTGGAGACCGCCACGAACAGGTTGCCGTCGGCAGAGAATACCGCGGCGTCGGTCCCACCGGCGGTCGGGAATTCTTCGACCAGCTGCAGCCGTCCTTCGGTCCATTTAAAGACCCGCGACAGGAGATTGGTGCGCGGGGCGGAAGGCTCGCCCTGAATGAAATTGATCTGCAGCAGATAGAGGTTCGAGGCGCTGCGGACGACGCAGAACTCTCGGCCGCCCGGGCCGCCCAGTTTCTGGCAGGGCGCAAAAGCCCTGCCATTCCAGCGATACAGGGTTGAGTCGCCTTGGATATTGGCAAACGCGAGGTAATGCTCACCGTCCGCCATGAAATATCGAAAGCAACGACCGCCCTTCGCGGCAAAGGATTGCAACCGCGCAAAGGATGAGCCATCCCAGGCCAGGAGAATTGATTCTCCGACATGATCAGCGTAGGCCAGGAAGATCTGCCCCGCTATGTCGAACGATTCCCAGTTATAGCCCCACCTGCCGTCGAGAGTTTGAAAATTCTCAAATTGCCGGCCGTTCCATTCATAGATTCGCGAGGTCCGGGGATTCGTCGCCTCGATATGATCGAGCGTGACGCCTTGCGCCAAGGCCAGAAACGCTCGATGGCCGACCTGGAAAAAATGCCACTGCTTCGCGGCGAAGGCCGCGAACGTCTGCACGGGTGCCCACGAGCCACCTACCCACTTGTAGAGCACCTGGTCGATATTGTAGCGATAGGGATTGCGGCCCGATCGAACCCCCGCCGTCACCAGGTAGGATTCTTCTCCGAGGTTGAAGAACTCGGCGTCCTCCCCGCCGCTGAGCGGCAGCAGTCCGTCCTCAACCAAGCGACCGTGTTGCCAGCGATAAATCGGGGCAGCAATGTCGCTATCGCCGCCGTTCATATGCGCAGGCGTCCCCGGAACGTCCATTGCCAGCTGCGGCACGATCAGATACTGCGCGCCCGCAAGGGCGAACGGCTGGACAGCCCGCGCGCCGCAGGTCGGTAGGCGTTGATGTTCAATGAGCAGCATGAGGGGTTCCGTATCAGATCAAAACACGAATCGTCCGCGCATCGATCGTGCTCACGACGTGACCTCTTTAGGTCGTAGCAGGCCGACGACCGCGTACGAGACGGCGGACAGCAGTGTCGGAATGGCGATCAGCACGAACAACAGTTGCACGGAAACATTCGCCGCCAGGAGGCGCCCGCCGATGATGGGTCCCAATATTGATCCGAACCGGCCCGCGGCAAACTGCCAGCCGACACCGGTGCTGCGCATGCGCTGCGGATACAGTTGCACGGAGATCGCCGGCGCGTTCTGTTGACCCCCAATCACCAGGAGGCCGATGACTGCGAGACCTGAATACAGTGCGCCAACGGAACCGTATAGGTAACCCAACAAAGCAACGGCGAGCGAGCCGCCGGCAATCATCCACGTCACCACCTTGAAAACTCCGAACCTCGTCACGAGCAGGGTCGAGGTCAGTGCCCCGACCACGCCGCCCAGATTCAGCAGCACCCCGCACCAAGCAGCCGTCTGCGGGTTGAAACCCGATCGAGCCGCGATCAATGGCGTCCAGCTGTTTAACAAGTAAGTCACCAATAGCAGGCAAAAGATCGCGCATGAGGCGGTGACCGTGGTCCAGAGGCGGCCCTCGGTAAACAAGACCACGAAAGATCCCCTCCAGGGCGACCGATGTGGGTCGCCGATCGACGCGTCTGAGGCGGACAGCGTCTCTCGCAGAAGCAGCCCGATCGGCACGAGAAGCAGCGTCACGACTCCCGCACCGAGAAACAGATTTCGCCACCCCTGGGCGATCAACAGCGCAGTGATCGCGCCGCCGACCACCGCCCCGAGGGGATAGCCGATGAACATCACAGTCACCGCCGCGCTGCGCCGCTGCGGAGGGAAATGCTCTGCCACCAGGGGGACAATCGCGGCGAGAAGCCCCCCCAGAGCGAAACCCGTCAGCAAGCGCAGGGCGACGAAAGCGCCGAGCGAGTGAGCCTGCGAGCACAGCAGTGTCGCGACTCCCGCCGTGGCAAGCGAAACGAGCAGCGTGGGCCGACGGCCGACGCGATCGGCGATGTGACCCAGAAGCAGGCCCCCCGCCATCGAGCCTGCCAGGCCGGCGGCGAACACGGTGCCGATACTCACAAAGTTCAAATGAAGATCTTTGGCGATCAGCGGCGCGACAAACGAAACGATGAACAGGTCGTACCCGTCGATCATCACCAGGACAAACGAGACGCCCAACAACGCCCAGGATCGTCGAGACCGATTGACGCCGAATTGAAACGCCGTGTCGCTGGCAACTTCCATCAGGGCAGGCCAAACAGGCGCTTCGGATTCTCGACCAGGATCTTTCGGCGTGCGCTCTCCGTCGGTGCCCAGCGCCCGAGCAAATTCACCAACTCGCCCGTGTCGCGGTCAGAGTACGAAATATGTGGCCAGTCAGAACCCCATACCGCGCGGTCGGACGCCCGCTCGACGATGGCTTTCGCGACAGGCTCGACGAATTCATAACCCCGGTGTTTGGCGATGCGATAGGCTCCGCTTAGCTTGAGATAGCAGTGACCGCATCCGAGCAGATCGAGCAAGGCGGAAAAATCTTCGGAACGCAGGCCGTCTTCTTCCAGCATGTAACCCATGTGATCGATCACAAAATCGATTTGCAGGGTTCGGAAAAAAGGGATCAAGTCGCGCACCACGTAGCCAGGGGCGTAAAATTGCAGATGCCAACCCAAGGGACGGACCCGCGCGGCCGTTTCCGTGATGTAACCCTTGATCGCCGCCAGGGGCTCACGGGCGCGCTTGAACAGATCGAGCCTAACGGCTCTTACCCCGCACCCATGGAAGCGATTGAGTTCCGCGTCGCCCACCTCAGGATCCATCATGACGACCCCGCGAGCCTGATCGCCAACCTCGAGGAGCGTGTCGAGAAGACAGGCGTTATCGGTGCCGTAGTAGCTGGGCTGAACGAGCACAAACCGCTCGACGCCAATCTGCGGCATGAGACGGCGATACTGTGCCAGCGTTCCATCCGGCAGCGTGTAGTGCGGCTTCGCAACGTGCGCGTATCGGTCGGCCGGCCCAAATACGTGCACGTGCATGTCCCAGGCGCCGGCCGGCATCAAAAAATTTGGCCGGGAGATCGTCTCGAGAGCGCGCAATGGTAACGAGAGCAATGGCTCGTCGCTCATTCAGATCCCTCATGGCTTCGGATGGGACCTTGAGGCTGGCGCCACGCCTGGAGACGCGAACCCCAGTCCGTCGCGCGCTGGGTCAATCCCGCCGCCAGCACGTCTGTATCAATTGCGGCGAATACGAGCGGCGCGGCGCCGGCGTTCAGCAGCTCCACGAACAGAGCGGGGTCCGACGAGCCCCCGACGACCGCTAATTTGCCGCGGCCCTGCGCCGCGGCAATGACGCCCTTACAGGCGTCGAGCATGTCCGGGTGGCGCAGCTGA
>Ga0209169_10000488_pt1 | contig 24245 bp, 21 predicted proteins | sample HubBroMetageWRM4_FD_188346 | JGI IMG/M metagenome (GOLD analysis project Ga0209169, IMG submission 188346) | Warmed soil microbial communities from the Hubbard Brook experimental Forest, New Hampshire - Hubbard Brook CCASE Soil Metagenome WRM 4... | ecosystem: Environmental > Terrestrial > Soil...
ACCGCGCTCGTCGTGGAGCGGCCTACAGAATCCGGGCCACCGCGGACGCGGAATCCTTCCAGGCATCCGACGTGAGCGATGATGGTTGCAAACACTACGCTCTTGATGAGTCCCGTGATTACGTCGCGCAAGGTGATGGAATTGAATACGTAGTGGATGTAGAGCAGCGGCGAAAGGCGGGTGCTGAGGAACATGAACGTCCCGCCGGCCAGTATGCCGAAAAGATTGGCAATAATGCTGAGGCAAGGAACGGAAATCAAAGCGGCCAGATACTTGGGCGCAAGGACAAACTCTATCGGCTCCAGTGCCATGACGCGGAGGGAATCGAGTTCCTCTGTCACCTTCATCGTCCCAATCTCAGCCGCGAACGCCGACCCGGAGCGTCCGCTCACAGCAATCGCGGTGAGCAGCGGGCCGAGTTCTCGCGTGAAGCCAACCGAGACTAGGTCGATCACATATTGCAGAGCTCCGAAACGGCGCAGTTCAGAAGCTCCTTGCATGGCCAGAATGAATCCCGTGCAGATCGCCATCAACGACACCATCGGCATCGCGTCGACGCCAATTTCCAGCATTTGCCTCACAGTGGTCCGCCAGCGGTAGCGATTTCCTACAAAGGGCAGCGCCCGCCCCATCGCCAGTAGCGTGGACCACCACTGAATGTTCAGACTTCCGACGTAGTCGAGATGTTCGATCGTGCTTTCGCCGACGCTTTCGAGGACATTCGCCATCAAGACACCTTCTCTCCCGGATTGCTCGCCTGAAACAGCGCCAGCACGCCAGTGACCTCGAACAGTCGCAGCACAGCGCCACTCAGCCCCTGCAAACGGAAGTTGATCTGGTGATGGCGGGCGGTTCTGAGAGCTTCTATCAACGTGGCAATCCCGGACGTCTCGATATAAGGAACGCTGGCTAAGTCGACGATGATGGTCTGAGGTAAAGCTTTGTTCGACAAAAGAGTTCGCAGGCGATCGCGAAGATCGGGCGAGGAGTCGACATCGACGCGGCCGCTTAATCGAACTACAGTGTCGTTTCCCGCTTGATCAATTGAGATCGTGAGTTCGCTGCTCGAAGGAATTGCACCGCCCGTCACCGTTTACTCCCAATCCGTTCTCAGCGATTTGAATGTGCGATCCCGACTCACTCCTGTGGCATTCACGCTCAGGCGCTTGCATGCAGCCTTCCACAATCGTCAAAGCCGGCTATTTGCTTCCAACCCCGAACGCCGCGTTGAGCAAGCCGGGGCGGGCGTCATTCTGATGACTTCGCTTCGCCGTGTCACAGTAATGACACAAGACAATCTTCGCCAATACTGGATCGCTAGGATCTTGCCGGAACCTGCCCCTGCATAAATACGGGCTTCAGCCTGCGCTTTTCCATGTCGCACAACCTGTTGGGTGAAAGTGTTTCGCGATGGCAGTGAGCTTGCTCAGAGAAGAAAACGGCATGCTGGATCGTCCGCTACCTTACGGCCCCGCTCGAGCAACCTCAGTCTTATAAGGCGAAATGAAAATGCAGGCCGCACTCATGGTCCCTTGTTACATCGACATGTTTTATCCCCATGTCGGTATTGCTACCCGCGGTCGTAAGCGAACGGGATGAGTGCAAAGGCGCCGACGAGCAGGAAATCGATGTGCACAATCTACTGAAGTTTTGGCCGAACAAAATATAGATACGGAGAGCTGAAATGCTGAAGGGCTTCAATTATCCACTCACTACAAAAGGCAAGTCGACGCTGAATCCACCTCCGCCGTGGTACTACTCCGCGGATTTCCTCGATGTCGAATTCTGGGCGGATCCCTCTGCAGTGGCGGCCCTATTGCCTCCTGGGCTGGATCCCGATCGCTCCGCCAACGGTCACGCCAATGCTCTTTTCTATGATTGGCAGTTCAGCGGCAACGACGAAGAATATCTTGATCCCGAGCGCTACCAATACCGCGAATTTTTCATCTTGCTCGATGCCTTATTCCAGGGCAAGCCGGTCGCTTACTGCCCATACATTTTCGTGGACAACGACGCGGCGATCGCCCGCGGTTGGACGCAGGGCTATCCCAAGCGCATTGGCCGGGTATTCCAGACCAGGTATCACGCCGCGACCGGAAAAGCTGGCCCAGCTCTCGCGCCCGGATCGAAGTTTGCGGGCACCCTTTCATCCGCCGGACACAGACTTGCCGAAGCGGTGGTCACGCTGCGAGAGGCGGTAACCGACATGTCGCTGCTGAAGCAGAAGCCGGTCGTCAATCTCCTTCACACCCCGCGTCTCGCGGCCGACAAGCAGGATCATCCCGCCGTTCACGAGTTGGTCGAGAATGTTCCGCGCGATGTGAAGATCGAGCAGGCGTGGATCGGTGAAGGTTCTTTGACGCTGCCGGTTTGCAAAAGCGAAGAAGTCTCCGACCTTGCGCCCGTCCGTTGTGGGAAAGGCATACGGGCTTCGATGGCATATGTCGTGGACGATCTCAAAACACTGAAGGATCTACGAAGGTAATGCAGCGGGGTGTAGCATTCTTCCGCTCTTTTTTCAGCGTTAGGAATAACGGAACTCGGGAAAGGGAATACTCATGGCAAAGAGAGTGGCTGATCTGCTGGTAGACGTGTTGGTGAAAGCGGGCGTGCAGAGAATCTACGGAGTCCCCGGCGATTCTCTGAATGGCATCACCGACTCGATTCGTACCCGCGACAACATCGAATGGGTTGGCATGCGCCATGAGGAGGGAGGCGCATTTGCCGCCGGCGCGGAGGCGCATCTCACCGGCAAATTGGCCGTATGCGCCGGAAGCTGTGGGCCGGGAAACATGCACCTGATCAACGGTCTTTACGATTGCCAGCGCAGCCGCGTCCCCGTACTCGCCATCGCGGCGCAAGTTCCGAGCGCAGAAATCGGGAGTGGATATTTTCAGGAGACGAATCCGGAACAGATCTTCGCCGGGTGCAGTCATTATTGCGAACTGATCTCACAGCCCGAGCAGATGCCGCGTGTCCTCGAGATTGCGATCCAGACTGCGATTTCAAAACGCGGCGTTGCCGTGGTCGTGATACCCGGCGATGTGGCCTTGAGAGATGCGGTTGAGCAGGAACCGCGGTTGCTTTTTGCCGAGCCGAAGCCAAGCGTCTGCCCTTCCGATGACGAACTGAGCCTGCTTGCGGAAGTTCTCAACCGCTCAAAGAAGATCACCATCTTTGGCGGCGCGGGTTGCGCCGGAGCTCACGACGAACTCATCGCTCTCGCGGGCAAGCTGCAGGCTCCCATCGTGCACGCTTATCGCGGCAAGGAGTTCATCGAGTATGACAACCCGTTCGATGTAGGCATGACGGGCCTGCTTGGATTCTCCTCCGGGTATCACGCCATGATGAGCTGCGACACGCTGTTGCTGCTCGGCACCGACTTCCCCTATCAGCAGTTCTTTCCCAAGAACGCGACCGTGGTGCAAATCGATCTTCGCGGCGAGCAACTTGGCCGTCGCAGCAAAGTGGACTATGGTTTTGTGGGCGATACCAAGGCTACGCTGCGCGCGCTGTTGCCGAGGCTGCAGCAAAATCAGTATGAAGCGCATTTGAAGGAGTCCCTCGAGCACTATCGCAAGGCGCGCCAGGGTCTGGATCAGTTGGCTAGCAGCAATTCCGGCGCAGCGATCCATCCCCAATATGTTGCGAGCGTGATTGATAAACTCGCATCCCCGGATGCGATCTTCACCTTCGACGTGGGAACACCAGTCATCTGGGCAGCGCGCTATCTCCGCATGAACGGCAAGCGCCGGCTCATCGGTTCTCTCAACCACGGCTCTATGGCCAATGCGTTACCACAAGCCATCGGCGCACAAACGAGCCACCCCGGCCGGCAGGTAATCTCCATGTCCGGCGATGGCGGCCTGGCGATGCTCATGGGCGAACTGCTTTCGTTGCGGCAGCACGATTTACCGGTGAAGCTGGTCGTTTTCAAAAACGATGCGCTCTCCTTCGTAGAGCTGGAAATGAGGGCCAGCGGCTTTCTCGATTTTGCCACCACACTCAAGAATCCCGACTTCACAAAAATTGCCGAGGGGGCGGGCCTGCTCGGTCTGAGCGCCAAAACTCCGGACCAAGTGGAACCGGCGATCGCAGAGGCGCTCAAACACGACGGGCCGGCATTAGTCGAGGTTCAGGTTTCCCATCAAGAGCTTTCGATGCCTCCAACCATCACCTACGATCAGGTCAAGGGCTTCGGGATTTTCATGCTGAAAGCCGTGCTCAGTGGACGCGGGGATGAGATCCTCGACCTTGCGAAAGTGAACCTGCTCCGCTAGCGGTTTCGGAGTGCAGAGAGAGAGCGACAAAGAGAAAGGACAAAGCGAGGTGTCGCGGGTTTGCCCAGTGCAAGCGTGATTCTCTCGGAGCTATTGCCAGTCGGGGGCCTTCGTCGGTGAGAGTCTCGATAAAAAATCCATCTCAAGCTCGCCTTCATAAGTTTCGGCGCCGACCTTCAATGCTTCTGTGACTCGGGCTTGCGTGACCTCGCTAGCGACACTTAAATCCGATTCATGCGCTTCTACCAGAAGCCCCTCCGCCATGGAACTGAATGCTCCAGCATCCACGGCCGCCTTCGCATGTGCGATGGCATGGGCGGGAAATGAGGCGATACGATGAGCCAGTTTCTCGACAAAAGGCGTTAGCTCGTCCGCGGGCAACGCTCGATTGATGTAGCCGTAACGTTCTGCCAGCTCCGCCGAGAAATCATTGCAGCCCAGAAGCACCTCTAAGGCGCGTCCCCGCCCCATGAGTCGCGGCAATTTCTGCGTAGAGCCCCCACCCGGAACCAGTCCAATCGCCACCTCTGGCTGGCCGAAGATCGCTTTGCCCGCGGCAGCAAAACACATGTCCATGGCCAGCGCAATCTCACTCCCTCCGCCTCGCGCCCGTCCCTCGACTTTCGCAATCGTTGCCTTGGGCATGTTCCTGAATCGTTCGCCAATCGTCTGCGTGAGACGAAAGCTCCGTGTATGGGACACCACCTTGGAAGCGGCCCCGACCCGGCTCAAACCAGAGTGGGCGATAAAGAAATTGGGAAGTGCGCTCTGCACGACCACAACCCGGACGCTTTCATCGGTCTCGAGTTGTCTGCCGAGTTGCTCAAATTCCTGCGACAGAACTTCATCGAGAAGATTGATCGGCGGGTGATTGATACTGACGAATGCGACACCAGAATCAAAACTGAACCGAAAACATTTGTAATCGGAATATTGCAAGGGAGTGGCTCCGTTTCGATTTCTCAGTCGTTCTCCACAGGGTTGCTCAGGATACCGAGGCCCTCGATCTCCACTTCGAAGATATCGCCAGCCTTCATGAAGACGGGTGGCTTACGCGTCACTCCGACGCCACCCGGCGTGCCGGTGATGATCACATCGCCTCGCTTCAGAGTCATCGCGACACTGATCATTGCAATCAACGCTGGAACGCTGAAGATGAGCAGGTCGGTGCGCGAGTCCTGCATCACGTGGCCATTCAAGCGGCCCTGAATGCGTAATCCGCGGGCTCCAAGCGGCACGGCGTCGGGCGTCACCAGCCACGGACCAAACGACCCGGTGCCATCGAAATCTTGCCCATCGTCCATTGCGGTGTGCGGAGCTGAAAATCACGGATGGTCGCATCGTTGAAGAGAGAGTAGCCCGCTACGTGATCGAGGGCCTGCTCCTGCGGGATGCGGCGCCCGGGCTTGCCGATCACCACGGCCAGCTCGGCTTCATAGTCGAGCGCAGTTGATTCGCGTGGCCGCCGGATCGGATCTTGATGAGCGATCAGACTCGAGGCGAAGCGGGCGAAGATTTCCGGATACTCCGGCTTCTTCAACCCACTCTCCTGCAGGTGATCATCGTAGTTGAGACCAACGCATAAAATCTTCGCCGGTGCGGGCACCGGCGGTAGCAGCCGGACAGCCTTCAGGTCGATTGCCGGCGATTGGCCGAGGCTTCTGCCGATGCGCAACAGGTCCGCGCCTTGTGCGATCAACTCGGGTAGAGTGCCTGGAAATCCACTGTCCGACTGCGAGAGGCCGTGCCAGCCCGAATTTTCATCCGCCGCGATTCCGGGAACTCCACGCGTTTCAAAATTAACGATGCGCATACGGTAATCCTTTAGGTCGCCTGCGGCCGACTTAGTTCCTCGAGCAAATAAATGAATGACTCATACGCTTTCCCCGTAGTTTGGCGCATGCCCAGCTCGCAGGTCCGATTTGCAGAAACGAAGCAGGTGTCGTCCGCGGAGCTCTGAATTTGTACGATTGTGTCGCGTGTGGCGGAGTGAACCAACTCGGGATGCAGCAGGCCGCGGTCGCCGGCAGTTCCGCAACAGGTCGTCCCCAAAGGAATTTCAGCGCTTTGAGCGAGCGTGCTGGAGATTTCAAGGAGCGTCTCACTGAGGCCGAGGTGCATCGTCGAACAGGTGGGATGGACCAGGATTTTAGGAATTGTTCTGTGAATTCGCAGTGAGGGCAGAAGGTCTTTGCACCATGCGATCGAATCGACGATGGTGATGAGTTCCAGTCGACCCTTACGTTGATCATCGAGATGCTCTAGTATGTCGTCCTTGAGACCGAGCGTGCACGAAGCTGCGTCCACGACTACCGGCAACTTTCCTCCGTCACTCCAGCGCCACAGCGCATCGCTCATCTGTTCCGACATCCATGTCTGCCCGCGCTTGTAGCCCTTGGAGCTCCACGGCGTCGAGCAGCAAAGACCTCTCACGTCATCGGGAATCCAGAGGGGCTTGCCCGCGCGCGCAGAAAGAGCCACGAACGTCTCAGGAAGAGCCGGCGATGCGGGCTTGGTGTTGTCTCTGCCGAAGATTCGATTGATGCACGCCGGGAAATACGCAGCTGCGGCTCCCTCACGTTTGGTTTGGGGAAGATCGGCGGGAGCCGCGTGCGGCATGGGGCCAGCTACGGCAGGAACCAGATCCTTGCTGACGATGCTGCGAGCTACATCCGTCAGGGCCCCAAGCAGATGAGGGCTGGTAATTGTTTGCACGGCATCGGCCGCCCTGACACCATGGCGCGCCAACTTCTCCACCTCGGCCCACTTCCTGGCCACGTCGAGTGCAACTTCCTCGGCACCCGCGGAATGCTCCATCTTTCTGAAATGTTTGATCAGGGCGCCAGTATTGATTCCGATCGGGCAGACATCCGCACAGGTGCCGTCCCCAGCGCACATCTCGATGGCGTCGTATTCGTACTCATGCTGCAGTTGGGTCAGCAACTTCGACCATTCGGGCTGCCGTGACATCTCACGACGAAGAACGATGCGTTGTCTCGGGGTGACCGTCACGTTGCGGCTTGGGCACACCGGTTCGCAGAAACCGCACTCAATGCAATGAGAAGCGGAATGGACATCTTCAATCCCTGGAGTCGTCTTGAGATTCTTCAGGTGAATCTGCGGATCGTGGCTCAGCAAGACATTTGGAGCCAGGATTCCGTGCGGATCAAGAAGTCGTTTTGCGCGCCACATCATGTCCGTAAGTTTGTCGCCCCATTCGCGCCGGACAAAAGGAGCCATGTTGATTCCTGTTCCATGCTCCGCCTTCAAAGAACCGTCATATTTATCCACCACCAACTCAACCAGGTCGCGCATGAAACCGTCGTATTGCTTGCGGCTCGCCTCCTCGCTCAGTTGGGCAATCATCACGAAATGCAGATTTCCGTAAGCAGCATGCCCCGCGGCCGAAGATTCATATCCATGTTTGGCAAGAAGAGCGAGCAAGTCGCGAGTCGCATTCGCAAGTTGTGCAGGCGGAAAGCAAACGTCTTCGATGATGAGGTTCGTGCCTTGCGGACGCATTTCACCAACGATGCCGAGAAGCCCATCCCGAATGTGCCACGCCAGCTCAATGGCTTCGGTTTCGCGAACGAATTCCAACGGCTGCAGCATTGTCACATCGCGCAGAGCGTCCTCAACCCTCTTCTCGATCGCCGCAAGTTCCTGCTCGCTATCAAAGCCGAATTCAACCAGTAGCGCCGCGTTCTTCGGATCGAGATCTTTCCAATACTTCGGCGTGCCTTTCATCAATTTGGAAGCCGCGGTCAGCGCTGAAGCGATCATCAATTCGACTGCCTGCGCTCCCAGATCGACCAGCTTCGCAACCTGCGCGATCGCCGCGTCGATGGTGTCGAATGGCAGCCATGCCACTGTTGTTTTCTTGGGGAGGTGATAAGTCTTGTAGACGGCCTCGGCCACGAAGCCGAGCGTGCCCTCTGACCCAACCATCAAGCGGCGCAGGATTTCTACCGGCGTTTCACCGTCAAGAAACGCATGCATCGCATATCCACAAGTATTACGGATGCCATACTTCCGAACAATTCGGGCAGAGAGTTCCCTGTCTGCAAGAATCTCCTCACGGATCTTCAATAGTCCCGTCGCTATTTCCGGCTCGGAGCCGAGAAAGTGCTCTTCAGCGTGCGGATCTTCGGTATCGATAATCGTGCCCGTCGTTAGAACAATTTTCATGGCGACGATCGAATGGTAAGAGTCGATCGCCGGCCGGCATCGCATACCGCCCGCGTTATTGGCCAGTACGCCACCGATGGTTGCGGCGTTATAGCTCGCCGGGTCCGGTCCCATGCGGCGGGCGTAAGGTTTCAACACTTCGTTAATCCGTCCGAGCGTGGTGCCAACATTGCAACGAATCCGCGAACCGTTGTCCTCGACTTTCCAGCCGCTCCAGTGCTGTCTGACGTCGATCAAGATGTCGTCGCCCTGCGATTGGCCATTCAAGCTGGTCCCACCGGCCCGGAAGGTCGCGCGGCGACCTTTGCCAATGCAATATCGAAAAATGGCCGCCACATCATCAATCTTCTTCGGTTGCACGATCACTTTCGGGATATACCGGTACGGGCTGGCATCCGATGCATAGCGCACCAAATCGCTGATACGATGCCGAACAATATCCTCGCCAAGTATCTCGATCAGATCAGCCTTTAGCTCTTCCGGAGTTCCCCCAGCAAGCTCTTCGTCTACAGCATCCGAACAGGGAGGCACATCCGGACGGCCGATGAATGTGGGGTCTGCCGAGAGGAATTTATCCATGATCTTCTCCGAAAAACGTTCCGCTTTTTACTTGTGGCCGACGGATGGCATGATCTGACCCATCTCCATCGCATTGCTCGAGGAAATTTCCTGCAGAGATATGGCCAGCTGATCGGTGGGAATACCGGTGATGGTCTGGAACATCGACCACAATTGCTTCAGCATGTCGGTCTTATCGGCGTCGGTGTGGCCACTGCGTAGAACACAGTTCAATGCTGCAGTCGAAGCCTGTTCACCCGCCGCAAACCCAGAACCCTTGGGATAGGAGAGGAAGACGACTCGAACGAAATTGTTGGGGACTTTCATCACGGTGGTGTGGATCCGCGTGATTTCCTTGGCGATCTTCGCCTTCTTATCGTCGGACACAAATCCGTCTTCGGTTATTGCGGTATACAACGGCATTTGCTTTTACTCTCCTTAGAGCAGACCAGCTTTACTCCCCGCCGCTCATGCGTGCCCGTTCGGAACGAAGATCAGCTTCCGGTTCACAAATGCTTTATCCGCTGTGGCTAATGCACTCCACATCTGCTCGTCAGTATGTTCAAGAAATATCTTGAATACTTCTCCCGTTGCCGGATTGACGCTGCGGTAGGGCACACTGGCTCCTTCTACTTCGAGTCTTCACGCAGTCTGCTGCAACGAGTGTGCAAGCATCGTGCCAAGTTGGGGATCTGGGGACGAATTGTCAAATGATTGAGATTGGGACGAAGAAATACCAAATTGAAGAACGGTTAGGGGCGCCAGTGATGAAAGTCCCGTCAGTGTCATTAACGCGTCAATTTTATTGAGCCGATACACTGAACCGCCCGAGTGTCACCGCGGGCTTCACGACCGATTCGCTTTTTGGCAGGCGACGTGCATTTTGGCGCGTCATGCGATGCGAATCGAGATGCGAAATGGAAATCCCAGCCATCCACAGTGATCTCTGCATGAAAGATGGTCCCGGCCATCAAAACGCGGTTCTCGAAATGCAGGAGGTTCTATCCCTTCGCTTGCCTTCTTTCTATCGGTGCGCGTTGCGGCTTCTGGGTAACGCTGCTGACGCGGAGGACGCCGTGCAGGAAGGCCTGTTGGCCGCATACCGGCATATCGGCCAATTCCGGGGGCAGGCGCAGATGACGACCTGGCTGACCACGATCATCCGCAACTGTGCGCTGATGCAATTGCGCAGACGGCCGCGCCAGATTTATCTGTCCTTGGACGAGCCTCTGGGCGAAGAAGAAAAATACTTCGTTTGGGAGAGCGTTGCCGACCCGCGACCCGGCCCGGAAGATGAGTTTCGACATTCCGAACTGGCCGCACGATTGCGAAGATACGCTGCGCTGCTCTCCCCCACGGTGCGAAGAACATTTCAATTGCGTGTAATGCAAGGTCTCTCAATTTGCGAGACGGCCCAACTTTTGGGAGTGCCGCGCGGAACAGTCAAGGCTCAACTGGCGCGAGCGCGAAAAAGCATTGCGCGGCACATCAAGCCAGGACTCGCACCAAGATCGCGCATGCCTCAGCGCTCGGATCGTTTATCTAGCGATAAACGGTCGAATTGATCGTTGACCGAGGCGTGGCTGGAACAGAAATTCATCTGACCACAAAAGCTGCTCGCGCCTGCACTCCGATCCTCGCTCGTACTATCGGACTCGGAGTCGAGGCCTGAAGATCTTCAGCGCATCACGGCCTACAAAAATCTGCTACGGTCTAAAATGAAATTTGCAACCGAAAACTCTTTGTGGCATCTCTTGTACGATGATGATTCTGTTTCGTGAGTTTCGCGATGGCACGAATCATTCTGACGCCATGCCGGACACTGTCAACATTATGACAGTCCAGTGACACTTCATCCTTGTTCCTGCACTTCGTTGAGTCACCCGCTACGAGCTTTCTTGCTGGCATCAGTCTTGCAGCAAACCGTCAGATTTCAGCGACCTCTGACGAGTGCGAATAAATCGGCAGGCGTGTAAAATCGACAACCAAAAACATGGAAGCAAATCAAGTTCCAGCGCCGAAAGATTTGGCAGGCGGGTCCGACCCGCAGTTTGAACTGGTCCACAAGACTCTGCTCGAACGCCTTCTTTCCGTCATTACGGATGTCCGTGCCGGGGAGGGACTTGGCGCCGTACTCCTGACGGCCGATCTCACTGTGCTCCTCGGCGGCTACTATCTCCTGAAGACTGTGCGAGAGTCGTTGATCCTTGCCCAAGGCGGGGCGGAGGTGAAGGCATACTCGTCTGCCGCCCAGGCGATTTTATTGTTCATCGTGGTTCCGGTTTATGGGTGGATAGCCACCCGAATGAATCGCAATCAACTCCTTCGGTGGACCTCACTGTTTTTCGCTTCCAACCTTCTGCTATTCGCCTTCCTGGGAAGTCGCGGCATTCACGAAGCGATACCGTACTTCATTTGGGTTGGAATTTTTAACGTATTCACCGTGGCGCAACTCTGGGCCTTCGCAACCGACCTGTACACCGAGGCACAAGGCAAAAGACTTTTTCCGATGCTCGGTGTGGGCGCCTCGATCGGTGCGGTAGGCGGGGCCTGGATTGCGGGCAAGATCATCAAGCCGCTCGGACCTTTCAACGTGATGCTGATCGCGGCCGGGGCGCTTTGCCTCTGTGCTGCGCTCTCCCGTTGGGCCAGCCATGTGATCTCCCAGCATGAAGGAGAGCGAGAGCAGAAAAAGAACGTCGAGACGCTTGGCAAAGAGGGCGGGTTTCAACTACTGATTTCTGATCCATATTTGCGGCTTATCGCAATCCTGACGATTCTGCTCAATGTCGTGAGCCTTTCCGGCGACTTCATTCTGGGCAAGCTCGTGGTGAACCACGCCAACGAAGTTGTGGGAGCGGGCAAGCAATTTATGGCCGCGCGGAGCGCCTTCATTGGAGCGTACTACGCCAACTACTATGCCTGGACCAATCTTGTGTCCTTTGTCATCCAGGCGTTTCTCGTATCGCGAATCTTCAAGTACATCGGCGTGCGCAAGTCTTTGTTTATTCTGCCGGCTCTTTCGTTCGCGACGTTTGGCTCGATCCTTGTCCTTCCCATCATGAGCGTGGTGCGCGACCTCAAGATCGCCGAAAACGGCACGAATTATTCATTGCAGAACACCATTCGTAATGCGCTGCTGCTACCAACCTCGCGTGAGGCGAAATACAAAGCCAAGGCTGCTATCGAGACCTTTTGCGTCAGGCTGGGCGATGTGACGCAAGCCGGAATCATCTTCATTGGAACGCGACTGCACGCCTCCCTGAACGTGTTCGCCACGATCACGATCGGGTTTACGATACTGTGGACGTTGGTGGCCGTCGCTCTCTATCGGGAGCACTGCAAAAAATCCCAGGAGTGCTAGCAACGGGATAACGCGCAGATGGCGGCCCAAGTCGAGCGTGCGATTCTTTAAATGAAGAGCATCCTTAAACAATTCGCGGGAACAGGGACATTCCGAGGCCTGCCCTTACTGCTGCTCGCCTACGCGGCATTGATGACGCATTTCATCTTCGGACGGGCGTTTCGCGACTCCCTTCTCGGCAGCCATCTTGCGATTCGATCGCTCCCGTCGCTCACGATGTGGAGCACGCTTGTATCCATCGTCGTAAGCCTCGTAGTCTCAAATCTTTTTCGGTCGAGAAAGCGAAAGCGCATCGCGTGCGCGGGATTCGCCCTCAATGTGGTGATCGAGCTGTCGTTTGCCCTTGCCGCCAGCCGGCTGCCATGGTTGTACAGCCTATTTTTTATCGACGTCTCGGCGTCGACGCTGATTGGCCTTTCCATGATTTGGATACTGATCGGCGATTGGGCCAGTAGTTGCCATGCCGACCGGAGCCGGTTGATTCCGGCGGTGCTGCTATTCGGCACAGCGATAAGCATCGCGGCCGGCGTCGGCCTGACTCATTTGCGCATGGCGACCAGCTTTCGCAGTGCGAATTTAATTTTGGCGGCGACGAATTTGGTTCCCGTGGTTGCTCTGTTGTTCCACCGCAGCGACGATTGCGCCTCCCGGCACGGCTTTTCCCTTCAAGATCTTCAGAAACAAGCCTATCTGCCCAATAAATTATTGCGGAAGTTCGCCGTGCTGGTCGTGGTGGCAGCGATGACCTCTACCCTGCTCGATTTGATGTTCCGCATACGAGTCGCCGAGCACTACCTCAACCAGGCCGATCGATTGCATTTTCTCGGTCTGTTTCAGAGCGCGCTCAACATCTGCGCCTTCCTGTCGCAGATTGCCGTAGGACGTATTGTCCAAAAAAAGTTGGTATCCACCTTCATTCACTTGCATCCAGCTATTGTGGGAATTGCCAGTTGCTTGTTCGCATTCACCCCCGGATTTTGGCAATTCACTTGTCTGCGCAGCGGCGAGTACTCGCTGCGGAATTCTATTTTCCGGCTCGGTTCGGAGATGACATATGCCTGCTTCCCCGATCAGGAGCGAGCGACTGTTCGGCCTTTAATTGATGTCATCGGTGAGCGGCTTGGGGATTTGTGCGCCTCCGGCATTCTGGCCCTTCTCTTGCTTATGAATCCAGCACTGCCGGTCAAACCTGGCCTGCTGCTGCTGGCGCTGTGCTCGTTCGCGTTTTGGTGGATATGTCGCAGCCTCGAACACAGTGTGAATGCCGTCGGCAAGAAAACAGGGAAGGATTTGGCTGTAACTGCAACGACCAAATACTCAGGCATGGCGCACGAAAGCGCCGGGATCGTTTGATCCGCAGAAAGGAGTACCCGTGAGAATTCGAGTTATCAGACAATTCGCCATGCTTCTCGTCGCCGGCTGCATTGCGGGTTCGCTGAGCGCGGGCGCGCAAGATACAGGAACTGCCGACGGCAGCACTTCGCGGGCCCAGGCGATCATCGATGCGGAGCAAGCAAAAGCGAAGCATTTGGAGCCGCAGGAACCGCCGCGGGGAGAATTGAAGTTCGACCACATCGAAAAAGGCATCCTTAGCCGCATTTTTAACGCGAACGGGCCGGCTCTTAAATTTGGCGGAATCCCTACGGGCGGCGGATTCTCGCTCGGACCGCAATATACGCGTCAGGACCTGTTTGCGGATCATTTAACGTGGAATACATACATCGCCGGATCGACGAGAAAGTGGTACGGAGGGCAGACGTCATTCGATTTTCATGATCTGTGGAATGGCCATCTCGAATTTAAAACGGATGGTGGATATCAGAATTCCACCTCGGTGTGGTACTTCGGCGAAGGGCCGGATTCCATCAAGGACAACAAGACCGATTTCGACCGCGAGTTTACGACCGCGCACTTTGCCGCGCTGGGCCACTTCTTCGATCAGAAATTGACTGCGGGCTATAGTGTGGGCGGGTTGCTGGCGCATGTTGGGCCGGGAGATCTGAGCGGCACCCCGACGACCCAAACTCTATTCAGCGACGCTGACACGCCGGGTCTCACTCAGCAGTCGAACTTCATCACCGGCACCGCGACCATCCAACTGGATTTCAGCCACATGGGCTTCAGCAATCCGGAAGGCCTGCAGGTCGAAGCCGACGATACGCAGTTCTTCGATCAGAGCGGCCATCAGGCGAACTTTCATCTCCTGGAAACACAAGCGACTTATTACGCGCCCATCACCAACGGTATGCGAACCTTGGTCTTCCGGGTTCGCAATGAAACTGCTTTTGCGCACGACCCTCAGGCAGTTCCCTTCTACCTGCAGCCAACTCTCGGTGGCCCCGATGATCTTCGCGGATACGACCGGTATCGCTTTTATGCAGACGGCAACTCCGTCGCCACCGCGGAATATCGCTGGTCGATCTCGCAGACGGTCGAGATGGCAGTCTTCGGCGATGGAGGAAACGTCTACCAAAGACCAGGATTGATCGGCCTTCGCGATCTTCGTGGAGATGGCGGCGTCGGATTTCGAATTAAGAACAAACAAGCGAGCGTCATGCGCTTTGACATCGGCTTTTCGCCAGAAGGAGTCAGAGTATGGTTCGTGTTCAACGATATCTTCGGCAAGCTCTCCCGCCTCTTCTAGGGATTGCCCTTGCGGGCGTAACAGTGGGTGCAGCGGTGTGCTCGGCACAACAGTTCCTGCCGGACGATCCTCTCACGCGCACTCCAGAAGTAGCGGCAGTCCCAAAGGCTGATGTTCAAGATATCAATGCCCTTTACGACTTCGCTCATTATTCGTTCCACTACAAAAATCCGGGAACAACCGATTCGCTGGGCGTGAACACATTGGGCGAAGTGCCGGATTCGAGTTGGTTCACCAACCGCGACATCAGCAGCCTCAGCATCGAGGCACTGAAAAAAGGCGGGAGAGTGCATGGAGGACCCCAGCCGCCATACAGTGTGGTTGCCGCCAAGACTGAAGGCGTTAGCACCGGCTTCCGTATTCGCGATGCTCGCGGCCTGCTTTATTTCGTGAAAGCCGATCCCGCATCGAACCTTGAAATGGCCACTTCGGCCGATGTGATGGGCGCCTTGTTTCTTTACGCCGCGGGATACAACGTCCCCGAGAATTATGTTCTGGTGGGCCGCCGCGAGGAGTTTCGCCTTGCCAAAGACGCGAAAATTAGACGGACATATGGGAAAGATCATCGTCTAAGTGAAACTGAGCTGAGACAGATTTTCGATCGGATTCCCCGGGAAGCAGACGGCAGCGTCCGGCTCATGGCTAGTCTCTCTCTTCCTCCCAAGATTGCTGGACCGTTCCGTTACGCGGGCGTTCGTTCGGACGATCCGAACGATCTCATCCCGCACCAAAAGCGCCGCGACCTGCGTGGACTTGACGTCTTCTTTTCCTGGATCAACCACACGGATGCCAAAGGCGAGAACAGTATGGATACGGTGGAGGGCACAGGCGAGAACGCCAGATTCGTGCATCACCTGCTGGACTTTGGTGATTCCTTTGGCAGCGACAGCGACATTGAAAAAGATCCTCGCCACGGACAGGAGTACATCGTTCTGCCGATGAGGTGGAGCCGGATGTACACTCTCGGATTGCACCCCGTCGATTGGGAGACAGTTCACTATCCGCATGAAATGCCGGCTGTTGGCAATTTCACTGCCACGGCTTTCGATCCACTGACATGGAAGGCAAACTATCCCAATCCAGCCTTTGTGCAAATGACGCCCCTTGATGCGTACTGGGGGGCGAAGCGCGTGATGGCATTCCGCGACGAACAGATCCGCGCCATCGTCGAAGAAGGAAAATTTCAGGATCCGAAGGTTGTGGACTACATCACCAAGGTGCTCGAAACGCGGCGCGACGCGATTGGCCGGGCCTGGTTCCGCGAGGTGCTTCCTCTGGAAGGATTTCGCATCGCTGACGATCGCCTGACATTTGACGATCTGGCGGTCAAATATGGCTTCGGGTCCGAAAACCACTACCAGGTCAGCTGGTTTGTGTGGCACAACGAATCGCAGAAAAAAGAAGAGGCGGCGGGCTCGGAAAACTCGCTGCCTGAGGCGCTCAAGTCTCTCGCCACAGGCTCATACATCGGCTGCCGGATCGCTCTTGACCATGCCGACAAGCGATCGGTGACGGTCTACTTCCGCCACGACGGAGACAACTGGAAACTCGTCGGCATCTCGCGAACAGCGGCTTGACGGGCGCTGAAAACTCGGAATTCGCTACGAACGGGAAGGCACGAGTTTTACTTGTGCCGTTCGATATCCCAAATCAATCCGGTTTTGGCCGCTGAGGGCTCGTTCCCGCAACGTTTTCAAAATCATGTGGCCCAGACCAATTGTCGTATGACCAATCGTCGAAAGATCGCACTGACCAGCTTATTGGCAGTCGTCTGCCTGATTGCCGGATCACAACGCTCGTGGTGCCAGGCAGAAACAGAAAAAGAACCACGAGGCCTGCCGAACTTCGGCCGCGTCGCAGACAATCTTTATCGTGGCGGCCAGCCAACTTCAGACGGATTCAAATCGCTGCACGGAATGGGAGTGGGAATCGTTGTCGATCTTCGCGAGAAGCCCTCTGAAGTGGCGAGCGAGAAGCGCCAGGTTGAATCCCTTGGAATGAAATCCATCGGGATTCCCTGGAGCGCAAATCACGAACCCTCAAGCGCCCAAATCGTCGAATTCCTCGATTTGGTTCGCACGAACCCGGACACGAAAATATTTGTTCACTGCCGGCGCGGCGCAGATCGCACCGGAGTCATGATCGCGGCTTATCGCATTGCCGTGGAACATAAAACAGTCGCCGAGGCCGTCTCTGAGATGCATCGGTACCATTACGACTGGGTATTTCGTGGGCAACTTAAACGTTACATCGAGTCGCTCCCAGACTTGCTGCAAAATGATCCCCAGTTTGCGAACTATCGCCCCCAGTCATCTGGCGCCAATTGAGCCAGTCGGTCGCAATCACTCGTACGCTGGTTCTGATTAAGCCTTCACGAATTGGGCGTCCAACGTGATGGTAATGTCGTCACCCACTAGAATCCCGCCGGTCTCGAGGGCAGCGTTCCAGGTTAGGCCGAAATCCTTGCGATTGATCTTGGTGCTGGCCGAGAGCCCAATCCGAGTATTACCCCAGGGATCCTTGGCAGGCGGCGTAGGACCTTCCACCGCAAAATTAACTTTTTTAGTAACGCCGTGAATGGTCAGATCGCCTTCGACGGACAACTCTCCCCCGCCCACGACGCTGACGCCGGTCGACCTGAAGTGCAGTGTGGGAAACTTTTCAACGTGGAAAAAATCGGCGCTCTTCAGGTGCGCATCGCGCTGTTCATCGCGGGTTTGAATGGAGCCAGCCTCGATGGTGGCCTCGATGCGATCCTTTGCCGGATCAGATTCGTTCCGGGTCAGCACTCCTGAAACCTTCGAGAAGTGGCCTTTCACGTTGGCGATCATCATGTGTTTGACTTTGAACTCAACCGAGGTGTGGGCCGGATCGATGTTCCAGGTGGTGGTCGAGGTTTGGGTTGGGGCTGCGGTGGTTGTGCTCATAGTAGTCTCCTTTTTATTGCATCGATATGATTCGTATCGATATCGATATATCTGATATCGAGTATAATGAGAAGGATTCACATTTTTGGGATGGCATTTTTATGGAAAAAGGCAAAAAGTCTCCTGATGCCCCTCATGCCTGGCTGATCATGCTGAAAGCCTGGCAGGCAATGTCCCGTTACGCTTCTCCAGCGCTATTGGAAAAGGGACTCGGCGAGTCCGATTTTCGGGTCCTCGAAGTGCTGCTCCATAAGGGACCGATGCCAGTCAACGCCATTGGCCCAAAAGTTGCTCTCAATCCGGGGTCAGTCAGCGTCGCAGTGGATCGTCTATTCAAGAAAGGTTTTGTCAGCCGCATAGAGTGCAGCTCCGATCGGCGGGTCAGAACGGTATCGCTGACAGAGAAGGGGCGGCAAATGTTTGCCCCTCTCTTTCGCCGGCACGCGGCGCTCATCAAAAACGCCTTCCATGACGTCTCTTCATTAGAGCTGCAACAGCTCGAGCTGATACTGAAGAAGATCGGCAAACGGGCCGAAACTCTAGCCGAAAAGAATAGTGACTCTCAGGATGACCTGCACCATCTCGAACGTCGTCGACAACGGCGTCTAAACGAATCGAACAAGGAAACCAGTTCATGAGCAAGCACGTTGCCCTCTCCTCCAGCGAAGCCGCCGACCGCCTCGCGATCCGCGAACTTGTCGAAGCTTATGCGCACTGCGCCGATCGCCGCGAGGCCAAAGGCCAGATGTCGCTCTTTACCGCAGATACTCACTTCGTCGTGTACATGAATGCCAAAGATCCGAAACCTTCGCAGGAACTGCATTCGCGCGAGGCGCTTGCCCCTGTATTTGCAGATCTAAATAAGTACGCCGCCACGATGCACTTCGTCGGACAAAGTACGATCCTCAGCCTAACCGCCGACCGAGGCACGGGCGAGGCCTACTGCCTGGCACATCACCTCACTGTCGACGGTGAAAAGCGCCGGTTGATGATCGCAGCGCTACGCTACTATGACACTTTCGTGAAGATCGACGGCTCATGGCTGTTTGCGGAGCGCCTGCTCTACGTCGACTGGATCGAAGAGCGAATTCTGTTATGACAGAGAGCAGCCAGATGTCTTCCACGGCGAATATTGCGACCGCAGAGCTAAAGCGCCTGGTCATCATGGGCGCGTCGGGAATGGTCGGCAGTTATGCTCTTCGCTACGCACTCAATCATCCCGCCGTCGGAACTGTGACCGCGATCGGGCGCAAGAAGCTCGGTATCTCGCATCCCAAGCTGAACGAAGTTCTGCATCAAAACTTCGCCGACTGCTCCGCCCTCGCGGATGATCTCTCAGGTCAGGATGCGGCCATCTTTTGTCTGGGCGCCTATACCGGCGCAGTATCAGATGCGGAGCTTCGCATCATAACCGTGAACTATACGATCGAGTTCGCCCGAGTGCTCCGTGCGAGCAGCCCCGATGCGGCGTTCTCCTTCTTGAGCGGCAATGGCGCCGACCCGAGCGGACGAAGTCGGATGCCCTTCGCGCGCTATAAGGGAGAAGCTGAGAACGCACTTCTCGCGGCCGGGTTTCCGCGCGTTTACATCTTCCGGCCCGCATACATCTATCCCGTCGAACCTCGCAAAGAACCGAATTTCAGTTACCGGCTCATGCGCGCTGTCTACCCCGCGTTCCGCATGCTCTTCCCGAACCAGGTGATCCCAGCTGACGATTTGGCCCGAGCGATGGTCGATGCGGCCCTACGGAAAAATGACGATCGCGGGAAGTTCGTCTTCGAGAACCGTGACATCCGCGCCATGGTCGAGTAGCTTCGCCGAGGCTTGCTTGTCCCTGCATCTAAATTGCCCTATTTGTAGGCTTCCAGCGTTTTCGCCGCCCGCTCCAGCGCGGACGCCAGGACAGCCAGTTGCTGCCTCGCGCGTTCGCTATCGCCCTTATCCAGAGCTTCGTTGACTCCCGGAATCACCACTGCGGCGTAGCCGGTATATTCACCTGGCGCGTAGATCGCATGTTTGTACCAGGGACGATGCGGCAGACCTTCAGGCACGAGCAACGCACGCTCTGTTGCCGATAGGACATGGTTCATGCGTTCCACATCGTGCGAAGGATTTTTTTGCTTGCTAAGAATCTTCGCGCCCGCGGACTCAAAATGATGCGCCGCACTATTTACCGAATTAAAGTCGAGCGTGTGTTCGCCGAATTTGGTCTCGGCGCGCTTGCGAGTCGCTTCCAGATAAGCCACGACTTCTTTCCCATATTCCTCATAGTCGTAAGGCAGAACATCGGCGTCTGCCATCCGGATCGCCTCCAGGCCAAGGACTCGGGCCATTTGCTGCTCGTAGACAAAATCGGGATCGGCAAACTTTTTGAACCAGGCGAAGTCGTCGAAGGCCGAGTGATACACGCCGTAGGAACCGCTCGAATTGATATCGGTTGAGGGCACGCCCAGGTGTTGCAGGAACGCCGTGTAGTCGGAGCCGCTGCCCAGATCGCCGACCGGAACGTCATTTTTAGTCTGCGCGTTGGGCGGACGGCGCGTGTCTCCAATTGCCTCGGTAGGAGATTGCGTTGAAGGAGCGTTCGGCTGCGCCGCGCCCTGCCACGCTTCGTAAACCGTTCCGCCTTTCGGGCTTGGCACGGCTTTGGCTATGTCGCGTAGAAATTGTTTAAGACTAGGTACGGCAGAGGCTCCAAACTTCGGCCCTGAAACGGCGACGTCCACGTTGAAGTAGCCGGCTGCGTTTGCCAGCTCAGACTCATGCTGCTCCACCCATTCCGTGGAGCCCATCAAGCCTTCTTCTTCTCCGTCCCAACTACAGAAGACGATTGTCCGCTTCGGCTTCCATCCCGATTTAAGCAACTCGCCAACGCCATGCACAGATTCGAGCATTGCCGCCGTGCCACTATTCGGATCAACTGCGCCGTACACCCACGCATCGCGATGATTACCCACGACGACCCACTCATCGGGCAACTCGCTACCGCGAGCGCGGCCAACCACGTCCCAGAGAGTGCGGAACTGGTAATCCTGTTTGAGGTGCAGCTTCACGCGCGCAGGTCCGGGGCCGACGTGATACGTAAACGGCAGCGAGCCTTGCCAATCGCGCGGCGTGTCGGGTCCACCGAGATGTTCAAGGATCGGCCAGGCATCGTGATAGGAAATCGGTGTAGCTGGAATCTTTGGCATCTGCGCCGATTGCTGCGGCGCGATGCGCTTTGCATCCGGCAGCGATGGCACTGAAGCGACTCCGGGCGTAGTAGGATCGCCGGGAAATTCGAACATGTAGCCCACCGATCCGCGCTGCACGCCGGTATCAGGACGCCACGGTCCCTCGGGATACTTGTCGCCGCGGCGCCAGCCATCATCCGCCGGATCGGAATAGATGATGACGCCTGCGGCCCCGTGCTCCTGTGCGACCAGGACTTTCACTCCACGAAAATTCTGGCCGTAGCGGACGAGAACGATCTTGCCCCGGACATCGATTTTCAGCTTGTCGAGCTTTTCGAAATCCTCCGGGGTCCCGTAGTTGGCGTAGACAATGTCAGCCTCAACATCACCCGACGGCGACATGCCATTGAAAGGCAGCACGACACGAGAGTCGTCTTGAAATGAATCGCCGTCAACGTGTTCGCGAGTGGGGCCATGCATTTCGACTCCCGCGGGAGCGGTGAGATCGACGTTGATTTCCTGTGGATAGTTGATCCAAACCTTGTATTCCACGATTTCAGTATCGAGCCCGGCCTCGCGAAACCTCTGCGCGACATATTCGGCGGTCTCTTTGTCTTCGATTGTCCCGGCCATGTGTGGAACTTTGGTCAGCGTACGCAGATGCTCCTCGGCCAGCTTTGGATCGGGCACCGCGAGAAATTTGGACTCGATGGCAGATTCGGCAGCGGAGTCACGAAAGCCGAAGATGAGGTTAGCTGATGGCGTTGGATCGCTTACAAGCCGGCCCGAAGATGTGGGAAATAAAAAGGCGCAGGAAAGAATGGTTGCTAAGAAGGCTTTCATAAGGCTCCCGTGGCGGAAGTAAGGGTAGCACAGGGATGGCGGACACAGCTTGGTCTAGCGCACCTGTCCAGTGCCGACAATTTCGTATTTTGAAGAAGTAAGCTCCGCCAGGGCAAATGGGCCGCGGCAGTGCAGCTTCTGCGTGCTGATGCCCATCTCGGCGCCGAAACCGAACTCGCCGCCGTCGGTGAAGCGCGTGGACGCGTTCCAATAAACGGCTGCAGAATCGACGCCGCCCAGAAACTTGCGAGCGTTCATTTCGTCACGGGTAATGATCGAGTCAGAATGCCTGGTCGAATATTTGTTGATGTGCGCGATGGCTTCATCCACATTAGCGACTACCGTGATTGCCAGGCACAGCCTCAAATATTCTTCATACCAATCTTTTTCGACGGCGGCTCCGATTTCCAGTCCAGCAGCGACGCTACGCACTTTGCCATCGCCACGAACTTCGACTCCGGCCTCGATCAGCTTCTTCACGACCCGCGGGATATATTCCGCCGCGATGCGTTCGTGCACCAACAATTTTTCAGCCGCATTGCAGACAGACGGCCGCTGGGTCTTGGCGTTGAGCAAAATTCGGTCGGCCATGTCGAAATCGGCCGACTCGTCGACGAAGATGTGGCAGTTCCCTGCCCCGGTCTCGATCACCGGGACGGAAGAATTTTCCGTGACAAACGAAATCAGCCCAGCGCCACCGCGCGGAATGATGACATCGACGAGGCCGCGTGCCTTGATGAGTTCCGCCACCGACTGCCGTGTGCCGGAATCGAGCAGTTCGATTGCACCTTCCGGAATACCCGGAACTCCGTTCATGATCTCAACTAGCTTCTGATTGCTCCGGGCGGCTTCCTTGCCCCCGCGCAAAACGACGGCATTACCAGCTTTGAGGGCAAGCACGGCAGCGTCAACGGTTACGTTCGGCCGCGATTCGTAAATGATGCCGATCACTCCCAGAGGCACTTGCACCTTGCGGATTTGCAGGCCGTTTGGCCTCGTCCACTCCGACAGAGTTTCCCCGACGGGATCAGGCAGCGCAGCTACGTTGCGCACTGCCTGGGCCATTTCTTCGATCTGCTCCGGCGTGAGCAGGAGACGATCGCGCATAGCGCCTTCGAGGTTGCAACTTTCGAGGTCTGCACGATTAGCGGCAAGAATATTTGCCCGTTGCGATTCGATCGCGGCGGCGATTCTGAGCAGGAGAGCATTTTTCTCTTCGGTCGAAAGCAGCGCCAGCTTTGTCGAAGAGGAACGAGCACGCTGCAGTTTTTGCCTGATGGCCGTGGCGGGTGCAGAAATAAGGGGCATCAGACCGCCGTCCGAGATGATCGTCCTGGCGCCTTTTTCCGCGCCGGAAAATAAGTTCCGATTTTGCGTTCGAGGCCGTACGTAATCGCCTGGGGATGGCGGCCGTTCACAATCTCCACATGCACGCCGCCTTCGCTGGCAAGTTTGGCGGCACGCAATTTGGAAATCATGCCACCGCGGCCCAGCGAGCTTTTCCCATTGCACTGCGCCTCGAGTTCGGGAGTCAGCTTACGAATCGTGCGTTGCAGGCGCGGCTTGCCGCGGCCGTTTGGAATCAGAAAGCCATCGACGTTCGTTAGCAATAGAAGCCAATCGGCTTTCACAGCGGTCGCGAGCAGGGCGCTGAGTTCGTCATTGTCGCCGAAGGCGCCTTCGAGTTCACGCACTGAAACGCTATCATTTTCATTGACGATGGGAACCACGCCCAGTCCAAGCAATTCCGCGAGTGTGTTTTGTAAATTGCGGTAGCGCGCCGGCGAAGTGAAGTCGTCGCTCGAAAGCAGCAACTGCGCGACGATTTTCTTGCCGAAGAACAGGCGTTCGTACGTGTGCATGAGTTTGCTCTGGCCCACCGCGGCGCAAGCCTGCATACGGGGAACATCGGCAGGGCGCTTCTTCAGAGCCAATCCATTCATACCAGCCGCAATCGCACCCGAGGTAACGATAAGGTATTCGTTCCGCGAAAGATCGAACTGGTCGACGATACCGCGCAGCAGATTAACGTCAATCTGTCCGCCGGGGGCGATGAGGCTGGTACCGACTTTGATGACGACTCGCATGCCTGGATTCTGTCGTAAAAAAATAAGCAACGAGCATCTTACCGTTTCGCTGCCCGTAGACCTATCGTGCCGTTAGAATGGATTTCTGGCAAGCTGCGCGCCTAATTCTTATGCCTGCGACAAACTCCACCAGCCGATTCTCCGATCGTGTCGAAAACTATGTGCGCTACCGTCCGGGATA
>Ga0209169_10000489_pt1 | contig 24205 bp, 19 predicted proteins | sample HubBroMetageWRM4_FD_188346 | JGI IMG/M metagenome (GOLD analysis project Ga0209169, IMG submission 188346) | Warmed soil microbial communities from the Hubbard Brook experimental Forest, New Hampshire - Hubbard Brook CCASE Soil Metagenome WRM 4... | ecosystem: Environmental > Terrestrial > Soil...
GCGGATCGATCCTCTAATGGTGAAGTTCGGACATCCATCGAAGTAAAAATCTGCGGAGCTGCCTATTTCCGGCCACAGCAGCATACTCTTTTCGTTCGCTGGAAGTCGACTACTCGATTGCGGGGAGGCGCGGCACGCTAGCTGCAAGCTGTCTCATAAAATCGTTTTGCAGGAGCTGCTGCTTCAGCTTGTTCTAGCTGTTGAATAGCGCAGCGGATGATCAGCGGATGACTAGCGGATGACCGCTGCGATTAACGTAAGTTGGAATTCGAGACCATCCTACCGGGCCTTCTGCCCACCGGCATTCCCCCCTTGCTCCTCTTCAGCTTTTCGCCATGTAGAATCTGGGTTGTATTCCTTCATGCCATTGGCGCGAGCATCGCTCCTCTTGCCAAGATCCTTCTCGTACACGACTCCATCCGCGCCAACGAGAAACGTCATCACCCCAGACGACCTATATTCCGCCGGATACGCCACGAAAGCAAAACCATCTTTCATCTTGCCGTCGACAATGTAATTCTTAGCTCCGCCCGCGGCATTCTTTCCCTGACTCGTCAGAGTACGGAAATAGTAACCTCGATAAGGAGTAGGCGTACTGCCCTGACTCCCACCGTCTTGCCCGTTTGCAGAGCTCTTAACAACAGCGGCAGCCACCAGCGGTCCCACTGGGCTCTGGGTTTCGGCATTACTGGCCTTCCAATAAAGGCCATTCTGTTGCCCGTCGTCGCTCAAGATTCTCGCGTACTCATTATGTGCAGAGGAATATTCCTTTTCCGCTGCCGCAAGCTGCTGGCAAACGCGAATGGTGGACATTTCATTCTTGCCAATTCGCCGGTACAAAATCTCTTGCTTCGCCGTTTCCGTATCGTAGTACCACGACTTGCCTTTGTTCACGAGCGGTATCGGAGTGGGCCAATTCTCCGCGCCGATATACAAAACAGTAGTTCCATCCGGTTCTTTCACCAAACGATGCATTTGGTTATATCTCTTCACAAAATTAGCGCGGCTCTCACTGTCCTCGGCCTCGTCTCCTGAGTAGACGATTTGTTTCGCATCTCTCCCAAGGATCTCGATCATCGCTTTTTCGTCGTTATTCTGTGCCGCTGCTACCAGTGCCTTGCTCGCCTCTTCCGGTGATGAAAATGTCTTCTGACCGTGTTCCTGCGCCATGGAATATATAGGAACGCACACTGTGAATAGGACAGCCACCGCCGCTATTCCAAAAAAATTGGCCCCATGAAATTTATCGACATTCAGCTTGATTGGCCGCATACGACTCATCTCCATTTCCAAATTTCACAAACCGTCAGGAGTACAAACTAAAGCTTGTACAAGCCACGACTAATGACGCCCACCGCCGCCATGCCCTCCGCCACCACCGTGAAATCCACCACCACCGCCCCCGTGGAAGCTCGAGCTTCCACGCGATGAAAAGCTGCGGGTTTGGCCGCCACGATCGTAGCCGGTGAAGGCGCCTGAACGCACGCCGCTCTCACCGCGAGGCTCCGCGTATCCTCGCGCCGCCCGAGTATCTCCGTTGAAAGGCCTGGTCACGGCTCCCGGACGGTTGTAAACTCCGCCGCGCCCACCCCCACCTCGATAAAAGGCGTCACGGTTATAGAAAGTTCTGCTCTGGGAGTAGTACCTGCCGTGGTTATAAAGGGCGTAGTGATTATGCCAATCGAATCCCCAATGACCCCAACCCCACCCGAATCCGCCAAACCACCCAATTCCGAAGCCAATTCCGAATGAGAGATACGGTCCGCCAAACCAGATTCCCGGATACGGATACCAACCCGGCCACGCGACGATGGGATATCCATAAACCAGCCACGGATCATAAGCCGGAACGTAAACCACATCGGGGTCTGCAGGTTGAATGTCAATATCCGAATCCTGCGTCGTTACAGTTTGCTGCGGCGTGCTCTTGAGATTGCCGGAGTCCTGCGCTTTCTTGCGCATCACCTGCACTGCGTCCATCACATCCTGTTGCTGATTGTAGTAAGCGTCGCCGAGAGAGGATGTCCAGGAAAGATTCTTGTCCATATTTCCCAGCACGGACGGAAACGCTGTCAGCGCCTTGACGCTCGGATCCCAAGGTTGCTGGTCAACCGCCTGCCCTAACGCTTCGCCCTTTAAATCAGGATTTGCCTGCACCCATCGGTCGGCTTCGACAACCTCCTCCGGAAACGTCGATGCTGCCAGAATCTGTGCCACGAGTGAATCCGGATATAGCGCAATCGGTGCTACCAGACGTTGCAGTTGCTCGGGAGTTTGCTGTGCGTATGGAGGCCCTTGTCCATCCGGTGGGGTCGAAGCGTCAGCGTCTTGCGTCGGAGCCTGCGCGTCTTGAGCTGACAGACCCTGCGGCAAGGTTGCGAACAATAGAGCCAACGATAAAAGGTAAGCCAGACTCTGCTTGCCCAATCGAGCCATCAAAAACCACGGACCGCGGCCAGGATTATTTCCGAGAGTATTCATATTGTTGAAGCTCCTCCACACCTTCATCGCGTGAGGCCTCTACTAAGTTGAGATGCTGTGAATTTGATTTGGGCTGCACTTTTCATTCTGAGATTTCGCGTCTCAATGCCCTGCAGTGACAGACACCAGCCATACCGGCCGTCGGATTCCGACTATGCAACAGCAAGATAGATATAACGCAAAATAAACAGCGCTGTAAGAATCCATATAACTGCGGTAATTTCGCGTAATTTCCCCGCCGCGATCTTTACGACCGTGTAGGAGATTAGCCCCAGGCTCAGACCAGTCGCAATACTAAAGGTCAGCGGTGTGGCAAGCATGGTAATGAAGGCTGGAACCGCCTCGCTGAATTCGCTCCACTCGATGTGCGAAATGGATTGCGTCATGAGCGCGCCAACCAGAATCAATGCAGGAGCCGTGGCATACGCCGGAATCGCCGTAGCGAGGGGCGAGCAGAAGGTTGCGATCAAAAAAAGCCCTGCGACGGCAACGTTGCTCAGTCCGGTTCGCGCTCCCGCCGCCACGCCGGCCACACTCTCGATATAACTGGTGACCGTGGACGTCCCGGTTAAAGCGCCAAACAGTGTGCCGACACCATCTGCGACCAGAGCCCTGCCCACGCGGGGAATTTTGCCATCTTTAATAAATCCGCCCTGTTCGCATACGCCGACTAGCGTGCCCACATTGTCGAAAAGATCGACAAACAAGAATGCAAACAATATTTCTAGGAAGCCCAGATGAATAGCTCCGCGAAAGTCCAGCTTAAGAAATGTTGATGAAGGGTGCGGAAGAGACAGAATCGCCGAAGGCCAATGGGAAATACCGCGCAAGATTCCCACCAGCGTAGTTCCGAAGATGCCGATCAAAATTCCGCCATTGATCTTTCGCGCCATGAGCACGATCGTCAACGCGAGACCGAAACACGCGGTTTGTACTTCCTTGTCAGAGAAGTTACCCAATCCAACAAAGGTTGCAGGGTTCGCGACCACGAGCTTGGCATTGCGCAGGCCGACAAAGGCTATAAACATCCCAATGCCCGTCGCGGTGGAATACTTAAGGCAATCAGGTATGCCATTCACAATTTGTTCGCGTACACGCGTGACCGTCAGCACCAAAAACAACACGCCAGAAAAGAACACCACCGCCAGCGCAGTCTGCCACGGAACATGCATATTGAGGCAAACGGCGTAAGTGAAATACGCGTTGAGCGACATACCCGGCGCAAGTGCGATCGGATAATTCGCATAGAGCCCCATTACTAACGTCGCCGCAGCCGCCGAAATGCAAGTTGCAAACACGACGCCGTCGGCCGGCATCCCCGCCTGCGCAAGAATTTGTGGATTCACGACGATGATGTAGGCCATCGTCACAAATGTCGTGAGACCGCCCAGCATCTCTTGTTTAATGGTGGTTTTGTTTTCGGTGAGTTTGAAGTAACGATCGATCAATCGTCTTCCTCGAGTGGAATTGTTCCCCGCAGCCACAGAAATTGGTCGCCAAAGCAAGCATCCATCTACTTCAATGCCGTTCAGTAAGGAATCTTACCCGGATTTTCTTTCCAAGCTCGAAATGCCGCCAGCGCTTCGTCGCGCATTATCTGAATCATGGGAGTCTTGCGCTGTGCGAGCGGTTGGGCGATTTCTTTGTAGATGGCAGAGTCATCAAAACCGGCTTGGGCCGCATCGTCTGCAAGACCGCCAAAATATACCTTGTCGATCCGCGCCCAGTAGATTGCACTCAGACACATGGGGCAAGGTTCGCAAGATGTGTAGAGCTCACACCCTTTGAGTTCGAAGCAACGAAGCTTCTGGCAAGCAAGCCTGATGGCCAGCACTTCAGCGTGCGCCGTGGGATCGTTCGTTGCGGTGACTTGGTTCACGCCTTCGGAGACGACGTCACCGTCTCTAACGATGACGCAGCCAAAAGGCCCACCACGTCCAAAGCGGACATTGTCGACCGCAAGTCGAATAGCACGGGCCATGAAAGTGTTGTCCATGTGGATGGCTTCCGTCATCGCGTAATCGTCAAGGGCATCTTGAAATTAGCAACCCATGAATCTGCGCGCAAATCGGTCGACATGGACTCTTTCGCAGCCGCTAGACAAGAGAGCAAGTATAAGCAACGCTAAGAAATACGCAAAGTTTTTCTAGAAGTACCTGGCAGCCTGCGGAAAAACTCCCTTCCGGTCGATTTTGGGAAGGGCACGAGTTCCACTCGTGCCGCTAAACCGTTCGAAATAGGTGGGCGCTTCAGCGCCTGAGGCCAGTTTCTCAAAGTTGAAAAAGCCGCAAAGGCGCGATAGCCTCGGACATGGACGGCCAGGCTTTTCTCTCTCATCGCGTCGTAACTCCCGACGGAATCCGGCCCGGAGCAGTCCTGGTGCGCGGTGGGATAATCGAAGCCTTCGTTCCAGCCAACCAAATCCCCGCAAACAAAGCGATCCAAGATTTCGGCGAATCAGTCATTCTTCCAGGCTTGGTCGATTCCCACGTCCACATCAACGATCCGGGACGAACCGACTGGGAGGGATTTGAAACTGCAACGCGAGCCGCGGCAGCGGGCGGTTATACCACCCTGGTGGATATGCCGCTCAACTGTCTGCCTGCAACCACAACAGTCTCCGCCCTCAACGCCAAACGCCAAGCCGCGCAACATCGATGCTGGGTTGATTGGGGAGCTTGGGGTGGTGTCGTCAGCGACAATCAAGCGGAGATCGAATCACTGGCAGCTGCGGGAGTGCTGGGTTTCAAGTGCTTCTTGATCCATCCCGGAATCGAAGGTTTCACCATGGTCACCGAGGCCGAGCTGCGAGCCGCGTTGCCTCATGTTGCCGGAACAGGCCTGCCGCTGCTAGTTCACGCCGAACTGCCCGGCCCGGTGGATGAAGCCACGCGCCGTCTGCAAAATAATCAAAGCGTCGACTGGACCCGATACTCAACCTATCTGCAATCGCGGCCGGAAGATGCAGAGCTCTCAGCGATCCGGTTATTGTTGTCGCTGTGTCGTGAGTACAAATTTCGCTTACACATCGTCCATCTCTCGGCAAGCGCGGCCCTCGGGGAGTTGTGCGCCGCCCGCGCAGAAGGCCTTCCAGTCAGTGTTGAAACCTGTCCCCACTATTTACATTTTTGCGCCGACGAAATTTCTGACGGAGCGACATTATGTAAATGTGCGCCCCCAATCCGCTCACGCGAAAATCGCGAAAAGCTGTGGCAAGGCCTAAAAGACGGAAGTATCGACCTGGTTGCAACCGATCACTCGCCCTGCCCCCCGGCAATGAAGCGCATCGAAGAACGAAACTTCAACACCGCGTGGGGTGGAATTGCAAGTCTTTCCGTTGCGCTTCCTGTAATGTGGACCGAAGCCAGTCGGCGTGGATTCACTTTAAGCGATCTGAGCCGCTGGATGGCTGAGCAGCCAGCTCGGCTCGCCGGGTGCAGCTCCAGCAAAGGTCGCATTGCAGCAGGATGCGACGCCGACTTCGTCGTCTTCGACCCGGAAGCAGAATTTATAGTGACTGAAGACCGATTGCATTATCGTTATCCCATATCGCCGTACATGGGAGAGCGATTGCAAGGCGTAGTGAAAGCGACATATCTGCGAGGGCAGCCAGTGTTCAGCGCCGGAAAATTTTGCGGCGAGCCGAGAGGACAAGAAATCATCGCATGACAGCGGACCACACAATCGGCAAGTCGGTACCGCGCAAGGAAGGCCGCGACAAAGTAAACGGTGCCGCGCAGTACATCGATGACATGACCTTGCCAGGAATGCTTTACGGCGCGACCGTTCGCAGCCAGATTCCGCGCGGCACAATCAAGAAAATCTCATTCGACCCGCAATTCAACTGGTCCGAATTCGTAGTCGTGACGGCGAAAGATATCCCCGGCAAGAATTGCATCGCTCTGATCGGCGACGATCAGCCCTGCCTGGCCGATGGCAAAGTGAATCATCCCGAAGAACCAATCATTCTATTGGCCCATCCCGATCCGTATTACGTGCGTAAGGCCGTCAACGCGGTCTCGATTGAATACGATCCCCTCCCGCCGATTTTCACCATGGATGAGAGTGAAAGTTGCTCTCAAATCATTTGGGGAACCGACAATATATTCAAAACCTTCTTGATTGCGAAGGGCGAAGTCGATGATGCCCTCTGGGCAAGGGCTGATTACATTGTCGAAGGCGAATACACCACCGGAGCGCAGGAGCAACTTTACATCGAAAACAACGGAGTGATCGCCTCCTACGATGCAGAGCAGGGAATCACGGTGTGGGGTTCGCTGCAATGTCCTTATTACATACACAAAGCCCTAATGACATTATGCGGATTGGCCGAGGATAAAGTTCGCGTCGTGCAGATGGAGACAGGAGGCGCGTTCGGCGGAAAAGAAGATTATCCGTCAATCATCGCCGGCCACGCATCGTTGTTGGCGATGAAGTCCGGACGACCTGTCAAAATTATTTATGACCGCCTCGAGGACATGACGGCGACCACAAAGCGTCATCCCTCGCGCACCCGTCACCGTACCGCCGTCAGCAAAAACGGCAAAATTCTCGGCGGAGAAATCGATTTCACCATCGATGGCGGCGCATACGCAACTTTGTCGTCGGTAGTTCTCTCACGCGGCACCATTCATGCCGGAGGTCCCTACTATTGGCCCAACGTCCGCATTCGCGGCAAGGCCGTAGCAACAAACGCCCCGCCGCACGGGGCTTTTCGCGGATTCGGAGCGCCGCAGAGTCTCTTCGCGATGGAGCGCCACATGGACCGCATCGCGCAAGTAGTTGGGATTTCTTCCGCAGAAATTCGTCGCCGGAATTTCCTCCGGCCCGGTCAAACCACCACGACCGACCAAACAATTCGCGAAGAAATTGATCTGGGAAAACTTCTCGATCGCGCGCTGCAACTCTCGGATTACACCGCAAAGAAAACCCGATTTGCCCAGGAGAATCGCACACAACAGAACGAGACAGGCCCAATCAAGAAAGGTATGGGCGTTGCCGCCTTCCTGCACGGCGCGGGATTTACCGGTTCGGGCGAGCGCTATCTGGCTTCTGTCGTCGCCGTTGAAGGTTGCGCCGATGGTAGCGTCCGCGTTCTGGTTTCAAGCACCGAATTTGGGCAGGGAACCAACACCGTGCTCTGTCAAATTGCGGCCGAGGCTCTGAATCTGCCCTACGAAGATGTTCAAATCGCGCAGCCGGATACAAATCAAGTGCCAAACAGCGGCCCAACCGTGGCTTCGCGCACTGCCATGGTCGTAGGAAGTCTCGTGCGCTCCGCCGCTCTAGGAATCAAACAAACGCTGATCGCGAGTGGCGAACTAGCCGAATCGTACTCGCCGGAACAATTTCGTGCCGCCTGCCAAAAACACATTGCCGAGCATGCGCATCTCCGTTCATTGGCGCGCTACGAAGCCCCCGAAGGCGTTTACTGGGACGATCAAAAATATCGTGGCGAAGCCTATGCCACTTTTGCCTGGGCAATCTATGTTGCCGAGGTCGCCGTCGATCTTTCCACTTACAGCGCAAAGGTCGAAGATTTCGTAGCCCTGCAGGAGGTAGGAAAAGTTCTCCATCCAATTCTGGCGAAGGGTCAAATTGCCGGTGGCGTTGCCCAGGGAATCGGCTTCGCCCTCTATGAAAAGGTCGTCTGGCAAAATGGACGCATGCAGAATGGTCAGATGACAAATTACATCATGCCCACCTCCGCCGACTTACCGCCGATTCGAGTCTTCTTCGAAGAGATGGGCAATGTCCACGGGGCCTACGGCGCAAAGGGAATTGGCGAGCTTCCAATGGATGGTCCGGCACCGGCTATTCTCAACGCGATCGAAGATGCGCTCGGAACTCGCTTCAATTCCATCCCGCTTCTGCCCGAAGATATTTTCGCAGCAGTCTCAGCCGTTGGGGAATGATGAGCGATTACTCCGAAAACCAAGGCAGATGCGAGTTTCCTCTTACGGTTAACGGCAAGCTCGAAACCGTTCGCGTGTATCCCATGGAAAGACTGCTCGATGTTCTGCGCCACGAGCTTGGTTTGACCGGCGCGAAAGAAGGTTGCGGAGAAGGTGAGTGCGGTTCCTGCTCCGTTTTGATGGACGGTCGTTTGGTCAATAGCTGCCTCATTCCAGCTCTGCAAGCAGCGGGCGCAAATCTCACGACAATCGAAGGCCTCGCCGACGGGCCGCAACTGAGCGCGTTGCAAGCGGCTTTCTTGGAATGCGGCGGCGCGCAGTGCGGCATCTGCACCCCCGGAATGATTCTGGCCAGCTGTCATCTCTTGAACAAGAAGCCCAATCCTACACTCGACGACATTCGCGAGGGCCTGTCGGGCAATCTCTGCCGCTGTACGGGCTACATGCAGATTTTCGATGCCGTGGCTAAAGCCGCGCGTCTTAGGAATCCCGCATGAGATCCGATCCCGCGGATTACCAATTGATCGCACCAGGTAGACTGCAAACGGTCGTGTCACTTCTCAACGAAGAACCCGGAAAGTGGCTCCCCATCGCTGGAGGCACCGATGTGATGGTGCAGTACGCAGCCGGCAAGCTCTTCTCGAAGAAGCTAATGAGCATTTGGAATTTGCCCGAACTTCAAGGCATTGAAATTTCTCCAGATGAAATCAGAATCGGAGCAGGATGCACCTATACAGAACTGCGTGAACACGATGCAATTTCCCAGGAATTTCCATTGCTGGCAAGCGCTGCACGCTGGACCGGCGGAATCGCCAACCAGAATCGCGGAACGCTAGGAGGCAATATCGTCAATGCGTCACCCGCGGCCGATTCATTGCCCGCATTACTGGCCTACGACGCTGAATTGATTCTGGTATCTGTTCGCGGCGAGCGTCGCGTGCCTTATCCAGGTTTTCATACGGGATACAAGAAAATGCAGTTGGCGCCCGATGAATTGATCCAGGCGATCTGCCTTCCGCGCAGCTTTTCAGGCCATCTTCATTACGCCCGAAAAGTCGGAGCTCGCAATGCTCAGGCCATCTCGAAAGTATGCGTAGCCGCGTTGGGGCGGTTGCGCGGCGTAGCGGCGGAGGGTGCGACTACTGGAAGTGAAATCGAAGACATTCGCATTGCCGTCGGCAGTGTCGCACCCGTTCCTATTCGTTTGACGGAAGTGGAACAGATGCTGAAAGGGAAGTCCATCGATCCAGGGCTAGTCCAGTTGGCAAGAAAAATGGCCTCTGCCGCGATCGAGCCAATTGACGACATTCGATCCACCGCGAAATACCGTTCCGCGGTGACCGGCAATCTAGTTGCCGAATTCATCGAGCAACTTGGGCAGCCCAGCATCGAGAAAATTGCATGAGTGATGTCCTGGCTCGCTGGAATTTTCTTCCCGCTACGATGGCAGTGAATGAGATACGTCCGTGCTGTGGCTCGCAGGCTTGGGCGGAGAGAATCGTCGCGCGAAGGCCTTTACCGGACGAGGCAACTCTTCTGGCTGCGTCGGACGAAATCTGGCGTAGCTTGTCCGAGTCAGACTGGCTGGAGGCATTTCGCAGTCATCCTCGGATTGGAGAATCAAGCGTCGGCAAGTCGCGAGCCCCAACTGTAACGTCACGCCAGTCCACAGCGTGGTCAGAGCAAGAGCAACGAAAGGTTACCAACGCCGCAAACTCTGCTAAAGTTGCGCTCGCAGATGCGAATCAAGAATATGAGCGCCGCTTCAACCACATCTTCATCGTATGTGCGAGCGAAAAATCTCCAGATGAAATTCTCGCGATTTTGCGCCGGCGGCTGGAAAATGACGAACACACCGAACTTCGCGAAGCAGTGGAACAGCAGCGTCAGATCACCCAACTTCGTTTGAAAAAGTGGCTACAAGAAACCCGGATTTAAGGAATATTTAAGGAATAAGCATGACGCGTATTTCAACCCACGTTCTCGACATCGCGCACGGCCAACCGGCAAAGAATGTTCCGGTCCGCTTGGAGCGTCAAGAAGCAGGCGGCAGTTGGCGGTTGCTGGCATCGGCACACACCGATCAGGATGGCCGCTGCACTCAATTACTCTCCGAGAATGAGTCGCTAACTCCCGGCGCCTATCGTCTGCATTTCGATACCGCGACTTATTTCAGCGCGTCGAAAGTCAGTGGCTTATATCCATTTGTCGAGATTACATTTCACGTTCGCGAAGGTGAGCAGCATCTTCATATTCCGTTGCTGCTGAGCCCGTATAGCTACACCACGTATCGAGGAAGCTGAAGCATGATCGTATTGGCTGAAAACAAGTATGGGAAGTCGCGAGTACGTCTAGTCAAGGTCAAGCGCAAGGAAGGCTGGCACGACCTTCGCGAATGGACTGTCGAGGTCTTGCTACAGGGAGATTTCGATTCGTGTTTTCTTGACGGTGACAACAGCAAGATTCTTCCCACCGACACCATGAAAAACACTGTCTACTCCCTCGCCAGAAATTCTGCTGCTGAATCGATGGAGGAGTTCGCCAAGGAGTTGATCGAATTCCTTCTCAGTCGTAACCCACAAGTATCAGCCGCAGAGGTTTCTATTTCCGAGAAGTCGTGGGAGCATCTTCAAAACGGCGGAAAGCCTCACCCTACGACATTTGTTCAACAGACTCAGGAGATCCAGACAACTAAGGTAACGCGAGCAAGGTCGAGTGTTTTTTCTGTTGCCTCAGGATTTGAAAACCTCGTCCTCATGAAGACAGCAGGGTCTGCATTCGAGGGTTACATTCAAGATTCCCTGACCACCCTGCCCCCGTCAAAAGACCGGCTGCTAGGAACCGCCGTTAGTGCGAGCTGGAATTATGCACAGGCGGATGCGAAATTTTCTATTTTGCGCACGAAGGTCCGCGAAATTCTGCTGAATCAATTCGCCGGACACGAGAGCAAATCTGTTCAGCACACCCTCTACGCCATGGGGAAAGCTGCGTTAGAAGAGGTAGCTGAAATTGAAGACATCGAATTGGCCATGCCGAACAAGCATTGCCTCCTCGTGGATCTTTCGCGTTTTGGGCAGGACAATCCGAATGAAATTTTTGTGCCGGTCGACGAACCGCACGGCAACATTCGGGCGCGCCTTCGTCGCCAAGGGTGAAGCGGCCTCCTCGATACCAAAATTGCATGACGCCAAAATTACATGACAGCGAAACTCTAGCCCGCGAAGTCATCGCGCGTTGTCAGACGCTCGCCCGCTTCAGTGAAGATGCAGGCAGCATCCGTCGCACGTTTCTGTCGCCGCCCATGCGGGATTGCCACCGCGAAATTGCCCGATGGCTAGTTGCCCTCGGCGCCACATCGGCAATTGATGCCGCTGGAAATCAACGCATATTTTATCCGGCAACAAAACCGGACGCGCCGCGCCTGCTAATCGGCTCTCATCTGGATACCGTCCCCAACGCCGGAGCCTACGACGGCATTCTCGGCGTAGTTCTTGGCGTCTCACTGCTCAGCGCGCTCAACAGTCGAAAATTCCCCTTCGCCATCGAAGTCATTGGCTTCTCAGAAGAAGAGGGTGTTCGCTTCGCCACGCCCTTCATCGGCAGCCGCGCCCTCATCGGCACTCTGGACAACGAGATCCTGAGCCGCCAGGATGCGCAAGGAATTTCAATGCGAAGTGCCATTGAAAACTTCGGCTTAAATCCAGCCGAAATTATCCAGGCAAAAATCGGTGAAGATGTCCTCGGATATTTAGAGTTTCACATCGAGCAAGGACCTGTGCTCGAAAATATCGGTCGTCCGTTAGGAGTCGTCGAAGCAATCGCTGGCCAGAGCCGTTTGGAATTCACCTTCACCGGCCGTGCGAATCATGCGGGAACAACGCCGATGAATCTCCGCTATGATTCTCTCGCTGCCGCCGCCGAATGGATCACCGCAGTTGAACACAAGGCGCAGAGCACCTCCGGATTGGTGGCCACGGTCGGCGCAATTCAAGCGAAACCGGGCGCAGTGAACGTCATCGCCGGTATAACAAAGCTGAGTCTAGACGTGCGTCACCAAAACGACCAAGCACGAAAGACGGCAGTAGATTATTTCATTCAACAAGCAGAAGATATCGCCAAGCGTCGGAAATTAGGCGTGCAATGGAATGTGCTGATGGACCAGCGTGCCGTTCCCATGGATCCATTTTTGGTAAGTGAAATAGACAAGGCCATCACCAAAGCGGGCTGCGAACCCCACCGTATGGTGAGCGGCGCCGGCCACGATGCCATGATATTGGCTGAGAAAGTTCCCTCCGCCATGATTTTTCTGCGTACGCCTGGCGGCATCAGCCACGATCCAGCGGAGTCAGTAAATGTCGAGGATGTGGCGAAGGCAATCGACTGCGGATTGCGCTTACTCGATCGGCTGGCATCGTCACCTAAGTTTTATGCTGAATCGTAAAGCTGAATTTCAGAGCTGAGTTTCAGAGCTGAGTTTCAAAGTTGAGTTTCAAAGCTGAGTTTCAGAGAAAGAAGCGACATGCATAATCTCGGCACCACCCGAAGCTCGCAGCAGCCCAATCATCTTCTGCTGACGCCCGACACATTTGTGCGTACAACGCTGCCTGGCATGAAAGGTTGTGCCGCCATCGTGCACGTGTCCCCCGCCCTCGGTGCAAAGTTTACCCAGTACACCGCGGAATTTGAAGCAGACGGAGAGATGGTTGGCACGCGCGCGCAACGTTTTATCTTTGTGATGGAAGGCGCTGTCAAACTGGAAGCGTCGGATAAGCGAAGCAAACTCATCGCAGGCGGCTACGCTTACGTGCCCTCAGGAACGACTCACCGCATTACGGCAACCCAGAAGAGTCGCGTGGCCGTGATAGAAAAACCCTACACATCATTGGCCGGAACCGCACCACCGCATGTGATCGTATCGCACGAAGACAACGTTACCTCGCTTCCTCTCGGGGACGATCCAGATTTACAAGTGAAGTCTCTTTTGCCGGACGAGATGAGCTTCGATTTCGCCGTCAATACCATGGTCTATCAGCCCGGCGCTGCGCTCAGTATGGTCGAAATGCACGTCATGGAGCACGGACTCGTCATGCTCGAAGGCGGGGGAATCTACCGCCTCGGCGATTCCTGGTATCCAGTCACGGCCGGAGATTTCATTTGGATGGGACCATGGTGCCCGCAGTGGTTTGGAGCGATAGGAAAAATCCCCGCAAAATATCTCATCTACAAAGATTGGAACCGTCATCCGCTAACAGGTTCGCACGAATGAAAATCGAAGTAGATCAGAATCGTCTGATGTCTGAGATTGAAGCGCTGGCCGCAATTTCTGACGCGGAAGCGCCCGCAGTAACGAGAATTGTTTTTACCCCCACCGATCTGAAGGCTCGCGCGTGGTTGAAATCCCGCTGTGAAGAATCCCGTCTAACCGTACGTCAGGATCCAATCGGAAACACATTTGTGCGCTGGCCCGGTTCCGATCCCGCGCTTCCTGCCGTCGGCACGGGTTCTCACATCGATGCCATTCCGAACGCTGGCAAATACGACGGCATAGTCGGAGTCCTCGGAGGTCTCGAAGCGATTCGAGCCTTGCAGCGTAGCGGATTCCGTCCCCGCCATTCCATTGAACTGCTCGTATTTACGGCAGAAGAACCAACGCGCTTCGGAATTGGATGTATTGGCAGCCGCATGCTCTCCGGAACTCTCGCTCCCGAAGCCGCACGTAAGTTGAAAGACAGCGAAGGCGCATCGCTCGATGAAGTGCGCGAAAAAGCTGGCTTGAGCGGAGATATAGAGACCGTCAAATTGCCAGCTACGTACTACAAGGCTTTCGTCGAACTGCACATCGAGCAAGGACCCTTACTAGAGCGGCAGCGAATTCCGTTGGGAGTAGTAACCAGCATTGCAGCTCCGGCAAGCCTGCGCATTTTGATAGAAGGCTCAGGCGGCCACGCCGGCGGAGTACTGATGCCCGACCGCCACGACGCGCTCTGCGCCGCAGCCGAATTAGTCCTGGCGATCGAGAACGCCGCGCTAACCACAGGAGCCGTCGATACCGTAGCTACGGTCGGCATCTGCGAAGTTTTCCCCGGCGCGGTCAACAGCATTCCCAGTCGGGTCCGCTTGAGCGCTGACATTCGCGACACGGATCTCAATCGTCGTGACCGTGTAATGCAACAGCTTGACAGCGCTGCTCATTCGATTGCGGCGAAACGCCAGGTTTCGATTCACACCGAACTCTTGAACGCCGATGCGCCCGCCGTTTGCGCGCCCGCGGTAGTTGAAGCCCTCTCCGAATCCTGCCGAAAACACAAGCTTGATTTTCTGCCCATGGTCAGTCGTGCCTATCACGACTCGCTATTCATGTCGCGCATTGCTCCCACCGGAATGTTATTTATCCCCTGCCGCAACGGATACAGCCATCGTCCCGACGAATATGCATCCCCGGAAGACATCGCCCGCGGAACGTTAGTCCTCGCAGCGACACTGGCAGCGCTTTCCAGGTAAGGCTGTTTTAAGGCGCGTGGGGAATCGCCGACTCGCGCTCGGCCCAGTGCTCAACAATGTCCCGCACAACTTTGTCGCCGACTAGTTGAGCTGCTTCCAAAGCAGGCAAGTAAGCGGAGTAATTACCGGAGATCATTTCTTTCAGGCTTTCGGCGACGGCCATCCCTGGAGGCTCGCGGTCATAATTACTGACGGTCCGCAGCACGAGAACACGTTGTAAGTCCACGCGCCCAGCCTGACTTAGAAAGGTGAGAGCTTGCAGTGTGCCAGAATCCTCCATTGCCGCGACCATGTAATTGCCCTGGCCGCCGGTATAGTAGCGAGTCCAGGCATTAGCCCACTCATCCATTTTGGAGCCATGCCAAAACGTGCTTGCCGATAACGTGTCGCCTCGGGCCACAAACGGCGCCTTCAGCGCGTTCGGGAACCCAGAGAATCGTGAGCGTGACACCCGCAAAGCGTCTGAGTCGGAAAGCGGCACATTTTGCGTGAGCCGAAACGCCCAGTCAACGATCGTTGGGTTAAGCGTGTAGATTTCTCCGTACAGGTTGCTGACGGGGAGTTCGTAAGGCGAGCCTTTCCGTAGTGGGAGGTACCCAGTTGGCCAACTGTCAGGAATCTGACGAGCATCAACCTCGAAAGCCAAATCGCCATCAATAACATGGTCGGCCCAGACCGCTGAGCCCAGCGACACATCCGCCGGATCGCCTCCGCCAATACCGGCCACAATCCAATATGCTTTAGAGAGATCGAAGCGCGGGTCCAGTCCGAGAGCCATCACCGACGCTGCTGCTTTCGCGGTACCAACTCCGGTGACCATTCCGAGGACTCCATCCTTGTTCAGGCGCACATGGTGATAGCCGGCAGACAGCGGCAGAACTTGGTCCAGATGCTCACGCTCCACCCAGAGTTGAAACTCGCCTGGCGTGTCGCCCGTGTCTTCCCCGCGTTCAAACATCGTCACCACGACAACCTTGACACGGATCGGCGCGACAATGATCGGCGCGACAACGATCGACGAAGCCGTTGTTGCGTTCTGCGCACAAAGCACACCTGCCAGATAAGCGTGTAACATGAGCGCCAGAATAGACCGTATAGCTAAATGTCTCATCGAGGCCATTACACTTCCTGCATGTCGAGACTAGAATTCCCATCGTTATTGTGAATAAATCGATGAGTTCACCGACTTACGAATCCTGGCGTAACCAGGCTTGATGATCGAGTAAATGAAATCACAGCGTTGGCGGTAAGGCAAAAATGCGCTTTTCATTGCGTTAATAGTGATCTTCTCGAAATCATCCAGTGACAAACCAAAAGTCTCCGCTGCAGCCTCAAACTCCTGCGTCATGCTAGTGCTGCTCATCAATCGATTATCAGTGTTAAGGGTGACCCGAAATTTTTCCTGATAAAGAATCTTGAAAGGATGTTCACCCAGGCTAGGTGTAGCCCCGGTATGAACATTACTGATAAGGCAAATTTCCAGCGGAATTCTCTTATCGAGCACGTACTGAGCCAGATCGCCTAATTTAACCGCCCTGCCGTCGACCACTGCGATGTCGTCGATAAGACGTGTACCGTGTCCGATCCGATGTGCTCCACAATATTGAATCGCCTGCCAGATCGATTCCTTGCCATAACCCTCCCCAGCGTGAATCGTGATATTGAAATTCTGCCGCTGAATGTAGTGAAAAGCGTCTACATGTTTCTTCGGAGGATAGCCGCCCTCTTCTCCCGCCAGATCGAATCCCACAACTCCGCGTTCACGGAAATCCACCGCCAGCTCTGCCATCTCTAGCGACACATCCATATTGCGCATGGCGCAGATTATCAATCCCGAAGCGATTCCAAAATCCTTGCGGCCTCGCTCCAATCCCTTCAATACCGACGAGACTACCTGTTGATGCGTCAATCCTTTTTGCGTGTGAAAGATTGGCGCAAAGCGAGTTTCGAAATAAACCACGCCATCTTTGCTCAGGTCCTCGGCCTGTTCATAAGCTACGCGCTCCAAAGCCTCCTCCGATTGCATGACCGCAATGGTGTGCGCGAAGCCCTCCAGATATTTAGCAAGACTCCCCTGGTTCGCGCCGCGATGAAACCATTGCGCCAACTCCTGAGGATCAGCGGTCGGAAGCCCGCTGTACCCAGCATCCCTTGCCAACTCAATCACGCTTCGTGGCCGCAACACACCGTCCAGGTGCTCGTGCAAAAGAACTTTTGGAAGACTCCGCAATAGCTCTTTATCAAACTTCATCAAATACTCTTTTCTGTCGCCAGTAGTAACTTGCCAGTCGTATCGGCCAAAGCCGCTAAAACGTTGCCAGATAATACACCGCTTTTTCGATCCGATTCACTTTCCTTGGCCGCCGCGCTCGCTGTTATACAATCCCACCCCAACACAACTTGAGGAAAAATTCCCCGCATGACGCAAACAGCCTTGCAGAATTCTGAGATACCTGACTATGGTTTGCGTCGCGAAATTCTTTCGCCAATGGAAACCTTGGCGCAGTCGGTCTCGACCATAGCTCCCACAAGCTCACCTGCAGCCACGATTCCACTGGTCTGTGCGCTCGCCGGTAACGGCACTTGGTTGGCCTATGTGCTGGCGACCGTAGCCATCGTGCTGGTCGCGCTCTGCATCGGCCGCTATGCCCGCCATTCCGCGTCGCCCGGATCGTTGTATACCTATGCGTCGATGACGCTGCCTCCCTGGCTCTCCGCAACCGTTGCTTGGAGCCTGCTCCTCGCCTACGTAGCCACGGGATCAAGCGTCATTGGCGGCTTCTACCACTACGCCAACGTTCTGCTGCACGATGCCACCGGTCATCTCTATTCTTCCGTTTTATTAGCCGCTCTCGTCACCGGAATTTCAATCTGGATCGCCTATCGCGACGTAAAAATCTCCGCCCGTCTCATGCTCTGGATTGAAGCCACCTCTGCCACCATAATAGTGATCGTCGTCGTCCTGCTTCTGATACGCCACGGCTGGCACTTGGATTGGGAACAGCTTCATCTCCATGGTATGACCGGCAGCGGCCTGCGCCTCGGATTAGTGCTCGCTCTGTTCAGTTTCGTCGGCTTCGAAAGTGCAACCACACTGGGATCCGAAGCCAGTAATCCTCTCAAGACAATTCCACGCGCAGTCCTCCAAAGTTCAATTCTCGCGGGAGCCTTCTTCGTGCTCTGCGCCTATGCCGAAGTCTTGGGCTTTCACACCGTTGGACAAGACTTGGGCGCAAGCCAGGATCCCATGCACGTTGTCGCTCGCGTCAGCGGCGTTCCGTGGTTGGGTCTGCTGATCGACATTGGCGTGCTCGTGAGTCTCTTTGCCGCCACTCTAGGTTGCATTACCGCGGCAGCCCGGGTCTTGCTGCTGATGGCGCACAATGGACTCGCCCACAACTCCCTGCGCGCCACCCACGCCACAAATCAAACTCCAAGTCGCGCCGTAGTCATCACCGGAGTTGCAGCGCTCTTACCCGTCGCCATTTTGGCCGCGCGTGGTGCCAGCGGACTGGACGTCTACGGTTGGCTCGGCTCACTCGCCACCTACGGATTCATCGTGGCCTACGGATTAGTCTGCATCGGCCTGCCCCACTACTTGCGCACTCATAACGTTTTTCGTCCCGGAGCGCAGATTATCCCGTGGCTGGCAGGTCTCGCCATGTTACTTGCCCTGGTCGGAAATCTATATCCCATGCCCGAGGGACCTTATGGCAAGTTGCCGTACGTTTATCTTGCTTATTTGACAGCCGGATTGTTGTGGTTTGCGTTCCGCGCCCGCAATAAGCAGGCGGCGCTAGCGGACGACTAAGGTCGCGGAGATGCCCCCGGATTCTCTGCCGCGATAGAAATATCTGATCTATCCCAAAGAAATTTTGACTACCGGAACGCCTTTCATTCCACCCCCGACTCGCGTACATTCGGTGCATCGTTTTTTGCGTGCAGCAGCGAGCAAACCAGCCTTGCCGCGAACATCGTTTTCAATATCACAGAACTGGAACGACCGTTCGCGGCCGCGCTGCGCTATTGTGTTCAAGCTTCTCCGAGGTCATGATGCTCATGAAATCGATGCTCAAGAAAACGATGCTCACGAACGCGATGCTCACGAACGCGATGCTCAAGAAAACGATGCTCACGAAAATGCCACCCAAGAAATTAATGCCTAGAAGAATCAAATTGGCTGCTTTCCTCGCCGCATCTTCCCTGTGGATATCCCTGACCTTTGCTCCGCAGACCCAGGCGCAGCAGACCCTAGGAGGCATCACCGGCTCCGTCGCGGACAAGACCGGCGGCGTCTTACCCGACACGCTCGTGACCATCGTAGGCGATCAGACTCAACTGACACGCACCCTCAAGACCAACGCGAACGGCAGCTACGATTTCGTCAACCTGCCCATCGGCACCTACACCCTAACTTTCACTCACGAAGGTTTCCAAACCCAGAAGATACCGTCCATCACCGTTCAAGCGGATCGTACCGCCACCATCAACGTGGCACTCCTGGTTGGCAAGGTGGGAACAGTCGTAGAAGTCCAGGCTGAACCATTGATGAACGCCGTCGACACCACTAACGGCTACATCCTCGAGCAGAATCAAATTGACGCTGTTCCGCTGCCCACCGGCAGCTTCACCGGACTCGCCATTCTCTCGCCCGGCGTGAACGCCGAACTCCCACCCGGAACCGGCGCCAACGCCGGCCTCGGCAATCAGCCGATCTGGGCCAACGGTCAACGTGATACCAGCAACACGTTCCTGCTCAATGGAGTCGACGCCAGCGTCCTGTTCAACGGCAAGACCACGAGCGCCGTAACCTCAGCGCGCATCGTAAACAATACCGGCGTCGCCGGAGCCTCCAGCACGACGGCGGAAATAATTCAGAGTTCGGCATCGCCCTATCTGGCCGTCGGCCAAGGTATTCCCACTCCCGCCCCGGAAACTATTCAGGAATTTCGCGTGAACACCTCCATGTATGACACCCAACAAGGCTCCACCAGCGGCGCGAACATCGACATGAGCACCGCCTCCGGAACCAATGCCATCCACGGCCAAACCTACATTCACCGCGGAACCGATTGGCTCAACGCCGCCCCTTTTTTCTATAACCAGGATCAAAACATTCCCAGCAATGAAAAAGTGCCCGAGTTACACCGTTACGTCGCCGGTGGAACCGTTGGCTTCCCGCTCATCAAAGACAAACTCTTTGGTTTTCTGAGCTATGAGCACACTCACGTTTCTGATCTGGAAATCGGTACCTCCCGAACCGCTGTTCCAACTGGGCTGACTGATGATCGCAGCGCGCAGGCATTGGCTGCTGTCGCCAACAACAACTGGGCATGCGGCGCGGCTGGCGAGCCAGCTTGTGTGACCCCTGTGGTCGCGCCGAATCCGCCAGGCTCAGCCGGACCCTTCACCATCGATCCGGTCGCCTACGCCCTTCTGAACTACACGCTGCCCAACGGCCAGTACCTGATTCCCTCAGCGAATCCTAGTTTCACTCCAACTCTTAATTTTCCCGAGAATGCCTTCATCACGCAGCCAGCTTATTTCATAGCTGACAAAGCCGCCTCCGACCTGGATTATCTGGTCAACTCCAAAGACACATTGGCATTGAAGTATTACTACCAGCATGATCCCACCACGGCGCCTTTCGGCTATTCCTCCGTGCAAGGCTTCACCCAACGCCTGGACGCTGGCAGTCAGGTTGCCAGCATTACCAACACGCAATCCATCAAGCCAACCTTCAGCCTCACCGAGGTATTCGGCTTCATTCGCGAAAAGTACTACAGCACCATTGCGCAGCCCTTCACTCCGGCGCAGATGAACATTAATGCATTTGGTTCTTCAGTTTTCCCGGGAATTACCATCGTCGACGATTTAGGGAACTATTCTCCACTCAATACCAACGAGGTCTTCAACGCCGGCATCAATATCGGATCGACCGCAGCCTCGCAGGGCGCTTTCACCGGAGCTTTTCAAAATCGCTGGATGCCTTCCGCCAACGCCATTTGGAGCCACGGCAAACACACAATCACCTTCGGCGGCAGCTTCTCCCGTACTCAGCTCAACGCCCGCGATCGAAGAACCAACTCAGGAATGATCGGTTTCACCAACTTCGCCAATTTCCTTGCAGGCAATCCCATCACCTACACTGCGAACGGCTACATTGCGAGCACCTTCCTGCAAGGTGACGCCAACCGTTACTACCGTTCGAATGAAGATGGCCTCTACCTTGAAGATAAGTTTCAACTCCGCACCAATCTCAGCATCAGCGCTGGCCTGCGCTTCGACGATCACGGAGGTCTCACCGAGAAATACGGAAAGATCTTCAACTTCGATCCCGCAGCCTACAACTACGACGCCGCCACCGACACCATCGTTTCCAACGGATTCATCGTCGCCGGTAACAATCCTCTTTTCCCAAGCAAAGGTGTCAGCAATTCAACCCTCACCGGCCGCCAGTGGGGCCTCGCCCCGCGCCTCGGTGTCGCGTGGAGCCCAAGGAAGTTCAATGACAAGCTGGTAGTGCGCGCAGGCTGGGGAATGTACTACGATCGCGGCGAACTTTTCACCTATCTCTCGCCAGGTTTTGCCGCCGGTGTGATCGCCGGCGGTCCCTTCGGAGTCAACCAGACCCCGCCCTGGGTCAATCAGACCTCCTGCAGTGTTTACGGATATTCCTATTGCAGCAATTTTGAAGCCCCGTGGGGACCGGCGCTCAATCCTCCTCCCACCGGTAATCCCGCCGATCTGAATCTCCCCAACGCAACGGCAATCTCAACCGGGATACCGCTGTTCTCCTTTGCCGATTACAACCGTGCCAACAAACTCCCCTACACCCTCAACCAGACGCTCAACGTTCAATGGCAGCCGCGTCACGATCTCGCGATCGAAATCGGCTACGTAGGCAATCTCGGCCGTCATGAGATCGTCCCTCTGCCCTTCAACCAGGCGCGGATTGCCTCACCTTCCAGTCCCATCCGGCCCGGCACTCCATTCGAACAGGACTACACCTACGGTTATACGATCGTTACTCAGCCGAACGGTTTTACACCCATCAACCTCCCACCCGGTACGCTCCCCACCAGCGGCCAGCCATATCAGTCCAACTTCGAAGGCGGAAACGTCGACCTCCGCGTCCCCTATATCGGCTACTCCTCGGAGTCCGAGTCCTACACTGCTGCCGGCATCTCCGCCTACAACGCACTCCAAACTCACGTCGAAAAACGCATGAGTCATGGCGTCCAGGTCGGCTTCTCCTACACCTACTCACACGCGACCGATGAGCAAAGCGCAATGGGACTCTTCTACAACGGCAACAATCCCCAAAATTTGCGCTCCGGTTACGGCTTATCCGACTTCGATCGCACTCACGTCATCAATTTCACTTATCTTTACGAGTTGCCGAAGTTCTACGCCGAATCTTCCTTGAAAGGAAAATTCGCCGATGGATGGTCGATTTCAGGTCTAACCGTCCTCCAGAGTGGACAGCCCTACAGCGTCATCGATTACTCCGGCGCGGTTGGCAGCATTTTCTACGGAGTGAACGACGGCATCACGAATCCAGTCGTTCCCCTCTCCGGTTGCACGCCAAAGCAGGCCGTTACCGGTGCATCAGGAGTGAACCCCGATATCCCCGCTCTTAGCGCCAGTTGTTTCGGTATTCCTCTGCTAAGCGAAGGCGCATTAAATGGCGCTATTCCCGCGAACGACCCCTACGAGACAAACTTCATCGCCAACGGCCAGCGCAATATCTTCCGTCAACCTTGGCAAAAGCGCGCCGACATGGAGATCGTAAAGATGACAAAGCTCACCGAACGTTACGCCCTGAAATATAGTTTCGACTTATTCAATCTCACCAACACCGCCAGCTTCGACATTCCGATCGACGATATAAGTCAGAACATCAACTTTCAGGGTTTTCCATACGTTGGACAACCGTCCACCTCGAACCCTTGCGACTCAAGCTACACCGACCTCTACGTCTGTCCGACTCTAAGCGGCTTAGGCATTACCAACAAAACCATAAGCAGCCCGAGACAGATCCAGATGTCTTTGTCTCTCACGTTTTAACAGGCTAAGGAAAAACTCCGATCAGCAGTGACTTAGAGAGAGGCACGAGTTCATTCGTGCGAGCTGCCAATTCTGGGAAGGGCACGAGTTCACAGGCTGCTGAAAACTAGAGCCAGCACTTGCCTTTGGGTGGCGCAGCGGTTTACCGCTGCGATAACAAGCTTGTTTTCGGCGACGGCTTTAGCCGCTGAGGTCAGCCGCAGTGCTGAAAACACTTTTGTGTAGCTGTCAGGCAACGCGAACCATCACTCTTCGCCGATATCCTCATTCCAAACCGCCGGATTGCGGCGAATGTATTCGCTCAACAATGAAGCGCACTCCGAAGAGTCGAGATCAAACACTCGCACTCCGAGTGACCGGAGCCATTCCATCCCACCTTGAAAGTTGCGACTCTCTCCCACGATCAGCGTGCCGAAGCCAAACTGTCGCACCAGTCCGCTGCAATACCAGCAAGGAGCCAGCGTCGTCACCATCGTCAGCTTGCGATAGCTGCGCTGTCGTCCCGCATTGCGGAAGGCATCTGTCTCCCCATGCAAGGAAGGATCGCCGTTCTGCACCCGTCGATTGTGCCCCGATCCAATGAGCTTGCCCTCGCCGTCAAAAATTGCAGCTCCAATCGGAATCCCGCCTTCAGCCAGCCCTTTGCGAGCTTCCGCCAAAGCCACTTCCAACATTGCTGCATGATCGTGCGTAGCCATCACAATGTTATCGGGGTCGCGCACCGTCCCCTACTGTAGCGTGTTTCCATAAGTCGGAACTCCGCCCTGCACCAGAAAAAGCAGCGTCTGGCCCCGCGATGACCAGTCGCTTTGCGGATACTTCGAGATCAACTGCTGCGCGAGCCCGATGGCCAGATCCTTCGACTGATCGGATTTCTTCGGCTGTTCTTCAGTTTTATAAATCTCAATCAGCGCCGCCCGGCGCGAAGCTGCGTTGTATAGTGCCTCGGGAGCATCCGGAGACTCAGGATGTTCCTTCACATATTTTTCATAAAGTTCAGCTTCCTTGTCAGGACACTTCGAGGCTCCCTGCCAGTCTCCGCAAAGTTTATTGTCAATCAGATGAAACGCGGCAAGCTGCGCCCACTTCGAATCAGGAAATTTCTTCATCACCAATCGCATAGACTCTTCGTCAATACCCTGGCGGAGCATCGGGTCCCTTTCGCGCGCTGAAGGTCGAGACTGCATGTCCGCCCTGTCCATCTGCCATTTGATGTCAGCCGCACGGTAGAGCCCTTC
>Ga0209169_10000490_pt1 | contig 24188 bp, 17 predicted proteins | sample HubBroMetageWRM4_FD_188346 | JGI IMG/M metagenome (GOLD analysis project Ga0209169, IMG submission 188346) | Warmed soil microbial communities from the Hubbard Brook experimental Forest, New Hampshire - Hubbard Brook CCASE Soil Metagenome WRM 4... | ecosystem: Environmental > Terrestrial > Soil...
CTGCTTTATAACCCGGCCGCGTTCGTCGCTCCCACCGGGCTCACGTTCGGCACTGCCGGAAGAAATATCCTGCGCAATCCCTGGCGAACCAACTTCGATATGGCATTGCTGAAACACTTCGCGGTCACGGAGTCAAAATATTTCGAGTTCCGCGCGGAAGCCTTCAACGTCTTTAACCACAGGGAGTATTCCTGGCTGGGCGGGGATGCCGGTTCTGCCGCAGACAACGCCAATGGCACCGGAATCACCACCGCAAACTCGATCGGTTGCTACGGCGGAGCGAACAATTCAGCTGGCGATCCAACCTGTGCCGGAAGCGGACTGCTTCAGCCGAATTCCGCGCACAATCCACGCATCCTGCAGTTGGCGCTGAAGTTTATTTTCTGAGCGAGCATGCAAGGCACTCCTCCGACCTGGCCTCCCTTGAGGCCAGGACTTTTTTGGTTTTACCCAACCTGTGCGTGTTGAGGAGAGTTCACAACCGTGAGCGCCTGTTCAAGGTCGGCGATCAAATCATCTGCATTTTCGATTCCCACCGATAGCCGGATTAACTGCTCAGTTACGCCCATCTTCTGCCGTTGTTCGGCTGAAATCATGGCATGCGATGTCAGCACGGGAATAGACACCAGCGAATCCACTCCGCCGAGACTGGGCGCCAAGGTGAAGAGGCGCAGCGATTCGGTGAGCCGCCGTGCATCACCACCCGAGCCTTCGACTTCGAAGCTCACCATTCCACCGCCACCGCGCATTTGCTCCATTGCAACCGCTCGTTGCGGATGGCCCTCGAGAAACGGGTAGTGAACCCGTCGCACTTTGGAGTGCTGAGCCAGGTACTGCGCGACGTGTAGGGCGTTGTCATTCTGTCGCTGCACCCGAACTGCGAGGGTCTTGATACCACGCAGCAGCAGCCAGGCAGCGTGCGGATCCATGACTGCGCCGAGCGTCGTGCGGGTCTCATGAATCTTCTCGATCAAATCCTTGCGGCCGGCAATAATGCCAGCCATCAGATCGGAGTGTCCGCCGAAATACTTCGTGCCAGAATGCATGACCAGATCGATGCCAAACTCAAAAGGGCGTTGGTTGATCGGCGTGGCGAAGGTGCTATCGATCATACTGATGAGCTTATGTTTTTTCGCAAGCGCAGCGGCCTTGACTAAATCAACGATACGCACCGTTGGATTGGTCGGAGACTCCAGATAGAGCAGCTTCGTATTCGGTCGAATGGCCTGCGCGTGTTGCTCGTATTCGGTTGTATCGACGAATGTGGTTTCAATTCCGAGCTTGGGCAGCCACTGACCGAAGAACTTTCCTGCGCCGCCGTAGATGTCTCGTTGCGCCACAATGTGATCACCGCTTTTCACCAGCGCCAGAATCGAAGTCGTAATCGCGTTCATGCCGGAAGCAAACAGCAAGGCGGCGTCAGCCCGTTCTAGCTCGGCGATTCTCAACTCAACTACGGTGTTCGTCGGGTTGCCGTAGCGCGTGTAAAACATGTCCGTCGGAGTCACGCGCAACTGTTCGTCGTTGTCCGTAACTTCAAAGGTAGACGTCTGGTAGATCGGCGTAGCTACGGGCCCATGCTTTTTTGTCAGGTCGGCGCCTGCGTGGACAGCCTCAGTTTCCTGGTGGTGCTTGCTTTTCTTCATCACAACTCCATCTGCGAATACCAGATTAAGAGTATCGTTCACCGGCCAAGTGGGCAAGGGAGCCGAAGCCCGGTCCAACAACCGTTGCACCCTTTATAATTCCAATCTCATGGATACAGGCCTGAAAAACCGGGTAGCGATTGTTGCCGCTTCCAGCCAGGGGATTGGCCGCGCAACGGCGGAAGCTCTGGCTGCCGAGGGATGCCGAGTTGCGATGTGTGCGCGCAATGCCCAAACTTTGCATGCCGCCGCAGAGGGCATTGAGAAACAATACAGCGCCGCAGTGTTCGCCCAGGCTCTGGATGTAACTGACGCGGAGGCGGTGCACCGGTTCGTCGAAGAAGTGGCGTCGAAATTTGGCAGCGTCGACATCTGTGTGACCAACGCTGGAGGCCCACCGGCAAAAGGGTTTCTCGCTGCCAGCGTGGAAGAATGGCGAAAAGCCGTCGACGCCAACTTTCTCAGCACAGTTTATTTTGCCCGCGAAGTCATACCTCACATGCAGCGCAAGCATTGGGGACGCATCATTACGATCACCTCCATCACGACTAAACAGCCAGTGCCAGACCTTGTTCTATCCAATGCAGTTCGCGCCGCGGTTGTAGGCTTGGTGAAAAGTCTCGCGAACGAGTTCGGCAAAGATGGCATACTCGTAAACAACGTTGGGCCGGGCTACACTGCAACCGATCGGCTAAAAGAATTGGCTAAGACTCGGTCAGGAGCTACGGGCAAGAGCGAAAAAGAGATCTTTGAAGGATGGAGCGCGGATGCACCACTAAAGCGCCTTGGCGAACCCCGCGAGGTTGCGGACGCGATCGTATGGCTCGCCTCTGAGCGCGCTTCGTATGTGACAGGACAAACGGTGCTCGTGGATGGAGGGCTCTACAAAGGGCTATAAACATTTGGAAAGACGTGACTCTGTCCCGTCCGGGCGGGACGCCCGGCCTCCATTTGCCAACAAATCTGGAAAGACAAAATGCGACCACTAGCTTCTCGAATGGCAGTGATGACGGGTGAGGGCGCGCTATCGGTTTGCGCGCGTGCGAAAGAACTGGAGCGCCAAGGCCGTTCCATTATCCATCTCGAACTCGGCGAGCCCGACTTCCATCCCTCCGCGTCCGTAAACCAAGCGCTCAAACGCGCGGTAGACGACGGCAAGGATCGTTACTGCGCGGTCGCGGGTGTTCAGCCTTTGCGCGAGGCAATCGCTTCCTATCTTCACGACACTCGCAACCTGAAAGTTTCCGCGGACAACATCGTGATTGCTCCGGGCTGCAAAATTGCGCTCTTTATGGCGATGATGGCGCTCATCGATCCTGGCGACGAAGTTCTATATCCCGACCCCGGTTTTCCCGGATACCCTTCTATTACTCTCGGCCTGGGTGGTGTGCCGGTACCATTTGAACTTTCCGAGCGTAATCATTTCCAACCAGATCCAGAGCAGATCGCCGCAACAATTACACCTCGTACAAAAATCCTAATCACAAACTCTCCGGGCAATCCAACCGGCACCGTCTACACCGATCAAGTGCAGCGCCGGCTGGCGGACCTCGCCGTGAAGCATGATCTGCTCGTGCTCTCAGATGAAATCTATGCCCGGGTCATTTACGGCGGGCAGTATGTCTCGCTCATGGACTATCCGGGGATGGAGGAACGCACGCTGATCATCGACGGTTTCTCCAAAAGTTTTGCGATGACCGGATGGCGCTTGGGATATACGGTTGCGCCGCCACGTATCGTCCCTGCCTTGCAGATGCTGGCTGTCAACAGCTATACCTGCGTTGTGGAATTCAGCCAATACGCAGCTATCGAAGCGCTCAAGGATCGCGAGGGCGCGACTCCTCTCATGGTCGGTGAGTTCGCCAAACGACGCGAGCAGTTTATCCGCGACCTGAATCGTGTTCCCGGATTTCGCTGTTCGCCGCCGGAGGGCGCGTTCTACGCGTGGGTAAACATTTCAGAGACGGGAATGAGCGCTGAAGAACTTTGCAGGATTCTCTTGGAAGAGGCGGGCGTCGCAGCCATTACGGGCGCGGCTTTCGGCGCTGCCGGCCATGATTTCATTCGCTTCTCATTTGCATCTTCAACCGCGACCCTGCAGGAGGCCGTGCAACGAATTCAGCGTGTTTCCACCACTTGGCAAGGTACCGTGGCGGCCCGATAAGAACCTTGCAGCGCGATATTGGTTTTGTACAAGCGCAGTTACTAAAACTTCATGAGCCGATTGCCCCAGCTGGTTTTGATTGCGATTTGCGGACTTTCGATATTCGCCGCAGGTCAGGCGCGCCCCCTGCCCGGACCTGATGTGCAACAACTCTATGAAAGACTGCTTCCTCAAATTGAAAAAATTCCCATCTTCGATCATCATGCGCATCCGGGTTACTCCGACGATCCTGACGTCGACGCCATGGCCGCGCCACCGGGAATCTACGCGCTTCGCATTCGCGATACGAATCCCGAGCTCATTGTGGCCGCCAAAGCCCTTTTCGGATATCCCTACGACGATCTCTCGCCAGAGCACGGCAAATGGCTGATCCAAAAAAAAGCGGAGCTTAAGAAGAAAAAAGGAACAGCCTACTTCTCCGACATTCTCGATAAGTTGAACATTGACGAAGGGGTTGCGAACCGCGCCATGATGGCTGACTACCTGGATCCGAAGCGGTTTGTCTGGGTATTCTTTGTGGATTCGTTCATGTGGCCATTCGACAATCAGCGGGAACGTGCCCGCAATGCTGACGAAGAGATTTACATTCCGCTGCAGGAGAAAATGCTGCATCGCTGGATGCAGCAGGAAGGCCTAAGCAAGTTGCCTTCAGATTTTGGTGAGTATCTGAAATTCGTGAGCCGTACGCTCGAAGATAATCAGAAGAAGGGCGGCATGGCCATGAAATTCGAAGTGGCGTATTTCCGTTCCACCAAATTTGGCGATCCCCCGCGCGAAGACGCACAAGACATTTACCAGCGCTTCGTATCCGGCGGAATACCCAGCCCCGACGAATACCACACCTTTCAGGATTACATTTTCCGCTACTTGATTCGCGAGGGTGGCCGGCTTCATCTTCCGGTTCACATCCACTCGGCAGTCGGTCCGGGAGATTACTTCAATCTAACCGAGAGCAACATCATGAATCTGGAAAATGTTCTCCGCGATCCACGATATTCGAATGTAACGTTTGTGATGCTTCACGGCGGATATCCCTATGATCGTCAAGCCATCTGGTTGGCCGCGGCGAAAAACTTATCTCGATTCTTCGGAAACCGAATTTCTGCTCTACCCCTCAGAGTTCAAAAACGTGCTTAAGCTCTGGCTGGAGACATTCCCCGAGAAAATTACCTTTGGCAGCGACGCGTTCCCTTACAACGACGTCATGGGCGCCGAGGAAAGTTATTGGCTGGGAGTGCAATCGTCGCGTACGTCGCTGGCCGCAGCTTTGGCGGAGATGATTTCTATGGGCGAAGTGACTGAGGCTCAGGCGCTGCAGATGGCCCACGGTTATTTGCATGACAATGCAGTCGGACTCTATCCGGGAATCGTGCACTAATGGCCAAGGCGAAGACGAAATCAGCGAAGCGGCCCTCATCGAAAAAGAAAGCGCGAAGGGGAACGATGAAAACGGCCGTAAAGGCCGAGTTGAAGCATATTCCGTGGAATTCAATCCCACTTGAAGACCTGAACCCGCTGCTGCAACGTCAGTTCGTCGTGGGTCAAAACGTCATGGTGGCGCGCGTTCTGTTAAAAAAAGGATGTATCGTGCCCGAACACAGTCACCACAACGAGCAAATTACCTATATTCTGGAAGGGGCGCTGAAATTTTGGATCGATGGCAAAGTGATCGTAGTCAATGCCGGCGAGGTGCTGACGATTCCTCCACACATGCCACACAAAGCCGAAGCCGTCGAGGATACGGTGGACCTCGACATATTCAATCCCCCGCGCGCCGACTGGATCAACAAGACCGATCAATACTTGCGGGGTGGAAAGTAGATTTGCACTCGTCAATCTTCCGCTGGCCTCAATCCGGATGACCGAGCCCACTTCAGTAAAGGCGAATTTTGTCCCAGTATCGCAACTGCGATGCATCAGCTGCGAGTCTGTATTCGAGAAAACCCAACAGAATTTCTGCTGCGCCAATTGCGGCGATCTGCTTGAAATCGTTTATCCCCTATGGAATACGACTGACGCAACGCTGCTGGACGCCGCGTCACTCACAAATCTCTGGCGTGCGCGTCGTGCCTCGCGACTTCCCGTTGACGAAAGCGGTGTTTGGCGCTTCCGTGAATTGCTGCCGAATTTCAGTGACGGGCAAGAAATTATTACTCTACACGAGGGAAATACTCCGTTGTACGAAATGCCCAACTGCGCCCGGGTTGCCGGATTGCCGCAACTTTACGCCAAGCACCAGGGCATGAATCCGACGGGATCATTCAAGGACACGGGAATGACGGTGGCGGCATCGGTCGCGCGGCGCGAGGGATTTCGATGGGTAGCCTGCGCCTCCACCGGCAACACTTCCGCTTCCATGGCGGCATACGCGGCGCGGGGAGGAATGCGTAGCCTGGTGCTCATCCCGGAAGGGAAAGTTTCGTGGGGAAAGCTTTCTCAGGCGCTCGATTACGGCGCCGTGACCTGCCAGTTGAAAACTGATTTTGATGGCTGCATGCGCCTGTTGAACCAGGTCGTCCAGCGCATGCCAATTTATTTACTAAACTCGGTAAATCCATATCGTCTCGAAGGACAAAAAACGGCTGCGATTGAATTGATGGAACAGCTCGATTGGCACGCCCCCGATCATGTCATTGTTCCCGGAGGAAATCTTGGAAATTCCTCTGCGTTGGGAAAAGCATTCATCGAGATGAGGCAACTGGGGCTTATTTCGAGCTTGCCGAAAATCTCGATCATTCAAGCAGCGGGCGCAAATCCGCTGGTGCGGACTATGCGGGAAAATGGCGGCAAGAAACTGATTTCCGTCCAAGCTGAAACTGCGGCCAGCGCCATTCGCATTGGAAACCCCGCGTCATGGAAAAAGGCCGTTAAGGTGCTGCAGGCGACCGGCGGCACTGTCGAAGAAGTCAGCGAAGTAGAGATCGCTTTGGCCAAAGCAGAAATCGGAGCCGATGGCATTGGCTGCGAACCGGCATCGGCCGTAACTCTTGCCGGACTCAAGAAGCTGGTGAAGCAAGGCTTCGTGAAGCCGGGAGAAAGCGTGATATTGATTTTGACCGGCCACCTTTTGAAGGATCCGGAATTCACTTTGAAATTTCACCGAGGCGATTTGTTCATCGGCACCGCGAGCGAGAAAGAAGCTGGTGTTCTGAGGCCTCAACAGCATGCGCCCATCGTGCTCGATGCGAGCGTGGACGCCGTCATTCAAACCTTGAAGAAAGCGGACGACCGACTCGGGACGTAGCAAACAACGTCTCTACAGCTCATCTTTGTTATGAAGGATCGCACTCCCAAAACACATTACAAACCACAGACTCTGGAAATTGCTCTTCCAGCGACTTCCGCGAATCTTGGGCCCGCCTTCGACGCCGCCGCGCTCGCGCTCTCTATGTTTCTCAAAATCAGAGCAAGCACTGCAATCGAATTCTCGATCGTGGCGCGCGGAAGAGACCGTAAAGTCTGCGCGCAGCTCGACAATAATCTTATTCTGGAAACCTACCGCGACGTGCTGCAGAAGGAAAGTAGGCCGGTGCAAACGCTGGCGCTCCAGATCGAGAATCAGATTCCCATTGGCAAAGGTTGCGGATCATCCGCAGCCGCTCGGCTGGCCGGAATCGCACTGGCCGTGCGTTTTGGCCGATTGCGCTGGTCGGATAATCGAATCGTATACGAGGCAGCCCGCCGCGAAAATCATCCGGATAATGCTGCCGCGTGTTGGATGGGCGGCCTGGCAATTGCGCGAATCTCCGCGGCCGGCGAAATGCAGATGGCACATGTAAAGCCGAAAGGGAAGTGGCCACTGTTGCTTGCAATTCCCCACGAAAGCCTCTCGACCGAGGACGCACGCCGGGTTCTGCCCGATCAATATTCCCGCGCTGACGCCGTGGCCAACATCCAGAACTCCATGCTGTTATTGGCGGGGTTTCTTCAAGGGCGGAAGGATCTGCTCGGTTCCGCGTTAGAAGATCGCATCCACCAGCCCTACCGAGCTTCATTGTGTCCTCTGCTGCCACCATTGCAAAAGCTGTCGGGGAGTCGGGAAATATTAGGAAGCGCTTTGAGCGGGGCCGGACCTTCAGTATTGATCTTTCTCGATCCAAAATCGAGTGCGCAACAGGCAAAGAAGCGCGTACGGGAACAACTGCGGGTGCAAGGACTCGAACCGGAACTAATTGACACCGAGATTACCGCGCGCGGCGCCAGCCAGAGCACTCGCTAATCCATTCCGGGGGGCAACCGCCTCTCAATGCCGTGGATCTTCGTCGGTGTGAGTTGCGATGACGATGCTCGACAGATGTTGCTGGAAACTCAAGTAAGGCTCGCGCGCGAACCGGTCTGGGTAAGATTGGACCGCCCGAAGAAAGCTGTCAATTTCGCTTTGGACTTCGCGCCCGCGTTCAGCGTCGGTCACGACCGAATCTGTCGCATATTGCTTCTTAATCTTCATCTACTTCTCCCTACCGGACCGGCCTGGGTAACCTGCCCATACAATTGAATCGCGATGCGCACCTCAACCGTTTAAGGCCTTAACGTGCCTCGCCCAATTTTTTTAATTAAGGGGGAAGTCGAGCGTATGTCCCATTCTTGGACATGTAAATGGCACTTTCGTGCTACAGGGAATTCCCGATTGTAGAAAAACGAAAGAGGACCGGACGGGCGTCCGGTCCAATCGAAATTAGTCTTCACCTTCGCGTGGTCTAGCGACTGGCCGGAGGGACGATGCCGTTCATCCGCAGATATACAACCATCTGCCCATAATGATCGAAACAGTGGCCCACGATCAAAGTGGCCAGGCCCAGCCGCGTCGTTGCGCTATCGCTGAAGGGGCTCTTGGTCGGGTTCAGCAGATTTCCATCATTAATCGAAGCGACCGCCTTGTGAAGGTACGCGAACGAGCCTTTGAGGAAATTCGTAATGTCCGCTTTGGTATTCATCGAATCCGGCCCGTTTTCACCGCCCACTTCGACCGGTAGTTTTTCCTGAAGAATGGCCCCTGCGACCATGTAATTGATTGCAGCAAGGTGTTTCACCTGTTGCGCAAACGTACGAACGCCTTTGAATTCGCCGGCGCTGGGCGCGAACGAGTATTTATCCTCAGGCATCGCATCGGCTGCTGAAACAACCTCGTTCTCTGCGCCGCTCACTCTGCTATCCAGGACCTGAGCCACGGTGCGGGGTTCCGCAGGCTTGGCATGTTGTCCTGTCGCGAAACCGCTGCCTGCAAGCAAAAAGACACAGGCGAACAGCCACTTCACTGTCTTCATAAGACCTCCCTTGAAAGTCACCGAGTGAATTTAGAAGCTAGGGCCCGACTAATCCCGCACCACCGACGGTGCGTACTGTAATTCCTGAGATGTCAGCGGATAACGTCGCACACTTACCAGTCCGGCCACGAGCGCGATTGCCGAACATAGAAATGTTGTAGGAATTCCGACGCGGCTGGCCAGCGCACCCCAAAGCGCGCTGCCAATCGCCATCCCGCCTTGCAGCACTAGCAGGTACAACGACAGAGCGCGCGCCCGCAGAAACGAAGGCGACATGGTCTGCGCGGCGACATTGAGACAAGCCAGGATTCCAATCCAAGCGGTTCCGCTGGTGAATAAGACCAACTCCAGCCAGCCAAATGTGTGTACTCGTCCCGCGGCGAATGTCATGGCGGCGAATACCAGAATGGCGATGGTGACAACCGCGTCCACAGAAAGCGTGCTTCGAAGTCGAGGCAATATCGCTGCGCCGGCTAATGCTCCCAGTCCGAATGACCCGAGCAGCAGGCCGTAGCCGGTGGCTCCGTGCGGCCGAGCGACGATGGGGAGCAGAGCCAGCAGAGAACTTGCAGCCAAACTGAACGCCCCCGTGCGGACGAGCACGCAACGCACCACCGAAGCGTCGCGGCCGTAACGCAGGCCGGTGAGAATGGCGTCAAAAACGCGGCCCGTTTCCACGTTCTCAAAGCGCGGACGCTTCCATCGATACAGAAAAAAGATGACGCCAAAAAACGACGCTGCATTCAGCAGGAACGCCACGCCCGATCCCGCGATGGCGATCACAATTCCGCCGAGCGCCGGGCCAACCGCGCGAGCCACATTGAATCCGACGGAGTTCAACGCCACGGCGGGCGCGTGTTGTGCCGGAGAAACAATCTCCGGCGTGATGGCTTGCCATGCCGGATCGTTCATCACCGCGCCCAGCCCAAGCATGAATGTGAACAGCAGCAGAATCCACGGTGTGATATTTCCCAGGAGCGTGAAAATGCCAAGCAGCGCCGCGGCCGCAACCATCCAGCCCTGTGTGATCAGCAGGAAGCGCCGCCGGTCAACCATATCGGCAAGCGCACCGGCGGGAAGGATCACCAGGAAAACTGGAAGTGTCGTCGCCGCCTGCACCAGGCCCACCATGAATGGAGACATGGTTAACTGGGTCATCAGCCAGCCCGAGCCGACGTTCTGCATCCAGGTTCCGGTATAAGAAATTACCGCCGCGACCCAGAGTGAACGAAAAAGAGGCTCGTGCAACGGAGCCCACGCCGAACCGTTTGCAGTTCTCGGCAACATCGACGTTTTCACCGCTTCAGCCATGGTCAATTGCTTGCGACCCTTTCGGCCGGCGCCCGCTCTGCAAACGGCCACTCTCCGTGACGCCACGCTCGTAACAGGTATATCGTCACCCCGCTGATCAGGATCAGCGCAGCGTAGCGAATCTGAGTGAGCGAATTGGTGCGTGAGATAAGTACGAACACAAACCCAACCGACGCGGCCAACGCGGGCAGCGGGTAAAGCCACATGCGGAACGGCCGTGGCAGGTCGGGACGACGGATACGCAAAACGATCAGGCCAATCGCCTGCAACAGAAACTGCAGCATAATGCGGATCACCACCAGCCCTGCGATCACGTCCGCGAGCGACAGAAAACAAAACAACGCTGCAACTACAGCCAGAGCGAGCAACGATAAGTACGGAAACCGTCCCTCCGGATGCAAGCGGGCAAACGCTTTAAAATAATTTCCATCAAGCGCGGCCGCGTATGGCACGCGAGAGTATCCGAGAATCAGTGAAAAAACCGAGGCGAATGCGGTCCACATGACGAGTCCGGTCGCCAGACTCGCCGCCCACGGCCCATAAATCTTTCGCATGAAAATAGACACAACATACAAGCCGCGATTGTCTTGACCAACCTGCATCTCCTGCCACGGGACCACGCCCAGGATGCTGATGTTCATCACAACGTATAGACACGCCACCAAAAAAATGGATAGCAGTATCGCCCGAGGAATCGTTTTCCCTGGTTCTTTGACTTCGTCGCCTAAAAAGGCGACGTTGGCATAGCCCCAATAGTCATAGGTGGCGATCAGCATGGCTGAGCCCAATCCCAGGAAGAAATTGCGAGATAGAGTGAACGCTCCCGGCGGAAAACTGAAAGCTCGCGAAGCATCGAAGTGGCTGAGTCCCGCAACGATGATCCAGGACATGGTTCCGATCACGCCGGCCAAAAGCAGCTTTGAGATCCACCCAATGCTTGTGATCTTGCGATAGAGAAGAAGCACCGCCAGAGCAACTGTGCCAATCGCCACAAATGTTGCGCCTGAGACCAGCCAGTGGAGTTGCAATCGGCCGAGCAGTGGGAGCGGCACGCTCCAGTGGCGAGCGATGTATTGCGTTTCGAGTCCCGGCCAGAAATAGGATGCGTATCCTGCAAGCCCAATCGATCCGGAGGCGATAATGAGCGGTGCACTGAAAGAAAGCTGCCAGACAAAAAGAAACGAAATCAATCGGCCGAGGCCGTTGGGACCGTAGATCTCGCGCAGATAATGATAAGAACCGCCCGACTGCGGCATAGCCGCGCCGAGTTCCGCCCACACCAGGCCATCGCACATGGCAAAGATCGCGCCCAGAATCCAGCCAAGCATCGCCTGTGGCCCACCCATTGCGCTCACCATCAAGGGGATAGTGATGAACGGGCCCACGCCGATCATGTCGATCATGTTGAGCGCGGTCGCGCTGCCGAGTCCTACGCCGCGAATCAGGCGTGGAGAATTCTGGCCGGGATGAGATGCAGGCTGCATTCAACGAACAACTGAGAACTTAAAACAGAGAACTGCGAACCGGGGTTATTGAACAGATTGCTTTTCATGTCCAGCGCTCAACAAATTCACATAAAGCCGGATCGCTCCCGGCACTCCTGCCGGCAATTGACGAAAGAAAGCATATCCCGTGTAGATGTACGTTCCCTTGCCATATTGCGCGCGCAGCAAGCCGCCCTTCTGTGGCGGTTCTTCCGGATCATGGCAAGCCAACAGAGGAGTGAAATTGCTGTCCCACCGATCCATGAAATACAACCCACGTTCCTGCACCCATCCGTCGAAGTCGTGCTGCGTGATTTGGTTGGGGAAGTGAAAAACGCCGTCGTCCGGGGCCAGAATCTCGACGGGAGCCTCTTCCACCGAAACCCGCGCCCGGCTGAGTTGCGCGGGATAAGGCGTGAATTTCCCATTGTTGAAATCGGCGACGCCAGTGTTGTATTGCGCCACCAGCGTGCCTCCGTTATAGACGAAGTCCAACAGCTTTTTATTGTTGGTCGCGACATCTTTTTGTGTATCGTAGGCGCGGATTCCCAGCACAATCGTCTCGTATCTGCTTAGGTTTTCGCCAGCGAGTGTATCCGCCGGGATGATCGTCAGCTTCATTCCAAGCTGTTCCAGCACCGTAGGGATATCGTCGCCGGCGCCCATGATGTAACCGACTTTTAAATCTTTGGGCACTTTCACATCGACGATGCTGACGCGCTGCAGCGCGGGCTGATAATAGTAAAAGCTGCCGAGGTCCTCACGAGTCACCACGCTGTACCCCTCGCTGTAATTCACTCCGCCCGACTCGAAAACTGCACGAATCGCGCCGCGTCCTTCTTTCAAGCTAGCCGGAGATATTTTGAACTCGAACTCCTGCTTTTCCCCGCGCTTGTGGAACTCCATCGATAACTTTTCGGGTTGAACCGCCCAGCCAGCGGGCACTTCCAGACGAAGCGTGCCGTTGGCAGCGCTGGACAGGTTGTTCGAAACGCCGACTTTCACGCGCTTTTCACCATCGCCTTCTGTCGGAATTACTTGTTGCCCAGGCTCCAGCACCACAGAAAACGCGGGGACGATCGCGAGCGGCCGCGTCCGCTCTCGGCCTTCGTCATCTACGAACCTCGTGACCACAGGAGAAGAAATCGCCGTCTCTGGTCCGTTCGATCCACCCAGCTCACGCGTCCCACCGAAGAGAGTCAGATCGTGCGGCGAATGATGCGTGTGATACTTGACCGTCGCGTGGAACGGAGGCGGTGGGAAGGGCAGAGTAACGTAGCGGTCGTCGTCGATCGTATTGATACTTTCCGTTTCCGGGTCCGTCCGATGCCAATAAGGCCGCGTATAAAAATGGCCGTTGGCGGCATCAGCAGGAATCTGCACGACGAAGTTCGCGTACTGATCCGCGCCCGGAGCAACGGCGAGGACAGCTTCTTTGTCGATCTGCTTTGCCCATTCCTGGGGAGCATCGAGCCGTAGGCCGTCTAGTACGAGCTTGTACTTTGAGCCGTTATGAAATTTAACTCGAACCAGGACCTTCTGCCCTGGAGAAACAGCCGTGAAGGCGTCTTCCTCCTTCGGCAAGCCCGTCCCTCCGCCCGGAGGGGCGACCGTCGCTTCGAGTGAGACATCCATTGCCAGGTTCAGTGCCATCCGCATCTGTTGCTGTTTTTCACGAAGCCTCTGGAACAAATCCTGCTTAAGCGCCGTGGTGATGTCGCTGCTGTCTACGCGGTTTATGATCGAATCGAGTTTCTGCAATCCGACCAGCAGCGGTCCCGCAGCATCGCTTTTGTCTTTTTCGCTTCGCTGGGTCGCAATCTGAACTCGGTTCGCAACCTCTGTCAGCTCCGAACGCAGCCACGGCACTTTCGATTCTTCCGCTCCCAATCGAGACGCCAGACCCGGCAGACTGGTGTCGATCCCGCCGAAAAAATCCTTCTCGTGCCCATCTTCGTCGGTTGCGGACGGCAAAACCGAATCCACCAGTTTGTAATAGGTGTATCGTGGGCCCGCATCAACAGAAAAAGCACCCACACCCTGTGAAAGCTGATGCCGCAATCCCTCCACGGCAAACTGTGCGTATGACATGCCGAGTCTCGGATTCGGTTCTCCTGTATTCAGCCGGACTGTGTAATTCTCAGCCGGACAAGTCTGAGCCCCAAATCCGCAGACGTTGCCGATGTAAAGTTTCTTCGCTTGCCACGGCAGCAAGCCTTCGTTGATCTGCTCCGGGAACCGACTGGGATCAGCCGCCGCACGAAATGCCTCGCGCGTAAGAATCGCGGAAGCCTGATGATGACCATGTCCGTCACGATCGGTGCCAGAGAAGCGAGCGACTAAAACGTCAGGCCGAAAAGTACGAATCACCCGCACCATGTCGCCGAGCGCGATATCGTGTCCTTGCCACTTCTGAAATGTCTCGTCGGCATTTTTAGAAAAGCCAAAATCGGCTACCCGCGTGAAGCGTTGCTCCACGCCGTAATACTGATCCGCTCCGAGGAGCTCCAGCGTCCGCAAGACGCCGAGCACATCAAACAAATTACTGCCCACTTTATTCTGTCCGCCTTCGCCCCGATTGAGTGTCAGCAGAAGCACCGTCGCGCCCTTGCCGCGCGACTCCAGGGTCAACATGCCGCCATCTTCATCGTCGGGGTGGGCCACGGTTTGCATCAGGCGGGCCGTGGTCCGCAGCCGCAACAGCATTTCCTGCAATCCGGCGGCTCCGGTATCCTGGGGTAACGGATCTACATAACGTGGAGCTGTCGGGTTTTCTGGCTTTGGCGTGGATTGCCAAAGCGCGGCGACGGTGACCAGAGAGATCAAAAATAAAACAATAAGAAACTGCAGCGACCGAGGCCGAACTCGTTTGTGCCAGACCCCGCGGTCATCTTCGGTCATAGGTAAAAGATTGTTTTTCTCGCGGATGGGAACCAATATTTTTCCTGATCTATCGTCTCGATCATTGACCGTGCAGAAGTAAAAAGGGTAGCCGCAACCGCACGAACCATCCTACTTGATTCACTGTCCTTGCGGATTACGCACGCTTTCCTGGCACTGGTGCGCGGCGGTCAGTACGGCGTCGAAGTCTTTGCCGCTGCGCATATTTGCCAACAACGGATCAGACAGTAAAGCCGAATACGAACAATAATTTTGTTCAACCGCCGCCGTGAGCATGTGCAGCGCAATCGCAGGCTTTCCGCAGAATGCCATGATCGTTCCTTCGTAGTACCAAGGCTCGGGATCGGGTTCGGCAAGCACGGACGCCTCCGTATCGGTCGTGATCTTGTCCAGCTCCGAAGCCGGTCGCATTCCCAAACATGCCTCGAACAGATCTCGATGATAGCGGGGATTGTTCGAAATTTTCTTTACGGCCTCGCGTGCCTCGGCCAGTTTACCTTCGCGTATAAGTACCGAAACGGTTGCGGAGTTGGCCCATTCCGAGCCAGCATCCAGGCTGACAAAGTCCTTCGCGCGTTGCTCTCGGCCCAATTCCATGAATGCCCAAGCGCACGACCGGAACTGGTAGTTTCCCGTAGACAACTCGATCGCAGTATCGCACTCGCGCGCGGCTTCGTCCTGCATTCCAGCGTAGCGGAGCACAAACGACAGCGTGAAGTGAGCTTGACCACTCTCCGGCCGGCTTTTGACCAATGCCTGCGCCGCCTCATACGCCTTGGTTAACTCGCCCCGCTCCACGCGATTTGTGATCAACTGGCCCGCGGCCACGATCCGATTTGGATCAAGCTCAATTGCGCGCTCAGAAGCTTTATTGGAGCGCTGGAACATCTCTTCTCCGCCGTTGGAATAATCGGCGTCATAATAACTGCGCACGCCGAGTTCCTCCCAGGCGGGAGCATAGTTCGGATCCATCTCCACGACGTGTTCCAGCACCGCGATCGCATCTTTGTTCGGGCCGGCATCGTGTGGCAATGCGAGACTGTGCAGGTAAAGGTCGTAAGCTTCCTGGTTCTTCGGCCGTGTCCCGGTATCGAGATAATTTCCGGCCGCGCCCAGAGTCGGCAATAAACCTCGGCGGAGCTGATTGGCCAGCTGCGCCTGCAGAGAGAGCAGATCCTCGCTCGACGCGGTGAAATTCGTCTGCCACAACATTTTGTTGCTCTTGGTTTCCGTGGCCTCCAAGGTCACCAGGAGATGATCTCCCTGCCGCAAGAAATGCCCGGTCAGGACGTTGCCAACGTGCAGCTCGCGTCCTACCTTTTGCGGATCAATGTCCGAACTCGTGTATTTCCGGGTGACGCCGGAAGGTCGCACGTCGAGGGTCCGGCTGTGCGTGAGCACGTTGGAAATTTCATCGGCCAAGGCAAAGCGTAAATAATCGACGCTGAAGTCGCCATTCAAATTCTGCAGCGGAAGCACTGCAATCGCGTTCCCTCCGGGGTTCGCGATCACGCTGCGATGCTTGTACCACCAGGTACCCACGGCGGCCAGGACAGCGATCAACAAGCCGGACATTCCGACCAATAAGTATTTCTGCCACGCACTGGAAGTCTGAAACGCATTCGTGGCAACACGCAGAGTTGCTTCCCGCGAATTGGTTTTAACCGACCCTGATTCTGTTTGTTTCTTGAGGCGTTGCAGGTCGGTCTTCATCTGGGCCGCGCTCGCGTACCGCTTATCGCGGTCCTTTTCCATCGCCTTTCCGATAATGCCCTCGATCTGCGGCGGGAGAGCGGGATTCAACATTCGGGGCGCGACCGGCTTGTGATGCAGCATGGCATCGAGCGTGGTCACGACATTCGCTCCCTGGAATGGCTTTTTGCCGGTCGCCATTTCGTAGAGCACGATGCCGAAAGAAAACAGATCGCTTCGCGGATCGAGTTCTTCGCTGCGCGCCTGTTCCGGCGACATATAAACCGCCGTCCCGGGCACCACTCCGACCGCGGTGAGCGAATCCTCATACGGTGTGTCCTCGGACGCCGCCACGCCCTGGTCGCGCGACAATTTCGCCAAACCGAAGTCGAGAATCTTCACCTGCCCGCTCGTAGTGATAAATAGGTTTGCGGGCTTGATGTCGCGGTGAATGATTCCCTTGGAGTGAAACGCCTCCAGGGCCTCCGCCACCTGCACCGCGATGTCTAGAAGTTCCTCAAATTCCAGGGGCTTCCCGTGAATGCGCTGCTTCAGGCTTTCGCCTTCCAGCCGCTCCATCACAATGAAGGGATGCCCGCCGTTATCGTCGATTTCGTGAATGGTGCAGACGTTCGGATGATTTAATCGCGATGCGGCGCGGGCTTCGCGCTCGAACCGGTCGAGAGACTTACGATCGCCCAGCAGATTGTCGGGAACGAATTTCAGGGCTACGTGACGGCCAAGGCGCACATCTTCCGCCTCATAGACAACGCCCATGCCTCCACCGCCGATTTTTCCCAGAATGCGATAGTGGGAGACTGTCTGGCCAACCATCAGGCGAACCGCCGTTCGCGGTAATGTTAGGCTGCTCCGGGGCTTAGGTCAACCGCTTCCTTCGGAGGCGATGCGGGATTTACGGGCCTGATCAATGAGCTACCGGATTTCTCGCCAACGGCGGTTCGGGGAAAATGAGTTCATGAACACCTCTGGCAATGACCATGGCAACTTTTGTCCAATGGTCCCCGACAGCGAACAGAATCGGTCCTCACTTCGTGAATACGCTCTTAGGATGAGGCACCACTGAGCGTAATGGCATTGTTCGCCAATAATTTGCGTTAGAAATGCCAGTTACGCAAGGCATTGTTGCGCTTCATAAACGCCACCTCATCGCCGGAAAGGCACTCACAAGCATAAGGAAATGCCCAAACTGAACCCCAGCATTCTATACCCGAAACCGTCAAGCCACGCTAAATGACATAACCAGCCATTACACGTTTTGAGGGGTTTTGAGCGCGTCGCTCTGTTTCGCCGATAATAAGATGGCTTCCGCATCGCCGTTCAAATTTCCTGCGGAACTTGACTAGCAGGGAACTAGGTTGCGGTGTCGAGGTGGAACGGCTCGTTGTATGGCTCGACCGGATAGCCCTTTGCTTTCCAGGCCTCCAATCCTCCCTTAAGGAACTTGATCCGCGAGAAATGCAGGGCGTGAGTTCGATGCAAAATTGCTCGGCTCGTTTTATCACTGGGGCAGGTGCAGTAAACAATCGAGTCTTTCTCTTTCGGAATGAGCGAAGGGTTCTGCAGCACTTCTTTCGGCGGGATCCTCTTTGCACCAGGGATGATCTCATATCTGGCCAGCAAGTCGAGAGGCTGGCGAACATCAAACAGAAGCACGTCATGATTTGCGGCTAACAATGTGTGGAGCGCTTCCGGCGTGATGCTGTTCCGCTCCATCTCTTGTTCGTCGGATCTGTGTTTGATCCAAATTACGATCAACACGCAAATAAGCGACACGCAAACGGCGGTCAGGGTCAGAGTCATCTCTTCTTCCTCGTCCACATTCCCGATTACAGATTCCCCAAAGACCTAAAAGGATTCTTCGCGCACGCGAAGGGTCGTGCTCAATTCGTTTCGGCGTCACGAGTTCTGGGACAGTACCGTAGAGCACCGAGGACGTGCCGTTGAGCATGACACCCAGGAAAGGCAGTACTACCAGGGTCAGTACGAGAGGCAAGGCGAGCACGGCCATAGACCCTCTGATTACCGCAGCCTCGATCCGCGCCCGCCTCAAGATACTAGCCAACGTTCCGGTTAGACGCTCGACGATTCCACGGAAGCGGGAACGAGACCTTCGATAGTTGCGAAAAGATCTTTGACGGAGAGAGGTTTTGAAACGTAAGCATCCATTCCAGCCTGCAAACACTGTTCTTTGTCGCCCACCATGGCGTTTGCCGTCATGGCGATGATCGGGATGTGTTTGCCGGTGGCCTTTTCCTGTTCGCGCAGGCAAGCCGTCGCCTCCAGGCCATCCATTTCCGGCATTTGAACGTCCATCAGAACGAGGTCGAAGGAATCGTTCTGCAAGGCCTCCAGAGCTGCTCTGCCGGTTTCCGCCAGAACCACGTTGTATCCTCTCTTCTCCAACAGGCGAATGGCTAACACCTGGTTCACTCGATTGTCCTCGGCCAGGAGAATCTTTAGGTGTGGCCGGCCTTCGCGCAGCGAATGAAGAGTAACCAACCCCGGTGCATGATTGGTTTGACTCGGCGAATTCAATACTGTCTTGATGGCTTCAAGAAAGTCGGACCGTCTGATGGGTTTGGGCAGATAGGCCTTGATACCCAACTCCCGACAGCGCGCGGCATCGCCCCGCAAGCCCGCCGAAGTAAGCATGATCAGCGCCGCAGGCGCCAATTGCGGGTCCTGCTTTATTTGTTCCGCTACTCGGAAACCGTCGACGTCCGGCATTTGGGCATCAAGCAGCACCAGAGAAAAAGCGTTTCCTTCGGCGGCGGCTTTTTGCAGCATCGCTAAAGCGGAGCGTCCGTTGTCAGTCTCGACTGGCCTCATGTGCCAGCCCAGAACCATTTCTTTCAAAATACGCCGGTTGATTGCGCTGTCATCGACGATTAATACCGCCACATCGCGAAGCGCATCGGTCGCGATGGAAGCAGGCTTGCCGGTAGGGACTTTCTGCAACTCGAAAAGAGCACTGAAATGAAACGTACTGCCCCGGCCAGGTTCGCTTTCCAACCAGATGCGGCCGCCCATCATCTCGACCAGGCGCGTGCAAATCGAGAGGCCCAGGCCGGTTCCGCCATATTTTCGCGTGGTTGAATTGTCCGCTTGCGTGAATGCCTCGAAGATGGACGACTGTTTCTCCGAGGGGATTCCGACTCCAGTGTCGCTTACCGAAAAATGAAGCTTCGCCGCGTTTTCGGTTTCTTCCTGGGTTTCGACACGGATCAGAACTTCGCCCTGGGATGTGAACTTTATTGCATTGCCGATCAGGTTTAGGACAATCTGACGTAGACGAGTGGGATCGCCTCGCAGCTCATCCCGAACGTCAGGCAGGATATGGCATGCCAGTTCCAGGCCTTTTTCCTGCGCACGCAAGCTGATGGTCTTTATAGCGTCGTCGAGGCTATCGCGCAGATTGAATTCGATGATTTCCATGTCCAATCTGCCGGCCTCGATCTTGGAAAAGTCCAGGATGTCGTTGAGCAAGGTGAGCAATGACTCGCCCGAACTCTTGACCAAGTTCATATAGCCGCGCTGTTCGGTTGTGAGTTCCGTATCGAGCGCCAATTCCGTCATGCCGATAATCCCGTTCATGGGCGTGCGGATTTCATGACTCATGTTGGCAAGGAATTCACTCTTGGCGCGGCTGGCCGCTTCGGCGGCTTTGCGAGCCTCAAGCAAAACCTGCTCAGTTCGCTTTCGTTGTGTAATGTTGACGAAGGTCACAACCGTGCCGATTACACTTCCATCTCGGAGCAGGGGATGAGACCAGTATTCGGCGGGAAAGCTGGCACCGTCACGGCACCAGAGAACTTCGTCATCTCTGTGGGTGCCATACCCGCGGCGAAATGCCTCGTAAATATGACACTCATCCGCGGGGTAAGGTGCACCGTCTGGCAGCGTATGGTGCATCAGGTCGTGCATGTTCTTACCAAGAAAGTCCGCGGCTTCCCGATAACCCAGCAGCCGAATGCATGCGGGATTGCAGAACGTGCAATTGCCCGACGTGTCGATGCCGTAGACTCCCTCGGGGATAGAATCCAGCAGCAGCATGAACAATTCCCGGCTGTCCCGGAGTTCCGCCTCGGCGCCTTTCTGCTCCGTAATGTCTATCCCGACGCACGCGATTCCGGTGATGCGACCGTCCTTATCTCGTATTGGCACTTTTGTGGACAGGACGCGGGTGGGATTTCCCTCGGAATTGACGCCCATTTCTTCACGATTGAGCAGTGGCTGCCCCGAGCGAATGACGTTCTGATCATCTTCGTAGAAACCGGCGGCAAGATTTTGCGGGTAAAGGTCGAAATCACTTTTGCCCAAAAGATCGTCGGCAGTCTTCAAACCCAACTGCAGCGCGCAGTGCAAGTTGGCTACAACGAACCTTGCTCGCGTGTCTTTTATGTACAGAAAATTGGGCACGTTGTCGATCAGAGACCGCAGCATTTTGCGTTCATTGTCGAGCATGGCCTGTTGAGACGAGAATCGGCGGTCCACCAGTGAGGTCACCAATACACTGCCAAGGATGAGAAGAGTTACGAAGACTATGGCAGCGAAGGCAAGTGAGGATATGTCCACCGACTGCGACAGATCTGGCGCTACGCCGGTGGCCATGAAGCTGACCGCTGCCATCCCGGTATAGTGCATCGCCGGAATCGCGAGACCCATAACCACTGCGATCGCAAGCTTGGGCATCCAGCGGCGATTCTCATTACGAAAATAGGAGATCAGCAAAATGCCTACAAAGGAAATCGCGATGGCCAGGATGATCGACAAAATCCAAAGACCACGTTGGTAATGGTGCATCGCGGCGAGGCGCATGGCTGCCATGCCGGTGTAGTGCATGGTCGCGATGCCTGCGCCCATCAGCAAACTTCCAGCCGCAACATGAAGCGGTGTCATAGGCTCGCGGCTGGCGACGTACAAGGCGACAAAAGATGCCAGGACCGCAGCCAAAAGTGAGAAAATCACCGTGGGAACATGGTAGTAGACGGGTATCGGCAGCCGGAAGGCCAGCATTCCTGTGTAATGCATAGCCCAGATCCCGCTTCCCATGGCGAAGGCGCCGCCCGACAGCCATGCCAGACGGGCCTTACCTCGATTTGCAGTCACGCGCCCTGCGAGATCGAGCGCTGCATAAGACGCGAAAATAGCTACGGCTATCGAGACCGCGACTAATCGATGATCGTAGGTTCCCGGGATCGGGGTCAGTCCAATCATTGGTTGTCCTTGCGCGACCGCCAGTTGTCAGAGCGGCCGGGTGGGACGCCGAGCAGGATGGGGCCAACTAAGGGCGTAGTCTCTTCCGTCGGCCCGCACTTTGCTCTGAGGTACTCCATACAGGTTTTCTATCGGCAGAATGATGGTGAGTGTTTAGGCCTCGGCGGGTTACCGGTCCGCATTGGTGGCGTAGCGCTGTAATCGCTGGGATTCGCGACTTAGCTGGGAGATGAGTTGCTGCAGAGGGACGACTGCTAATCAGGCCTTGGGCCATCTGCGAATGCCGCCGGATCGCGGTTCGCACAGCATTGGCTTTGAGACCCTCTGTGCGTTCCCCTCTGATGAGTTGAGGGGATCAGCTAGAGAGGGCGTGAAAAGTCGGACAGGCAGGGCGAAGGCTACACCCGGACGCCCTCTGTGCCATGCGGCAGCACCGGACCGGATTCAGCCTCGCCGAGTTTCCACGTCTCGTCGGGATTGGTCGAGAGCAGCGGCCAGCCCTTCGAAAGCACGAAGCGCAACCACGCCCCTGCCACCTGCGAAGTGACCACGGCGGTGATGACCAGCGTAGTGTAGAAAGCCGCGTTGATAATGCCGGCGTCGTAGGCCACGCTGGCTAGGACGATGCCGGGGCCTCCGCGTGCGTTGGTGGTGATCGCGATGTTAAAGACATCGAGCCCGCGAAAGCCGCCAAGCCACGCTGCCAGTCCGGCTGAAAAAATCGAGATCAGCGATGAACCTATCAGAAATACCAGCAGAATCGCGAAAGAGAACTGCCGCCCGAATACCAGCCTGTAGCCGATGATTCCAAAATAAATGGGCACGAAAACGCCAAAAGAGACTTTGGAGATGGCGTCGATCGGTGCGGCGAAGCGCTCACGCTGCGTGCCATACAGTCCCCCGACGATGCCGTACCCGGCAAGCAATGCGGCGAATTGAAGGTTTACTTCGAAGATCGCCGCGATCGCGCAGTACGTCATCAACACTGCCATTGCGTAGCCGACGGGAGAAGCTTTATAGAGCACGTTTGAACTCGCGTTGCTGAGCCGGTTCAGCAGCCCCGGCGCAACGAACAGTCCGATCAACGTAAAGACCAGAGTGCCGATCACGTGGGACGCAACAGTGCTAGTGACATGCTGTTGCGCCAGAGTCGCCGAGGTGGCGATGGCGGTGGCAAATGCCAGCACAACCCATAACGCCAGGTCTTCCAGCAGCGCGTACCCCAGGATCAGGCTTACGAATCGTGTCCGCATGATCCCAAGATCCCAGAAGATGCGCGAGATCACGGGAATCGAGCAAACTGCCGTAGCAATCGCCACGATGAGCAGAGTCGAAGTCGATTGACCTGATGTTCCGGTCAGCAGGTGCAGTGGTATCAGGCCGGCAAAACCCAGTCCCAACACTAGGGCAAAACTGGCAAGATCGGAAACTGTGAGTAACAAGAAAGTATTGCGCCGATTCTCTTTGGCCAACAATCGACGGGTCTCGGCTCCGGAGCAGAACATCAGCAGGATCAAGCCCAACTGGTAGAGGAAACCTAAAACCGTAGCCGAACTGGGCGAAAACGAGAAAAGCTTGGCGAAGGCTGTGGGCGCCAAAAGCTTCAGTACAAATGGTCCGAGCAGAATGCCGGCCAGGATCTCTCCTACGATGCGTGGCTGCTTCAGCCGTTCGGCAAGATAGCCTAAGCCATGCACCGCAACCAGCAGGACGGCAATGGTGAGCACAAAGTGACCAAACTCAATGACCGACATGCTTATCTCCAAAGGCGAAGGACTGGGATGAGCGGGAGAGGTATTTCGTTGCTCGTCAAGAGCTTGCCCGGAGAGTATCAAAGATATATCTGATTGTCGATAGGCATAGTGGCCATAGTCGCCGGCCTCTACCGGACAAGGCACTGCTCAGAGAATATTGCTCGTCCACAGGTTATCCGCTCAGTAGCGGCATGCGCGGTCTATAGTGGTTCCTGCAAGTAACAAAATCCACAACATCGGTCGCGATGAACTTCGACATGAAATGTACCATTCTGTTATTTACCCTTGTTTTGTGCGGCCATTCACTGGCGCAGGCGACGCCAGCGTCCGCTTCCACCGCGAACTGCTCACCAGCTGTATTCGACATCAACGGCAACAAGATATGGATGAACGAAGAGGGCCACGGAAACATCACCGTCGTCTTCGAATCCGGATTTGGCAACGATTCAAGCGCATGGTCGCAAATCACGCCGAAAATTCAGGCGGCCGGCGTGCAGACCTTCGTCTACGACCGTGCGGGCATGGGCAAGAGCACTATCAATACGTCGACGCCGTACAGCATCGACAACGACGTGCAAATCCTCAGGTCGGCGCTCGCGCACTGCCATATCGAAGGACCGATTGTGATGGTCGGACATTCCTACGGCGGCGCGATCAGTTTGCTCGCCGCATCCGAAGACCCGGACATCGCAGGGCTGGTCCTGATCGAAGCGGTCGTTCCGAATGTCTGGACG
>Ga0209169_10000492_pt1 | contig 24083 bp, 18 predicted proteins | sample HubBroMetageWRM4_FD_188346 | JGI IMG/M metagenome (GOLD analysis project Ga0209169, IMG submission 188346) | Warmed soil microbial communities from the Hubbard Brook experimental Forest, New Hampshire - Hubbard Brook CCASE Soil Metagenome WRM 4... | ecosystem: Environmental > Terrestrial > Soil...
TTCCAGCTCGTCGGCGGATAGTGCTCCCGCGCCACGCAGATAGGCGTCGAATCGGCTGCTGTACGGATGGAAGCTCGGGTCTTCGAGCTCGAAGCGCTCGAGGGCCGCTGCGGCCTCGATCAGAGGCTGTGCGGCGGCACCGGAAGCCCCAATGCGTAAAAGCTCCGCGGCGTAGGACGCCCGCCCCAACTTCGCCGCGACCTCCCGAACGCTCGAGTTCGCCATCTCGGCCTGATCCAACAGCGGCAGTAGTATCTGCTCCCGCAAGTTGTCCGCACGGCCATCGAGCATGAGGCCGCCGGCGGGACCAACATCCTCGCGCTCCCTGCCAACATCGATGTAAGAGTGTCGCGCAAAGCGCGGTGTGTCCGACAGATAGCGTAACGAGGGGACGGCGCGAAGTCCCGGGCGATTCATATCGGCGCCGCCCATCATGACCGCACCTGCGGTTTTAGGCGCGGCGTACGCGTTGGCCGGATCGTGGCAGCTCGCACACGACAACTGACCGGAGGCCGAAAGCCCTGGGTCAAAAAATAACTGGCGGCCCAGTTGCGCCTGCGGACTCAAGTCCGTCGCCGCCAGTGTCGGCCCCGCGGATAGGACGAGCGCCAGGGCCAGGACCGCCGTCCTGGACATCAAAAACTAAACAACGTCAACAAATCCCCCACCGCAGGCCCGTTGGTCGGCTTGTAAGGGTCCTGCGGGCTCGCGACCGGGTTCGCCAGGTTGTCGCGACTGCGGGAGGACAGCCTGGGCAGGTCCCAGTTGTACTCAATGAACTTGGAGATCGAAGCGTGATCGGTATAAGAGTGATCGATGTAACCGCGCTTCACAAAGGGCGACACCACGATCATCGGGATGCGCGGCCCGTCCCCGAAAAAGTCGAGGATCTGGATGAAGCCGCTATCGAAGTGGCCGCCGCCCTCATCGGTGGTGACGAGGATCGCTGTATGCGCCCACAATTTAGGGTGCGCCTGGACCTCGGTAATCACCGTGCGGACAAAGTCCTCATAGGTGGCTTCGACCGAGTAGCCGGGGTGCCCGCTGTCGAGATTCTTCGGGACCAGGAAGCTCACCGCCGGCAGGGTGCCCCGTGCCACGTCCCGGTCGAACGAGGTCAATCCCTTCAGCCTCGACTTCAGCGCCGGCTGTGTCATCACCGTTTTGGAGGCGACCAACGGATCGCCGATGTCGTTGTACTGCAGGCGCCGGGCGGCGTCTAACGAGAGATGCAGTTTCTTCATCTCCACGCCCACGTCCGCAGCGTCGCGGCCGCCCGTGTACCAACTCCAACTCACGCCCGCCTTGTCCAGGGCCTCCGCGATCGTAGGCACCGTCTGCGGTGGGTAGGTGTAATTTTTCGGTCCCAGCGGCTGGGTATGGCCGTCCAGGTCGTATCCGGCGCCGTAATTGTTGACCAGGTAGTAGGCGCCGGGCTCGCAGTGGCTGGCGACGCCCTTCTTTTGCAAGAAACCTAGAATCGCGCTCACCCCCGGCTGTTGGGCGTCGGAGCAGTTGACGTAGGAGCCACCGTTGTAGCCGTCCTGGCGGAAGAAATTCTCGGATCCGGGTGCTGGATCCGGATTCTCGATCTGGTTGGGCGGCGGGACACCCAGTGCGCCTCCGACCTTGTAGACGGGTAGGTCGGCGGTAGCGATGGAGAAGAAATTCATCCCGGTGCCGCCCATGATGAACTGGTGATGGTTGTCACTCATGGCGTAACTGTCGGCGAGCGAGCGCAGGTAGCTGGCATCGCCGCGGTGCATGTTGACGAAGCCCATCAACTCTCCACCCTGGCCGGGGTCCGCGGCGGTGATTCCGTCCGTGTCGGCCCCCATGCCTGTCGTGATCGCGACCCATGCGTACAGGTCGGGCTTGGAGTTGTCGCCACCGGTCTGTTGCCACATCTGGAAGAACCGGTGCACCGGGTCGCCCGTCGCGGCGGAAAGTGCGGTTGTAGCGCTTTCCAAAGTCGGAGCGGTGTTTTCCTTGGGGTAGGGCACGTAATGCGTAATCTGAAACGGCCCATCGGGCAGGTTCCCAGGGAAACGGCGGTCGACGCCGTTAGCGACGTCGTGAAAGTTCTGATCCTGAACTCCGATCAGGCGCGGCGGCGGTAAGGTTCCATACGCCGCCGCTCGGGGCGGATTCAACATAAAGACAGCCTGCGGGACGGCTTTACGCTGCAGGGCCTGCGCAAACCGGGGGCCCGGGTTGCCATCGCCATCGACGATGCCTTCCGAAAGCAGGTTGCGTACCGTGGCGCCCGGTTTCGGGATGTAGGTCGCGAATACCCCGTCGAAGGTTTGGTTTTCGCCCACGATGACAATGAGGTTCTCGATGGGGGTCTTTGGCACGCGGCGTGACGCGTGGCCGGTATGGGGCAGATCAGCCGCCCACACCAGTGAACTCGCCACGCACAGTCCTACGGCCGCGGCGATCGAGCGATAAACCATGAATAGGGGACACCCTTAAGACCCGTGGAGTGCAGATTGTTGCGCGGGCGCGCCACTCGTGCAAATGCGTCGTCGGAACTTGCGCGCAAGTGTCAGTAACATGTCTTCCAAAATAACGCCGGAGGGCTACACTGAAACGCACTGGGTACGTCAGTCGCATCACCACTACAGGTTGATGGGGGTCGGCGTTTGAAGGGAAAACTAAAGATCGGCTTAATAGTCGACGGCCCGCACCTCGCGAAGCACGTCGCGGACCTCATTGAGTGGTCACGCAACACCGATTCCATTCACATTTCCCACCTGATCGTTCAAGACCGCGCGGTGGAGACCCGGTCGTGCGGGGTCCGGATCGCCCAATTTCTGCGTAAGCGTCCTTCCGCCCATGCGCAAACCGTACTTTGGAAGCTTAAAGAAAGGTTGGAGTCTCGCCGCCTGACCCGGATCAAGGCGTTTCGCGGTTACGACCGGACCTATGATGGCCGGCTGCTCGTGCCGGGCGAGATTCGTATCAAACCACTGGTTTCGCCATCCGGTTTTGTCTACCGGTATAGCGAGGCGGACGTAGCGCGGATCCGGGATGAAGAGTTCGACCTGCTGTTGCGGTGCGGTTCCGGCATTCTCAGAGGCAGCATCCTCAGCAGCGCCCGCCTGGGCGTTCTGTCCTTTCATCACGGCGACAATCGCATCAACCGGGGTGGGCCGGCGGGCTTCTGGGAGATCTACCATCGCCAGGAGCGAACCGGCTTCGTCGTCCAGAAGCTGACGGAGGAATTGGACGGGGGCGACGTCATCCTGCGCGGCTACATTCCCACCCAGGACACCCACCTCCTCAATTCGGCCACCCTCTACGCGAAATCCTTTTATCGCCTGCGGAAGCTGCTGACCAAGATCGCCCTGACGGGCCAACTGCCGGAATGCGAGGCTCACTACCCCTTCACGGGCAGACCCCTGGTCACGCCGGAGTTACCGCAGGTGCTGCGCTACCTGCTCACACAAATGACACGCTCCGTGATGGTCCGCGTCCGCAATGCCCTCCACTACCGGGAGCGATGGGACGTCTACTTCACCGAAGCCGGCTGGAGAAGCGCGGTCATGTGGCGGGGGACCCGACTCAAGAACCCGGTTGGCCATTTTCTCGCCGATCCGTTCGTGACCACGCGCGAAGGACGCACTTGTTTGTTTGCGGAAGACTTCGTGTTTGGGACCGGGAAGGGGCACATCACGGCCTTCGAACTGACGAATACCGGCGCGCACGAGCTGGGGACGGTCCTGAAAGAGGAATTCCATCTCTCGTTTCCCTTCCTGTTCGAATTCGAGGGCACGTTGTTGATGTGCCCCGAAACGCGCGAGGCGGGCGAGATCCGCATTTACGAGTGTGTGGAGTTCCCGCTCAAATGGCGGCTCAAGACAGTGGCGATGCGCAACGTCGTCGCTGCCGACACCATGATCTTTCACAAGAACGGTTTGTGGTGGATGTTGAGTAACATCAGCCAGACTGAGCCGCACGACTGCAGCTCGGAGCTCTATCTTTTCTGGGCCACTACACCGCTGACGGACGAGTGGAACCCGCATCCGTGCAACCCGATCGTGAACGATCCCCTGTCAGCTCGAAACGGGGGTCTGTTGATCGATGATAACGAGCTCGTGCGGGTGGCCCAGAGCCCCGGTTTCGGCTCTTACGGTGCAGCGGCGCGCCTGTTCCGGATCACCCGCATCAGTCCGGATGATTACGCCGAGGAGCCTGTTTCCAGCATCACGCCTGACTTCGCCACCGGCATTCACGGCAGCCACCATTTCCATTCCAACGGGCGTTACAGCGTGTGGGATTCGAAGCAGTGGAAGCGTGTCTGAGGTTGCCGGGCGCGGCCGTCAACTAAAAACCGCCGCCCTGAACGTGCCCGGACAAGTCCTGCAACAGACCTGCGGGCTAACGTAAAGGGCGGGAAAACGTAACGCTCGGCTAGCCGCAATGCTCGTCGTGCTCAACACAGGCGTGCCACGTATGCTCGTGATACCACCGGTGATGATCGTGATCGTAGTAGCCCTCATGTGGCTCAGCGACCACGCAGCCCGTAGACAGCAGCAATCCCAGCAGGAAAGTGCCCATAACAATACGTGTCATAGCGATCATAGAGTGTCCTCCAATGGTTATTTTTGCTCAGCGCGACGCTAATCAGGTTGGCGCTGACCCCATGTCGCAAGGATTATGCCCGCAGATCCCGGCGGCGGGTTCCGCACCGGGTCAGTGTTGCGGGCCTGACGTCACTACATAATCCTCGGGCCTGAAGGCAGGTGCCGAGACTGCGTAAAAGTGCAGAGTGCCTGCCGGGCCGGCCTGCAACCAATGCTCAGCCCGGGGCGGGACGACGACCACGGTCCCGGGAACCACCGGTGTTTCGCGCGAACCCACATGAACCCGTCCGGTTCCCTCGGTCACAATAAAATATTCCTCGGCTTCTTTATTAAAACTGGCCGATGACCTCTTGCCGGCCTCCAGGGTGAAGGCGGCGATGCTGCAACGCTCGCTGCGGGCTAGCCCGACTCTTCCGACTACTTCCGCGAGGGCCAGTCCAGGGGATGCCTGTACAGTCCGCAACTGATCGACGTTGATCGCCACGGGTGCTGGTTCCACGGCGCCGCTCGGCGTCGGGGCTGGCGGGGCAGTCGCCACAGTTTGCGGCCGGGTGAGAAAGTCCTGTCGCGTCAACTGAGCGATCAGGGCGGTGTAGCGCGGATAGGTTTGTTGTAATTCGGCGCGATAGCCCATTTCGAAGTCCGAATAGTCGAAACTCGGTGCGAGTGTGTCGCCGATCATCGAGTAACTGTCCGGTCCCTTGCCCAGAGGTATCGACCCTTGCCACGAGCCGCGCGGTACGACGTATTGGAGCTTTTGTCCCCCCAATACGTCCGAACCCAACACCACGACTTCCCCGCTGCCGTCAGGTTGCAGGACGAGTAATTGCAGTGGGTCGCCGCCGTAGTAGTGCCAGACCTCATCCGTTTTCAACCGGTGCAGCGCCGAGAATTCAGTTCTGGTGATGATAGCGATGATGGCGCTGCCAGCGGCTCGCGGGCCGTCGTACCTCTCGGGCAGACCGCTGCGGGGCAGGGTATCCGAGCTGCTATAGGTGAGAGCGAACCACGGACCCTCCTGCGGGATCCGCTGCATGTTGAAATGTTCGATCAACGCGGCGGCGGTGGGTCTGGGCGCTGCGTAGAGGTATCCGGTGGCGAGACCCCCGAGCAGAATGAGCAGCTGGACTGAGCGCTTCACGGCGTGGTCTCCCCGGGGTCTACGGCTTACCCGCGACGCGATAGCGATTCCATTGGATGCCGCCGGCCAGCTTCTGTTGTTTGATGAGACGGAGCGAGGCCACCGCTTTCCGGGACGCGGGACCGGGTATGTCGAAGAACCCCGCGACGCCCCCGGCGCCGTCCACGATTGGAACGATGACCTGGCTGATTTCGTCGATCAACCGGGCTTTGAGCCACGCGCCGTTGAGGGTGCCGCCGCCCTCGAGGAGAAGCTTACGGATTCCAAACGCCTTGCCCAACTTCCGCAGTGCTGTTTTAGGCTCGACCTGGTCGCTGCCGCAGAACAGGTAAGAGACCCCGGCGGCCCTGAGGTGCGCGAGATAGTCGTTGCTCACCCGCTCGCTGATCAACACGACCACGTGGTCGCCGTTGACGTCGCCACGCTTGAATCGTAGGACGCCTTTGGCGTCCGTGCCGATGCCAAAGCGTTTCGCTTTGGGCTCCGCCACGTAGTCGACTCGGTCGATTTCCTGCGCAGCGCCGGGCAGCACAAAGTCTCGATGCGAGAATTCACGCATGGTAGTGGTGCCGACCACCCACGCGTGAATGCCAAACGTGTTCGCGGTGTTCTCGAACAACTTCCCGCTGTCGATACCGCCGGGGAGTTTCCCCCAGCGTTCGCCGAGAATTTTCCCGTCGATGGACGTACACATGTGACAGATGACGTAGGTCTTCATGGTCCGAATGCCTTTTCAATAAATGACACAACCCTGCGCCGGGCATCGAAGCCGTGCCAGGGCTCGGTGGTCGGGGCGCCGAAAAGCGCGAAGGCCAGCGGTCCGTGGTTATCGCGCGGATAGGTCACGAGGTCAACCGACACACCGTTTTGGCGCAGCGCGCGGTACATCTCCTGCGCCTGACCCAACGGGTCGGTGGAATCCGCCTCTCCCTGTAACAACAGGAAGGGTGTTTTCGCGGCCCCAACACGCGCCAGCGGACTCTGGCGCCAGGCATCCGCGACGTGCTCCCACGGTTTGCCGAAATACCAACGGTCGTACCAGGATTCGGCTTCGGTACCGTACTCGCTGTACTGGTCGATCACCGGCGCGCCGCTGATAATCGCCTTGAAGCGTGTCGTCCGACCTTCGACGAAGCCGGCCATCTCCCCGCCATAGCTGTAACCCATCAGCGCCATGCGTGTTGGATCGAGGTGTTCGGTCTTCAGCACGTAGTCGACTCCAGCCATGATGTCACGATAGTCCGCGCCACCGAGATCATTCTTGTTCGCGGCGGCGAAGGCTGCGCCGCGTCCGAGGCTACCGCGCGGATTCGTGCGCAGGACGGCCCAGCCGTGTCCGACCATATAATCGACATAGGGTGCGAATCGATCGGCAAACATTCCGGCCGGGCCGCCGTGCACATCGACAATCAACGGTACGGCACGACTCGCGGCTTCGGGTGGCAGGTAGAGCAGTCCATCGATTCGCAAACCCTCGTGCGTCCATTGAATTCGCTTCGGCACCACACTGCGAGTGTGATCGGGCGCGACTGTCGGGGTGTCGAGTCGCTTCGCCATACCCGTGAGCTCGGAGGCATAGTAGAGCCCGGGCGCCACTCCGCCGCTGCTGCCGAGGAAAAGCCATCCTTTGCGCAGGGCGTTCGTGCGGACGTTCTCCACCGTCGCGATGGGAAGTTGCACGAACTTCGGTGCCGCACTGTCCGGTGGATACACCGCGGCGGACACGTCAACACCTCGAGCTATGAGTTGGACGATTCCGCCATCGGGAAGTGCCACGGGGTATTCGGACTGTACCGAGCCCTCCAGGCCGTCTGTCAGATTGCGAGTCTTCGCGCCTGCCGCAAGCTGCGAAACGTAGAGGTCCGAGTAACCCGGCGGTGCGTCGCGGCGAGCTTGCGCCGAATACACGATCGAGCTTGCATCGGCGGACCACACGGCGTGGTCGATGGAAGCTGGCAACACTGTGAGCTGTCGCGGGTGCTCGGGATCTGCCGTCTCCAACAGCCAGGATGTGCGGGCGAAACCCAGGTCGCCCGCGCTGTGGGGCGCCTCGACGAGGGCGATCAACCCGGAGCTGTCGGGCCGCCAGGAGAGCTCGCGCACATCGCTCGCAATGGGCACGGGCGTGACTTTGCCCGTGTCTTCATGAAACAGGTAGAGCCGCGTGCCGTGCACATCGTTATCGACCCACTGCGCATCCGCCTTCGCCTCCTTCTGCTTCTTTTCACCCGGGGTCTCGGGGTCCGGAGCGATAAAGGCAATCCACGCGCCATCGGGCGATACCCGGTAGGACTCGATGTCCACGGGGAGGTCTTCAACCGGATCCGGCGTGTCACCTGGCTTCGGCGGCGGAAGGGCATCCTTCGCTTTCGAAGCGTCGATGGTCGGTCGCACCTTGATATCGAGCGCCCTGGCTTCTCCGCCGTCCATCGGGAGAGCATAAAGTCCCGTTTGCTCGCCTCGGTGGGCGAGGAACAGGATGCTCTGGCCGTCGGGCGCCCACTGCCCTGCGCGCTCACCGCGCTTGTCGGTGTTGGGGGAAAATGTCAGCTGTCTGGGCTTCCTGCCGCTCACGTCGATGAGCCAGAGATGGCTTTTACCACCGTCGGCCGCCGCGTCGTCGACTCGCAGCAGCGCGTGAGTGCCGTCGGGGGAGAGTTGTGGGTCGTTCAGGGAACGGAAGTGCCTCATCGCCTCGTTCGAGGGGAACGAGTCAGGCGCTTCGGCCGCCGCCGCGGGCAACGCGACGCTCAAACACAGCGCCAGCGTCGCGGCCCACGGGGTCCCTGGAGAGAGCGAGTCACGTTTTGTGCACATTCCTCCTAGGATAGCCGATCGATGCGCGCGGCATAACACCCGGGTTTCGCGTAGTGCGCGTGGATATAAGCGACATTGGAGTCCGCGAAGAACCGGTCGATCGCGCTCTCGAGGCTCACGCCTTCGGCGAGGTCGGCGGTGACCAGGAAGTTGTCTTTATTGAAGCCGCGCAGCGACAGGGTCCGTGACCGCATCACGGCCGGGACCGTATCGATTTGGTCATAACGCTCCTTCGCGCCCTCGATCACAAAAATCGCATAGCTGGCGCGGTAAGGGGTGTCGGCCGGTTGGTGCGTATAGTTGAGCAGCAGCAGGGATTCGCCGGGCTCGGCGTCGCGCATCTCGACGCGATCGGGGAATCCCGGCTTGCTGTCGGCTATATAGCGGCGCGCGCCTTTGGCGGCGAGTTCCGGGTCCGAGAGCCCGAACAGGGGGCGAAACTCGTCGGGTGACAGGCCTGTAATACGGAAGGGCATGGCGATCTCCTTGATGGTAGGTGTCATCATCTCGCCGCTCCCCGTGCGCCCGACACCCGGTTCTTGCGCGGTTCAGGTCGCTTGCAGTTGGACCGAGCGCCCCGTCCGGGCCGACTCATAAATCGCCATCATGATCTTCACGTCGCGCAGGCCTTCCTCGCCGGAAACCTTGCTGGGCTTTTTCTCCAGGATGCATTGCGCGAAATCATCCATCTCCACGGCGAACTGGTCCGTGGACGGGAACTCGATCGCTTTACCGTCGCTGCGCATGCCACGGATGCCGTCGTAGTTGAACGCCGGATCGAGGCCGAACCAACCGTGTTCCGCCAGGGCGCGGAAATAGCCCGCGGGCGCCGCGTTGTAACTTGCTCCGCAATTGCTCACGGCGCCGCTCGGAAACCTGGCTTGCCAGAGCACGGATTCTTCCACTTCGGAGAATCGCGTTGGGTCGCCCTGTGTCGTTGTAGCAGACACTGAGACCGGCTCCTCGCCCGTCAGATACCTTGTTGCTTGCAGCGCGTAGACGCCGACATCCATCAATGGACCGCCGCCGGCCAACTCGCGCTTCAGGCGCCAGACATTCGGTGGAGTGTTATAGCCGAAATAGGCATCGATGAGTTTGAGCGCCCCGAATTCCCGGGTCCGGGCGATCCGCATACATTCGAGGTGATGAGGCTCGAACTGGCAGCGATAGGCGACGCCGAGCAGGCGGTTCGCCGCTTTGAGGGCGTCGATCATCTTCTGGCAGCGCTCGACCGAGATCTCCAGCGGCTTCTCGCACAAGACGTGTTTGCCGGCCTTCGCCGCCGCCAGCGCGTTGTCGAGGTGTAACGCGTTCGGTGTAACGATATACACCACATCGATGTCCGGATTATCCGCGATCCGGTGCATCGTGTCGTAGCTATAGATGTTACGGTCCGCGATGTTGTAGCGGGTCTTCCAGTCGGTCGCCTTGGCCGGCGTGTCGGTAATGATGGCGCTGAGTCGGCAATGGGTCGTTTTCTGCAGGGCCGGTGCGATCTGTTGGCTGCTGAGGCTGCCCAGTCCGCATAGCGCGAATCCCAGCTTTTTCTGGGACGCCGCAGCCAGGGCTCGCGTCACGCTAGTGCTGATGAAAGGCGCGGCGGCAATAGCGGCGGCCTGCGCGATGAACGTACGGCGTGCGGTCATACTGTCGTATCTCCCTACGAGCGCTGAGTGTAGCGCCGAAGGAGGCCGAGGGGCGCAGGTAGTGGGCTCAGCCGGCCGATTCGCGGCGGTTCTGTGCCGGGCGGGTGCCGCTGCTGGGTGCGAGGCTGTGGATGGCGCTCAGCTTGTGACTGACGGCGGCGCCGATGGCGAACACGCCGGTCTCGAGCAGATCGTGCTCACGGCTGTCCATGAGCTCGACCCGATTGCGGCCCTGTACTTTGGCCGCGTAGAGCGCCTGGTCTGCGAGTTGGACCGCGCCGCTGGGACTGCGCTGGGTCGTCGGCACGATCGCGGCGACACCGATACTGATCGTCACTCGTGAGAACGGGCGCGAGGCGCGGTGCTCGATGTTCAGCTCGCCGATGGTGACCCGGATCCGCTCGCCGATCTCCTTGGCCTGCTCGCCGTCGACGTCATACAGGACGGCAGCGAATTCCTCGCCACCGTAGCGTGTCAGGATATCCAGTGGCCGGCGCACTGATTTTTGAATCGTCTGCGCCACCTGGCGCAAGGCCCGGTCGCCGGCCTGGTGGCCGTAGAAGTCGTTGTAGGCTTTGAAGTGATCGATATCGATCAACAGGATTGCGAGGGAGCGCTCGTTCACCACCGCCTGTTGCCACAACAGCTCGAGGTGCTCATCGAATACCCGGCGATTCTTGGTGCCTGTCAGGGGGTCGCGCTGGGCGAGCTCGGCGATGAGATGGCTTTCGAGAAACGACCGTCGCGAGATCTTCTCGATATGCCAGACGGCAATAACACAACCCGCGACACCGCCGAGGAGGAGTCCGTAGGTATGGAGGGCAACCACCGGCGAAAGGTTGAAAGCTGTCGCGGCAGCGACGTAAGCCACTAGCGATGCCGCACAACAAAAGAGTGTGGACCGAAAGGGCAGGCCGAGGAAGAAGAAGCCACCGATCAGCACGATGGGCAGCGCCATGAGCATCTCAGGTTGGCCGTGCGTGGCCGAGCCGGCGATCTGAACCGACATCAGTGAATTGCGCAGCGGCACCAGGATCCGCGCCCAGTAGGGGTAGAGCCGCTCGAAAGCCGGGCTCCAGGCGATCACGCCCAGCGCGATCGAGCTTGCGATCACCATCGCCAGCTCGATCAGGAAGGCCAGGTCCGCGACCTTCTCATAGACCTGCTCGAAGCCCCGCATGATCGTCATTGCGATCGCGAAGGTACAGGCCACACGAACGAGCATGCGGCTGCTGAGGAGGCGGTCTCGCTGGTATTGCGCCTCGAGCGGCGGACTGAAGCGCAGATGGGACGAGTCAGCCTGCAGCTCCGCTGCGTAAGGCGAGTCCGGGAAGGTACTTAGATCGAGTCTGGAGACCGTGGCCACTGCCTCATAATAAGTCTTATGGTGCAGCTCAAGTGTGACCTGCTCGGAATTACTCGCGACTGTGAGGGCGCGCACCGTTCCGATCGGACGGATCGCGACAGGCGGAACGGAACTCGCTACCAGCCGCGGTCTCAGCCAGGTCCGGCGGATTCATAATACCGGCACCGCTCAATACATCTCGCCGGAGTTCTCATGCAGCGTTTGACGGTCGCGACCCTTGCCACTGCCGTGTCCTTCGTAGCGACGGCCCAAGTCGCCACCACCGCCGATTCTCCGGTCGAGCCCTGGATCGCGCGGAGCAACTCCTATACGAGCCAGTTGCTCGATGTGCAACTCCGACACTCTCCCGAGCAGGGCTCGCGCGAAGGTGTGGCGAAGTTCGACGAGCGCATCTCGAATCCAACTCTGGCGGACGATATGGCCGAGCGACACGAGCTCGAAGCTGTGCTCGCGAAGCTCGATGCCGTGCGCGCGAAGGAAAGCGACAAGAAGGTCTGGGAGGACCTCGACATCCTGCACAAGGCCTTCGATCTGCAATTCCGCCAGCAGGACTTCAGCCTGCAGCACGAGGTCCCGTTCTACAACGCCAGCGAGCATATCTTTCTGGGCTTGCGTGGCTTGCTCGACGACCAGGTGACTGCGGAGCGGCGCAGTGCCGCGGTGGTGCGCCTGCGTAAGTATGTCGGCATGGAGCCCGGGTACACACCCTACACCGAACTGCTCCGGCAACGGGAGCTCGAGCAGATTGCCAAGCCGGGTGTCGTCTATCCTTCCAAGGAGGAGTTGGATACGGAGATCGGCCGGAACTCGAACTACGTCGACGGGATCGCCACGCTGTTCAAGAAGTACAAACTAACGGGTTGGGAGCCTGCCTATGCGAAACTGAAGGATCAGTTGGCCGGCTACGACGCCTGGGTGCGGGAAAACATACTGCCCAAGGCGCGCACCGACTTCCGCCTGCCGCCGGAGGAATACGCGCTCGCGTTCGAGGCTTACGGCATCGACATCCCGCCTGCGAAAATCGCGGCCATGGCGCATACGGCGTTCAAGGAATACCAGGCGGAGATGGGTCGGCTGGCGGCGAAGATCGCCAAGGCGAACGGGTACTCCTCGTCCGACTACCGCGCGGTGATTGCGGAGCTGAAAAAGAAGCAGATCACGGGTGATGCGATCCTGCCGTTCTACCAGGGCAGGTTGCACGAGATCGAGCAGATTATTGTGGCGAAGAACCTCGTCACCCTGCCGGGGCGCCCGGCCATCATCCGCCTCGCGACCGCTGCGGAAACCGCGCAGCAGCCCGCGCCGCACATGTCGCCGCCGCCACTTCTACACAACACGGGCCAACGCGGCGAATTCGTGTTGCCGCTGAATATCCCGTCGACCACGGGTGGCGCGGCCGACGAGTATGATGACTTTACGTTCGATGCGGTCTCCTGGACGCTCACCGCCCACGAGGCCCGGCCGGGCCACGAGTTGCAGTTCGACTCGATGGTCGAGCACGGCGTCAGTCTTGCCCGCGCGCACTACGCCTTCAACTCCACGAACGCCGAAGGGTGGGGACTCTATTCCGAGTACGTCATGCAGCCGTATGAGCCGCTCGAGGGCCAGCTCATGACACTGCAACTGCGCCTGCTGCGCGCGGCCCGCGCCTTCCTGGATCCGGAGCTGCAGAGCGGCGCGGTCACACCGGGCCAGGCCTACGCCGTGCTCGAAAAGGACGTGATGCTCAGCCATGCCTTCGCGAAGGAGGAGGTGGAGCGTTTCACCTATCGCTCGCCGGGGCAGGCCAACAGTTATTTCTACGGGTACACGCGCCTGCTCTCATTGCGTAAGGAGACCGAGAAGGCGTTGGGTCCGAAGTTCGATCAGAAGAAGTTTCACGACTTCATCCTGAGCCAGGGACTGTTGCCACCCGACCTGATGCGTAAAGCGGTACTCGAGGAGTTTGTGCCCGCGGCGAATTGATTGCGAGCGGGGCTGAGACCTGCACGCCGCGGGGCGTACAGGTCCAGTAGCCGACTTAGTCTCGATGTCTAGTTGGCTGCTTTCACCACGATCGTTCCTACCATCTGCGGATGGATGGAGCACACGTAGCGGTACGTTCCGGGCTTGTCGAACTTGAACGCAAAGCTATCGTTCTGGTCCAGGGCATTGGAGGCAAATGTGGCGTCGACGCTGCGAACGGTATGCGGCTCGCCGTCGAGATTCTTCCAGTGTACCGTGGTGCCGACCGGGACGGTCATCGCCGTCGGCGCGAACATGAACTCGCGAATGGAGATCGTGGTCGCGTCAGCGGCTGCCGTGGTGGCCGCTGTGGTAGTGGCAGACGCAACGGCGGCAGCCGTCGCGGTGGCAGCGGGCGTTTCGGAGCGTGCGCCGAGTGACACTGCCAACAATACGGGAACGACGAGTATTGCATTGGTTTTCATGGTGGTCACGCGAGAGTGGTGTCGGTCAGGCTCAGCGCGTCAGGGTGACGTTTCAGTGTCACGTTACTGACGCCTAGCATCTTCGGGAGATCGTCGGACGGAACTTTTAGCGGACCGGGTCCAGGTCCCACGCCGGCGTTGGGTTGGGGATAGGCTGTCGAGCGGGCGGTGTGGAAGGTGATGTTGCCTTCGACCTTCTGCACGATCTGGTGGATGTGGCCGTTCAGCACCGTGACCGAGCCGAATCGGGCGAGGTAGCTCATCGCCTGGTCCGAGTCTTGAGTTCCCCAACCCCACGGGGCGTAAATCGTCCACAGCGGCATGTGTGCAAACACTACGATAGGCGTGCTTGCCGAGCGTCCCCGCAGGTCCTTCTCGAGCCACTCGAGTTGTTCCTGGCCGAGGTTGGCCAGCCCGTTCGGCTTGAAGTTCAGCACGTTGATGAGGCTTATGAAGTGCACGCCCTGGTGGTCGAAGCTGTAGTAGCCCTTGTCCTTCGAGGGTTTGCCGTACCGACTGAAATATTCGGTCACCGAGGCGTCTACGACATCGTGCTCGCCCGGGGTCGTGTGGAGCTCGGTCACATTCAGCTGCGACATTAATTGGGCCGCGGTGTCGAACTCCGCAGGCCTGGACAGGTGGGTGATATCGCCCGTGTGGATCACCAGCGCCGGCTTTTTCGGCATGGCATTGACCAGGGCAATGGTTTTGGTCAAGGTGCCGACCACGTCGGGATTGGCCTCCTTGTTGAAGCCGATGTGGGTATCGCTGATCTGCAGGAACAGCGGGATACCGGTCTGCGCCGGGCGGTCCTTATCGTCGCCCTTCGCCATTGCGAGGTCGAACGGGGTGAGTATTCCGGCGGATAACGTGAAAAGCGTGCCCGCGGCTCCGAAAGCAAGGCATTTCAATGCGCCGCGACGCTTCGGATCGAACGGAACCTGGGTAGCCATAGGGATCTCCTTCCTGTTGTAGCTGGAGTGATTGCAGCTACAGGGGAGACTGCGGCTCAGCGGGTTCTATTCCGGCACGGTAAGCTGCGCCAGGAATATTTCTGCTGCGGGAATAAAACGGTGGCTCGGGCGATCTAAAGATAAATGGGCAGTGATGTGGATAACCGTGCGTTGCGATTCCGAGAACTCATCGAACCCCTACTGAATGACGCGTACACGTTCGCGCGTTACCTTTCGCGCGACCCATCCGCGGCGGAGGATATCGTGCAGGAGGCCTCTTTGCGTGCGTTCCGGCACCTCGACTCGTTGCGAAGTCACGAGCCCCGCGCGTGGCTGTTGACCATCGTGCGGAACTGCTTTTATGCGTGGCGGGAGAAAGTGGTGCAATCGGGCCTGCGGTCGTTCGAGACCGATTCGTCCACGGATGAGGCGTACGGCGTTGCCGAGGAGGCCGACGAGGCGCAGCAGGATCTCGATCCGCAGCGCATCCTCGAGCGCACCGTGAAGCGTGAGGCCGTGCGGGAAATGGTCGAGGCATTGCCCGCGCAGTACCGCGAAGCATTGGTATTACGCGAGATGAACGACTTATCGTATCGCGAGATCGCGGAGCTGACGGGTATGCCCATCGGCACCGTGATGTCACGGCTGGCCCGTGCCCGCGACCTGTTGCGGAAGATGTGGCTCGAGCGCGCCGGCGAAGGAGCAGTGTTATGAATTGCGCAGCGACCGGTAAGTGGATTGACGCCCTGTTGGATGGCGAGCTGGACCCGAAGAATGCCGCCGAGGTGGAGGGGCATCTTGCGGAGTGCCCTAGGTGCAAGCAGTTGTATGAGGCGAGGAGGGCGGTGTCGTCCAACATACGGCGGTTGGACTTGGGGTATGTGGCACCCGAGTCGCTGCGGTCGCGGATAGGGGCGATGTTGGAGGCGGAGCAGGCGGCTGCGGAGCAGGTGGCGTCGGAGCGGCGCGACGCCGCGGCAGGGCAGGCCGGCGCGCAGATGGTTACCCCGGCGCTGGCGGAATCGGCGCGAGTGATTCCGATTCGGCAGGCGCCCGCGGCGCCCACATCGACGCGCTCGGCTGTTCCCCAGCCCACTGCGACGCAGTCGGCCAGGTCGGCGACGCGAGGTCCCGCCCGCTGGGTGATGCTCGCTGGCTGGCCGGTCGCTTTGGCCGCTAGCGCATTGCTCGCCACGGTGCTGTTACAACAGCGCTCGCAGGAAGCTGATGAGGTCGTGGCCGCCCACGTCCGCTCGCTGCTCGCCGACCATCTGAACGACGTCGTCTCTACCAGTCACCACACCGTGAAGCCCTGGTTCGCGGGGAAGATCGATTTCTCACCGCCGGTCCCCGACCTGACTTCGTTGGGCTTCGAGCTCGTCGGCGGACGGTTGGAATACCTCGATCACCAACAGGTTGCCGCAATCGTCTATCGCAAGCACGGCCACATCATCAACGTCCTGGCGAGTCTGCCGGGTCGCGATACTGCCAATATTCCGCACACGACCCACGTGCAGGGCTACTCAGTGCGCTCCTGGCGGCAGTCGGGTTTGAACCTGGTGGCGGTGTCTGACATCGATCCGTCGGAGCTGGCGAACCTGGAGCAGGGTTTCGAGGCACCGCCGGCGCCCAGCCCCGAGCCCGCCTCGCCGACGCCTTGAAGGCTGGTACCTGACGCCGGCCTCGCCGTGGTGCGCGACCGACAGCGCGGCGCTCACCTACGGCCCGTGCCCTTTGAGCTTGACGGGCAGACTCTTTAACCCCTCCAGGTGCCGGATCAACATGTCGAGCCCCCGTGTGCGCTTCTTTTGCTCGTGCATCACCAGGTAGAAGCGTCGTGTCAGCTTGGGCAGCTCGGTGGGCGGCGCCACCAACTCCCCGGTCTTCAACAGGTCTTCCACCACGAAGCGTGACAGGCACGAGATCCCAAGGCCGCTGGCCGCGGCGCGCTTGATGGCCTCCGGGTTGCCGAACTGGATCCCGGGCCGCAGGTGATGCAGGTAAGGAATCAACAGTTGGTTGATGATCTCGCGGGTGCCCGAGCCTTCCTCGCGCAGCAGCCAGGTGGCCTTGGCCAACGCCTCGAGCGAGATCGGGCGCTTGCGTACCCGCGGTAGTATCGGGTCGTCGGCCGCAGTGACCACGACGAGCTCGTCTTCCAGCCAAGGCTGCACCGTCAGGTCCGGCTCATGGCAGGGCCCTTCGATCAGCCCGAGGTCCAACTCGAAGGCGGCCACTCTTGCCGCGATGACCGAAGTGTTCGCAATGGCGACCTGGACCTGCCAGTTCTGGCGCGCCGACTCCGGCAGGACCTCGCGGAAGCCCGCCAGGACCGAGGGCAACAGGTAATTACCGACGGTGGTGCTGGCGCCGATGCGCAGTGTGCCGATGTGCGACTCGCGATCGAGGGCCCAGCGTTCGATCCACCCGGCGCCGTCCAATAAGGCCAGGGCCTGCGGTAACAGCATCCGGCCGTTGTCGTTGAGTTGCAGACGTTTGCCAATGCGGTCGAAAAGCTGCAATTCGAGCACTCGCTCCAGCTCGTTGATGGCGGCGCTCGTGGCGGACTGCGACAGTGCGATGGTCGCCGCCGCGGCCGCGGTGCTGCCACTTTCGGCGACGACGCGGAAGATCTGAAGCTGCCGCAGGGTGAGTCGCAGACTGCTCATGGGGGGGCGCCGTGTTTAACCTATCAGATCTCTTGATAGTACATTAATAATCCGTTGGATTGGTTAATGAGGGGCTCCTAGAGTGGGGCCACTTCCGGTACGCAAGGTCATTCCATGGACCCCGCCATCACCCTCAGCAAGCTTGCGCAGCCCGCCCCGCGGCGGCTTTCCCTGCCTTCCCTGCAGGGCAAGCTCCGACTGCTGCCGGGCTTGGCACTCAGTGCGGCGCTGGCGGCGGTCGCGATCTGGCTCGGCACCTCCGGCTGGTTGCAGGCCCACGGAATGAGCGCGCTGACAGTGGCCATTGTGTTGGGCATTGTCCTGGGGAATACGGTGTATCCGCTCGTCGCGGCGAGCACTGGCGCCGGAGTCGGCTTCTCCAAGCAGACCTTGCTGCGCGCGGGGGTCATTCTTTATGGGCTGCGGCTGACACTCCACGATATCGGGCAAGTCGGTTTCAGTGGTGTGCTGATCGATGCGCTGCTCCTGAGCTCCACTTTCGGGTTGGCGCTGGTGTTAGGTACCCGTTTGTTTGGATTGGATCGTCCGACGGCACTGCTGATCGGCGCCGGCAACGCCATTTGCGGAGCCGCCGCGGTGATGGCCACCGAGCCGTTGCTCCGGGCGAAGGCCGAGCACGTGACTATCGCGATCTCCACCGTCGTCGTGTTCGGGACCCTGGCGATCTTTTTGTATCCGGCGCTGTACGAGCTGAACCAGCATTGGCATTTGTTGCCCGCCGGGTCGCGCGCCTTCGGGATTTACGCCGGCTCGACCATCCACGAGGTCGCGCAGGTTTTTGCCGCCGGCCGCTCGATCAGTGTGGACACCGCCAACACTGCGGTGATTACCAAGATGGTGCGGGTCATGATGCTGGCACCGTTCCTGATCGCCCTGTCGGCGTGGCTGGCGCGCAAGGACGCAGGAGCGAAGGGCGGCCACCCAGGTGCCGCTGAGCAGACGGCCGTGGTCGGTCGGCATGACGCTGATGGCCGCCAGGATATCGCTACAAACAACAGCACCGCCGCGCCTCGTCGCGTGACTATTCCCTGGTTCGCTTTCGCCTTTATCGGCATGGTGGTGTTCAATTCGCTCGCGCTGCTGCCGCATGCCGTGGTCGGGACCGCGATCGATGTGGACACTTTTCTCCTCGCGATGGCCATGGGCGCTTTGGGATTGACGACACAGCTCGCCGCGATTCGCCGCGCCGGCGTCAAGCCGCTACTGCTGGGTGCCGTACTGTTCGTCTGGCTGGTCGCTGGTGGCGCCTTGATCAACAGCCTGTTGGGGACCTGAGCCGTGTCCGTGGCTCGCGGGGATCCGCCGCCGCGAGACAGCCACCGGAAGACGGCCAACACACCGACGAAGCGGCGAGCCGTGCGATAATGGACGTGGTTGCCGGCTGAACCGCTTTGCTGTGCCATGACGATTTTCGCGTGGGTCCTGTTCGGATACGCCCTGCTGTACGGTGTCCGCTATCTCCTGGGCGCTCGGCTCTATCTGACCTGCGCGCTGCGTGAAGTTGCCGTCCGGGCGATTACCCGGGACCAGGTCGAGCCTGCCGAACTGCGACTGTTGACGTTGCTCGATGACGAGTTGGCCGCGGCCGGTTTCCGGCACCTCGGGTTCGGCGAGATATCGCCATTCCTGAGTTACTATGCGCAGGCGCTTCCAGTCAGCGTATTCGTGAACGAGCGGATCCCCGCCTACGCGCTCGTGCGACAGCATGCTTCGCCGGAGTATGGAAGCCTGGTGGAGCTGGAGGTCAGCACGACGGTCGAAGGGCGGGAGGGCGCGCGGCCGGCGAACGCGCAGCCGGCACATGGGAAGGCATCCTCGACGGATGCGGCACATGCATTAGATTGCCGTCTCGTCACCCTCAACACGCTTTTCTCGCGGCCCTTCATGCCGCGCAGTTTGCGCGTCGAGGGCTACCAAGGCATCTCTGTAGCCGCACTCGTTGAGCGACATTCAGCCCGGGTGGCAGCGGAGCGCGTTAGTCGCGCGCCCCTGGAGCCCGCAACCGCTGAGCACCTGACTGCCGAGCCCGCCATCTCCGAGCCGGCAACCGCGCAGCGCGCGGCGAGCGACCACGTGGCCGCTGAGCCCTCTAGTCTTACGAACGCCCTGACCCTAATAGCCGCCAGCATCGCCGAACTCCGTACAGAGTTCCGCGAGGGCGGTTGGGTCGCGCCAACGACCGATCCCGCTCTCGATCGCTTCACACTGCGTGGCGCGTTCGCCCTGACACACTACTCCCGTCGAGCGTTCGGGGCGCGAAAGACAACTTCACGACAGCCGCCGCCAGTGCCTTCCGAGCAAGAGCGATTCCTGCGCATCGAGGCTGATATGCGCGCGATATCGCGAGTGGCCGACGATCCCGAGCCGGCCCCGGGTACACCATGGCCGCTCTTGACGGTCATCGGTGTGTCAGGTCTGCTCTCGTTCGTTGCGATGACGTGGCTCTGGAATGGCTACGTCGCGGCGCTCATCCTGGCAGCGATTACTCTGCACGAGGCCGGTCACGCCGTCGCCATGCGAATGCTCGGTTACCGGGACGTGCATGTCTTTTTTGTCCCGCTGCTGGGCGCAGTGACAGTGGGAAGGTCGGTGACGGCGACCGTTCGCGACCGGCTTGCGGTGCTGCTGGCAGGTCCAGTCCCCGGACTTTGGCTCGCCGTCGTGTTGCTCTTGATCGACCAGGCCTATGCGCCTGTAACGCTGTTGCGGATGTCGGCCTTGGCACTGTTGATTTTGAATGGCTTGAACCTGCTGCCCTTCACGCCGCTCGATGGAGGGCGGGCGTTGGAATCCCTGACGCGCCCCGAGAGTGTCTGGAGGCTCGTCGTTCACGCGGCGAGTGCCACCGGTTTGCTTGCGGTAGCGGCATACCTGCGTGATCCTGTAATCGCGACGATAGGGCTGTTCTGGGCGGTCTTGTTTCCACGGCAGTTGTTGGCGCAGCGGCTGCGTCGATCGGTTGCCGCCGCGGTTCACGACAGGGCTGATTTCCCCGGTGTCGTGCGGGTTGCACTAGAAACGATGTCGACGCCCCGGTATGCCGCATGGCGCGCCGGCACGCGGCAGGCCACCGCTCGGACCCTTGCGCGTCTTTTCGCGGAGTCTCTCGCTACTCCCGCCGATCGTAGATGGGGTGCTCTTGTGTACGCGGCCGCGTGGATTCCCGTGGCCGCAGCTTTCCTGCTGTGGACTCGGTGACTCGCCGGCCGGGCGACGGCCACTTCAATTCGCCGGCAGCTTGAAAGTGCGCGTCAGAAATTCAGCGGTTGCCTCATCCGCCCGCAACCAGGTGGCACTGCGCAGAAAGCCGTGAATCTCGTTCGGGATGACGAGCTCTTCGAAGGGTACGTCGTGCATTCTGAGCCGGCGCGCGAGGTCCACTGTCTGCTGAAACGGCACGTTGCGGTCATCGTCGCCCTGGATGAGCAGGACCGGTGATTTCCAATGATCCACGCTGGCATCCGGTGAGGACTCCCACGCCACCTTGGTGGCCTCTTCGCGATCGCCTTGCTCGTAACGTGACTCAACTTTCCGTCCGGCCAACTCGTCCATCAACCGTGACCAGTCGTGTACTCCGTGGAGATCGACTCCCGCACCGAAGATGTCCGAATTGCGAGCCAGTGCGAGCGCCGTGAGCAGGCCGCCGTAAGAGCCGCCCCAGATACCGATTCTCTTTGCGTCGACACCGGGCACCGCCTGCAGGAAATGTGCTCCCGCGACGACGTCCTGATATTCAGCCGCCCCGGCAGGGCCCGCATGGTCGGGTTGGTGAAAGGCGCGCCCATAACCGATACCAAGCCGGTAATTCACCGACAGCACGGTGAAGCCGTGTGTCGCGAGATATTGGTTCACGGCATAGGCGTTGCTGTAGTAATCCATGTAATGCCACCCGAGCAACATCTGCCGCGGCGGTCCGCCGTGCACGAAGATGATGCCGGGTTTGCTCGCACGGTGTCCGGCCGGCGCGGCAGCCTTCTGCTCGAACAACTGTCCGTGCACGAGTGTCCCGTCCTCGGCTTTGAAGGTGACCGGCTTGGGTGTCACGAATCCCGCGACGGGGAAGTCTGGCGGTAACGCGCCGACCGCAAGCGATGCCCGATGTTTGCCGTCCACTCCGGTGATGGCGACGGACGGCGGTTGTTGTACGCCTGCTGCCACGAAGGCGATCACCCGGTCGCTTGCGGCGACGGGTTGCCATTCGAGGGTCTCTCCGGAGGTCAGTGCCTGCGCTCCCGGATGGTCGACTGGAACTCGAAACAAATGGCGCCGATCGCCGTCGCCCGGCGTCGTTCCGGTGTTAGCGTCATAAATCATGAAGCGACGGTCACGGGTTTCGGTGACGTGCTCGACCATGAAGTCACCGGGCGTGAGCAGAACCGGCGTCCCGCCGGCTGTGGTCACTGAGTACAGATGTGGCCAGTCATCCAGGTACGCGAGAAATACGAGCAGGTCGCCATCGGCCCAATGGAGGTTGGCCTCCTTCTCGACGTCCGGATAGGAGCCCGGGAGTGTATTCGGGCTCTGCCACACGACATGGCCGACACCATCGCCTGCATTCGCCACCCACAGGGACCACGGCTGCGGTGTTTGCTTCAGCAAGGGCTGCGGTGGGCCTCCATTTCCCGGCCGACGCACGAACGCAAGGCGCGCCCCGTCTGGCGACCAGCGGGGCGAGAGATCGATTCCAGTGGCGGGAGCGAGGTACAGGAGCGGCCGGTCTTTGGCGGTGTAAATGCCGATAAACGCGTGGTCGCCGCGGTTCGACACAAACGCGAGCCTGCCGCCATCCGGTGACCATTGCAGGTCACTGTCTTTACCGCGATCAAAAAACAACCGCTCGGGTTTCGCGTCGCCCTCTAGCGCCGCCGTCCACACATGATCGTCCTTGGTGTAGGCGAGCTGGCCGCGTGAAGAAATCGTAGGCGTGTCGCCTTCGGCTACTTTCCGCGGCTCGCCGCCAGTCAAGGGCACCGTCCAGATCGCAGTCACCGGCTGTTCCGGGGAGGAAGTGGGGTCGGGAGCGAGATTGCCCTCCGCCGGCCAGTTCGCGTCATGGTCGCCGCCGCGAACGTATACGAGGCGAGTTCCGTCTGGTGAAAACGTGAGTTGCGTGATCTCTTGCCCGTCGTCCTCCGTATAACGCGTGAGTTGCACGGCCGCGAAGTCGGGCCCATGCGCGAACCACACGTTCCTTGCACCGTCGACATCGCGTACCCACGCGATCGCATCGCTTCGCTCGGCCGAGGCGAGTTCCGTCGCGTAGGGGTAGTGGAGAATTTGCGCCATCGTGAAGGGCGCGTGCGTCGCCGCGGCGTGGGCGAAAGCTGCAGGCAGAAGTCCTAGAAACGCAACGGCGAGCGGGCGGATCTTGCGCATGAGCTACCTCGGATCTTCAGTGGCGCCGAGTGTAGCGGAGGCGTTTCCCAGCCGCTCGTCCCGCGCGCTGTCCCCCGGCGATTCGCGATCGGCTTTAAGAGAGCCCGAGTGCCGCTTGCCGCTGTTGTAGGAAGCGGCGTACGGCGGGATCCCGCTCGAGTCCGATTGCGACTTCGTATGCGTGCCGGGCGTCCGTGGCGGCTCCCGTTCTGGCGAGTAGTTCCGCGCGAGCCGCCCAGAACGGTTGATACTCCGTCAGGCGCGCATCGCCGTTAAGTCGCTCCAAAGATTCGAGTCCCGCAGCCGCACCGTCTACCTCGGCGAGAGCGAGCGCTCGATTGATGGCGACGACAGGCGAGCCCGAGAGCTCCATCAATGCATCGTAAATCTGCACGACTGCCGCCCAGTTGGCCTGCCCCGAGCGCCGGCGATGCACGTGCGCCGATTGGAGCGCGCCTTCGAGTTGGTAGCGACCGATGGCGGCGAGGGCGCTCGCCCGCAGCAGCAGTGCTTCGGCCGTCGTGATCATCTCGATGTTCCACAACTCCATGTTTTGCTCGGCGAGCGGTACGTACTCCCCGGATGCGTTGCGTCTGGCGGGCCGCCTCGCTTCCACGTGAAACATCAGAGCGACCAGCCCCAGGGCCTCCGGCTCGTCGGGCAGCAGTTGTGTGATGAGTTGCCCGAGATACAGCGCCTCCTCGGCCAGGTCGCGGCGCGCGACGTCGGTTCCGCCCGAGTCGGCCCAGCCTTCGGAGAAGGCTGCATAAATGGCGTCCAGCACAGTGCTGAGCCGCCCGGGCAACTCCTCGCGTTCCGGAATGCGAAACGGAATTCCGGCCTGGCGGATCTTGTCCTTGGCACGCACCAGGCGTTGGCTCATAGCGGCCGGTGAGGTCAGGAATGCGGAGGCAATCATCCCGGCGTCCAAGCCGAGCAGGGTCTGCAAAATCAGCGGAGCGCGCACGCCTGCATCGATCGCGGGATGCGCGCAAGCAAACATGAGGGCGAGTCGTTGGTCCGGAATCTGCACGGCATCGGTGGTGTTCACCACGGCGCCTGCTTCCAATTCCTCC
>Ga0209169_10000493_pt1 | contig 24080 bp, 27 predicted proteins | sample HubBroMetageWRM4_FD_188346 | JGI IMG/M metagenome (GOLD analysis project Ga0209169, IMG submission 188346) | Warmed soil microbial communities from the Hubbard Brook experimental Forest, New Hampshire - Hubbard Brook CCASE Soil Metagenome WRM 4... | ecosystem: Environmental > Terrestrial > Soil...
GCCATGGCGGAGGTGATCGAGGCGACGGTCAACGAGGCCAACTCAAAGATCATCGCCGACAAAAAGCTCAAGCTAGCGATCGAGCCCAAAGTCGTGCTGCCGACCGAGCAGTCCGACGTCGAGAAGGTGATCGAAGGTAAATCGGACCTTGCTTACACCGTCGAAATGGAGATCGTGCCGCCGATCACGCTTGTCGATTTCAAATCGCTCAAGCTCACTCGCCTCACGTCTGAAGTAACCGACGAAGAGATCGATCAGGCCGTCAAAACCATCGCCGAGCAGAACAAGCCGTTCGTTGCGAAGACGGATGGTGCGGCAAACGGCGATCGCGTCACGATGTCTTTCGAAGGCTCGATTTCCGGCGTGCCGTTCGAGGGAGGCAAGGGTACGGACGTACCGCTTTTGCTCGGGTCTGGGCAATTCATTCCCGGCTTCGAAGAACATCTGCTAGGTGTGAAAGCGGGCGACAGCAAATCCTTCGACGTCAAATTCCCTGATGACTACCGGGCGACCGCGCTCGCCGGCAAGGACGCTACTTTCGCCGTCACCGTCGGTGCGGTTGAAACGCCGGGCGAGGTCAAGATCGACGACGATTTCGCCAAGGCGCTTGGATTGGAATCGTTGGCCAAGCTCAAGGATGCAGTGAAAGAGCGCATTGCCCGCGAGCATGCGGTGGCCTCGCGACAAAAGCTCAAGCGGGCGCTGTTCGATGAAGTCGACGAGCGCCACAAATTTGAGCCGCCGCCGACGCTGGTCGAGCAGGAATTCGCCAATGTCTGGGCGCAGGTCGAGAAGGATCTCAAGGACCAGGGCCGCACCTTTGAGGACGAAGGCACGACCGAGGAAAAAGCGCGGGCTGAGTATCGCGCCATCGCCGAGCGGCGGGTGCGGCTTGGCTTGGTCATCGCCGAAATCGGCGAGCGCAACAACATCAAAGTCTCGGACGAACAGTTGCGCTCCACGGTCATGGAGCAGGTGCGGCAATTCCCCGGCCAGGAGCGGCAGATTTGGGAATATTACCAAAAGAACCCAAACGCGCTCGCCGCATTGAGAGCGCCGTTGTTCGAGGACAAGGTCGTCGACTTCCTGGTCGAACTTGCCGAAGTGACCGACAAGCCGGTGTTGCGGGAAGAGCTGTTCAAGGAAGACGAAGAATGACGATTGCGGCCGGCTCCACTGCGATTGCCGGTCTTGCCGCAGTAAACAGGGGAACATATCTGCGCGGGGCAGGGCCGCTTGCTGCCTGGCCGCACGACCTCTTCGACAAGCGCCCCGACTCAAGCCACATTGTGCTCTCAATGTGAGCCCAAAGCCCTGACAGGTGAGGACTATGCGCGATCCGGCGGATACCTACATGCAGCACCTCGTTCCGATGGTGGTCGAGCAGACCAACCGGGGCGAGCGTGCCTACGACATCTATTCCCGGCTGCTGAAGGAACGAATTATCTTCATCACCGGACCGATCGATGATGGCGTAGCCTCTCTCGTGGTCGCGCAATTGCTGTTTCTCGAGGCGGAAAATCCGAAAAAGGAAGTCTCGATGTACATCAACTCGCCGGGCGGGGTGGTGACCTCGGGCATGGCGATTTACGACACCATGCAGTTCGTCCGTCCGCCGGTTTCGACATTATGTACCGGCCAGGCTGCATCCATGGGTTCGCTGCTTCTTGCCGCCGGCGCCAAGGATTTGCGTTTTGCGCTGCCGAATGCCCGCATCATGGTCCATCAGCCGTCAGGGGGCTTTCAAGGCCAGGCCACCGACATCATGCTGCACGCGCAGGAAATCCTGAACCTGAAGCGCAGGCTTAACGAGATTTACGTCAAGCACACCGGCCAGCCGCTGAAGAAAATTGAGGACGCGCTCGAGCGCGACATGTTCTTGACGCCGGAAATGGCCAGAGATTTCGGCATCATCGACAAAGTGATCGAGAAACGGCCGGAGGAGCCCGGACTTAAGTTCGAACCACCGGTGCTGGCGAAAGTCTGATGGGGCGGCCGAATCGGTTGTTCACTCAGCGCCGGCGGCCTTCCGTCAAGGGGGATTGTCGGCGACTGTGTTCGGGAAAGCACACCACGGCAAACTCTCGTTATTGTTAATGGATTCTTGATTGGCACGCCGTTAGCATGCCGCTTGTACTGGGTGGCGAGGTGTTGTCACTCTCACGTCGCATTCGGGAGCAGAACGCGGAAAGTGCTACGGATTTTTAGCGTCGCGGGCCGTAGGGTAGGGGAACCCAAAGGGCTCCCCTCGCGAGGAAGACGGAGACGGGAATGAGCAAAGTCGGCGGCGGCGATTCTAAGAACACGCTCTATTGCTCGTTCTGCGGCAAGAGCCAGCACGAGGTGCGCAAGCTCATTGCCGGGCCGACGGTTTTCATTTGCGACGAGTGCGTCGAACTCTGCATGGACATCATCCGTGAGGAGAACAAATCCTCGCTGGTGAAGTCTCGCGACGGCATTCCGACGCCGCGCGAAATCCGCAAAGTTCTCGACGACTATGTGATCGGCCAAGACCACGCCAAGAAGGTGCTGTCGGTGGCCGTGCACAACCACTACAAGCGCCTCAATCACCAGAGCAAGCACAACGACGTTGAGCTCGCCAAATCGAACATTCTGCTGATCGGGCCAACCGGCTCCGGCAAGACGCTGCTGGCGCAAACGCTGGCGCGGATCCTCGACGTGCCGTTCACGATGGCGGACGCGACCACGCTGACCGAAGCCGGCTATGTCGGTGAGGACGTCGAGAACATTATCCTGAAGCTGTTGCAGTCTGCCGACTACAACGTTGAGCGCGCGCAACGAGGCATCGTCTACATCGACGAAATCGACAAGATTTCGCGGAAGTCGGACAACCCGTCGATCACCCGTGACGTTTCCGGCGAGGGCGTGCAGCAGGCGTTGCTGAAAATCATGGAAGGCACGATCGCCAGCGTCCCGCCGCAGGGCGGCCGCAAGCATCCGCAACAAGAATTCCTCCAGGTCGACACGACCAACATTCTTTTCGTTTGCGGCGGCGCTTTTGCCGGCTTGGAGAAGATCATCTCCGCGCGCGGGCGTTCCACCTCCATCGGCTTCGCCGCCAAAGTCTTGGCGCCAGAGGATCGCAAGCAAGGCGAGATCTTCCGCGAAGTCGAGCCCGAGGATTTGCTGAAATACGGCCTGATCCCCGAATTCGTCGGCCGGCTTCCGGTGGTCGCCACGCTCGAAGATCTCGACGAGGCTTCGCTCAAGCGCATCCTGACCGAGCCGAAGAACGCGCTGGTCAAACAATATCAGCGCATGTTCGAGATGGAGACGGTCGACCTGACTTTGGCGGATGAAGCGCTGTCGGCGATTTCCCGCAAAGCCATCGATCGCAAGACCGGTGCACGCGGCTTGCGTTCGATCATGGAAAGCATCCTGCTCGACACCATGTTCGATCTGCCGAGCCTCGAGGGCGTTGAGGAAATCGTGATCTCACGCGAAGTGGTCGAGGGCAGCGCGCGTCCACTCTACATTTACGCCGATCGATCCGATCGTGCCGGCGAGACCGGCGGAGCGAGCGCCTAGTGCGGCGGTTCGGAAGTCCGCATCTGTCTTGCCGCGAGCGCGTCATGCGGACCTCTGAACCAAAGCCACGCTAGAATCATGATCTGCTAGTGTCCTTTCGATTCCGAAGTTCGCAAAGGAGAGCGCCACACACGATGATGCGAACTTCGGAATCGGGACACTAGGCAGTGCCAGATTGTGGCATGCGCGATTCGGTTGGCGGTGTCCCGCCGCCGCTGGGCGAAATGCGGTTTTACGAGAAAAACCGCGGTTTCTTGACACACTCTCGCCTCGACGCCACCTATACTGATGGCGCGACAAAGCATTTCGCTGAATCGCGTAAAGGCAGTCGATTGCGGCGGCGCCGATTGCGGGTCGCGAACGACGTGCACAACAATAAGGAAATGGGGCCATGACAAGTGCCACCAAGCCGAAGCAACCGCTGGTGACCGGCGAAACCCGGGCTTACCCGGTGCTGCCTTTGCGGGACATCGTTGTCTTCCCGCACATGATTGTTCCGCTCTTCGTCGGCCGTGAGAAATCAATCAAGGCGCTCGAAGAAGTGATGCGTTCGGATACCTTCATTCTGCTTGCGACGCAGAAGAACGCTTCCGACGACGATCCGGCAACGGATGCGATTTATCGCGTCGGTACGCTGGCGAGCGTGCTGCAACTTCTCAAATTGCCCGACGGCACCGTGAAGGTGCTGGTTGAAGGCGCGGCCCGGGCCGAAGTTGGCAGCTACACTGATCGCGAGGAATATTACGAGGCCGATGCGACGGTCATCGGCGATTCGTCCGGCGATCAAGTCGAGGCGGAGGCGCTGGCGCGTTCCGTGATCAATGAATTCGAAGGCTACGTAAAACTCAACAAGAAAGTGTCGCCGGAAGTCGTCGGCGTCGTTCAGCAGATCGACGACTACGCCAAACTCGCGGACACGGTCGCCTCGCACCTGGCGGTCAAGATTCCCGACAAGCAGCTCGTCCTCGAAATTCCGGTCGTCACCGAGCGATTGGAAAAGGTGCTCGGCCTGATGGAGAGCGAGATTTCGGTGCTGCAGGTCGAGAAGCGCATCCGCACGCGCGTTAAGCGCCAGATGGAGAAGACCCAGCGCGAGTACTACCTCAACGAGCAGATGAAGGCGATCCAGAAGGAACTGGGCGACGAGGACGGCAAAGACGAACTCGCCGAGATCGAAGAGAAGATCAAGCGCACCAAGCTCTCAAAAGAGGCGCGGGAGAAAGCGCAGCACGAGCTCAAGAAGCTGCGGCAAATGTCGCCGATGTCGGCTGAAGCGACGGTCGTGCGCAATTATCTCGATTGGCTGTTGTCGATCCCATGGAACAAGAAGTCCAAGGTCAAAAAGGATTTGACGCTCGCCGAGCAAATTCTCGAGGCCGACCATTTCGGTCTTGAGAAGGTCAAGGAGCGCATTGTCGAGTATCTCGCCGTTCAGCAACGCGCCAACAAATTGACCGGGCCGATCCTGTGTCTGGTGGGGCCGCCCGGCGTCGGCAAGACCTCGCTCGGCAAATCGATCGCCCGGGCGACCGGACGCGAATTCGTGCGCGTGTCGCTCGGCGGCGTGCGCGACGAGGCCGAAATCCGCGGCCATCGGCGCACCTATATCGGCTCGATGCCCGGCAAGGTCATCCAGTCGATGCGCAAGGCCAAGACCTCGAACCCGCTGTTCTTGCTCGACGAGGTCGACAAAATGGGCGCCGATTTCCGCGGCGATCCGTCGTCGGCGCTGCTGGAAGTGCTCGACCCCGAGCAGAACCATGCCTTTAACGATCACTATCTCGAGGTCGACTACGATCTCTCGAACGTGATGTTCATCACCACGGCGAACACGCTCAACATCCCGCCGCCGCTGATGGATCGCATGGAGATCATCCGCATCGCCGGCTACACCGAGGACGAGAAGGTCGAGATCGCGCGCAAGCACTTGATCCCGCACGCGATCGTCAAGCACGGGCTAGAGCCGAAGGAATGGTCGATCGACGACGACGCGTTGTTGACCCTTATCCGCCGCTACACGCGCGAAGCCGGCGTCCGCAATCTCGAGCGCGAGCTGTCGACACTGATCCGCAAGGCGGTGAAGGAGCTCACGGTCAAGAAGACCGAGTCGGTGAAAGTCACGGCGGAAAGCCTTGGCACCTATCTTGGCGTGCCGAAATTCCGCTACGGGGAAGTCGAGGACGAGGATCAGGTCGGTGTCGTGACCGGCCTGGCTTGGACCGACGTCGGCGGCGAGCTTCTGACCATCGAAGCAGCGATGATGCCGGGCAAGGGCAAGATGACCGTGACCGGCAATCTGCGCGATGTAATGAAGGAATCGATCTCGGCGGCGGCGTCCTATGTGCGCATGCGCTCGTCGGCTTTCGGCATCGAGCCGCCTTCATTCGACAAGCGCGACATTCACGTCCACGTGCCTGAAGGTGCGACGCCGAAGGACGGTCCGTCCGCCGGCGTGGCGATGGTCACCGCCATTGTTTCGGTGATGACCGGTATCGCGGTGCATCGCGATGTCGCGATGACCGGCGAAATCACGCTACGCGGCCGGGTGCTGCCGATCGGCGGTCTAAAAGAGAAGCTGTTGGCGGCTCACCGCGGCGGCATCAAGACCGTGCTTATTCCCGAGGAGAACGCCAAGGATCTTGTAGAGATCAACGACAGCATCAAGAGCGGACTCGATATCATTCCGGTCTCCCGCATGGATGAGGTGCTGACGCGGGCGCTGGTGCGGATGCCGGAGCCGATCTCCTGGGATGAAGCGGCTGCGAAGCCGGCCGAAGTCGCCGAACCCATCGTCGAAGAAGATGCCTCGGGTTTGACTGCGCATTGATTTCGCGCGTTGGATGGTAAAGCGGCGCCAAGTTTGGCGCCGCTTTGGCGTTTTGTGACATGGCTGCTTGTGACATGGCTGTTTGTGACATGGCTGTTTGTGACACGGCTGTGTGATTTTCAGCGCACTTGTCGTTTTATGCTGGCGAGCGATTGCTCGTGGGGTGAGATGCGCTAAAATTCGCAGGTGAGCCGGGGGGCTGCGACATTGCGCGGGTGTTCCAATGAGACTCGTCGGCTGGCTGATCGGCTGCACGGCGCTGATCGCGGCAATGCCAGGGGCAAATGCCGAGGACGACTTTTGGCTGGGCGGGAACTACACCCAAAATGTGCCTTGTAAGGGCGATGGCACTGACCGGACCGAAGTCAAAGTCCATATTTCGACGCAAGAGATCGAGTCCAAGATCGGTGTCTGCACGTTCCTTGATACCAAGGTCGACAGCAAAAGTGTCGTTGGGCACGTCGAGTGCAAATTTCCGGCCGGCCCCTTGATGGGCGACGTAACCTTCACGCTGAAACCGAATAACACGGTGGCCTTTGTCGACAGCAACAAGACCTACACCGCCACGCTGTACCGCTGCCCGAAGTAACCGCCAAAGTGGCTCCTCCCTGCGCTTGATTGATGCTAAGATGGCGAAGTCGTCTTTGGGGGACCACGTCATGCTTCGCTATCTGATCGCGACCGCAATGTTTGCCGTCATGCTGGCCGGTGCACCGGCGTTTGCGGTGACGTCGAAGGACAAGATGGCGACATGCAAATTCGGTGCTGACGATCAAAAGCTTGAAGGGCCGCCGCGCAAGGCGTTCATGAAAAATTGCATGTCGAACAAAGACGATCCACGCGGATCGCCGGCCGGCGGGCCGCCGCCCCAGCATTGAGGGCGTATCGGTTAACGTTGCCGTCCTGTCACTCACCTCTCCTCGACCGCCGAATTGGGCGGTGTATCCAAAGGGATAAGTCTCGATGCGAATGCTCGCTTACGTCCTTGCCATCATCTGCCTGATCGCGGCCGTCGTCTATTTCGCCATGCCGGCGGGCTCGCTGCCGACATTCATGCCGGGTTATGAAGCGGGCTCGCAACACATCCACACAACTCACGCTATCGCCGCCGTCATCGGCGCGGTCATTTTGTTTGTGCTGGGATTGTTTGCCGGCCGCGCGCGGGCGTGAAGCAAGGTCCGCCATCGGTTTTCGTTTAAATCGGCATTCGCGGGAATGGCCTAAGTTTGCGATCTCGTCCCGCCGCGCGGGACTTTGCGCTGGATGCGCGCATCGAAACGCGGAACGCTGACCACCACGCGGCGATGGATGCCGCCACCGATGACTTCCAAATCATCGCGCGCTTCCACGTTAAAAATTATGGTTCGACCGTCGATTTGCGAAACCTCTGCAGTAGCGGTCACCCGAAGGCCGACGGGTGTCGCGGCCACATGGCTTACGTCGAGGTGAGTGCCGAGGCTCTGATGTTCGTGGGGCAGAAGGTGCTCTATGGCATTGAGCGCCGCCGCCTCGATAACGTTGATCATCACCGGCGTAGCCAGGACCGGTATGCGGCCAGACCCGACAAACGGCGCGGTATGCTCGGGGCCCACAAGGAGCTCTGCGGTCCCTTTTAGGCCGATGGCAATGCGGCTGAGATCGACCATGAGAGAGCCCCCGAGGCGGCAAAAGCCAAGAGGCGTTCCTTGACCCGATCCCACTGCTAATGTCCAGCTTGCCGGGCCTGTCGCGGCGCGCTCCAATGTGCGGATGATCCAGCCGCCGCTGCCGCCGCTTCGCACCTTGTTCTTCGAAGACCTTTCGGTCGGCATGACCGAACGGCTGAACAAGACAGTCGCCGCTTCGGACGTGGTCGGCTTCGCGCAATTGACCGGCGATCGCAATCCGATCCATCTCTCCGAGCATTTCGCCGCCAAGACCTCGTTCCGCACCCGAATTGCGCATGGCCTTTACACCGCAAGTCTTATTTCCGCGGTGCTCGGCACGCGACTACCAGGTCCGGGTGCGGTGTACATTTCGCAAACACTTAATTTTCGCGCGCCGGTTAAAATCGGCGACACCGTCATAGTGACGGTGACAGTCGCCGAGCTGGTCGCGGAAAAGTGCCGCGCGCGCTTGGCATGTCAATGCGAGGTCGACGGTGAGGTTGTCCTGGACGGCGAAGCGTGGGTGAAGGTGCCGAGCGAGAATGCCAAGGGCAAACGGCCGGCACCGCGGCTTTAGAACGTCTGTAGATCAGATGGCCTCTTACGCCAGAAGGTCCTTGTCTTCGGGATGTTTGCCAAAATAGGCGCCGACGAACGGGCAGAGCGGAACGATTTTGAGGCCGCGGGCGCGGGCCTCTGCGAGCATCCCCTCCATCAGCCGCGAGGCAATACCTCGGTTGCGGGCGCGTGGTGGCACCTCGGTGTGAGTGATTGTCATCACGTCGCCGGCCAGCTGATAGTTAGCGATGGCGGTGACGCCATCGGCGTCGAGCTCAAAGCGGGACAGGGCGGTGTTGTCGCGGACAGCGCTCATGCCATTAATATATGGTCCGGCCGCCCCGCCGCCTATCCTGCAACCCGATCCGCGCCCCGATGAAAATCGCGACCTTCAACATCAACAATATCAACAAGCGCCTCGCCAATCTGCTCGCCTATCTGCGCGCGGCGAAACCCGACGTGCTCTGCCTGCAGGAGTTGAAGTCGGCGGATCGCGAATTCCCCGAAGCCGCGATCGGGAAGGCGGGTTACGGCGCGGTGTGGCGTGGAGAGAAATCGTGGAACGGCGTCGCCATTCTGGCTCGTGATGGCGAGCCGGTTATCACTCGCACTGAACTTCCGGGTGACACCAAAGACAGACAAAGCCGCTACATCGAGGCGGCGGTCAACGGCGTGCTGATCGCATCGCTTTATGCGCCGAACGGCAACCCGCAGCCGGGGCCGAAATTTAATTATAAGCTTGCCTGGATGGACCGGCTCGCGACGCATGCCGCGGAGCTGATGACCGCCGACGTGCCAGTGGTGCTGGCCGGCGATTACAATGTGGTGCCGACGGATCGCGATATTTATCGGACAAAGTCGTACGACCGCGATGCTCTCCTCCAGCCGGCAAGCCGTAGGCGTTACGCGGAGATTCTGCGCCAGGGTTGGCGCGATGCGATTCGCGTGCTGCATCCGGACGAGCCGATGTACACTTATTGGAGCTACTTGCGCGAGCGCTGGGGGCGCGACGCCGGGCTGCGCATCGATCATTTGCTGCTTAGCCCGAAGGCGGCGAAGCAGCTTGTCGGTGGCGGCGTCGACCGCGGCCTTCGCGGCAAGGAAAACGCCAGCGATCACGCGCCGGTCTGGATCGAATTACGCGATGTCCCGCGCTCGTCCCCGCGAAAGGCCGCCCCCCGTGTCAATTCCCGATTGCGCGTGCATGAGCGGAATAACAAGGCAGCGAAGCAGGCTAAAAAGCCAATGGCGCGGTCGGCCCGCCGGCCGCTTCTGGTGATTGACGGTGACTCGTTTGCCCACCGCGCCTTTCATGCTCTGCCGAAGAATATCAGACGCAAGGGCGATCGGCCGGCCGGCGCCATACTCGGTTTCGCCAATTTGCTGTTGCGGCTCTATCGTGAGGAGAGGCCGCGCGCCGTCCTGGTCGGATGGGATACTTATGAGGCGCCGACCTACCGGCACGAAGCTTTCGCCGCATATCAAAGCGGACGCGAATTCGACGATGACATCATCGAACAACTCGAGGTGATTCCGGAATTCGTCGCCGCGTGCGGCTTTGTGAACGCCAAAGGTGCAGGCTACGAGGCCGACGATTTTCTTGCCGCCGCGGCCACGGGAGAAGAGCGGCGCGGCGGCTCGGCGCTGGTTGCGAGCGGCGACCGCGACTCGTTTCAATTGGCGTCGCAAAAAACCACCATCCTCTATCCCATCCGCGGCGGTGGCGTGGAACGCATCGGTCCCGCGGAGGTCCGCGCACGTTATGGCGTCGATCCGGGGCAGGTGCCCGATTTCATTGCGCTGCGTGGTGATCCCTCCGACAAGCTGCCGGGCGCGCCCGGGCTGGGCGCGACCGGCGCCGCGGCATTATTGCGTCAATTCGGCAATTTGGACGCGATCCTCAAGGCTGGCCGGTATGCCAAACAGGCCGAAGACTTACGGCTCTATCGTTCCATCGCCACCATGGACCGCAAAGCGCCTTTGCCGCGTTTGCCGGATCGGCAACCGACATGGGCCAACGCCGCGGCGCTCGCGCGGGAGTGGCAACTCAAGCAACTGGCCGCACGTCTTGAAGAACTCGCCGTGGCCGCAGCCGATCGCTAATCTGCAATCCGGGCCACAATTAGAGGGGTGGCCCCGGAGGCGGAAAATCCTAGCGCGGCGCCGCGCGTGGACTGCCCTAATTTCTTCGGATTTAATGGATTTACGTTCATGCAGCCGTCGGAAATAATTATACCTTCCGTCGTTATCACCCCAAATTGGGAGCCGGCAGAGCGCTATGACAAGAATCTTATCTGTTTCGTTGTGTGTTTTAGTGGCGCTGATGGGTGGCGCCGCGCTGGGTGCCGATCGTTTCGCTTCGGCCGATGACGGCAAAGCCATGCTCGAACGCGCGGTTACCGCGCTCAAAGCCGATCCGACCGCAGCGCTTAAGGAATTCAATGACGAAAAAAATAAGCAATTCCGCGACCGCGACCTTTTCGTCTTTTGCTTCGGTCTCCCCGACGGCAACTTCACCGCTTTCCAGAGCCCGGTGATGCTAGGCACCGATGTGCGCGAATTAAAGTATCAGGACAAACCGGTTGGTCAGGAAGCCTATGACGTGGTCGCCAATGCGGCCGAAGGGGATTTCGTGACCACCGAATACAATTTTCCCAAGCCGGGTACCAAGACCACGGCTACCAAGCAATCTCTGGAAACACGGGTTGGCAAGCAGGCCTGCGGCGTGACCTACTTCAAATAGCGCGCGACGTCAGGCCGCCTGCCTGCGCTCGCGCGGGCGAGCTTCAAGCGTCATCAAAGCCATCGTCCGACGAACCCCAATCGTCGCTGTCGAAATCATCCTGGTCGGACATATCTTCGTCGTCGGCCTCGGCGGTCTGTGCGTTGCGGTCGTCGGCGAGCGGGTGTCGATCGCCGGAATCGCGAGCGTGATCGCCGATGTGATCTATTCCGGCATCGCGCGCGAGCTTGCTGTCGGCGGCGCTGCCCACCGAATCGCGCCACGGCGATGAACGATCTGCGGCAAAGTTTCCCAACCCGCTCGGGGCGTAGCCGCCGCCATGGTGGCCAAACATCGAGCGGATGGTATCAAGCATCAACGCTCCGCCGATCACGCCAGCGGCGGTGGACGCGGCGCTGCCGAGAAACGATCCGCCGCCGCCGAAAGCCGGGCCGCCGGCGTAGCCCGGCATCGGCGGCGGGGAGTCCGGCAGTTGGCCTTGCGGCCCATAACCCGCCTGCGCCGCGCCCGCGCGTACGCTCGGCACCGAGCTGCGCCCCGAAGCGCGCGGACCGAGCACGGCATCGCGCATGGAATCGAGGAAGCTTCCACGTTGCGCGTCGGATGTTGCCGCGCCGTCAAGCTCCGCCTGCAACTCCTCAATACGGGCATTGGCGCGCTTGAGCGCCTCGTCCTGGATGAGCGCCGTCTGGGTGAGCGCGTAGACGGCATGCGGGGCGCTGCTCAAGCCCTGCGCGATCAGGCGCTCAGCCTGCGGATCGCGCGGCAGGTTTTCAACCTGCGCCAAGCGATCGAATAATTCTTCCACCAATTGCTGTTCCTGGGGGGTCATTGCGTCTCTCCCTTTGGGTCGCGCAACTGCCGCCTATGTAGGGAGCGATTGCGGCAAAGGGAGGGGAGGTGCCGCGCATAGGCAAAGCGCCAAAGCCCGTCCATAATCGCCCGACAAAAAAGAAATCGTTGGCCAGGGAGGGCCCGATGCACACCGCGCTTCGCCGCCAAACACTCGCGGATTTGCTGCACCGGAGCGCCAGGCGCTTTCCTGACAAGGCGGCCATTATTTGTGGCGATACGGTATGGAGCTACGCAGAATTCGACGCCGTGTGCGACCGCCTCGCCGCCGGCCTTGGCGCGCGCGGGGTTGGCAAAGGCGCCCGTGTCGCAATTCTGTCGCGCAACTCGCACACCTTTGCAGCTTTACGGTTTGCGCTGGCGCGCCTCGGCGCAGTTTTGGTCCCGATCAACTTCATGCTCAAGCCCGAAGAGGCGGCGTTCATCCTGCGGCACGCCGGGGCGGAACTTTTGGCGACCGATTCTGGTCTCGCCGATGTCGCGCGCGCCGCGGCCGCGCTCGACACCAAAGTGCGTGAGCTGATTTGGCTGCCGTCGGAAGAGAAGACGGCGCCCGCGTCCGGCATGATTACTTTCGACGAACTTTTGTCCAATGCGGCGCCGCCCGAAGTCGAACTGTCCGGCGGTGACCTTGCCCAGATCGTCTACACCAGCGGCACCGAGTCGCTGCCCAAAGGCGCGATGCTCACCCATGACGCGGTGATCTGGCAGTATGTGAGCTGCGTCGCTGACGCGGCGATTGCGGCCGACGATCTAGCCTTGCACGCGCTGCCACTCTACCATTGCGCTCAGCTCGACGTGTTTCTCGGCCCAGCGATCTATGTCGGCTCGACCAACGTCATCACCGCCAAGCCGACACCCGATAATCTCCTGCCGCTGATCGAACGGTATCGCGTCACCTCATTCTTTGCTCCGCCGACGGTATGGATCTCGCTGCTACGATCGCCGCTGTTCGATCGCACTGATTTGTCGAGCCTGCAGAAGGGCTATTACGGCGCCTCCATCATGCCAGTCGAAGTCATGCGCGAGATGGCTCAGCGCATGCCTAAGGTCCGGCTGTGGAATCTCTACGGCCAGACGGAAATCGCGCCGCTTGCCACCATGCTCGGGCCGGAGGATCAGTTGCGCAAGCCGGGCTCGTGCGGCCGTGCCGCGCTGAACGTCGAAACCCGCGTGGTCGATGACGCAATGCGCGACGTGGCTCCCGGTGAAATCGGCGAGATCGTGCATCGCTCGCCGCACCTGATGCTGGGTTATTTCCACGACGACGAACGCACCAAATCGGCCTTCGAGGGCGATTGGTTTCACTCCGGCGATCTCGCCACCATTGATGCCGACGGGTACATCTACGTCGTCGACCGCAAGAAGGACATGGTCAAGAGCGGCGGCGAGAATGTCGCGAGCCGCGACGTCGAGGAGACGATCTACAAGCTGCCGCAGGTCTCGGAGGTGGCGGTGATCGGCGTGCCACACCCGCGTTGGGTCGAGGCGGTGGTGGCGGTGATTGTGGTCAAGGCCGAGGCGACGTTGTCAAAAGAGACCGTGCACGCCCATTGCGCCGAACACCTCGCGCATTTCAAGGTGCCGAAGGACGTCGTGTTCGCCGAGACTTTGCCAAAAAATCCGAGCGGGAAACTCCTTAAACGCGAGCTTCGCCGCGAACACGCTGGGCTGTTTGCCTAGCGCATTTCGCAAAGCGGCCGCCGCCGCTGTTGCGCAGAGTTGTCGGATCAGGCGGCGGTATTCGGCCGAAAGCAAATCAGCGCGCCAATACCGATGAGAGCGAAAATCACCAAAACCGCTGCCTGCGTGATCATGAAGGGCGGCTCGGATTGCGTCGGCGCCAGCGCATTGAGCGCGCCTACCTTGATGAAGCTCTGCACCACGACGACAAACACATTGAAATAAAGCGCGGCGATCGCGGTAACGACGTAAATCCAGCGCCATGCGCCAGACAGGCCTTTGCCGTAATAGGCGAACAGCGCCACCGCGAGGATCACGCAGGAAATGATCCCCACACCTAACGCCGGCGTAAAGCCGTGGATCGGAAACAAAAACCCGGTCAGGCTGGTCAGCACGGTCGTCAGCAAGAACAGCCCGTTGTTGAAAGGAAGCCGGCGCGAAGCAAACATCCCGCCGACGACAATCAGCCCGCTGCCGATGGCGATGAGCGTAATGGCGACGTGCAAAAGCGTAAAAGCACCGGTCGATAGTCCTATAATCATAACAAGCCCCCGCTAATGGCGCCGCAGCGCCGCATTGCAGATTACGCCGCCGTCGAACGGACCGCTAGCGGCCGATGTTGCGGGTTCTCCTGCGCCGCAAGGGCGCCCGGCGCCGAGTGCTACTCCGCGGCTTCCTTGTGCGGCGCGGGCGGGGTGCCGTGGCTGTGAAACGACTCAATCGTCCTTAGCCCCCAGGCTTGGCCTTTTTTCCGCTCGGCCTCGTTCCAGACCACGGTTTTCCAGTCCGGCGCCAGAATGAGCCGCGCGCCGGCATTCGCCACTTCGACGCGGTTGCCGCCAGGCTCGTAGAGATAGAGGAAGAACGTCTGCTGGATGGCGTGCTTGTGCGGGCCGGTCTCGATATAGACCCCGTTTTCGAGGCAGATGTCGGCGGCGCGCAGCACGTCCTCACGGCTGTCCACCGCGTAGGTGACATGGTGGAAGCGGCCGGGAACGCCCGAGTGGTCGAGCGCAATCGCAAGATCATAGGTCTTGTTGGTGCAGGTGAGCCAGATTGCCTGTTCGCCGGTTTCGAACAGGATTTGCTCAGTCATGCGCATGCCGAGCTTCTCCATATAGAAGCGGCGCGCACCCGGGATGTCGACGGCGAAGAAATTGAGGTGATCGAGCCGGCGCACGGAAATGCCGCGCGCGGGATATCTCTGCGCCTGATTCTTGAGCGCGGGCTTTAGCTCAGCCGGCGGCTGGTACCACTCAGTCTCGTAATAGAGCTCGATCACATGGCCGTCGGCATCGCGGCATCGATAGGCCGTGCCGTGGCCGACATCGCCGTCGATCCAGCCGATGTGATGCGGCGTGTCCTTCAGCGCGGCGACGCGCCGCTCAAGCGCCTCGGGGCTGCGCGTGCGGAATGCGGTGTGCACGACGCCGGAAGTGTTTGAGGCGGTGACCTTCAGGGTAGCGCGCTCGTAATCGTCCCAGGCGCGCAGATAGACGCTGTCGCCGCTGCGGCCCGACTCGGTCATGCCGAAAACGTTGGTGAAAAATTTCAGCGATTCCTCGGGCTTGGGCGTCAGAATCTCGACGTGGCCCAAATGCGCCAGATCCATGTTGGGTTCGCTCACCGGTGGCTCCTCGAGGCGTTGCCATTGTTGCTGCAATGGGTACCGGGCGGGGAAGAGCCGCGCAAGCCAGACGCTCATTCCGGCGTAAGCGGGGGGTGTGGACCAAGCGCAGGGTTCAAGCAGGGGTCAGGCGTGGCCAGATATTGACAATAGATTGTCAAAGTGACAATATGGAACCATGAACAGGAAAGACGCCTCCCGCGCCAAGACCGAGACGCAGATCCCGGTCATCGTCGGAGACATTTACGAGCTTGCCGGGCGGCTTCGTGAGCACGGCGAGGCGATCGCCGCGACGGTCGGCCAGACTCAGGCACGCTGGCAGGTCTTGAGCGCCGCCTCCGCCCGCCCGCAGACAGTGCCCCAGATCGCCCGGGTCCTCGGTGTCACGCGGCAGAACGTGCAGCGCATCGCCGATCTCCTGGTCGCCGAGCGTGCCGCGCAATACCGCGATAACCCCGATCATCGCGCATCGCCGCATCTCATTCTCACCAGGAACGGCCGCACCGCGCTTGAGCGGATCACCCAGGCAGCCGCCGGTTATCACGCCGCACTCACGCAAGAGCTTTCGGCGGCAGAAGTTGCGTCGTTGCAGCGCGGATTGAGCCGGCTGCTTGGCGCCGTCCTCGATGTCGATCCGCGCAATCCAAAGTGAATCAACCAACCGCAAGGAGACGCCAGATGAACACGCAAGTTCTGGAACACTGCATGGCCGCAAGCTTTGCCGATACGCCGTTCCCTGCCGTAGTGGCGCGGCTCGCTGAAAATGGCGTAACTTCCTATACGGCCGACCTCGTGACGCTGCGCAAGACCTATTACAATTCCGGCAGCCAATCCCACGACCAAGCCATGCCGCTTGCCGACCCGCCGGCGGTCGCGCCGGCCTTCGACGCTGAGCGCGTCACCGCCACCGTCAAGGCGATCCAGCGAAAGGAAATCGGTTACGCCGAGTTCCTGCGGCGGATCATGGCGGCCGGCTGTTCGCACTACGAAGTGTTCATTAGCGGCCGCAAGGCCATGTATTTTGGACGGGATGGCGCGTTCTACACCGAGAATTTTCCGCCGAAGGCGTAAGGAATGATGACGACCGTCCGTCGTCCCGCCGGCTACGGCGCCATGTTCTTCTTAGCCAATTGCTGCTTCGCGTCCGCGCTCTTGTCGCCGGCGAATTGCATGCCGCGCAGCACGTTCGGCGCTTTGCTGAATTGGATGTCGGCATAGGCGACGATCTCGATGCGGTTGCCCCAGGGATCGAGAAAATCAACGAACGGTCCCTCGACCATCTTCGCGCCGGCGGCCTGCGCGAGCGAGCGTATCTGGGCGCGATCATCGACCACCAGGCCGAAATGGCGCGCTCGGTCCTGATGCGCCGCTTGCACCTGCATCAGCGCCAGAAACTGGTCGCCCAGATCGATGAAGGCCTGGCCCTGGCCGCGCCCGCGCAAGGTGAAGCTGAAAATCTTGCCGTAAAACGCGAGCGCCTCGTCGACGTCGCCGACTTCCAGCGCGACGTGATTGATGCCGATGAGGCGGGGCAGATCGGTGGGCATATGTCGTTTCCTTTTCCCGACGGCCGCGGGCGCTTGAATGGGTATTTGGGAAGCCGCTGTGGCGAACGGGAGATGTGGTCGCGGTGCTAGTTGGATCGTTTGCCATCGGCTAGCTTGCGCCCCGCGGAGAACTTTCGGCGGCCGCGCACGTTGGCGGTAGCGCCGGTCCGCCAGGAAAGCGCGGCGTCGGCAAGGGAGCACGTCATGGTCAAGCTCGGCTACAAGCTGATGTCCGAGGAGCACGGGCCGGACGATCTGGTCCGCAATGCCAAGCGCGCCGAAGCGGCCGGCTTCGACTTCGCCGCCATCTCCGACCACTTCTTTCCCTGGCTGATGGAGCAGGGGCATTCGCCGTTCGCGTGGTCGGTGCTTGGAGCCGTAGCGCAGGCGACGAGCCGTCTCGGATTGATGACGGCGGTGACCTGTCCAACGGTGCGCTATCATCCGGCGATTATCGCTCAAGCCGCCGCGACCGTCGGCCTGCTCAGCGGCGGGCGTTTCACGCTGGGGCTCGGCGCCGGCGAGCGGCTCAACGAGCACATTATCGGCGCCGGCTGGCCGGGACGCGCCGAGCGTCAGGAGCTTCTTGCCGAGGCTCTCGATATCATCCAGGGCCTGCTTGCCGGCAACCTCAAGAATTATCGCGGCAAGCACCTGAACCTCGACCACGCTTGGCTATTCGACCGGCCAAAAGAGAAGCCGCCGGTGATTGTCGCCATTGCCGGCCAGCGCGGCGCCGCCACCGCTGCCGCCAAGGCCGACGGTCTCATTGCCACCGAGCCGAAGCCGGAGCTGATCGAAGCTTACGCCAAGGCCGGTGGCAAAGGCCCGCGCTATTGCGAGATCGCGATGTGCTACGCCGCGCGCGCGGACGAAGCCAAAAAGACCGCGCACAAATACTTTCGCTGGTCGCTGACCGGCTGGCCGGTGATGGCGGAATTGCCTGACCCTGAAGGCTTTGCCGCAGCGAGCCAGACCGCGACGCCCGACGATGTCGGCGAGAAAATCAGTTGCGGGCCGTCAGCCGACAAGCATCTGCAGGCGATCGACAAGTTTGTGAAGGCGGGGTTCGACCATATTATCCTGACGCAGATCGGCCCGCAGGAGGACGCTTTCTTCGACTTTTTTCAGCGCGAACTCAAGCCCGCGCTGGCCGGCGAGAAGGCGGCGTAGCTGGTTTGAGCATCATTCTGAGGCGCACGCCGGTACGCCGAGCACCTCAGGATGAGGTCGGTGTATTGTCGTTTCGGGATCGCGGCATGCGAGTGCGTAAGTAACAGCCCGCACGGGAGACAAAATGTTCGAGAAAGATGAAGTGCTCAAGGAGCTGCACGCCCGGCTGGTGGCGGCCGGCATCAATCCCCTCGACCCCAAGGTGCAGACCGTCAGTGAGGTGGTGAACGCGTTCTACGCCGAAAAGACCCGCGAGGTATTGCAGAAGATGCAAGAGGTTCTCAGCAAGATCGAGACTTCCGCGTCATGACCGCGATCGAGCACGTCGACGTTGCCGGCTACGCGGCGCCGACATTCCGGGCGTGCTGGTGGCGATCGATGCGGTGGCGGTGGTGTAGAAAAATACGCATAACGGTATGAAAGGGAGAAAGACGTAAATGACCAAAGTTACCTGGGACCATATTCATCTGCGCACCACCGACCCAGAGGCGATGGCGGCGTGGTTCGAGAAATTCCTCGGCGCCGAAGTCATCCGCACCACCGTGCAGGGCGCGCCACGCATTGATCTGAAGGTCGGCGGCGCGGATGTCTTCATCATGCCGGTCAAGGACGGCGACGGCGTCAACACAGCGCCCAAGATTCCGTATCGCGGTCTCGACCATTTCGGCTTAGCCGTCACCGGTATTGACGCGGTTGCGGCTGAGCTCAAGGCCAAGGGCGCCGAATTCACCATGGAGCCGACCACCGTGCGGCCGGGCGTGCGCGTCTGCTTTCTCCGCGCGCCCGAAGGCGTATCGGTCGAGCTGTTGGAACGAAGCTAGCCCACGAAAAAGCAACGAGGGAGTGACCCCCCGATCACTCCCTCGCAGCACTGTTCTTCATCTTGAGGTCGACGAAGACGGCGTTGTTACGCTGCAGCGCTGACCCTGCCGCTGGTCGGCACCGACGCCACGGTTTTGAGGACGCGCGAGGCGATCTGGTACGGGTCACCTTGCGAATTCGGCCGGCGGTCTTCCAGATAGCCGCGGTAGCCGTTGTTGACAAAGGAATGCGGCACACGGATCGAGGCGCCGCGGTCGGCGACGCCATACGTGAAGTCGCCGATCGCCGCGGTCTCGTGCTTGCCGGTCAGCCGCATGTGATTGTCGGGTCCGTACACCGCGATGTGTTCTTCGCGATGCTCGGCGAACGCCTTCATCAGCGCTTCGAAATAGTCCTTGCCGCCGGTCTCACGCAAGAACGCGGTCGAGAAATTGCAATGCATGCCCGAGCCGTTCCAGTCGGTGTCGCCGAGCGGCTTGCAGTGGAACTCGATATCGACGCCGTATTTCTCGGTCAGCCGTAGCATCAGATAACGGGCCATCCACATTTCGTCGGCGGCCTTCTTCGAGCCCTTGCCGAAAATCTGGAATTCCCACTGGCCCTTCGCCACCTCGGCGTTGATGCCTTCGTGATTGACGCCGGCGGCAAGGCAGAGATCGAGATGCTCCTCGACGATCTTGCGCGCCACGTCGCCGACATTCTTGTAGCCGACGCCGGTGTAGTAGGGGCCCTGCGGCGCCGGATAACCGGACGGCGGGAAGCCGAGCGGCCGTCCGTCCTTATAGAAGAAATACTCCTGCTCGAACCCGAACCAGGCGCCGGGGTCGTCGAGAATGGTGGCGCGCATGTTCGACGGATGCGGCGTCGTGCCGTCCGGCATCATGACTTCGCACATCACCAGCACGCCGTTTAAGCGCGCCGCGTCGGGATAAAGCGCGACCGGCTTGAGCACGCAGTCGGAGCTATGGCCTTCCGCCTGCATGGTCGACGAGCCGTCGAAGCCCCACAGCGGCAGCTGTTCGAGCGTCGGAAACGAATCGAATTCCTTGAGTTGCGTTTTGCCGCGCAAGTTCGGCGTCGGCTTGTAACCGTCGAGCCAAATATATTCGAGCTTGTATTTTGTCATGATGTCTCCGGCGTTCTCTGGAGTTCGTGGGAAACGCGACCATCTGGGTGGATCGGGTCAGGCGCCTGCTGCCGCGAAAAGCGGCGAACAGTAGCTTCGGCCTTTTTTTAAGCACGGATTATGCCAAGCGCTGCTGGTGGACGGCTCAAGCGCGCGCCCGCACGCCGCGCCGCAAATACGCCGCCGGCGTCATGCCGGGAGAATACGCAATCGCGTCGATGCACATATTGTAGCCATGCGCTGATATGTGATGTGGCATTCCGGGCGAAACCGCACCGCGAGCGTTATGTTGTCGGTAACAGACTCAGTTGACGATGAGCTGAGCAATCGGCGCACCTGCCCGAGGACAAAAAGATGACGACGCTTTCCGGATCGCCCGATCCCACCGGCTCAGCCAAGATTTACGCATTTCCGCTACGCGGCCGGTTCGCGCTGGCCAAGGAGCACGAGGCGATGGATTCCGCCGGCGCGAACTCAACGCACGCCGTGAAGCTGGCGTCCGGCAGCGGCTGGTATCACGAAGCCGCCATCGAGGACGCAAGGAACGATACAAACCGCGGCGAGCGGAGCAAGAAGTAACAATCCGATCGCCGTCATGGCCGGGCTTGTCCCGGCCATCCACGTCGTCTTGCTTTCCGCGAGTCAAAAGTCATGGATGCCCGGCATAAAGCCGGGCATGACGCGTAACCTGCGTGGTCAGCGCGTATCGGGTCGCGGCTTCGAGATCGTCATCGACCCGTCGTCGTGCTCGATCACCTCAACGCCCTTGCTGCGCAGCCACGCCGCAAAATCCTCGCGGGTGAGCGGACGGCGCGGATCTTGGAGCGGTGCATCTTCGATCGCCGTTCCAGCCGGCAAAGCTTCACGTTTGAGATAGCCGCTCAGCTCGCCCCAGCCGTCGCGCTCGTCGTAACTGTCCTTGATGTACGGCATGGCGCCGTCGCCAAGTGTGAACTCCTTCTCCAGATACTCGCGCTCGCTGGCATGCAGCTCGCGCGCCGTGCCGTCGGCGTTGATGTAGATGTAAGCGTACGGTTTGGCGGCTGTCTTCGCTTGAGTCGCACGACGCGCTGGCTCACGCCGCGACTTCATTACTTTGTCGCTGCCGCTTTTGTGACCTTCTCGAGGCCCGCCGCGATCGCCGTAACCGCGGCCGCGCTCGCGGCGCCGAGACCATGGCGCTGCGCAATCCAGGACGTTTCGTTGTAGCTCAGCCAAACCTTGCCGTCGGCGTCTTCCCAGGCCAGCGCCTTGAGCGGCAGGTCGATTCCCGCGGTTTGTTTGTCCTGCATCAGGGGCGTGCCGCCCTTGGGGTTGCCAAACAGCAACAGCAGCGTCGGGCGGAGCGGCATCCCGATGCTCGCCGCGCCGGCGGCGTGATCGATGCGCGCAAACACGTTCATGCCGAGCGGCGTGATGGCTGCGACCAGTCGTTCGATGGTCTCGGCCACGGAGTGCGCGCTGGCGATGCTGGTGAGGCCGTTGTCGGTCATTGTTTAATTCCCTCCAGGGCCGGCAAGCGGACCTCGCTGTGACGCCAGCGTTTGATATCGCCTTTGGCTTCCAGTTTGCCGTTGCCAACCAGCACGGCCACGCGCGCATCGAACGCTGTGGCGGTTGCCGCCGTGATCTCGATGCCGCGGTCTTCCAAGACCTGATAGGTCTTTGACGCGATCATGGCGACCTTTTGCAATCGTTCGTTACAGAGCGACAGGATCAATAATCCAAATCTAAAAACGGCATCATCCTACGGATACCCTCACCATCCTCGCTCGCGGCAAATGCCGCTCGCGACCTTCTCCCCGCGCGCGGGGAGAAGGGAATTTACTCCGCCGCCTCGATCCGCCGCTTGCGCTTGGCGGCGCCGCGCGCGAGCACCGGCTTCAAATATTGTCCGGTATAGCTGCGCTTCTCGCGCACAATATCTTCCGGTGTTCCCGCGGCGACGATCTCGCCGCCGCCATCGCCGCCTTCGGGACCGAGGTCGATGATCCAGTCCGCGGTCTTGATCACTTCCAGATTGTGCTCAATGACGACGACGGTGTTGCCGCTTTCCACCAGCTCGTGCAGCACTTCGAGCAGCTTCGCCACGTCGTGGAAATGCAGCCCCGTGGTCGGCTCGTCCAGAATGTACAGCGTGCGGCCGGTGGCGCGCTTGGATAATTCCTTGGCGAGCTTCACCCGCTGCGCTTCGCCGCCGGACAAAGTCGTCGCCTGCTGGCCGACATGGATGTAGTCGAGGCCGACGCGGCGCAACAGCGCGAGAATGTCGCGCACCCGCGGCACCGCCTTGAAGAATTCCAGCGCCTCCTCGACGGTCATGTCGAGCACGTCGGCGATGGATTTGCCTTTGAACAGCACTTCCAGGGTTTCGCGGTTGTAGCGCTTGCCCTTGCAGACGTCGCAGGTGACGTAGACGTCGGGCAAAAAGTGCATCTCGATCTTGATGACCCCGTCGCCTTGGCAGGCTTCGCAGCGCCCGCCCTTGACGTTGAACGAGAAGCGGCCGGGCTCGTAGCCGCGCGCCTTACTCTCCGGCAGGCCGGCGAACCATTCGCGGATCGGCGTGAACGCGCCGGTATAGGTGGCGGGATTGCTCCGCGGCGTCCGCCCGATCGGCGACTGGTCGATGTCAATAATCTTGTCGAGGTGCTCGATGCCTTCGATGCGGTCGAAGCGGGCAGGGGCTTCGTTGGCGCCGTTTAGCCGCCGCGCCAGCGCCTTGTAGAGCGTATCGATCAAGAGCGTCGACTTGCCGCCGCCGGACACGCCGGTGACAGCCGTGAACAGGCCGAGTGGAATTTCGGTGGTGATGTTTTTCAGATTGTTGCCGCGGGCGCCGATGATTTTCAGCACACGCGCCGGATTTTTCGCCCGCCGCTCCGGCACCGCGATTTCGCGCACGCCGTTGAGATATTGGCCGGTCAGCGAGTTGGGCGCGGCCATAATGTCGTCGGGCGTGCCTTGCGCGACAATGCTGCCGCCATGCACGCCGGCGCCGAGCCCGACATCGACGACGTAATCGGCGGCGCGGATGGCGTCTTCGTCATGCTCGACCACGATCACGGTGTTGCCGAGGTCGCGCAGCCGTTTCAGCGTTTCCAAAAGCCGCGCGTTGTCGCGCTGATGCAGTCCGATCGACGGCTCGTCGAGCACGTAGAGCACGCCGGTCAGGCCGGAGCCGATCTGCGAGGCGAGTCTGATGCGCTGGCTCTCACCGCCGGACAGCGTGCCCGAGGCGCGGGCGAGCGTGAGGTAATCAAGCCCGACATCGACCAGAAACTTCAGCCGCGCGCGGATTTCTTTCAGAATGCGGCTTGCGATCTCGTTTTGTTTCGCGGTCAGCCGCTCCGGTAGCTCATTGAACCAGGCGGCTGCGCCTTTGACCGACATATCGGAAACTTGTCCGATGTGCTTGTCGGCAATGCGCACGCACAACGCTTCGGGCTTCAGCCGGTAGCCGAGACAGGCTTCGCAAGGCACGTCGGTGAAGTAGCGCGAGATCTCCTCGCGCGCCCAATCGGAATCGGTCTCGCGGAAACGGCGATCGAGGTTGGTAATGACGCCTTCGAATGGCCGCTTGGTGTCATAAGCGCGCATGCCGTCGTCGTAGGAGAAGCGGATCTCGGCTTCGCCGGAGCCGTAGAGGATCGCCTCTTGGGTCTTCTTCGGCAAATCCTTCCACTTGGTGTCGAGCGTGAACTTGTAGTGTTTGCCGAGCGCGGCAAGCGTCTGCACGTAATAGGGCGACGACGATTTCGACCACGGCGAGATCGCGCCCTTGCGCAGCGTGCGCTCCTTGTCGGGAATGACGAGTTCGGGGTCGATGTGCTGCTCGACGCCGAGCCCGCCGCATTTCGGGCAGGCGCCGAACGGGTTGTTGAACGAGAACAGCCGCGGCTCGATTTCCGCGATGGTGAAGCCGGA
>Ga0209169_10000495_pt1 | contig 24004 bp, 13 predicted proteins | sample HubBroMetageWRM4_FD_188346 | JGI IMG/M metagenome (GOLD analysis project Ga0209169, IMG submission 188346) | Warmed soil microbial communities from the Hubbard Brook experimental Forest, New Hampshire - Hubbard Brook CCASE Soil Metagenome WRM 4... | ecosystem: Environmental > Terrestrial > Soil...
CCAGCTGCCCGGCTGTGGTGTGCGCGTACGAGGGGCCGAGGCCGTGCGAAATTTCGTGCATCAGCGTGTCGGCCAGGTAGCCGTCGCCGCTTGCCATCGCGGCCTGGTCCGCACGCATCAATCGCTGCGCGAGCGGCAAGATGATGAAATTCACGCGCGCATCCAGAAAATTCTTCCAGAAGATTTTCTTCGAGCCTTTTTCCACGTGCACGCGGGGATCGTTGGGCAGGTTGTCGGCCACCGCCTGGTATCCGTGCAAGAGGTCGCCGGCGCGGTAAGGCGAATCGACTACTTCCATGGGCGTTTGCTTTCCGCGCTTGGTCGGCAAGTCGGCCGGCGCGAGCGGCAGAGATTCCTGCAGATCGGGCACGTACTTCTGATACACGGCGAGCTTCTGGCTCTCGGCGTCGTTGCGAATCATCACAGACGCACCAAACGTGGCCTTCACGCCGAGCAAACTATCCGTGTACGTCTCATATGGCGCGAGCACCAGATCGAATTTTGGATTTTCGAGATCGAGCCAGGCCAGGTCGCTTGGATAGTAGTCGTCGTTCAGTAGCGCTGCGGCGCGCAGCCGCAAATATTTCGCAAACGCGGGATCGTCGCTCAAGTCCGCGGCGTCGTTCAGGTCTTTCGCCATCGGCTCGAGGAAGCGCTTGTATTCCACGTGGTAGGGAATGGCCTCGAGTGCGTCGCCATTTCTGCGGATCACCGTGAGCGGATTGAAAATTCCGGCTTTCTGATCGGGGTGCGCCGTCACGTACGAGTTGATCTCTTCGGCCGTCAGACCGAGCGGATAAAAGCCGCGCCCCGGCGGCATCGGGTCCGTCGCGGCAAACGGCTTCTCATCGTCGATCAGGTCGAAGCGGCTGCCGTTGATTTTCAGGTAGCGGCGAAGCAACTGATCCTGAAGCGAGTTCGCGTGCGCGAGTGACAAGTAAAGCTTCAGCCCCTCGGGATCGCTCTGCCGCCAGTAGATGCAGTCTGCGAGTCCGGACGCATCGACGAGCTTGTCGACTAGTTTGATTTCTTTCGCGCTAAGGCCCTTTGAGTGGAACGGCATGCGCACCACTTTGAATTTCGCCACGCGTTCGGCGAGATCGGGGACGACGAACGTTGAGGCGCCCGGAGCGGTCGTCGCCGGCGGGGCCGCGGTAGGCTTCGATTGCTGCGGCGATTGCGGGCGAGGCGAGGGGTGCGCGAAGAGGAATGCGCTCGAAGAGAGAAGAGCCGCTACGGCGGCGATTACGAGTGCGGAGACTGTCTGTGTGTTTTTCATGTGTTGGGGATTTTAGCGCGCGTTGATGGAAGGCGGAAGCGGGTGTCTGGTGCGGGTGACGCAATCGTATCGGGACGACGATTGAGGTGAAGGGAACCGCAAGGGAGAAGGTACACAGGCCAACTCCAACCTGTGCCACTCTCGACGTTTGGCGCGATGCGAAGACAGGGCTTCGAGGCGCGGGCGGCGTTGCGCAATGCACATTCGAGAGCTCGCTGGGCTCTCTCAGTGTGAATTAGCGGGTTCGCCGCAAATTCACGCGAGTGCCTGCCCCACGGCTGGGTAAATTTGTGTCGATTAGAGAGGGGGTCGGTCCTTTGTTTTGTGTAAGTTTCGGGCATTTCTAATCGGCGAGCACTCCGATTAGAAATTGTCGAGTGGCTGACAACCGGCGTCGCCGTGACATTGGGATTGGAGCGGGAATCAAACCGAAGAGAGATCCTTCGGCCCGTGAACGGGCCTCTGGATGACGTCAACGGAGGAGAGTCAAAGGCACAGGCAAAGGCAACGTCAACGGCGGAGGCACACAGGCCAACTCCAGCCTGTGCCACTATTTGTGTTGCGTGCGTGGGCGCACAGTTCATGGTGCGTGGGTTGTGGTTGCGCAGGCAGGAATGCCTACCCCACGCTACGCGAGCGAGTTTGCGCAATTGTGCCATCTAGCGCCGATTAGAACTGGTGGCTTGCTTTTGTTTTGTTGAACTTACGTCACTTTCTAATCGTACGAGCTGTCGATTAGAAACGGATTTTCGAGCGGGATTGCGGGGAATACGTGCGTAAAAATACGGATGAAATGCCGAGGTGAGGGCCGGCGAGATGCCGGTGGGAGTGCGTCCGGCGCCGAGAAGTGAGGCGGCGCGGTGCATATGAGAGCGTTGGGGAGCTGCTGCTGATCCCCGACATACGGTAGCACATTAGTAATTGGTTGTAAAGGGAAAAGTGCGTCCGAGTGGGCGTGGGAGGACTGGTGCTGGGGGCGGGCATCGCCAAACCCGGGACCAACTAAGAGTTGGTCCCGCTCAGACTCGAAAGTCTAAGCTACAGCTCGCTGCGCTCGCCTCGGACGGAGGCACACCCCGCTGAGAGCGGGTTGCAGACAGGCTGAGAGCCTGTCCCACTTTGTGCTCACTGCTGGGGAGGGGCGCAGAGGCCGTTATCGTCGCACCAGCTGAGTTGGAGCTTTTCGGCGATCAGCGCGAGGACGACCTGGATCTGGGCGTTCCACTCGACCCAGTCGTGAATGCCGGGGCGCTCGATGTATTCGTGTGGGATTCTTTTGCTCTGCAGCAGGTCGGCGAAGCGGCGATTCGATTCGAGCAGGTGATCTTCGGTGCCGCAGTCGAGGTAGAGGAACGGCAGCGGTTGCTTGGCGTGATCAAGCAGAGTGGTCAACGCGTTCGCGTCATGCGCCGGCGCGCCATCGGGGCCAAAAGCAGCGTGGATCGAACGCGGAACCGCTTCCCAGTCGCCCAACTCCGCTCCCTTCCATGTGGGCGCATCGAGCGCTCCACTCATCGACGCAGCAAGAGCGAACTGACCGGAATACTTCAGCCCGAATTTGATGGCGCCGTACCCACCCATCGAAAGCCCGGCGACGGCCCATTCTCGCGAATCCGGCAGCGTGCGGTAGTGCGCGTTCACATAAGGAATCACTTCCTTGAAAATGTAGTCTTCCCACTTGTCGCCCGGCGCCACGCCGTTGACATACCAGCTATCGCCGCCTTCGGGCATTACGATGATCAGCGGATATTTGCGCGCGTAGAGCACGAGGTTCGTTTTCGTGACCCAATTATCGTAGTGACCGGTGAGGCCGTGGAGCAGCAGCAGGACGGGGTAGCGGCGAACGCTCTGGTCGTAACCCACGGGAAGGATCACGTTGAACGGCGCCGTGGTGTTCATCAGCGTGCTTTTGTACTCGATCGTGGTGTAGCCGTCCCGTGACTGAACTGTAGTTTGCGCGGGCGCCTGCGCGCGTGCGTTTCCGCACACTGCGAACACCGCCACCGCAACCGCGAACACCGCCAACGCTTTCCGCATTCCGTTCCTCCCCGCGCAAACTTGTAGAGCTTCGAAAATCGTCTTACAAAAAAATCTGCTAACCCGCTCGTGCGCCTCGCGTCGAACTGGGAGAGAGGAGCCGAGCTTCTTCTCCGATGGACTTTGAAACGCCCCAACATACGCAGAAGCTGTTCGGCTCTTCCACCACTTCTGCATTTAGTCGCCGAGCGAACGATCGCTCTACGACCTCTCGCTGATTACCACCTCGACCGGCTTTCCGTTTCCTTTTCCGCGTTTTGTAAACCAATCGCTCATCTCTGCGGCCAGGCGCGACGGATCGATTTTGAGTCCGGCTTCGAGCTGGCCTTCGCCTGTGGGCAACGTGTCGTCGAACTCGCCGGAGCCGGTGAAATTCCGCATGCAGAACATATCGAGCCACTCGAGTGGGACGGGTTTGGTTTCGCCGCCGATGACGGCGTCGGCGCGGAGTTTGCGGGCGTACATGCGGGCGAGTATAGCATCGCAATCGGCGGAGAATTCCGGGACGGAGTTGCGGCGCGGTATGAGCCGGCACAGTTCGTGCAGGTGTGGGCGACGTTGCGCAGCCAAAACTGGCTACCCCACGGCTACCCCACTTCGTCGCGGGTGAAGGCGTCGATGACTTGGCGGATTTTGGGGATGGCGATGTGAGTAGCGTTTTCGCCGGCGGCGATGAGCTGCGGAGACTTTGGGAATTCGTCCCAGAGGATGTGGTGAACGTCGGGCTCGATGAGAACGTCGTACGCGCTGCGCCACGCCTGGGTGGAGCTGGATTGAATGATCGAAAAAGAGCGACTGATTACTTCGATCGTGTTGCGGGGCTTCGAATCGAGCAGGCCCGGCTCGAGATGAACGGCGATCACCACTTCGGCGCCAAGATCGCGCGCGGCAACGGCAGGAACTTGTTCTGTGAGAAAGCCGTCCACCATCACGCGGCCATTGATTTCGACAGGAAGAAAAAGTCCGGGGTAGGCGCAAGAAGCACGGAGCGCCGGGCCGATTTCGCCTTCGACGAAGTGAACAGTTTTGCCGGCCATCAAATCGGTGGCCACGATAGCGAGAGGAATTTTGAGCTGATTGAAATCGGTGCACGTGGTGAAGCGGTGGAGAAATTCTTCAAGGCGATCGTTGGTGGCCATGCCGAGACGCGAAAGCGTCCAACGGCCGAAATCGCGGAAGCGAGTTTGGGTGGCCTGGCCAGCCATATCGTCGAGCGAGGTGCCGCTCGCGTAAGCAGAAGCGATCAGCGCGCCGACGCTGGTGCCGGTGATTACATCGACAGGAATTTCAGCAGCTTCGAGCGCGCGCAACACGCCAATGTGCGCGATACCGCGGGCGAATCCGCCGCCCAGCGCGACGCCGACTTTGGGCCGCAGGCCCTGTTGTGCGTAAGCGAAGGAGCGAAGGCCGCGAACGGCTTTTCCGAACCAGCGCGAAGACGAGCCCATTTTTGGAATCCCCAAGACGCCTGGAAGCAAGCTCTGGCAATAGATTATCGCAAGTCGGATGCGGGCGGCTTTGAGGTTGACCCCTCGGTACCGCTTTTGTAACCTCGAATGCCATCCCGAGGATTCATATGAAGCGTCGTATCGAAAAAGTAGCCGTGCTAGGCGCGGGAACGATGGGATCGCGCATCGCGGCGCACCTGGCCAACGCCGGCATTCCTTGTTATCTGCTGGACATGGTTCCCACCGAATTAAACGCCGAAGAGCAAAAGAAAAATTTGACGCTGCAGGATCCGCGAGTGCGGAATCGCATCGTGCACGCAGGCCTCGACGCGGCGAAGAAGGCCAAGCCTGCTGCGTTTTTCACTCCGGAGACGGCGAAGCTCGTGACGCCCGGAAATTTCGACGACAACCTCGGCTGGTGCGCGCAGGTGGACTGGATCATCGAAGCCGTCGCGGAAAATATCGAGATCAAGCGCGCGCTCTTCACGAAGGTGGAAGCGGTGCGCGCGCCGGGAACGATTGTGACGACGAACACGTCGGGCATTCCCGTACACGAAATCGCAGTGGGGCGTTCGGAAGATTTTCAGCAGCACTTTGCGGGGACGCACTTTTTCAATCCGCCGCGGTACATGAAGCTGGTGGAGCTGATTCCTGGGCCGAAGACGAAGCCCGACGTGCTCGAGACGCTCGGTGAAATTTGCGACGTGCGGCTCGGCAAAGGCGTGGTGGATGCGAAGGACACGCCGAACTTCATCGCCAACCGCATCGGTACATTCTCGATGCTCAACGCGCTGAAACAAATGCAAGCGCTGGACATGACCATCGAGGAAGTGGACACCTGCACCGGCCCCGCAATCGGACAGCCGAAGTCCGCGACGTTTCGAACGTCAGACATCGTGGGGCTCGATATTCTGGCGCACGTGGTGAAGAACATTTACGCGACGGCGACCGGCGATGCGTGGCGCGAAATGTACAAGCTGCCTACTTTCGCGGAAGAGATGCTAAAGCGCAGCATGCTCGGCGATAAGACGGGCGGCGGCTTCTACCAGAAGCAGCGGAAATCGAAAGACGGCGAGATCCTGACGCTGGACTGGAAGACGCTCGAGTACCGCGCGAAGCAGAAAGCGAAATTCGGTTCCATCGAAGCGGGGAAACAAATCGAAGACACGCGTGAACGTGTGCGAGCGTTGGTGACGCCGGTGCTCGATGGCAAGGGCGGCGATAAGGCAAACCAGTTTATCTGGGCTGCACTGAGCGCGATGTGTTTGTACGCCGCGACGATGACGCCGGACATCGCAAACAGCATCGTGGACGTGGATCGCGCGATGCGGTGGGGATTTGCGTGGGAGCTGGGGCCGTTTGAAGTGTGGGACGCGATCGGCGTGGAACGGATGGCCGCGGCGCTGGAGAAGGAAGGGAAGAAGATGCCGCCGCTGGTCGAGAAAGTCCGCGCGTCGGCCACGAAATCGTTCTACACGACAGAAAAAGGCTACACGAAGTATTTCGATTTGGAGACGGGCGGCGCGAAGACGCTGGCGGACCAGCCGGGCGTGCTGATTTTGAAGTCGATCAAAGAGCGCACGGGCGTGGTGCAGAAAAATTCCGGCGCGAGCCTGATCGACCTCGGCGATGGAATCGTGTGCTGCGAATTCCATTCGAAGATGAATTCGATCGGCGGCGACTTGGTTGCGATGATTCACGCGGGACTGAAGCGGCTCGGCACCGAGTTCGAAGGCATGGTGATCGCGAATCAGGCGCCGAACTTTTCCGTGGGCGCGAACCTGATGCTGGTGCTGGTGGCGGCGCAGGAGCAGGAGTGGGACGAGATTCACCTCGCGGTGAAGCAATTCCAGCGCGTGAATATGGCTGTGAAATACGCGCCGCGTCCCGTGGTGGTGGCGCCGCAGGGAATGGCGCTGGGCGGCGGCTGCGAAGTGAGTTTGCACGGCGCGCGGATTCACGCGGCGGCGGAATCGTACATCGGGCTGGTGGAAGCGGGCGTGGGGCTCATTCCCGGCGGCGGTGGCACGAAAGAAATGATGATTCGCGCTGGGGAACACGCGGCGACGGCGGAGACGATGGATCTGTTTCACGCGATGAAGCCGGTGTTTGAGGCGATCGCGATGGCGAAAGTTTCGACGAGCGGCGAGGAAGCGCGTTCGCTGGGATTTTTGCGGCCGCAGGATTTGATCGCGATGAACCGCGACCGGCAAGTGGCGGATGCAAAGGCGACGGCGCTCGCGATGATTCGCGCGGGCTACCACGCGCCGGCGCCGGCGGAAATTCGCGTGCTCGGCGAGGAATTTCTCGCGGGCGCGAAGCTGGCGATCCATATGATGGTGCGCGGCGAATACGCGTCGGAATACGACGCGGTGGTGGGGCGGAAGCTGGCGTACGTGCTCGCGGGCGGCAACGTGACGGCGGCGCAGACGGTGAGCGAGCAGTACGTGCTGGATCTGGAGCGGGAAGCATTCGTGAGCCTGTGCGGCGAGCGGAAGACGCAGGAGCGCATCGCGCATACCTTGAAGACGGGGAAGCCACTGAGGAATTAGGGTGTGGCGGCGGCCCGGCTATGGCCCGCCGGTGCTTGGCGCGACTTTTATTAAGGTGGCGGGATTCACTCGCCCGAGAAACCTATCCCGATTAAACTGTATCTAAGTGCAGGCCCACGGTTAAGCCGGTGTGCCCCCCGCAGTTGTGGAACTTTCCGCGGCAGGATGGGCAAGAGCGGGTGGGAAAGTGTTCGCGCGCGAATTTAGTGTGCGGAGTCAGGCGCTTGCGAGCGCGATCGATATTCGGTTGAGGCGAAAGGGGAGTTGAGATGGTGAAGCAGTTCCGTTCATTTGCATTCGTAGTGGCGCTCGCTGGGTTGGCTGCGCTGGTTGCGTGTGGAGGTGGCAGCAGCAGCGGCGGAGGTGGCACCACGCCGCCACCACCACCTGTGAACGGCGCGCTGACGATTCTGCCGGGATCGACGAGCGTTCCCGTGGGGCAGGCGGTGCAGTTCACCGCGTACCAGGGCGACACGGCGCAAACGCCGACCTGGACCGCGACGAGCGGAACGATCAGTTCGAGTGGGCTGTTCACGGCGCCAACGACTGCGGGCACGGCGACGATCACGGCGGTCTCTGGAAAGAACGGCGGCACCACGACGTTGCAGATTGTGGCGGCGCAGCCGATTACGGTGTCTCCATCGGCGTTGACGATTCCCGCGGGCGGAGTGCAAGCGTTCACGGCGTCGAGCACGGGCGTCACGTGGTCCGTGAATAATGGTGTGGGCAATTGCCTCTCGCCGTCGCCGGGCGCGCAGGGGCAGTGTTTCGGAATTATCGATGCGAATGGAAATTATCAGGCGCCGCTGGCGCCGCCGCAGGGGCAGACCGTGACGATCACCGCCTCTGGCGCGGCAGGATCGGGTACCGCGACGGCGACGATTTTGTTTTCCGCGGCGTCGCTCACTACCAACGGCGGGACGGGAACGTATGTGGTGGCTTTTTCGGGAGTCGATCTCACGAAGGGATATCCGATCGATGTGGCGGGAGTGATCAATACCGCGGGATCGGCGACCGGGGCGACCGGATCGATCGTGCCCGGCGGAGAGCTGGACATCAATAGCTTGCAGTACGGAATTACAACGGCGGCGCAGATTACGGGCGGATCGTTTCAAGTTGGCGCGGTGGATGGGCGCACCTCGCTGACCATCACGAATAATTCGAGCACGAGCAGCGTCACGTCATTCACGCTGCAGGTGGCGCTAATCAATAGCCAGCATGCGCTGCTGATCGATTTCGATTCGTTCGCAACGGGAAGCGGAACGCTCGACTCCCAGAATACGCAGGGATTCTCCACGCTTTCGGGCAATTACTCGTTCAGCTTTTCGGGTGTGGATTCGCAGCTCGCGAAGAATTTCTCAAATCTCGTGCCTGTGTATGCGGCGGGAACCTTTCTTGCGAATGGGAATTCGATTCCTGTGAATCCGATCAATGCGCCGACGAACGTGCAGGATGTGATCGACAATTCGCTGGAAACTCCGCAGGTGGTGAACGACCAGACGCTCAACGGATTGTTTACCGATCCGGATGCGAATGGACGTGGAACGATGTCGATGAACAGCACCGTATTCACAACGATCAATTTCGCGTACTACCTGATCGACGCGACGCACATGAAAATCGTGGAGACCGACGCGGCGCAAACGTTCGCATTGAGTGGCGATATTTACAGCGCGCCGAAGGTGCCGACTCCTCTGACGGGAGCGGCTGCGTTCACGGCGGACGGGCAGACTACGAAATTTGGGCCGTACGTGATCGGCGGAGCGTTCGAATTCGGTTCAAACACCACATCCAGCTCCACCAGCATTCTGGAGGGGCAGCTCGACCTTAATACGGGCGTCTCCAACGTAATCGGAGAAACAATTCAAAGCGGCAGCTTGTCGAACGACACGGGAACGGGCTTCGTGCCGTCGCGATACTTGCTGTCGCTCTCCACGCAGAATTCGTCGCAGACGCTCACCTTTTCCGTTTACATGACCGCGACGAATCCGCCGACGGCACTGATCATCGAGACGGATACGTTTACAGCCGGCAGCGCTGGGACCATGTACCAGCAGACGGCGGGTGGATCGAATACCGGCAGCTACGCGATGAATTTGACGGGCGTGGGAAGTTCGAAATCGACCGGTCTTTTTCAGCAGGATATGAGTGGGCAGATCGGACTCGTCGCGAACAGCGAGACGGTGACGGGAACAATCGATTTCAATAACAGCGGAACGTCGACGAGCGCGATCAATTCGGCCAGCGCGAATACCGTGTGGTTCCTGCCGGTGGAAACGAATGGACGCGGCACCGCCGTATGGGCTACGCAGAACGGCGCGGTGTTCCGGATGGCGTATTACGTGGTGAATGGCGGCACGGTGCTGCTACTCGATACGGACTCGAATCGCGTAGCGACGGGAATGATGGTGAGGCAGTTCTAACGTCGCGCGACGCAGTCGCTGAGTGCGGAGAAGTTTCGTTCGGCCCGCTGGCTGGAAGATCGCCGGCGGGCCGAAGTGTTTTTAGCTGTGCTCGAGCGCGTGAGATGCGCAACATTTTCGCTTGACACCTAATGCTTCTACATATACACATGTAGAAGGTGTAGGCATGAAGGGTTCACTTCCAAAATTCGAATTGCCGCAGGGAACTCTGGACCTGCTGATTCTGCGCGTCGTGGCGCAGGAGCCGATGCACGGCTACGCCATCGCGCAGCGCATTCAGCAGATCTCGCGCGAGACGCTGCAGGTGCAGCAGGGCTCGCTGTATCCCGCGCTGCACCGGCTCGAGAATCGCAAACTTCTGGCGGCGGAGTGGGGCGCCACGGAAACGGGACGCGAAGCGAAATTCTACAAGCTAACGGAGAAGGGGCGCGTGCAGCTGAAAGCAGAAACGGAAAGCTGGGAGCGGTTGACCGACATGGTGGAGCTGTTCCTGAAGCACGGGAAGGGAGATCGCACGTGAACTGGTTCCGGCGGCTGTGGCAACGTGAGCGGATGGAAAGCGAACTCGATCGGGAGCTGCGTTTTCACATGGAGGCGCAGGCCGAGGAGAAAGTGCGCGGCGGAATGAGCGAGGAAGACGCGCGGCGCGCGGTGCGGCTGCAATTCGGTGGCGTGACGCAATTGAAGGAAGAGTGCCGCGAGAGCCGCGGAACCGCGTGGCTGGAAGATTTCATTCAGGATTTGCGGTTTGGCGCACGTGTGCTGGCGCGGGCACCGGGATTTTCCTTCACCGCGATTGCGGTGCTGGCGCTGGGGATTGGGGTGACGACGCTGGCGTTCAGCCTATACAACCTGGCGGCGCTCGAAACGATTCCGGTGCACGATCCGGCGAGGATTGTGCGGATCGAGCGGCGCTCGCCGGAGAATGTCGCGCCGGATGTGCCATACGTTTCGATCGCCTACTACCGCGAGCACGCGACCACGATTTCGGCGGTGATGGCGGCGATGCAGGGATCGCCAGTTGCGATTGAGGGCGACGAGAAGCGCGTCGAGCCGGAATTTGTGACGGCAAATTACTTCTCGGAATTGGGTGGGGAAGCGGCGGCGGGACGGTTGTTCGACGCAGCGCACGAAGACTCCGAAGCCTCGAACCCTGCGATGGTGATGAGCTACCGACTCTGGCAGCAGCGATTCGGCGGCGATCCTTCGGTGGTGGGCCGAACGGTGCTGGTCGGCGGAAAGCCCGCGACGATGATCGGCGTGACGGCGAGAAATTTTGCGAGTCTGGGAACGGACCAGCCGGACGTGTGGCTGCCGCTCACGCAGATTTCGTACTTCGTGGAAGGCAGCCGGAAACTAAGCGACCCGAAATTCGACGGGAACATTCTTTTGTGGGGGAGGCTGGCGTCGGGCGCAAGCGCATCGCAAGCCGCGGAGGAATTGCTCGGTCTAACGAATCAGCTGCGGCCGCTGTATCCGGATGTGATCTGGAACCAAGAGCGGATTCTGGTGACACCGGGCGCGCACTTTTTTACAGAGGACGGCGCGGCGCCGTTTCTCGCGTTGATGTGGGGGCTCGTGCTGCTGGTTCTCGTGACGGCGTGCGCGAACCTGGGCGGCTTGCTGACGGCGCGCGGCGCGGGCCGGACGCACGAAATCGAGCTTCGCGTGCAGCTCGGAGCGGGTAGGCTCAGGCTCTTCCGTCAGCTGCTGACCGAAAATTTGCTGCTCGGTCTGCTTGGCTCACTCGCGGCGCTGCCGCTGTGTTTCGTGGCGCTGCGCGAGGCGCTGAATTACACCGAAGCACCGGAATGGATGAGCGCGCTGCCGGACTGGCGCGTCTTCACCTTCGCCGCCGCGATGGGATTTTTCTCGGCGCTGCTCTTCGGCCTTCTGCCAACCCTTCAAATGGTGCAGCGCAAGAAGGGAAGGAGACTGTGGAACCAGTTCATCGTGTGCGCGCAGGTGGGAGCGAGTTGCGTGCTGATGATCGTGGCGGGGCTGCTGGTGCGCGCGACGCTGCACATGGTTTACGCCGAGCCTGGGTTCGCGTATCGGGATGTGGTGAGCATCGATCCTGAGCTTGGTGATCACGGCTTCACCGCGGTGGCGGCGCAGCAATATCTGGACGAATTGAACGCGAGCCTCCGCAACGTGCCGGGAGTGGAGACCGCGGCGGATGTGCTGTCGCCGCCGCTGGTGAATCGCGTGGTGATGATGACCTCGGTGAAAGCGAACGGACGCCGCATTTCGATGATTTATCCGAATTGGGTGAGCGCGGAATTTTTCGAAACGATGCGCATTCCGTTGCTCCGCGGCCGCACCATGCGCGATGGGGAAACGGGCGTGGTGGTGATTAGCCGGTCGCTCGCGATCGCGCGTTGGCCGGATGAAGACCCGATCGGTAAAGCGTGGAACGACAAAGGCGACGTAGTGGTTGGCGTGGTGGGCGACACGCGCGCCATGGAGATGAACAACTCCGACGCGAAGGAAGTTTATTTTCCGGTGGCGAAAGACCGGATGGCCGAGATGTCTGTGCTGGTGCGGACGTCGGGCGTTTCATCCGACGTGCTGCGCAAAATCAAATCCGCATCGGAGGGCGTGGATTCGCGCTTGCGGCCATCGATCACGCCGCTGCGCTCGGGATACGCGAAGACGGTGACGGAGGTCGAGCGCGTCGCGTCGATCGTGAGCGTGCTTGGTGGGCTTGCGACGTTTCTCGCGGTGGTGGGATTGCTTGGGCTGGTTTCTTACGCTGTGGCGCAGCGGACTAAGGAACTGGCGATCCGGCTGGCGCTTGGTGCTGGGCGGGTCGAAATTGTGGCGGCGATTGCGCGACGGTTCGCCGTGCCGGTCGCCCTCGGCGTTGCGTTGGGAGTGGCGGGGACGGCAGCGATTTCGCAGTTGATACGGCGGGCGTTGTACGGAGTGAGCGGCGTGGATCCAGCGAGTTATGTGGGAGCGCTGGCGGTATTGATTGCGGTGCTGGGATTGGCGGCGATGTTGCCGATACGAAGGGCATTCCGGATTGATATTGCGCGGATTTTACATTTTGAGTGATGACCGGTCGATATTCGAGACGACGTTTTAAGTGTGGTGTGATTCTGAGGCAAAGCGGTAGCTGCGCTCCCGCACTCTAAAATGGGCTCGATCGCGGGCGGCAACGTGCGAGAACACTTGATCGTGGGGTGGGCGACGTTGCGCAGCCAAAACTGGCTACCCCACTTCCTCGCGCAGACTGAAGTCTACGCTACCGAAAATCGATCTCGCGCGTCTGAAGGCACAACGGGTGTTGTGTCTGGAAGGCGCGCGCGGCGAATGCTGCGCGTTTTTGTAACGGCTTGCTTTCGGCCCTCCCGCTCGTTAGCATCAATCGCCATTTTTCATGGTTAGACGTTTTTACACTCGCGCAGCCGTGTGGGCGTCTGCGCGAAAGCCTACGTGGAGAGCCCGATGAAATTTTTCCGCGGTGAAAGTAGCAGGAAGCCGATGCGTGCGGCAGTTGCGGCGTTGGCGCTCACGTGCTGCGCGATCGCGATGGCCGCGATCGAATCCACTGGCGCGGTAGCCGCGCCGCCGGAAGGAGGACCGCCGCGGTATTACGCGATTACGAATGCGCGAATCGTGCCGGTCTCCGGTGCGGTGATCGAAAGCGGTACCGTCGTTGTCGCGCGCGGGCTGATTCAGTCCGTGGGCACGAGCGTGACGATTCCGCCCGAAGCATGGGTGATCGATGGAAAAGGTCTGACGGTCTATCCGGGACTGATCGACGCGGGCACCAGCGTCGGCCTCGGCGACGCGGATGCGGGAGCGAAGAAACCCGGCGGCCCGCTGCCGACGAGCCCGGAAGATCGGCCAGGCACCACTCCTTGGCGCGCGACGGCCGATGAACTGAAAACCGACGACAAAAAAATCGAGACATGGCGGAGCGCTGGATTCACAACCACGCTCGTGCTGCCCGACGGCGGGATTTTTCCAGGGCAAGCGGCGGTGATCGATCTGGCAGGCGCGCGGCCGGGAGACATGGTGGTGCGCGCGACGGATAGCGTGCCGATCTCGTTCCGTCCCGTGGGCGGATTTTTTGGATTTCCCGATTCGCTTATGGGCACGATCGGATACGTGCGCCAGGTGCTCGACGACACGAACTGGTACGCGCAGGCCGAGCCGATTTACGAAGCGGCGCCGACGAAAAACGAACGCATTCCGTACGATCGCGCGGAAGTAACGCTGGCCGACGCAAAGCAGAAAAAAGAAGTGGTGCTGCTGCCGGCAAACAATTCGATTCAGATTTTGCGCGCGCTGCGGCTTGCGGATGAGTGGAAGCTCGCGCCGGTTCTTTACGGCGGACAGCAAGGCTACGACGTCGCCGACGCGCTGAAGAACAAAAACGCCGCGGTGATCGTGAACCTCAAGTGGCCGGAGCGCGCGAAAGACGGCGATCCGGACGCGGAGCAGACGCTGCGAGAGCTGCGTTTCCGCGACAAAGCGCCCGGAACGCCGGCTGCTCTCGCGAAGGCGAACGTGAAATTCTCGTTTTACTCCGGCGGGCTCGGCGGCCCGAAAGACATTCAAAAAAGCCTGAAGAAAGCGATGGACGCGGGTCTCACCGCCGATCAGGCGCTGCGCGCGTTCACGCTCGATTCAGCGGACATTCTCGGCTTGAGCGATCGTCTCGGCAGCATCGCGCCGGGGAAAATCGCAAATCTGGTCGTCACCGACGGCGACATTTTCAACGAGAAGACGAAAGTGAAGCACGTGTTCGTCGATGGCCGCTGGTTCCCGATTCACGAAGACGCGAAACCGGAAAAGCCAGCCGACAAAAGCGCCCCCGGCGACGACGAGAGTTACAAAGACAAACACTCGCGTGCGTATCAAGGAGATGGCCGATGAAGCGCGCAGCGATCGTAGTGGCCGCAGTGGCGGCTCTCGTAATTCCTTCGTGCGTGCTGGCGCAAAGCCCGAAGGTGATTTTCATCAAGAACGCGACGGTGCTGACCGTGACACACGGCAACATCGAACACGGATCGATTCTGATTCGCGAAGGAAAAATCGTGGACGTGGGCGCGAACTTGACGGCGCCTTCGGACGCGACGGTGATTGATGCAACGGGGCAGTACGTGATGCCGGGAATTGTCGATTGCCACTCGCATATTGCGGTGGACGGCAGCGTGAACGAAGGCGGCATGGCCGTCTCGTCGATCGCCAATATCAAGGATGTCCTGAATCCTGAGGATCCGGACATTTACCGCGACCTCGCGGGCGGCGTGACGGCGGCGAATATTCTGCATGGCAGCGCGAACCCGATCGGCGGGCAGACGGTAGTGATCAAGCTGCGCTGGGGTAAACCTGCGAGCGATTTGCCGTTTGAAGGCGCGGTGCCGGGAATTAAATTTGCGCTGGGCGAAAATCCGAAAGAGTCGAGCTTCCAACCGCCGCCGGGAATTCCACAGCGTTACCCTGCGACGCGGCTGGGCGTGGAGGAAGTGATCCGGCAGGCGTTCATCGAGGCGCGCGAGTACAAAAAATCCTGGGACGTCTACAACACGCGAAAAGCGGCGGGCGAAGCGAACTTGATTCCGCCGCGGAAGAACGACCGGCTCGAGCCGCTGGTCGAGGTGATGGAAGGCAAGCGTTACGTGCACGCGCACTGCTACCGCGCGGATGAAATTCTGATGTTGATCCGCGTCGCGAACGAATTTGGATTCAAAGTGCGTACGTTCCAGCACGTGCTCGAGGGCTACAAAATCGCGGACGAGATTGCCGTGTCGGGCGCGGGCGGTTCGACGTTCTCCGATTGGTGGGCATACAAAGTCGAAGCGTACGACGCGATTCCGTACAACGCGACGTTGATGGCGGAGCGCGGCGTGGTGGTGTCGATCAATTCGGACGACGCACAGGAAGCGCGCCAGCTGAATATCGAGGCGGCGAAGGCGATGAAGTACGGCGGAATGAGCGCGAACGACGCGTTGAAGTTGATAACGCTGAATCCGGCGATCCAGTTGGGAATCGATAGCCGCGTGGGATCGATCGACGTGGGTAAAGATGCGGACCTGGTGATCTACAACCACGATCCGCTCAGCGTGTACGCGGTAGCGCAGAAGACGCTGATTGATGGGCAGGTTTATTTCGACCGGCAAAAAGATATCGACGGTCGCGCGGCGCTGGCGAAGGAAAAGCAGGACCTGCTCGACAAGGAAAAGAAAGCCGCGGAAGAAAAGAAGCCGGACGACGCGAGCGGCGGTGATGCTGCGAAGAAAAAACCTGACGCGAAAAAGAAGAGCGCAAAGCCCACTGCGGAGGGCATTTCGGTGGGAGGTGCGCTGTGAAAATCCAAATCCGCCGCACTTCACTCGCGATGTTGATGGGATTGTTGTTGTCCGCGGCGGCGGCGCAGGTGGCGATGGCGCAAGCGCCATCGGCCGCCGCTGCGCCGGTGCCTGCGGCGTATGCGATCAAGGGCGCGAAGGTTTATACGATCGCCAGAGCGCCAATTGAAAACGGAATCGTCGTGATTCGCGACGGAAAAATCGCGGCAGTGGGCGCGAACGTAGCGATTCCTTCGGATGCGACGGTGATCGACGCGACGGGAATGGAGTTGTACCCAGGCTTGTTCGATCCGATCACGCAGATCGGCCTGAATGAAATTAATCAGGTGGGCGCGACGGTGGATACACCCGAGTTGGGCGACTACAACCCGGAACTCGTGGCGGCGACGGCGGTGAATCCTGCGTCGGCGCACATCGCGGTGACGCGCGCGAATGGAATCACGCACGTGATCGCAGCGCCGGGAACGGCGGGATTCGACGCGCAGCCCGGCGGCTTGATCAGCGGGCAGGCGTCGGCGTTCAATCTCGCCGGCTGGACGATGAAGGAGATGCAGATCAATCCTTCGGTGGCGATGGTGATCACCTGGCCGTCGATTCAGTCGCGGACGTTTGATTTCGCGACGTTCAGCTTCAAAGAGAAACCGTACGAGGATGCGAAGAAGGAATACGACAAGCAGGTGAACGAGCTGGGCGACTGGCTCGATCGCGCGCGGCACTACGCGCAGGCGAAAGAGAAAGGGAACGCGGCGCTTTACGAGCGCGACATCAAGCTCGAAGCGCTCGTGCCAGTGGTGCAGGGCAAGACGCCGGTGCTGATCATCGCGGACCAGCAGCGCGACATCAAGAACGCGGTGGAATTCTGCACCAAGCAAAATCTAAAAATGATTTTGGGCAGCGGCGCCGAAGCGTGGCGCGTGAAAGATCTGCTGAAGGAAAAGAAAATTCCGGTGGTGCTGGGTCCCACGGAACGTCTGCCGGAACAGGAAGACACGGCGTATGACAAGCCGATGACCCAGCCGTCCGAATTGTTCGCGGCGGGAATTTCGATCGCGTTTTCGAGCTTTGGCACGTCGTTCTCGCGGCGGCTACCCGACTATGCGGGCACAGCAGTGGCGTACGGATTGCCGCACGATGAAGCGCTGAAGGCCGTAACGATCAACGCGGCGAAAATGTTTGGCATCGACGATCAGGTGGGCACGATCGAGACGGGAAAGCTCGCGAACCTGATCGTGACGAACGGCGATCCGTTTGAAGTGCAGACGCAGGTGAAATATCTTTTTATCAAAGGGCAGCTGACGAGCCTGAACAATCGCCACCTCGACCTCTACGAGCAGTACCGGAAGCGGCCGAAGGCGGGGAATTAAGCGCGACGAAATTCGCGCCTTCAAAAAGTGGGTTGCGAAATCGCGGAACTTCGGCGATGCTTTTTAGCACTGAAGTGAAGAGCACGGGGCTGCTTTTCTCACACGAACTCGAATGAAGAACAAAAAGATTTTCGTTGCCACTCACACCGCGGGTGCATTTCGCCGCGTATGCATTGGTGCGACCACACAGGAAAACTCCGCAGTCATGCCGCGCTGTCGAATGTGCCGCTGTTGTTGTTAACGCTCTCGTAGTCCTTTCACCACCGCAATTTTAAAAGTCGCATGTTTGGCGCGGTCGCGAAAGCGGCTTTGCGACGCCGTTTCGGCGTAAATCGAATTTCGTGAACCGAGGAGCCTATGAAAACCAAGCAAACGAAGTGGAATCTGGCCGCCGCTGTGTTGGCCGTTGCGCTCGCCGCTGCGCTGTGCGTCGCTGGCTGTAATTCGATCGGCGCAAATAAAGACGCCGCGAAGGAATCCAGCCCGAAGCCGGCGATCGTGTTCATGACGGACTTTGGAACGGCGAACGACGCCGTGGCGATTTGCCGCGCGGTGATCATCGGAATTAATCCCGAATCGCGAATCATGGACATCACGCACCAGGTGACGCCGTACTCGATCGAGGAAGCTTCACGTTTTCTCGCAGGAGTGACGCCGTATTACCCGCAGGGCACCGTGTTTCTGGTGGTGGTCGATCCCGGAGTGGGAACTTCGCGCAAGGCCGTGATCGTGAAGTCGAAAAAAGGTCAGTACTTCGTGCTGCCAGACAACGGAATCATCACGCCGGTAGCGGATCGCGACGGCATCGAAGGCACGCACGAGATCACGAATACTTCGTGGATGATCGGCGACAAAGTGTCGTCCACATTTCATGGCCGCGACATTTTCTCACCCGCAGCTGCGCACGTGGCAGCGGGTTGGGATTGGACGGCGGCGGGCCCCGCAGTGGACCAACTCGTTCGGCTGACGCCGTCTGTAGCGACGATCGACGAGAAAGGCGCGACAGGAAAAGTGATCGCGCTGGACGATCCGTTCGGGAGCTTGATCACCAATATCCGCGGCGACGATTTCAAATCGCTCGGTTACACCGTGGGCGACAAAGTGAAAATCACGATCGACAAAAAACCGTACACGTTTCCTTTCGAAAAGACGTTTAACAACGTGCCTGTGGGCGATCCGCTGCTATATGTGGATTCACGCGGACGACTCGGTATCGCCGTGAATCAGGGCGATGCTTCGAAAGTGTACAAAATCACGCCGCCGGTGGAAGTTTTTGTGCCGCGCAAGGGCCAATAGGCCGAGGAGAAGTCGAACGTGAAGCTATCCGCACAAGTTCCAGCGCAGAAATTTCTCCCCCGGATCACGTCGATCGCGCGCGTACTCGTCACGTTGTTGTTTTTTGCCGGGATCGGTTCGAGCGTAATCGCACAGAGTTACCGGGGCTCGATCCACGGCACAGTCCACGATCGCTCGGGCGCGATCGTCTCGGGTGCATCCATCACGCTGAAAAGCAGTGACACGGGCCTCGAGCGAACTACAACGAGCGCCGAAGACGGCACGTACACGTTTCAAGAGTTGCCGGCGGGCACGTACGCAGTTTCGGCTGCCTCCGCTGGATTCGCGACGACAACCTACAACGCGGAAGTGGAAGTGTCGGCCGATACGACGCTCGACTTCACGCTATTTCCTCCGACCGTTCAGCAGACCACAGTCGTAAGCGCGGCGGTTCCGTTAGTGGAGAAGCAGGAAGACGTGCTGGGCGGCTCCGTGAGTGAACACCTGGTGGCCGAACTGCCGCTCAACGGACGCGACTTCGGAAAATTAGTCGCGCTCGTGCCGGGCGTAACCGTGGAAGGTTCGGGTGTGGCTGGCACCGAGAAGGGCTTCGGGCAATTCAACATCAATGGAAACCGCGACCGCTCGAACAATTACACGCTCGACGGCACGGACAACAACGATCCGTGGTTCAACAACTCCGCGCTCAATCAGGTGGGAATCACGGGCGCGCCGGCGACGCTGCTCCCGATCGACGCGATTCAGGAGTTCAACCTGCTGTCGCAGTTTTCCGCGGAGTACGGCCGCAATAGCGGCGGCGTGGTGAACGTAATCACGAAATCGGGAACGGATCAGTTTCACGGAACCGCGTTCGGCTATTTCCGCAACTCGTTTTTCGATGCGCGGAATTATTTCAATACTGACGGAAACCCGCAGACTCTCTTCATCAACAATCAATTCGGCGCGTCGGTCGGCGGGCCGGTGATTCACGATAAGACGTTTTTCTTCGCCGCATACGAAGGGCAGCGCGAACGCGTCGGATCCGATTTTAATTTCTCGCTTCCGACAACCACAGAAATCAATCAGGCCCGCGCACTTGCGCTGAGCATCAATCCAGCGATCGTCACGGCTCCGCTCGATGCGATCCTGAGCTACTTCCCCACGAACAACACCGACTCAAACCAGGTGGCCGGCGTGGTGAACGATTACAACAATCTCGACAACTTCATTCTAAAGGCCGACCACCGCTTCACTTCGAATGAGTCGCTCGCGGTGCGCTACGCGTTCGGCCAGAGCGATCAACAATTTCCGCTTGGGTCGCTCGGAGGCTTCGGCAGTGGCTCGCGCCTTCCCGGATTCGCGCAAGATTCGCCGACGCGCGTGCAAGTGGTCTCCGCGAGCCTGCTCTCCACACTCGGCCCGACGAAAATCAACGAGTTGCGCTTCGGATACACCAGATTCCGGAATTCCTTTACATCGCTAGACGCGAAGAATCCACTCACGGGCATTCCGGATTTCGGCACCGATCACGCAGGGCTTCCCGAAATCGACTTCGACGGATACATCGATAATCTCGGCGCCACTGCATACAGCGTTCCACGCGCGCGCGTGAGCCAGAATTATCAGATACTCGACAACTTCACCTGGACGCACGGCGCGCACACGCTGAAATTCGGAGGAGAGTATCGGCGCGCGGCTGTGAGCGCGTTTAACGACAACCTCGAGCGCGGCTTGATTGGATTTACGCCGGAAGATCTTTATCCCATCAATCAAACGCCAGACCCTGTGGTCAATATCCTCACGAATTTTTATCTTGGGAATACCTGCGACACAATCGATCCCAACGGCAGTTGCGACGGGTATAGCTACGCGAATGCGGGCAACACGCAGCGCACCACCTACAACAATGGCCTCGCCTTCTTCGGCCAGGATCAATTCCGCCTGCGGCCGAATCTCACCGTCACCTTCGGCGTTCGCTGGGAATATTTCGGTCCGGTCAGCGAGAAAAAGAATTTGCTCTCGAATTTCCCCGGTCCATTCGGTGCCGGTTCGCTGCTCGAAACAGTCGGACATGGCGGGCTCAGCTCCGCGTACAATCGCGACCTCAACAATTTTGGCCCGCGCATCAGCATCGCCTGGAACCCGTTTGCAAATACAACAGTTCGTACCGGCTACGGAATTTATTACGACTACATTCCGCAGGACCTGATGATCGCGAACTACACCACGTCCGCCGGCATCGCGACAAATCCCGTCGGTTCCGTGCCCGTCTTACCGCTCGATTTCAACGAAGATGCGTGGAACGGCTCCGTGGCTGGGCCGGTGTTCACCGGTGGATCGAATGGTCCCTACAGCATTTTCGCCACCACTCACAATCTCGCCACGCCGTACGTGGGCGAGTGGAACCTCAACATCCAACAGCAAATTTCTCGCGCCGCAGCGATCGAAATTGGCTACGTGGGCAGCAAGGGCACGCGCCTCACCCGCCTATACGACGCAAATCAAGACGCCATCAATCCAAACTACGGAGAAGTGGACGTCTTCGCGACTAACTCCGGCTCCACGTACAACGCGCTCCAGCTCCAGGCGCGCTTTTCGAACTGGCACGGCTTCTACGGATTTTCCTCGTACGTGTTTTCGAAATCGCTCGACGGCGCGTCGGACGGAATCGACTTCAACTCATCCACCGCAGCGTTTCCGCAAAACTCCGACGACTTGCAGGCGGAGAAAGGCCCGTCAACATTCGACGCGAGGCATCGCTGGACGTCCGCGCTGAACTATCGCATTCCGGCCACGACAAAATTGCCCGAACGCCTCGCCACCGGCTGGCAGCTCAATACCGTCGTCACGGTGATGTCCGGCCAGCCGATTGGAATCCTCACGGGCGATCCCGCGATCAATGCCGATGGATCGTACAACTATCACCAGCGGCCCGACGTTGTGCCCGGCGTGAATCCAATTCTGAGCGGAAGCCCGGCGAGCGGTTATCTGAATCCGCTCGCGTTCGCCTATCCATCGGGAAATTTCGGAGACCTCGGACGCGACGCGATTTACGGTCCAGGTTTCTGGAACGCGGATTTCTCGATCACGAAAGACACGCGCATCACCGAACGCCTCGGGCTCCAACTGCGCGTCGAATTCTTTAACATTTTTAATCATCCGCAATTCGCGCTGCCCGGCGGCGTGATCACACCAGGCGCCGCGCCGCACGATCCCGACGCCTGCTCAGGCTGCTTCTCCACATCCACACCCGACGTCGCGCAAGGCAATCCCGGCTTGGGCGGCGGCGGACCGCGCGTCGTGCAATTGGCTGCGCGGTTTCAGTTCTAATAAAGGATGCGCACGCAAGGTGAGCAAGGGCCGGCACAGGCTCGTGCTCGACTTCGCGCGCGCGACAAAAAAATTCCCGCTGGTACGAAATTCCCACCTTCACCGCTCCGCGCAAATCCTCGCAAAGCCCTCAAAACACGCGCCTTTTTGGTGCGCAAAGCGTTCTCAGGGAGTACCAACGTACTATTGCCGCACCTTGACGCGCCCGCCGAAAATTCAGAAGTAGAGCTAGCGTTCGCAATCTGAATTTCTTCCCGGGGGAACGGCGAATCGCCGTTTAGCACGATGGCGCCACTGACAAAAGATCTCGACGTACTCACCACTGCCGACGCGAGCGTATCGCGCTCGAGCACTCCATCTGCCTCGAAGCCGGCGACGCCCGCGACTCCCTCAGCACCGGGCGTGCGTGCGGACGCGGTGTCTGTGGAAGTGCCGGTGCGCGTGTATGGTTCGCGCATCACGCAAGTGCCGGGACAGCCGGAGCCGAACAGCGAGCCTTTCGAAGAGCAGACCTCAACGATGATCGTGTTCCCGCAGGGCGCCGTGCTGCGGATGTCCACCACGGTCGGCGTCGGCCAAATGCTGGTCGTCACGAACGCGAAAACAAAGTCGGACGCGATTTGCCGCGTCGTGAAAGTTCGCACGTTTTCCAGCACGCAGGGTTACGTCGAGGTGGAGTTCACCACCTCGCAGAAAAATTATTGGGGAGTGCGGTTTCCGTCGGATGGTCCTGCGCCTGCGCCGGAAGCATCTGCTCCTGTCGCTCCGATTGCGAGCGCGCCCGTCGCGGCGGTTCCGCCCGCGGCTCCCGTCGCGCAAAAGCCCGTCGAAACTGTGAAGCCCGTGGCGCCTGCGCCAGTTGCGGCCGCGCCGAGCGTACCAGCGCCGAAGCCAACAGCTCCTGTCGCCGCTGCGCCCGTTGTTCCCGCCGCTCCCGCTCCTGTCGCCGCCGCGCCTGTCACACCGAAGCCGGTCGCGCCAGTTGCTCCTGTTGCGGTGGCGGCGCCGCCGGTTGTTTCCGCTACGCCAGCTCCAGTTGCGGCTGCACCCGTCGCTCCTGCTCCTGCTGCGCCTGCGGTGGAAGACGAAGATCTCGATACGATTTTAAATCGTCTCGCGCCCAGCGCTCCCGTTGCCGCGTCGGCTGCGCCTGCGGAACCAGTGCAAGCGAAAGTTGCCGCACCGGTAGCCGCCGAACCTACGAAGCCCGCGGCTGCAATCGCATTTCCCGCAGCGCCGCCTCCCGCGCCGGAACCATCGCTCACGCTGAGCGAATTGCGCGGCGATGCGATCGCCGAGCCCGCGAACAATTCGGAAGACACCGAAGTCATCGAACAGGAATCGCTGCTCAAGCACGCAGCGGCGGAATCCGAAGCTGCGTCGCCGCGTCGCGTCACGGGAAGTTTCTCGGGCGGCCTCAGCCTCACCGGCGGCACGCTGCTCTCAACGTCGTCGCCTGGTGGAGAAGCGACAGCCGAAGAAGCGGCTTCCTCGCGGTTGGAATCGGAAAACACGCTGGGCGGCGACTACGCCGCGCCGGCGAAGAAAAGCAATTTCCTGATGATCGCGGCGTGCATCGGCGCGCTGGTGGTGGTGGCTGGCGGCGGAATCTTCTACTTCCGCACGAGCACGGCGGGCAGCAAAGCTGCGGCGCCAAGTGCGGTGGTGGATACGCCGAAGAGCGGCGAAGCCGAACCGGCGGGACAGACTTCAGAACGATCGGCGCTGCAGAATACGGCGTCGGCAAATGTCGTGCCTGCACAGCCTGCAGTTGCGACTCCGGTGGCGACGCCAGAACCGGTGCGCAGCGCTCCTGCGCAACCCGCGGCGAACAACGACGCCAACGTAACTGTGACGCCGACGATGTCGCACGCGCGCCAGCAGAAGGCGATCGAGAATGTCGTGGATGCGAGTTCGAACGCTCACCCTGTGACGACGCAGCGCGCCGATGCAGGCGGCCCGGCCGCGGC
>Ga0209169_10000496_pt1 | contig 23987 bp, 12 predicted proteins | sample HubBroMetageWRM4_FD_188346 | JGI IMG/M metagenome (GOLD analysis project Ga0209169, IMG submission 188346) | Warmed soil microbial communities from the Hubbard Brook experimental Forest, New Hampshire - Hubbard Brook CCASE Soil Metagenome WRM 4... | ecosystem: Environmental > Terrestrial > Soil...
GCCGGTTAACGAGCGAGTTCCTCGCGGGACTTGCGTGCGATAAGACGAAAATCCTTACGGTTGGCGTCTTCCTCAAGTTTCTCCAGGCGTTGTCGGCCTGAGGTCCTCGAGGAATGAAGCTCCAGTCGGCCGAGATCCAGCCGCGCCTCGAATTCAAACTCCTTGTAGCCATCTCGGAGAGACTCGCTGAGAACGGATTGCAGCGCCTTGATCGCCTCAGGCTCCTTACCGGTGCGTGCGTACACTTCGGCAGCGGCAAGAGTTGCCATAAGATGCGTCGAGCGATCACTGGTGCGTTCAGCCAGAGTCAAGGCCTTGACAGCGGCAGCTTCGGCCTCTCCGATTTTCGACTGCGTCAGCAAAGCTCGCGCCAGTAGAGCAGCGGACTGGCTGGCGCTGGTAGCGATTGTTTGCTGTTCAAGCAGCGGCGCCGCCGCGCGAAGCAGCGCCTCGGCCTCTGCCGGCTTGCCTTCCTCGATTACGATGGTAGCGAGCGCAATCTGGCTCCGGGCAATCTCAACTGAGTCCCCGACTTCTTTCTGGAACGTTAGGACTTGCTCCGCTTGATCACGCGCCTGTGAGACTTGATCCCGAATCAGGGAGATTTGGGCGAGACCTCCCAAATTGAAAACGCGGCCTTCCTTGTATCCGATCTTCTCGGCGAGGGAGATTCCCTGTTCGTAGTATGACATCGCCTGGCTCAACTCTCCTCGCTCCACCAGCACATTCCCAAGATTTTCTAGCGTAGCGCTCTCGCCGCGTTGGTCGCCGCCATCGCGGAAGCCTTGCAAAGACTTTTCATGCATCCGAGTCGCGCCGACCAGATCGCCCAAGCCGTCCAGAACAAGGGCGATACTTCCGATGTCGCTTCCAATATTGGCAGGGTTTGCGCCGGTCTCCTGATGAAACCGCAGGGCCTGTTCATAGTAGCGTCTGGCTTCCTCCAGTTTTCCCAGTTCAAAGTAAACATTTCCCAGGCTGACGGTAGTCACCCCGATCTCACCATCCCCGATTTTTTGGAAAGTGTTTAAGGCCTCTTCGAACGCGCTCCGCGCGCCCGCGAAGTCGCCTTTGTCGTACAAAACGATTCCGTACGTTCGTAATGCGTGCCCCAGCAGATGGGGGTTACCGGCGTTGGCGGCGAGATCGCGGCTTTCGAGTCCCCTCTGAGCAGCCTTGTTCAGATCGCCGAGCCGGTCCCATGCAAACGTTTCGGCAATCGTCGACTGCACCTGGAGCATACGCGAGCCTTGTGCCTTCGCCTTCGCCGTCGCTGCGGCCGCCGCTTTTTGGTATTCGCTGAAATTGCCCGCGGCGTTTTGGGCCGAAGCCTCTTCCACATCAATGCGGGCATCGTCGCTGAGCGGTTTGGGCAAGGTTCGCATCTGCGCAATCGTTTCTAGCGAGTCCTTTGGATGTCCCGCCTTCCTCTGCGCTGACGCCAGGCGCAACCCGTAATCAAGATTGTCGGGAAAGAAATTTCTTAATGTGCGATAGATTTCTATGGCTGCAGGGAAGTCGTGAGCAAACTCGCGATAGCGCCCCTCCACGGAAAGATGCTGCTCACGCGTCAGATTGGCCGAAAGATCGAACGCCTTCTTAGCCTCTTCTTCCGCTTTCTTGTCGTAGCCTAATTGGGACCATGCCTGAGCCAAAGCAGCGTGCGAGAGCGCGTAGTTCGGATCGGCGGCGATCGCCTTTTCCAGCAGATCTCGTGCGGCCAGAGCTTCATAAGCTTGCAGTTTCGCCAGTCCTTCCGCATACAAACGAGTTGCCTCAGGGCTGGCGGAGGTGGAAGCCGCCACTTGCGATGCCTCCGCAGTCGAAACATCGGCGATTCCCAACTTCTGGCGCAAGCCGGCGCCACTTAGCGTTACCAGCTCGGGAAGACTGGCTTCGCTTCCATCTTGCGAAATCACCGCAATCGTTTCGCCCTGTCTGGCATCTTGCAAACGCACATCGACGCGGATCTTCCCGCCGGTATCTTTCCCCGTGTCAAGATAAGAACCGAGCACAACGACGTCGGCACCCAGATGCGTGCGGATCTTTTGCAACGTATCCCGGCCGTAGCTGTCGGCGGCGGGCAGGGAAAGATCGATCTTCATGCGCGCGACATCTTCGCTGGAAACCACGCGGAGCTGTTGCCCGGCAGAGAGTTGCGCATCCAGCATCTCAGAGAGTGCGGTCGAAATCCAGGCTTCGTCATCCCTCCCCGAAAGATTCTTGAAACCGAGCACGGCCACCGCGGTACGGCGCTGCAATTGCTCGGCCGCATCGTTCGACACGGGACGACTGGACACCGGACGACGCAAAATTCGATCGCGAAGGCCGCCGACGTTCGCCCCAAGAAGAATGAGTGATAAGAGCAGGAAACCGGCAGCGATCCCGGTGCCGATTCGGCCGAGGGTCGACGAGCGGCGAAGGTTGATGCGCTCCAGATCGGTGTGCAATTCCCTTGCGGATTGATAACGGCGATCCCGTTCCTTTTCCAGGCTGCGCCTGATCACGCCCTCGACGCCGGCAGGAACCGCAGGGTTCAGTTCACGCACGGGTACTGGCGAGCAATGCAAGACAGCGTCATGAACCGCAGCACCAGTGCTACCTCGGAAGGCGCGCCGGCCTGTCACCATTTCAAACAACACAAGGCCGAGCGAGAACAGATCGCTCCTCGCGTCCAGCTTCTCGCCCCTTATCTGCTCGGGCGACATGTAGAAAGCGGTGCCCATCTTTGCGCCCGTTCGGGTCAAAGTGAGGCTCTCTTCTCCAGGTGCGGCGGTGTCGGCCGTGAGGTCACTTTGAACATCTGGCTCCAGCTGGGGTTCCATCACTTTCGCCAGACCAAAGTCCAGAATCTTTACTTCGCCGCGGACGGTAACAAAGATGTTCTCCGGCTTGATGTCGCGATGAATAATATTCTTTTGATGTGCCGCCTCTAAACCACGAGTGATCTGGATCGCCAGGTCCATTGCCCCATTTAGTTGTGAGCGCTTGTCCGCCTTGGAGGTGCGTTCGATCCACTGCCTCAGAGTCTCGCCTACGAGCAGTTGCATCACAATGAAGGGCTGGCCGTCATGTTCGCCGAGTTCGTATATGGAACAAATATTTGGGTGGTCGAGAGCGGACGCTGATCTAGCCTCCCGCTGCATGCGATCAAACGCCGTTCGATCGCTAGTTACCTCTCCGGGCAGAAACTTCATGGCGACGCGACGGCCAAGTTTGGTGTCCTCGGCCTCATATACGACTCCCATGCCGCCACTGCCTAGCCGACTCAGCACGCGATAATGAGAAACGGTCTCACCCGCCATCGACCGGGAAATGGATCGAAAAGTCAGTGCAATCGAGGCGGGGTCTGCCGTCTGCGTGGGCATGTCGGCGGGGCTGAAAGCGGGCGATTCCAGAAAGCTTCCCGCCTGGCGATGCGAAGTGAGCAGTGATTGCACTTCTTCGAGCAGTTCCGCATCGCTGGCACACTGTTGGCGCAGGAACTCCTCCTGCTGCTCGACCGGCAGTCGCAGCGCCGCCTGGAGCAGTTCATCGATTCGTTTCCATCGCTCAGCATCCATCGGAATTTCCGCGACTCATCTCGCGGTGCAGCCACGCCCTAGCCGTGCTCCAGTCGCGCGCCACTGTAACCGGCGACACTTTGAGGACCTCGGCCGTTTCCTCGGAATTCAATCCGCCGAAGAATCGCAGCTCCACGACCTGTGCCTTGCGCTGGTCGATTTTAGCCAAGGTCTTCAGGGCGTCATCCAGAGCGACAACGTCGAGGTCTCTGCCCTTTCCCTGTTCGAGCAGCCCCGAGTCGTCCAGAGATAGTGCGCCGGCACCGCCTCCGCGTTTCCCGGCACGGTGACGGCGGGCATAGTCCACAAGGATCTGCCGCATCTGTTGGGCGGCGATGGCAAAGAAATGAGAACGGCCCTCCCACGGTGGAGCACTGAGTCCCACCAGGCGGAGATAGGCTTCATTCACCAGAGCGGCACTCTGCAAAGTGTGGTCGGGACGTTCCTTCCGCAGTTGAAAATGGGCGAGACGCTGCAGTTCGTTGTAGACGACAGGCAACAAGGCGTCTAGAGCTTTGCGGTCGCCACTCCGCCAGCCCTGTAACAACCGCGTGATCTCTCCTGCTGAGTCGTGCCCCACGAAGATAGCCTTTGCGAGGGGAAGCTTTTTCGGATGCTAGAGTAGCCACGACTGTTTCGGATGTCAACTGGAAACAATTGAAAAATCGACTACTTATGATGCTTTCCTCGCACTCAGGGAAATATTTTTGAGCGCCGATGATAGGTTTTGCCGTCGACTTTGCGCTGTTAGAGACGTGAGGAAGAAACAAAGTGGGAGGACAGTCATGACAATATTAAGTGCGAAAACGCGGTTGGTTTCGCTAGCTTTGCTTGTGTTCTTGTGGACTGCGGCTTACGCGCAGATTACGCCGCTCGGCGATGCTTACACGAACACCGCCGATCCCACTACCAACTACGGCGCGAAGACCCTGCTCGACGTCGATGGCGCGGCGCAGATCACCTACATTCAATTCAATCTGTCTTCGATTCCTTCGACCGCCAGCGTAAGCCAGGCCACGCTGAAGCTGTATGTGAACACAGTGACTAAGTCGGGAAGCTTCAACGTCGATTACATCAGCGGTTCGTGGTCAGAGAGCACAATTGATGCCAGCAGCGCTCCACCCCTGGGAACGGCCATCGCGTCGAACGTCAGCGTCACGACGGCCGACAAGAACCAGTACATCCTTATCAATGTCACCTCGGCTGTGCAGGCCTGGTTGAGCGGCAGTGAGACGAATAACGGCATTGCACTCGTCGCCAACAGCTCGTTCAACGCAACATTCGACAGCAAAGAGAGCACGACGACGAGCCATCCGCCAGAACTGGACATTGCATTTGCAGGCGGCGACGGGACGATCACAGGTGTTGAAACGGGATCGACCAGCGGACTCACTGGTGGCGGAAAGAGCGGAACGTTGAACCTGAGCTTGCTGACCAGCTGTTCGAGCAATCAGGTCTTGCAATGGAGCGGCAGCGAGTGGAAATGCAGCAGCGCCGGGACAGGGACGATCACCGGAGTGACGGCTGGCACAGACCTGACTGGCGGCGGCGGCAGCGGCAACGTGACGTTGAACCTGAACACCGCGAGTGTGCCCCAATTAAACTCCGCCAACACCTTCGGTGCGCTAAACACCTTTCCCAATGTCGGCGTCGGCACGAGCAATACGCTTGCGAACCTCGATGTCATCGGAGGTGGCGGCCTTCGTACCTTGATCGGCAATCCCGGTTGCGGAACCTTCGCCGCAATTGGCTTCCTCACTACGCCCTTCAGCGACTGCACGAACTACGCCTTGCTGGGAGATGCCTCAGGAGGAACCTACCTGAATGCTTCCGGCACCAGCAGCACGATTCATGTTCGGATCAACAACAACGAGGTAATGGACATTTTCCCAGACGGTAGGGTGGGCATTGGCACCACTTCGCCTCAGGGGGTTCTGGACGTCCAGGGCGTCAGTGGGGAGATACCGGGCTATTTCGACGCCGACGTTTCGGACCTTGGCGCCGTGACCGCAGTCAACTCGGCGTCTCTTCAGAACAACGGGTATTCCTTTCTAGGAGGGAACCCAAGCCTCAATAATTTCTGTCTTATGGATGTTGGCGGTAATCTCCAATGCTCTGGCAGCAAGTCTGCCGTGGTGCCGGTGGATGGTGGCGCGCGCAAGGTCGCACTTTATGCCGTGGAAGCTCCCGAGAACTGGTTTGAGGATTACGGCTCTGGCCAGCTCTCAAACGGCTCGGCCCGCATTGATCTCGAACCAACCTTCGCGCAAACCGTCAACACCGATCTCGAATATCACGTGTTCCTTACGCCCAACGGTGATTGTAAAGGGCTGTACGTAAGTCAGAAATCTCCGACCGCGTTCGAAGTGCACGAACTTGGGGACGGGACTTCGGGGGTCGCCTTTGATTACCGCATCATCGCCAAGCGTAAGAACTATGAAACCATTCGCCTTGCCGACTACACCGAGCGAATGAAGAGGCTGCAAGAGCACCTCGCCAAGATACGGCAGCGCAAACAAGCAATCCCGGCGGCTTCAAAGTTGGCGTCGGCTGGGTCGGAGACCCACCACTAACCCGCTGTAGCAAAACCAGGCGCGGCTACCGCTTACGATGCTTTCCTCGCAGTCAGAAAATATTTCTGAGCGCCGATGATAGGTTTTGCCGTCGATTTTGCGCTGTTAGAGATGTGAGGAAGGAACACGGAGAGAATTAGAGGCTAAGAAAGCCTCCCATTGGGCAGCATTTCTTAATTCAAGCAGGAGGACAATGTGAAACCCACATCGCTACCGCGCATTGCAATTGCAGCCACTGTATTCTCAGTGCTCCTGTTGATTGCACTCCCAAAGGGGCAGGCAGAAACGGAGACGGTTCTTTACAGCTTTTGTTCAGTTGGAGGAGCTGTTTGCAATGACGGCCAACTTCCCAACGGCCCTCTTACGATAGGGTGGTATGGGAATTTCTATGGCACTACGCAAGATGGCGGCCTCTATGGCGACGTTTTCGGGCTTTATCCCGAGCCCGCGGGCGGGTGCGAAAGCGGGTCCAACACGGGCGACGGCTGGTGCGAATTCGTGCTCTACAGTTTTTGTTCCGTCGCAAATTGCGCGGACGGAGAGCAGCCCTCAGGCAATTTGGCTTTTCTCAACGGAGGCATCAACAGGCCGGGGAACCTCTATGGCACGACCTACCACGGGGGCGCCAACTCCAACAACGTCTGTGAGGTGATCGGTTCGGGTTTTGGTTCAGGTTGCGGCACGGTCTTCGAAATCTTTCCCGAACCGCTTTCGCCGCCGGGTTGCCCCAGCGGCACGAACGGGGGTAACGGCTGGTGCGAAGCCGTGCTCTATAACTTCTGCTCCCTGAGCAACTGCGAAGATGGTACCCTCCCCACCGGAAATCTGGTTGCGGATTCCGCCGGAAATCTGTATGGCACAGTCGGCGACGGAGTGTTTGAACTCTCCCCCAACGGCAGTGGTGGATGGAACGAAGCGGTGATTTACCAGCCTACGGCCGGCCTACACGCCGGATTGGCCATCGATGCCGCGGGAGTCCTTTATGGTGCGACCAGCGGCAACGTGTTCAAGCTCTCGTTCTCCCAAAATCAGTGGGTGGCCGAGAATATCCACAGTTTCAACGGCCCGCCCGACGGCTCCGATCCCAACGGTCCACCAGCGATCGACAGCGTGGGCAATGTTTATGGGACAACCTACGCTGGCGGCAGCAAAAATCACGGAACGGTTTGGAAGCTCATCCCAGTGACCAAGGGGAAAAATAAAGGAACCTACACGGAAACGGTTCTCCATTCCTTTACGGGAGCAGGAGCGGGCGAATACCCCGGCGGTGGCGTTACGCTCGACTCCTCCGGCAACATTTACAGCGCGACAACCAGCGGCGGCCGATTGGAATGCACCCTCAACGTCGGCTGCGGAACGGTCCTTGAGTTGGCGGCGAGCGGTACGACCTACAAATACAAGCTCCTGTGGCGTTTCGATGGAACGGATGGAGGCTTCCCGAACAGTAGCCCGATTCTTGGAAGTTCGGGCAACCTTTACGGAGTAACTCCTGCTTGGGGAGCCAACGACTCCGGCACGGTGTACGAACTGACCCCCTAAGGTGCGAAGTTCGAAATTAAACAGAGAAAGTACCTGGCAAGGGTGTATCTGCCGGTAACACTCAAAGTTTCTCAGCTCCATTATGGAAAGGGAGAAAACGCCATGAAAAACTCAATGCATACGATAGTTAAACTGGCTCTCAGGCTCGTTTGTTTCGCGCCATCACTCTCAAGACTCGGCGTCGTGGTCTCGATTTCGGTGTTGGCATTGGCCTTCAGCACCCAGCAAATGAGCGCTACCGTTACCTACATTGTAGGGACCTGCAAAAGTGGCACTCAGTTTTCCACCATCCAATCTGCTCTCGATGCCTCTCCCGCCCCCAACACGGTCGAGGTCTGTCCAGCGCTGTACGCCGAGCAGATCACGATTACCAAGCCGGTCACGCTCGAAGGCATCGCGGCGGGCAATGGGGCCCAAGCGCAAATCGTGGGAGATGGATTCGGCGTAAACACCACTCTCTTCGGCGGGATACCCGCAGCGGCTCATATTCTCGTCAAAGACGTGAGCGGCGGCTCCGTAAACCTGAAAAACCTGTACGTGAACGACCAAGGTAACAGCTTAAGTGATGTTTTTCTTGTCGGAGTCGCCTACCAGAATTCCTCGGGAACGATCAACCAGGTGGTCACTGCGTACCAGGATGGACCAGGCCCAAACCTCGTGGGTTGGGGAATGTGGATCGAGGGTGGCAATTCCAAACCATCGGTGACAATCGAGAGCTGCAGCATGCACAACTTTACTGCCGGCGCCCTGTATGCGCTCGGCACGACAACGGCGGCGGATCTCACGGTTGCGATCAAGAACAATGTCGTTTCTTCGCTCTCCGAAGGCAATCATGACATCGTAGTTGATGAGGGCAGCGATCCTACGGTAAGCGGCAATGTAGTGAACGGCGGCGATGGCGGCGACTATGGAATCACGATCCTTGGGTCGGAGGGATCAATCTCAGGGAACACGGTCAGTGGTACACAAATTGGCATCGAGTTAGCCGCAGACGGTGCGTTAGTGAAGGCAAACAATCTCTATGACGACGTAATCGACGGTATCCGCATTGATGCGAGTTCTCTGAAAGTTTCGGAGGTGGAGAACAACAAAATCACGAGCGTTACGGATCCTGGCTCAGGAGGAGGGACGGGAATCGAGCTCAACTGCAACAATATCAGTTCGAACCAAGTGCACTCGAATACAGTTATGGATGCAAATTACGGATATGGGGACGCTCCTGCGGGATTCGCGGGGAGCAACACTTATCTTGGTGTACTGTTCAAAGTCGGAACTTGCGCCGACGAAAGCGTAGCCCAGAAAGCAGTGCGCAGCGGTTTGCAGGTGACCAGCAATAAATAATAAATAAAGATGACGTGAAACCTATCAATGAATGGAGGGGAGGTAACCCAAGAGGATCAAGACACCGTGTTCGGCCTCTGTCGCCAGATGCGACGGCGGAATCATGGCACGCTTCAATATTCCGCAATCTCTCAATCGAGCTGACTACGCTGCTGAGATGGGTCAGTGAGTGTAATCGCGGCTCGACTTAGTGGTCACCAATGGCAATGATTCAATTGGAGACAAGGGCCATGGGTAGCATCTCTCCCACGTGACCGATGATGAGATGCAAAGTGGGGAAATGATCAAAGATACCGGAGGCGATTAGTCGGAGTGTGTGCAGCCGTCTCCGCATGCACCCCCAGCCGGCAATGGAGCATTTGGCCTATCCCAACGGGCAGCCCTGTGAAATAGGTATCGAAAACAAGCTCTGGAGGCGGCGCATCCCTGGCGAGCGAGGTAGCGGGGGATGCATCGAGCGCATCGCCGGGGGACTCTATGTTTGGGCGTATGTAAAAAGGAGGTCGACGATCGATTGCTCTGCTTGAACGATGCCCGCCACCGTGTCCGTTCCTTCGATTACGATGTACTCGTCATCTACATGTTCGTTGCCGCCATGTCCCATCCCCCCGCGCACTGCAGGCAGACCAAGTTTTTTTGTGTACTGCGCTTCCGGTGTCGAAGCGGGCATGCGCGGCCACACTGCGGGCTCGACGTGGTTCGCTCGATAAACCGACAGCAGGGACTGGACGAGCGCTTCGTGGATGCTCGTTTGTGACCACTCGTCACCACCGCCGATCGGGCGATACTCTAGGTCTCCGAATCCTTTTTTTCGCAGGTGCTCTTCAACTAGCTTTTGCTGTGTCGACACATCCTGATTGGGCACCAGCCGGAAGTCAATTTTTGCAGTCGCCTTTTCGGGCACTATCGTGGCCGCGCCCGTACCCGTGTAGCCTGACCACATCCCATTGATGTTCATGGTGGTGTCGAACAAAAAATGACGCATGGCCTCAGCATCGCTCCAGCCATTGATCCACGACCGCGCATCCTTCTTCTGTTCTTCCAGAAGTTGGCTCCCGGATTGGCGAATGAGTTGTCCCAGCATGGCCTCTTCTTCTTCGTTCGGTGGCCGGATCGCGTCGTAGAATCCGTCGATCAGAATGCGGTTGGTCAGTGGGTCGTACATACTACGCAAGGCATCGACCAGCCGCCACGCGGGACTGTCAAGAATCGCTTTCGCGCCGCTGTGAATCGGTTGTTTCTGCGGACCTTTTCCCCACCGCGCGCCGGAAGCTTCCAACTCAAATTCCAGGATCCCTTTTACCCCTAAAAACATCGCTACCCGGCCCTCGGCATCCTGCGTCGGTACCACGTTCAATTCCGCATTTGCTGTCTTGAGACGGGATGCATAACGGTCCAACACCTGGTGAAAGTGCGGAGATCCCTGTTCCTCTTCTCCATCACAGGTAAACATGAGATTCACTGGCAGATGGCTATTCACCGCCAGGATTGATTCACATGCGTTCAGAAAAAAACGATTAGGCCCTTTGTCATTCACCGCACCGCGACCGACGATTACCTCGGGGAAGGGAGGTTTTGGCATTCGCGTGGCGGCAAGCGGGTCAACGCTCCAGCGTTTCTTCTCCCATGGCTGCGTGTCGTACATCATGTAAATGACAATCGTTTTGGGCGCTCCAGCATTGTGATAGGCCCAGATGCCCGGCAAACCGTCGGTCGGAACCAGTTCCGCTTCTTTGCAGCCTATGGCGTGGAAAGAGTCGATCATCCGCTCAGCCATCTCGTTGATGCCCATGTTCCAGCTGCTCACCGAAGGCTGCCGCAAGTCGGCCTGCACATTAACAATGTGCTTTTCCTTCTGGCGCGCGATGTGCTCGTGAATTTTCCGGACAACCGGCAGGTTCCTTATGTCCTCCGCGGCCGTCAATGCTCGTGAGGGCAGAGAGCGTCCCAACGTCACGCCAGCTGCTACCTTGCCGCTGAGAAGCAGAAATTCCTTTCGCGTTAGGTTCATGAATGCCTTGTCCCCTTCTGCTGCAATGTCGAAAAAGCATATTCCGCGATGGCCGAGTCCTGCACACCAGTACCCGTCAGGTCGCAGACAGAAATCTGGTGATCATTGGATCGGCCTTCCCGCATCCCACTTGTGAGTTCGCCCAGTTCGACCACTCTCGTTCTCGGCAAAACCGCGTGCTGCAATTCGCCCAGACGGAGGCACTGGTCATAGGAATCGCATACGACGACGTCCGCTTGATCGAGGACGCTGGATTCAAGTTCCCGCTTGCCGGGTCCATCCGAACCCATGGCTGTGATGTGCAGTCCGGCATGCAGATCCCGCGCTTTGATGAGCGCTTCCCGTGACGGCGTGGTCGTCACCACCAAATCGCTTTGCCGCACCAGTTCGGAGACAGTGTCGGCCCGTCGAATGTCTGCGGAAACTATGATCTGCATGTCTCTGATGTAGGCTTCGGTGGCAGCGGCATTTCTTCCAAACACAAGAACTTGCGATATCTTCCGTACCAACGCTATCGCTCGCAGCTGCCATCGCGCCTGGATTCCTGTACCCACGATTCCAACAGTGCTGACCTGCATCGGCGCAAGATGTTTCGCGGCTACCGCTCCGGCCAACGCTGTGCGGAGATCGGTCAGATAACCATTGTCCGCGAGCAGTGCGACGACCTGTCCGGTTTGTGAATCGAGGTAAAGGATCATCCCACTCGAAGTCGGCAATCCCAGCCGCGCGTTCCGGTAGAAGCCGGTTGCCACTTTAACGGCAAATCCCTCGCTCCCTCGTATGTACGCGGTTTTCACATGTACCTCGCCCTCAACTTTATCTTCTTTAATGTGAAGACCAAGTGGAGCAGGCATGATCACACGGCCCTCAGCGAGAGCGCTGAATGCTTGCTCAATGATCGCAAGCGATGTAGTGCTCAATGTTGCGACTGCGGAGATCTCACCCTCGTCAAAGACTCGGAAAGAAGCCGGCATGGGATCCCACTGTAGCATTTTGTTGACTTGTTCAACAAGACTACATAGACTCATCGCCATGGCGGCCACCGGTCTCTTCCACGCACTGACCATCCTCCCCCGCAGCAGTACCGTCGATCGGGTTGCCGAGCGCCTTCGCGATCTGCTCTTGTCCGGTGATCTTGCTCCCGGAACCAGCCTTCAGGAGATTCCGCTCGCCAATGCGCTGGGCGTGTCTCGCAACACGTTACGAGAAGCAGTTCGTACCCTGGTCGCGGAAGGCTTGCTCTCCAGGGCTCCCCACAAAGGCATTGTTGTCCCAAGCCTGACGCCGGACGACGTAGAAGAGTTGTTCGAAATTCGGGAGTTGCTCGAATTGGCTGCGTTGCAGAGAGCGTGCGCTCGACCAAGCAAGGTCATACCCAGTTTGCAGGGAAAAGTCGAAGGCTTACGGCGAGCTATTGCAGCCCGTAAGGAACGCGATGTGATTGAGATGGACCTCGGTTTCCATCAAGCTCTACTCAGCGTGTTCGACAGCCCGCGTCTCCAACACTTCCATGCTGTTCTGATTTCCGAGCTGCGGCTTGCTCTGGCGTTTCTCGATCGCAAGACTCGTGCCGGATCGTTAGCGCAGATCCTGACCCAGCATCAACAGATACTGCATGCCGTCAAATTGGGCGATGTGGAAAAAAGTACCAGACTCCTGATCAAGCATCTCCACGACTCCAAGGCTCTCCTGTTGCAACTGCTACAGGGGCGGAAAGAATCCGAATCATGAATTCGCTTATCCAACCACCTCCAGTTTTCAAGAAATTTGGTGTTCGGCCCGTGATCAACGCTTGCGGAATTTATACCGATCTTGGGGGTAGCGTCTTTTCACCTCGCGTTTGGCAAGCCATGGAAGAGATCAATCACAGTTTCGTGCGCATGGTGGATCTTCTCGATCGCTCCGGAGAAATGTTAGCGTCCCTCATTGGTGCCGAAGCCGCCCGCGTTGTACCCGGCGCATCCGCCGCAATTACCCTGGGCACGGCCGCCTGCATCGCGGGAAGAGATGGCCCGGCTTGGGAGCAACTCCCTGACACTTCCGGTCTGAAGAACGAAGTCATCATCCAAAAAGCGCACCGCTACAAATATGACCGTATGGTGCGGATAGCCGGCGGCAGGCTGGTCGAAGCGGGATCCGAAAATGGAACGACTTTGCCGGAACTCCAGCGGGCGTTTGGTCCGCAAACGGCAATGGTTCTTTTTCCCGCACACCTGGAACGCAAGCCCGGCACGATTTCTCTGGAAGAAGTCAGTTCCGCTGCTCACGCGCATGGGATTCCGGTGTTCACGGATGCCGCATATATGAACGATCCTCCGTCTTTAATGAGCAGCTTTCTTCCAAGAGGAGCCGACCTTGTCTGTTTCAGCGCCAAGTACTTTTGGGGACCGAACTCGAGCGGCTTTGTTGGCGGCCGCCGCGACCTCATTGAAGCCGTCGCAGGCATTGATTTCACACGGTACGAATCGGGAAAATACTTAACCTTTGGCCGACCCTGGAAGATGGATCGGCACAGCATCGTGGCTACCGTTGTGGCCTTGGAAGAATGGCTGGCGATGGATCACGAAGCCCGCTGGGCGACCTATCGCGAAAAAGTGGTAGCCATGCGAAGTTTGCTGGCAGATGCACCGGGCATTCACACCGGGCAAAAGTACTTCACAATGGACGAGCGGCTCTTGGATGGGCCAGTCAATTGCATGACCGTACAGTGCGCGGGAGGGGCAGCACAAACTGAACAAATCAGTGCCGACCTCCTGTCTGGCGATCCCTCGATTGCCACTGTGGTTTTGGATGACAAGCTCGTGATAGCAGTAGATACCATGCTCGCGGATCAGCATTTGGCCATAGCGAGGCGTCTGCGCAGGATCTTTGAACCATGATGTCTAAGTCTTCCGAACCACCGCGCCTCATAAAGCCATCGATTCCACATTAAACTCGTCGGAAGCAAAAGATGATCGTCTTTAATCGTAGGCGCTGCGGATGGGACCAGTCCGGGGACTAGAATCAGATTCCGGAAAAGACGCAGTTAGCTCTTCACGAAGCTTGCGAGCGACACAGTTTCCGGAAGATCCGATTTTCCTGGGACACCCGTGGAAGGCTAGGAATGCTTGTACCGTTACTGCGTCGCTATGGCGCTCTCTTCAAGATGTGATGTCCGTGGTCGGCCTCTTCGTTATCTCGTCCTTCTCGCGAGCAGCCCGTTCTTTTTGAAACGATACGATCCGACTCTCCATTAGGAGCATTCCTGGCTGTGCAAATCCTACTTTTGTAGGATTCGTAAGCATCTTCGAGAGTGTAAGATCTCTGGGAATTCGCTGGAATCAAAGGGTTCTCACTCTCGACTCTCATTCGCGGTTTTCAGAGGCTTCATGAAAAATATTTCCCTGAGCGCGGCTCTTCTGCTGGTCGTCTGCGCCCCTGCTTTTGCCGCAACGTCGGTTGATTTGGATCGCGACTGGTTCTTTCGCACAGATCCGAATCAAATCGGTGCTGCCGGTGAATGGCAAAAAAAGCTTCCCGCAGACACAGAATCGGTGAACCTTCCGCATACCTGGAACATCGGCCAGCATGACAGCTACGTGGGCAAGGCGTGGTATTTCCGAACCTTTGAGATGCCGGTGCAGACGACGAACCTTCATGTGAAGCTCCATTTCGGAGCCACATTTTATTCGGCGAAAATCTGGCTGAACGGAACCAAGGTGGGAGAACACGAGGGCGGGTACACCGCTTACGCGCTGGACATCACGCCCTATCTCCGCGTTACAAATTATCTCGCGGTTGAGATCGACAACCGCATCAGCGAGGCAACCATCCCCGGTTTTGCCATGCGGGGATCTGGTGCCAAAGAGATGTGGTACGACTGGTGGGATTATGGCGGGATCGTCCGCGACGTTTGGCTGACGCTCTCAGGCCCGATTGAAATCGATCGCCAACGGATCCGGAGCCAAGTACACGAGAAATCGGCGACTATCAAGGACGGCATCTTCCTCGATAGCCGATTCAAAAAAAGCGAGCGCCTAACGGCGCGAGCAACGGTGTTCGGGCCCGACAACCAGCCTGCTACGACGCAGACGCGCGTCATGGTCGTTGATCCGGGCGCCCATGAACTGGCGGTTTCTTTGGAGTTGCCAGCGCCGAAATTATGGAGCATTGATCATCCGAACGTTTATCGCATGGTTGTGCAGATTACAGATGCTGACAAAAACCTGCTGGACGAACAGAGCGATACATTCGGGGTACGCACCATCGAGATTCGCGATCGCCATCTCTTGATCAACGGAGAGCGCACACGCCTCACCGGAATCGCCCGACATGAAGAATCGATTTGGGAAGGTTTGGCCGAAACGCCAGGCACCATGCGTTACGACTACGATGACATGAAGACTCTGCAAGTGACGCTGACGCGGCCGGTGCATTACCCGCAGAATCCATTCATCCTCGATTATGCTGACCGGCACGGGATTCTGCTGATTCCGGAAATTCCGGTATGGCAATTCAGCGAAGCACAGATGCGCGATCCAAATGTGATTGCGCTCGCCAAGCGGCAGATGCGCGAGATGATCGAACAGGCGGGCAATCATCCGAGCATCTTTGCCTGGAGCGTCTGCAATGAGAGCGATACGAGTACGCCGGGTGGAATTGCCTACTTCCGAGCGATGCGCGATTCTATTCGCGAGATCGATCCAGAACGCTTTGTCAGCTATGCGGACGACAATCTTGCCAAGCTGCAACAATCGCAGGACTCCGCCGCGAACGATGCGGACTTCGTGATGATGAATCAATACTTCGGCAGTTGGCATGGTCCGGCAGCGGCGTTGCCGGCAGCGCTCGATAAAGTGGACCGATTGTTTCCCAACAAGATGGTGATCATTTCGGAGTTCGGACTGCCAGGGATTTTCGCCAGGGATGCGGAAGATGCGGACCGGATGCGCGTAAAAATCATCCAGGAACAGATGCCGGAACTGGCGCGTCGCGATTGGATTGCAGGAGCAATATTCTGGTGCTATCAGGACTACAAATCGCGGCGTAATCTGCGTCCTGGACTGGAAGAAGGCTACGTCGATCATGGATTAGTGGACGAGTATCGGCAAAGGCGTCCTTCTTATTATGTGTGGAAGCAGATGAATACTCCGGCCTCGCTGACCGGGAGCTTTCAGCGGCCTAGGGACAGTGCGCCGACGACATTCACGGCAACAGTTCAAGCGAACACGATGCAACAGCTGCCCTCTTATCCGCTTCACGATTATCGGCTGGAATGGGATGTGCGCGATGAGAACAACAAGATCGTTGCCAGCGGAGCGCAGGCGCTGCTCGATCTCGACAACATGCAAACAGTAACGGGGAAGTTGCAACCATTGGCGGATACCAGTGCGCTCCGGCTGCACCTGACCCTCATGAGTCCCATGGGATCGATTGCGGTGGAAGATGATGTCGACTGGCGACGCAATGAAGTCGGATCATATCCTGCATCTGCGCCAGTCCCGTTGACAGGAAAAGATGCCGGAGCACTTACCGCGCCCGCGCAATAGAATTCTGATGCGGCTGACTCCGGAATTCTTGGCAAATTAGAGTCTGTCGTACACCATCCTGAGTGCGCACGGAAGGAGATATGCCGACTCGCCGCTTGTGGCTTTTTCTGCTCTTTACGTTTGTGATTGTTGCATCTTCTCGCAGTCGCGGCCAGGATTACGCGATTGGCGCTGACATTTCTTTCGCAAGGCAAGCGGAGCAGCAAGGAGTTGTCTTCAAAGAGAACGGCGTCGTCACTCCGGTTCTCGAGATCCTCAAGGCGCACGGCTACAACTGGGTGCGGCTTCGACTTTTCCATGCGCCGACCGATCTCCCCAACAATCTCGACTACACAATTGCATCGGCCAAAGCGGCGAAGAAACTCGGCTTCCACATTCTGCTCGACTTGCATTACTCGGACACGTGGGCCGATCCCGCGAAACAATTTACACCCAAGGCGTGGGTGGGCTTGTCGCACGAGCAACTTGTGAAAGCAGTGTTCGCTTACACTCGTGACACGATCGCAGCATTGCGATCAGCAGATGTACTTCCGGATATAGTGCAAATTGGCAACGAAGTCATCTCAGGGATGCTTTGGCCCGATGGCCGCTTGCCAGATAACTGGGACCATTTCGCGGCGCTGCTCAAAGCGGGAATTGCCGGTGTGGCAGCGGGTGCAGACGACGGTCCGCACCCGCGCATCATGATTCACATCGATCGCGGCGGCGATGTGGAAGGTACGAAATACTTTTTTGACAAGCTCAACTCGTATCACGTGCCATTCGATGTCATAGGACAGTCGTACTATCCTTGGTGGCACGGCAGCCTGAACGATCTGCGCGACAACCTGCGCTTCATGGCGAAAACTTACAAGAAAAATATCTTCGTCGTCGAGACTGCTTATAACTGGAAGCCTACTGAATACATCAATAAAAAAGCGCCATTTCCAGAAACGCCAGAAGGACAGAAACAGTTTCTCGCGGCAGTGAACCGAGTAGTGCAAGAAACTCCTGGCGGATTCGGCAAAGGAATCTTCTGGTGGGAGCCAGCAGTGCCACCGCAGCCCATTAGCTCCCGCAGCTTTTTTGATGACAACAACAATGTTTTGCCTGTGATTACAGGCTTTGATCCGGTCACGAAACACTAGAGTGCGTGATCGCAGCGAGATCAGGGGGTTGAGACGCCCATCCCGCACAAACAAACCTTTAGAAGTAGAACTTCGCTGCTAACTGGATCGTGCGCGAGCCCAACTTATTCTCTGTGAAGCCCGCCGTTGCCGTGTTACCGGGTAGGCTTCCGTAGTTCGCATAGTGGAGGTACAGGTTAGCATCGTATTGTATGAAGGCATTCAGCGGATGGTTGGTAAAGTTGAACGCCTGGGCGCGGAACTGGACACTTTTCGTTTCATTGATTTTGAATGCCTTATAGAGGCCAATGTCGTCGCGCTGATACCGCGGGCCGTGAATATAAGGTAGACGGTAAGTTCCGATGCTGGGATCGTTGGCTACCATCTCCTGTTCGGGGGCCTGAAAACAGGCGGCATTGAAGTACTGGCCACTGTGCAGACCGGCCGTCGGGTTACAAACGAGCGTCGGAACCGCTTGCTCATCCGGCGTACCTACCAGATTACGGTTGTCAAAATTCGCCGACCCTACACTGTAAAAATTGATGGTGCGATTATGTATGCCGTCGTATTCGTTGCCAGTGTTGCCATTGGCCGAAGCCGCAGCGGTTGTATCCAATGGAGTGCCCGATGCGAACTGTTCGATGCCGGTAAACTGCCAGCCGTCGAGAATTCCATTGAGCACCTTGTGATTGCCGAGATACTTCTCACTCACGCTGGGAAGATTGATTAGATATGAAATGTTCAAGTTCTGACTGCGGTCAAATGGAGCCGGACCGTAGCAGCGGCGTTCGTCGAAAGGGTTTTCGCAGTTATAAGCAAGAGTCTTGCCCCAAGTATAGGTGGCCCAGAAATTTAACCGGCCTGTCTGCTTGGAGGCAGTCACCTGCGCCGAGTTGTAGTAGGAACTCAGGTTGTGGGTCACGGTGCTGAGTTCGCCAATCAATGAATAGTGGCGGCACTGCACGTCGTTGAAGGAATTGGCTGCATAGCCGATTAGGTACTGAAGCTCGTCGGCGCATCCTTCCGGAACTGCGTTGCCGATGGCATAGCCCGTCAGGTTGCGTGAGGAGTTTCCCGCGTAAGCCATTTCCAGGTGAACGGAGTGCGCAAACGCCTGCGCTACAGCAAATGAGTAGGAATATGTTACCGGCAGCCGGTGATCGTTGATGTCTGCAATGCCGTAGGAGCCGAGCGGGAGATAAGTCTGAAGGCTTGGAATGTTCGGGATCGTTGACAACGTGTAAACGGTCGTGAATGTTTCGTTCGGCGGAGCCTGCACGGCTGAGAAAGCATTGTTGCCCGGGTCGATGTAATAGTTGGTGGAGAAGCCGCTTCGTATGATGGTTTTGCCGGTGCCGCGGAAGTCCCACGCAAATCCGCCAGAAGGAGCGATCTGGAATCCTTGCGGACGGCTTCCGCTAATCGAGATGCCGGGAGTAGTCGCGTGTGTGACCAAACCGGGAGCCTCAGCATAAGTGCCACCGGGGTTGTAAAGTGAGGGATCGAAAACCACCATCTTGCCATTTTTTTCATACCAGGAACCAATGTGGTTCACTCGCAGTCCGAAGTTGGCGGTGAAGCGCGGCGTGACCTTCCACTGGTCCTGCACGAAGAAGTCAGTACGTTTTTCCTGTACATAGGCGACGAAGTTTGCAGTGCTCTGCTGGTAGCCGGCTATCTGTCCGGTCAGCAGGTCGGCAAAGGCGTTGCCTGTGTTGTAAGAGCCCCCATATTCTCCCGTGATGATATTGCTGTTTTCCGGGCCCGCAGTGAGCTGGCCATACTGCTGGTGCGCGAAGTAGACGCCAGCCTTCAGGAAGTGCCGACCCAGTATCTTGCTGATGTTTTCGTTGACCACATAAGTCTGCTGAGGCGCGTCGGTGGTGGGGTAGCTGCCACCGGGAAGGTAGATGGAAGCGTATGCGCCGTTGCCGTATGCGGGCTGGACATTTGGAATGATGGTTGAGTTGTCAGGATAGAGGTCGGGAGCCGTGTATCCCAGCGCTGAACGATCAACGGCTGCTTCGTTATTGAGGTACGTAAGGAAGTTCAGTCGCGTATAAGCGAATGTCAGTTCGTTGATCAGAGTAGACGAAAAAGCCGTGGCCATATTCCCCACGATCGAGTTCGAGGTGTTGTGGTTGATCTGGCCGCCAGCGTAAGCGTTCGGCGTGAAGTTGTCGTAGTATCCGAACGGAAAAGGCACTGTCTCGTGTTCATGGTTGTAGCGGGCGGAGAGGCGGTTTTTGTTATTGATGTCGTAATCGAGCTTCAGATTTTCCTGATCGCGCGGTTGAAAGGTGACTACGCTGGTAATGAGATTATATCCGCCCGTCAGCGCGGGATCGGCGTTCGGCAAAGGCAGAGCATTGATCAGGACCTGTCCGTTCGGGTCGATCTGTGAGGGATTGATGACACCGGGACTGCTGCATAGGCTCGTATTGCTGCCCGAGGGTGTGCATGCGGCGACGCTGGCGTAGTACGCGCTGTTATTGAAGTTGGCCATGTACGCCGCGTCACTGAAGTCCCCGGCCCGCATGTTCGGTGTTGGCTGTCCAGCAACGACCAGGCCCGCGCTTGGCGTAACGGCCTCGCGGATGTCGAGCAACGGGTCCTGCACGTACTGTAGGGCCTTTTCATAAGCGGCAAAAAAGAAGAGCTTATCGCGTTTCTCGTTGAAGCCAGTTCCGGGAATAATCACGGGGCCGCCAATGTTGGCGCCCATATAGTAATAGCGGTCATCGGGCTTGGGCAGCCCAAGGCTCTTCACCCGCCAGTCGGTGTCATCCAGCGCATTATTGCGGACCGTTCCGTAGATTTCGCCGTGGAAGTCCTTGCCGCCGGACTTAGTTTGCGTCTCCAAGACGATTGGTCCGCTCGGGTTTTCCGAGGAGAACGCCGCTGTTACCACCTTAACCTCCTGGATCATTTCCACATTAGGCGTTACGGCTGCGGAAGCGGCCGTGTTGATATCGGTAACGGTCGCGCCGTCGCTCACGATCTGGGTGAGGTCGAAGCGGTTGCCATTCACACTGTAGGCGCTGGCGTTCTGGGTAAAGCCGGCGGTTTGGCCGCTGTACGTGTCGCTATTGAAGTTGCCCGAGTCCGCTGCCCCTGGCACGAGGCCAAGCAATTCGATCGCACTGCGTCCTTCTATATCCAGATTCTGCACCTGTTTCGCCGTGAGAGTGTAGGAGACCTCGCCCGTAGTGTCAGGAGTGATGGAAGTTGACTCGCCTGTAACGGTAACGATTTCGCCCGCTGCTTTTACCGCCAAGTGGATGTTAGGGATCTCCGTGTGGTCGGCGATATGCACGACAATGTTGCGTCGCAACTCGACAAAGCCGGGCTTCTCGAACCTCACTTCATATGTGGCCGCGGGCAGACTGGAGAAAGAAAAGAAGCCGTGCGAATCGCTGGTCGCCGTCTTTTGTGTCTGGTTCGAAGTGTCGGTCAACGTAACGGAAGCGCCCTTAATGACGGCCCCCGTCGTATCTTCGACAGTGCCTGTTAAGGTCGCTTGGCCGACCTGTGCCCTTGCGGGGACCGTACCGCAGGCGAGAAATGCCAATACCATCGCAACTAGGGATCGACGGAAGATCACTAACTTGGTGTTCTTCAATTTGCGCTCTCCATTTTGCATTTCTTCGTTCACTCCAGGCTTTGCCATCGGCGAAGTGAGTGGGGTCCAGACAGACGCGTGCGTTCGTCTGGGTCGCCACGAATCTTATGCCTAAGCGCAAAGCTGCGAATCCTACGAAAGTAGGAGTGGAACATTATCTTTCAATGGCTTGCGATGCGCGTGTTTTCATCGCTTATCCCTAGGAATCAGGACTGTGGTAAATTTCATGGCGTTGCACTGGATGCAGGATGGTCCTGTTTCGACGGTGAACTGCGGGCGGCCCCAAGAAGTGCTCCGGACAGTCATTACCTTCGCGCTACTGACCTTGGTCGTTCCTTTCAGCTTTCCTGCCCCGAATATCCCGTCCTCCCCGCTGGATGCTTACACAGAGCGCAAGTGGGAGATGCAGGACGGCTTGCCGGAGCAGATCGTGCAAGCCTTCGCGCAAACCGCGGATCACTACTTGTGGATAGGAACAACGGGAGGCCTCCTCCGTTTCGACGGCGCCAGTTTTGTACTCTATGACCGCGAAAATACCCCCGCGTTTCGAGACAACAATATCTTTTGCCTTACTGTGTCTCGGGATAATTCGCTGTGGATCGGAAGCGAAGGCGGCGGATTGATTCGTTACCGCGATGGAGTGTTTCGCGCCTTCTCGGTCGACGACGGATTAACCAACGCTTTTGTGCGCACCATCGAACAGGACTCGAAAGGAGAAATTTGGATTGGCACCGACGACGGACTGTTCAAGCTGGTGGGAGAGCAACTCGATCGCATCGACGGAACAGCAAGGATGCCTGCGGTAGCCGTGCACGCTCTGCACGAGGATCGCAGCGGTCGCCTATGGATTGGTGGGTCGAGGTTGCTCAGACTCGACGGGAACTCAGCAACCGAGTATCAACTCGAGGGTCAAGCCAGCCAGAATCGAGTGAAATCCATCGTTGAGACGGAAAACGGCACCGTCTGGGTGGGGACAGTTTCCGGGCTCCAGCGCATGGTCCCGATCGAGTTGCCCAAACACGCTGAGACGAAGGGATTCCAAAAAGTAAGTGGATTCAACGTGACGGTTCGCTTTCTTCGCGAGACTTCTGACGGCAGATTGTGGATTGGGACGATCGGTCACGGCCTCCACATCTACAGCCATGATCAGTTCTCCGAGATTACGGCCCCTACCAGACTGCCCAGCAACACGGTCTTGAGTCTCTTCGAAGACGTCGAGAAGAATCTTTGGGTTGGAACACAGGCAGGCATGCTGCGCCTGAGCAAAACGCCGGTGAGGACAGTGGCGTTGCCGGACGCGTCCGATTCCGATGCAGAGACCGTGTATCAGGACGTGGATGGCGATGTTTGGATTGCCGCGACCAATCTGTTCCGGTTCCAGAAGGAGGAAGCCACTCCGTATCGTTTTCCCATGCTGCAGGATGTGAGAGTAAGAAATGTGTTTCGCGACCGCGAAGGCACGCTCTGGATTGGAACCGACGGTCGCGGCGTATATCACCAAGTCGGAAAGCAGCTTATCCACTACACGACTCGACAAGGTCTGGTGAATAATTTCGTTCGAGCTTTCCTGCAGAGCAGGGATGGGAGCGTCTGGATCGCAACCGATGAAGGTGTCAGCCGCTGGACGAACAGTGGATTCACTAACTATCGGATGAGTGATGGGCTCTGCTATTTCAGCACACGATCGCTTCTCGAAGATCGCAATGGAGATCTTTGGATCGGAACGGATCGGGGTGTCAGTCGATTGCACAACAACAAATTCGAAAGCGACGACGTTGTTCGAGCACTCCAACAAGAGAAAGTTTGGGCGATTCATCAGGACCCGGACGGAGGGTTATGGTTTGGAACCCGCACCGGTGGCCTGTATCGCTGGCAAACCGCGAAACTGACCCACTACACCGTGGCGCAGGGCTTGGCTAGCAACAGCATCTACGAATTGCTGGAGGATCACAACGGCAAGCTCTGGGCCAGTGGTCCGAACGGAATTTCGGTGATGAACCGTCGAGATCTCGAGATGCTCGTGGATCATCCCGGGAACCATGTGCCAGTCACTCTGTACGGAATCTCCGAGGGTCTGGAAACAATACAAATGTGCGGTGGTGAAAAACCGGCAGGCATTCTCACCACGCGGGGAGAAGTTTGGTTTCCTAGCAGCAAGGGACCGGTGCGGGTTTCGACTGATCAACCCCCGCCCTCGAACCCGGCGCCTGTGGTCATCGATCGCGCGCTGGTGGACGGTCTGCAGGCTCCGGCAGGAAGCCGCATTTCACTGCGCCCAGCCAGCGCTAAACTTGAGTTGCATTACGGCGTTGTACTGCTGCGATCGCAAGAACGTATCAAGTTCAGATACATCCTCGATGGCTTCGACCGAAACTGGAGTGACGCTTCGGCTGACCGAACAACCTACTACACCAACCTTCCACCAGGCAGATATCACTTTCGCGTGGCGGCTTATGAAATGAACAATCCATCCCAAATTGCCGAAACGTCTTTGGAGATTGTGCAAGAGCCGCATTTTTATCGCACTCTATGGTTCATAGGTTTGTGTTTACTTCTGGCCGCGGGAGCAGTGTTGGGAATTTATCGGCTTCGGCTGGGCCAGTTGCGATCTCGCTTTCAGGCGGTGCTGGACGAACGTAATCGGCTGGCGCGAGAGATGCACGACACGCTCATTCAGGGATGTGTGGGTGTGTCCGCGTTGCTG